>Ga0209066_10005519_pt1 | contig 13301 bp, 12 predicted proteins | sample All_14_2_FD_187198 | JGI IMG/M metagenome (GOLD analysis project Ga0209066, IMG submission 187198) | Freshwater microbial communities in response to fracking from Pennsylvania, USA - Allegheny Zone_MetaG_DW_15 (SPAdes) (version 2) ...
GCGCGTCACGGTCCCCGCCGGAGCCGAGCTCGACATCCCGGGCCTCTCGCCGCTGTACACGCCCAACGCGGAGTTCTACCGCGTCGACACCGCCCTCGTCGTGCCGTCGATCGACCCCGCGCAGTGGCGGCTCACGATCGACGGTCGGGTCGGGCAGCCGCTCGAGCTGGGGTTCGACGACCTGCTCGCGAGGGGACTCGACGAGTATTCGATCACCCTCACGTGCGTCTCCAACTTCGTCGGCGGCGACCTCGTCGGTTCGGCGAAGTGGCTCGGCGTGCCGGTGCGCGACCTCCTCGCGCTCGCGCAGCCCGAGCCCGGCGCCGACATGGTGCTCTCGGAGAGCGTCGACGGGTACACCGCGAGCACGCCGCTGGACGCGCTCACCGATCCGAACCGGGATGCCATCCTCGCCGTCGCGATGAACGGCGAACCGCTGCCGCTCGAGCACGGCTTCCCGGTGCGCATGGTCGTGCCGGGCCTGTACGGCTACGTGTCGGCGACGAAGTGGCTCACGCGGCTCACCGTCACGACGTTCGCCGAGGACGAGGCGTACTGGACGCCGCGCGGCTACAGCGCCGAAGCCCCGATCAAGTTCTCGTCACGCGTCGACACCCCGCGCACCGGGGAACCGGTTCCGGCCGGCCCCGGGGTCGTCGCGGGCGTCGCGTGGGCGCAGAGCGTCGGCATCTCGGCGGTCGAGGTGCAGATCGATGACGGTGACTGGCAGCAGGCGATGCTCTCCACCCCGGTCAACCGCGACACCTGGGTGCAGTGGGCCCTGCCGTGGGAGCCCGAGCCCGGCATCCACTACATCGCGGTGCGGGCGATCGACGCGACGGGCGCTGTTCAGGTCGAGGAGCGCGCCCCGATCGCGCCCGACGGCAGCACCGGGTGGCAGCGCGTGCTCGTCACCGTCACCTGAGAGACGGCGTCAGGCCGAGACGGACTCCTCGAGCGGCACGGCGTCGGGCGTGCCCTCGCCCTCGGCCGAGATGCCTCGCTTGTCGAGGGCGCTCTCGACGATCGTGAGCCCCTCCATGCCGGGCAGCTTCGCGATGTGCGAGTCGATGCTGCGGATGAGCTTGCGCCCCTCCGCTCCCGCGAAGAGGTGCCCCATGACGTGGGTGACCTCGCTGTCGGGTGAGATGGTCGACCCGACGGGGGCCCAGAACTTGCTGAGCGCGAAGCGCGCGATGACCTGGGCCTTCTTGCTCTTCTCGAGGCGCTCGCGCGCCTGGGACGCGTAGAACGCGACGTGCTTGGTCTCTTGCGCCGCGATGCGCTTGAGCAGTTCGGCGAGCACCGGGTGGTTCTCCTGCCGCGCCATGCGCAGGTAGGCGGCGTTGGCCGACCACTCGTTGGCGGCGCCCCACGCCATGTGCACGGCGACGAAGTCGTGGCCGACGAGCCCGCCGAGCAGCGACTGCTTGATCGGGTCGAGGCGGTCTTTCCAGCCGAGCTTAAGCCGGGATGCCTTCAGCTCGTCGAAGTCGACCGTGATGCCATGCTTGCCGAGCACCGCCGCGAGCGCCTCGCCGTGCCAGAACTCCTCGCGGTTCCACATCGTCATGAACGAGCCGACCTCGGGCTCCTTGTGCGACGGCGTGGTGAGCAGATCGCGCAGGTAGCAGACCGTGTGGTACTCGACGTCGCACATGTAGCGCAGCACCCGCAGGCTCGACTCGGGCAGCGGGTTGGTCTCGAACGCCTCGAGGTCGAGATCGGTCCAGGTCACCGGCTCGGAATTGGCGGTGTACTTGTCGATGTCGAACGCCACGGGGGTGCCTCCTCGAGGTGCGGCTACGGGTTCTCGGGCTCTGAGTTCTTCGGTGCGGGCACGGCCACCGGATTGCCGTCCATCATCGCACGCGCAGGTGTACGCCTCCCCTTCTTCCAGTTGAGCGCAGGCCAATGTCTGCGCCGCGCCTCCTGGGCGAGCTGGGGGTCCGGGTTGACCGCGGAGGGGTGCCCGACCATTTCGAGCCAGCCGAGGTCGGCGTGGCTGTCGCCGTACCCGTACGAGGCGCTGAGGTCGGCGCCGTGCTCCTTCGCGTAGCGGGTGAGCCACGCCGCGCGCGACTCGTCGACGATCGGCGGCTTCGTGAGGTAGCCGGTCAGCACGCCGTCGCGCTCGTGCATCGTCGTGGCGACGACGTCGTCGAAGAGGTTCTCGAACGGCTTCGCGAGCACGCCGATCGACCCCGAGACGAGCACCGTGCGGTGCCCGGCGGCCTTGTGGGCGCGGATCTGCTCGAGCGCCGCGTGGCTCGTGTGCCGCCGCATCGTGTCGCCGTAGCCGCCCGCGACGATCTTCTCCAGGCGCGCGGCCGGCATCCCCTCGTAGTTGCGCAGGAACGTGCGGATGAACTCGCCGCGGTTGCGCCGCTCGGCCCGCAGGTAGCCCGGCACCTTCGCGAGGATGCGCGCCGCCTCGGCGGGCCACGCGGCCTTGCGGAAGCCGGCGGAGCGCACCCAGAGGTACTGCTGCACGATGTTGGAGTCGACCACCGTGCCCTCCATGTCGAACACCGCGAGCACATCGCCGCGCGGCGGCAGCTCGGCCGCCCGGGTCGGCACCGCGGCGGCGCGTTCGGCCTGCCGGGCCCGCGAGAACGCCTTCGTGAGCGTCGTGATCGCGGGGAAGTGCACGTTCTGCAGGTAGTCGTCCCAGTCGATCGCGGCGATGTCGAAGCCCTTGTCGGCCTTCTCCTTCGCCGGGAGGGCGTCGTGCAGCGCCCGGAGGTTCGAGTCGTCGAAGATGAGCTCGGTCTCGACGTAGACCCGATAGAGCGACACGAAGTTGCGCAGCGTGCCGAGGTCGGCGACGCCCTTCTGCAGCTTCGCGAGCGTCGCCTGCGACCCCTTCGTCTTCGGCAGCAGCCGCAGCGCGCGTTCCCCCGCGCGCACGCGGCGCTCGAGCCGGTTGATGCCGCGCTCGACCTTGTCGGGACCGGGGAAGCGCCACTCCGGCACGACGATCGGCTTGCCCGCGCGATCGGTGAGCGGATTCTTGAGGAAGAACTCGTGCACGTTCTCGTACATCTGGTGGAACGGCACGGGGTTCGAGGCGCCCGACGCCACGTGGTAGTACTCCGGCTCGCCCTTCTTCGCGGGGTTCGCGGCGGCGGCGAGGATCGCGTTGACGACGTAGTCGACGGGGATGAGGTCGAGGATGCTGTCGGGGAGCCCGGGGAACTCGGGCAGCTGGCCGCGACCGTAGGCCATGATGAGCGGATCGGCGACCTTGAAGCCGTCGATCCAGCCCGGGTACGGGTGCTTCAGGGCGCTCTCGATGATGGCGGGTCGCACGATCGACAGCCGGTGGTCGCGGCCCCACAGCTCTTCGGCCGCGCGCTCCGAGAACGCCTTCGAGAGGGTGTAGACGTCGGTCCAGCCGAGGCTCTGCGCGCGCGTGCGGCCGGCATCCACGAGTTCGTTCCGCACCCACGCGATGCGGGCGAGCTCGCTCCACTTGGCGACCGCCTGGGGGCCCTCCTTGCCGTGCTCCGCCTGGGCCTGCTCCATGAACGACCGCAGGCGATGCGGTTCGCGCGACTCGTTCTCGATGCGGGTGTGGGCGGCGAACGCCGAGGCGTACTCGGCGCGCCAGTCGACGTCGTGCTTGAGGCTCGTCTCGGGGGCGACGCCCTTGCGCAGACCCTGCACGTAGCACGTCGAGACGTGCACGACGCGCGGATCGCCGCCGGCGGCGCGCACGCTCTCGTAGAGGTTCATCGCCCCGCCGATGTTCGCCTCGAAGGATTCGTTGATGGGGTCGTCGAACGACACGCTCGCCGCACTGTGGATGACGAGGTCGAGGTTCTTCGGCAGGGTCATGGGCGAACTCAGCCCGCCCTCGAGCACCTTGATGCGGTTCTTCACCGCATCCTCGACGCCCGACTCGCCGACCTTGTCGCGCCAAGCGGCGAAGACGGGCTTCTTGAGCAGGCCGCGCACCCGGTCTTCGGCGGTCGCGCCGCCCTTGACCCGCACGAGGATCGTGACCGTCGTGCCGGGGTGGTCGTTCAGCAGCCGCTCGAGAACGGCTTGGCCGACGAAGCCGGTCGCACCGGTCAGGAAGACGTTGGCGGTGCCGAGATCGGTGGTCGCCTTCTTGGGGGTCACGGAACCAGTCTGGCAGCCACGGTGGGCGCGACGGGACCGAGGCCCGGCAGAGCGGCGATCCGTGCGGCGATGTCGGCCGCGCGCGCGGCACCCTCCTTGCCCCCGAAGACGATGTTCTCGAAGAAGGAGCGGTCTTCGTCGGGGCGATCGATCGCCCCGACGGGCCACGCCGACCGGCGGATCTCCTTGATGGCGAGTCGACGGGCTCGGGCCGACCCGGCGAGCCGCCGCTGGGCGTCTTCGAGCAGGAAGGCGACGTGGCGGTCCTTGATCTCGATGATCATGTCGGCGACCGACCGCACCGCCGCCGCGACTTCGCCGAGGCGGCGATAGGCGGCGCTCGTGACCCACTCGTCGATGAGCCCGGTCGTGACGTGCGCGGCGACGAGTTCAGGTCCGGCGATGTTGCCGACGATCGCGCGTACGATCGGTCCGCGCCGCTCGGCGCGCTCGACGCGGGACTTCCGCGCGGCGCCCTCGGGGCTCACGACGTCGTGGCCGGTGGCTTCCAGCACGGCGTCGAGCGCGTCGGCGATCCAGAACTTCTCGAACGCCCAGGTCGTGAGGAACGCCGTGACCCGCGCGTCCTTGTGGGTGGCCGTGACGAGGAGGTTGCGCATGCGCTCCATCGTGTGGCGCTCGAGGTCGCGCAGCGTGCGGATGAGGCGCGCCGCGTCGGCGTCGACGTCGGCGTGGGAGAGGGCGTCGAGGTCGAGCGTCGAGCGGTGACTGCCTCGAGCGGTGCGGGCGAACTCGCGGACATCGAACGTCATGCGGTGGGGTCCTTCGGTCCGGGGTCGGGTCGGGCCGTGCGCGGGTCGGATGCGCCCTGCACCGTATCGTAAAGCACATGGCTATCGCTCTCGTCACCGGGGGGACGTCGGGAATCGGCGCCACCTTCGCCCGCCAACTGGCCGCCCGGGGCGACGACATCGTGCTCGTGGCGCGCGACCGGGAGCGTCTCGACGAGATGGCCCGGGAACTGCGCGCACTGGGACGCGAGGTCGAGGTGCTGCCCGCCGATCTGGCGAAGCGCGCCGACGTCGCGAAGGTCGTGAAGCGGCTCGAAGACACGACGCGTCCGATCGACGTGCTCGTCAACAACGCCGGGTTCGGCATGCACTCGAGAGCGTCGGATGCCGACTCCCGCGTTCACGACGCCGCCTTCGAGGTCATGGTGCGCGCGGTACGCGAACTCGCCGCGGCATCCGCTCGCTCGATGCGCACGCGGGGTCGAGGGCGCATCATCAACGTCTCGAGCACCGCCGGGTTCATCGCGATGTCGAGCGGGTACTCGGCCGTGAAGGCCTGGGTGACGAGCTTCAGCGAGGGCCTCTCCAACGAGTTGCATCGCACGGGCGTGACCGTCACGGCGCTGTGCCCTGGATGGGTGCACACCGAGTTCCACGCGCGCGCCGGCATCTCGAAGGGCGGCATCCCGAGCTTCATGTGGCTCGACTCCGAACAGCTCGTACGCTCCGCGCTGCGGGACGCCGAGCGCGGACGCGTGATCTCCATACCGAGTGTTCGGTACAAGGTGCTCATGTGGATCGTGCGGGCACTGCCGCGCTCGGCGGTGCGGGCCATCTCGCGTGCCATTTCTTCCAGCCGCAGTAGTACCGTGACGTAAGTGACCGACGGCGCGCGCGGAGTAGAGGGGAAGTCCATGTCCGCCAACACCGATCGCTTCACGTCGAAGAGCCGGGCCGCAGCCCGGTTCGTCGCGCAGCGCGGCATCCTCAAGCCCGTCGCCTGGTCGACGGTCAACGTCGAGGTGCACGGCCGCAAGGAGCTCAAGGGCGTCGGCAAGGCGTTCATCGCGATCGCCAACCACTCGAGCCACCTCGATGCGCCGCTCATCCTCGGGTCGCTCCCGCGGCGGATGGCGCGCTACCTCGCCGCGGGTGCCGCCGCCGACTACTTCTTCGACGTCTGGTGGCGCCGCGGCCTCACGGGGCTGTTCTTCAACGCCTTCCCCGTCGACCGCTCGGGCGTCGACCCGCGCGGCGTGAGCGCGAAAGTGCTGCTGCAGAAGGGCGTGCCGCTGCTCGTCTTCCCCGAGGGCACGCGGGCCAAGGACTACCGCAAGCTCGGGCACTTCAAGCCCGGGGCCGCGGCACTCTCGATCGCGACGGGCGTGCCGTGCATCCCGATCGCGCTCGTCGGTGCGGGGCGCGCGCATCCCCGCGGCGGCAAGTGGCCCAAGGCCGGTCGGCTGCCCGTCGGCGTCGTGTACGGCGCGCCGATGCTCGCCCGCCCGGGCGAGGTGCCCAACGAATTCATGGGCCGCATCAAGGCCGAGATCGAGCGCATGATCGCCGAGCACGGCCCCCGTATTCTGGGCTCCGACCCGACCGACCCCTCACCCGAAGAAGGACAGCGTTCATGACCGACGTCAAGCACATGAAGTGGTGGGGCTGGGGCAACGAGGGCACGGCCTTCCACTGGCAGGACAAGCCCGCCTTCGCTCCCTTCGTGCTCAAAGCGGTCGGCCTCGATCTGCACACCGCGACGCCGGCGAAGGCGCCGTCGTTCGACCGGATGACGATCCCGAAGCCCGTCGCCACCGCCGCGTTCCTCAAGACCCTCGCCGGCATCGTCGGCGCCGACGACGTCGTGACCGACGACATGGAACGCGTCGTGCACGTCTACGGCAAGAGCCTGCGCGACCTCGCGCGCATCCGCGCCAACCAGGTGCTGCGCTACCCCGACGTCGTGGTCTACCCCGACGACGAGGCCGAGGTGCAGCGGGTCGTGGATGCCGCGGTCGCGGCGAACGCCGTGCTCATTCCGTTCGGTGGCGGCAGCAACATCGCCGGATCGCTCGAGCCCGTGCCGACCGAGAAGCGCACGATCATCTCGCTCGACCTCGGTCGCCTCAACAAGGTGCTCGACATCGATCCCGACGCGGGCACCGCGCGCATCCAGGCGGGCGCCCTCGGGCCCGACCTCGAGGCGCAGCTGCAGGCGAAGGGCTGGACGATCGGGCACTTCCCCGACTCGTTCACCCACTCCACGATCGGCGGCTGGGTCGCCACGCGGTCGTCGGGCATGCAGAGCGACCGCTTCGGCGACATCTCGCAGATCGCCCGGGGCATGCGCGTCGCGCGCCCGGGCGGCACCCTCGTCATCCGCTCGCTGCCCTCGACCTCGAGCGGCCCGAGCGTGCGCGAGATGATCCTCGGCTCCGAGGGACGCCTCGGTGTCATCACCGAGGTCACGGCGCAGATCCGGCGCAACGCCGAGGTGCGCGACATCCAGGCGTACTTCTTCCCGAACTTCGAGACCGGACTTGCGGCGATGCAGGAGATCTCGGAGTCGGAGGCGCACCCGTCGATCACGCGCGTCTCCGACGGCCGAGAGTCGGGCTTCTCGCTCGCGACGAGCAAAGAGCGTCACGGGATGGACAAGTTCCTCGCCGGAACGGTGCTGCCGGCGCTCATGAAACGGCGCGGGTGGGCGAAGCAGCCCGGCGGCCTGGAGAACATCGCGCTGTCGTTCATCGGTTTCGAGGGCACCAAGAAGAGCACGAAGTTCAGCAAGGCCATCGTCGACAAGATCGTCGCGAAGCACAACGGCATGGGCGTCGGCAGCGGACCGGGCGTGCTCTACGACCAGAAGAAGTTCGACACCCCGTACCTGCGCGACTTCCTGCTCGACTACGGCGCGGTCGGTGACGTCTCCGAGACGGCGGCGCCCTGGTCGAAGCTGCAGGCGGTGTACGACGGCGCGATCAAGGCGGCGGAGGATGCCTACGCCTCGATCGGGATCAAGGGCTGGGTGATGGCTCACCTTTCGCACTCGTACCACTCGGGCGCCTGCCTCTACTTCACGTTCGCGTTCGTCGAGAAGAAGGACATGCTCGCCGAGTACGACATCGTGAAGTCGGCGATCCAGCAGTCGTTCGTCGACAACGGCGCGACGCTCTCGCACCACCACGGCGTCGGCGTCGAGCACTCGCCGTGGATGGAGCAGGACATCTCCGCGCAGGGCGTCGAGGTCATGGCCGGACTGTTCGCGGCGACCGACCCGAAGAGCAACCTCAACCCCGGCAAGATCCTCGGCGCGAAGCCGCAGGCCTCGGGCGCGAAGGCTCCGAAGGCGGCGGCAGCGTCGTCGGCGAAGGCCGCGCCCGCGCGGAAGCCCGCCGCGAAGAAGCCCGCCACCCGCTCGGCGTAACGCGTCATCAGGTGGCCCTCGGAGGCCGGTACGGTTGGCGGAGTGTCTACCCCGCTTCTCTCGCCTGAGGTCGCCGAGGCCCTGACCGCCGGTCGCCCGGTGGTCGCGCTCGAGTCGACGATCATCTCCCACGGGCTGCCGCGCCCGCGCAATCTCGAGGCCGCGCTCGAGTTCGAGCAGATCCTGCGCGATCGCGACGTCGTGCCCGCGACGATCGCGGTGCTCGACGGCGTGCCGCGCATCGGCCTGGATGCCGAGGGCGTGCGTCGGATCGCCGAGGAGGAGCTCGCGAAGGCGAGCGTGCGCGACCTGCCGATCCTCGCCGCGCTCGGCCGCTCGGGGGCGACGACGGTCGCGGCCACGGCGCGGCTCGCGGCGCTCGCGGGCATCCGGGTCTTCGCGACGGGAGGCCTCGGCGGCGTGCACCGCGGGGCGTCGGCGACCTTCGACGAGTCGGCGGATCTGCCGACGCTCGCCGAGAATCCGATCACGGTCGTGAGCGCCGGGGTCAAGAGCGTGCTCGACATCCCGGGCACCCTCGAGCGGCTCGAAACGCTCAGCATCCCGGTCCTCGGCTACGGAACGCGCGAGTTCCCCGCCTTCTGGCTGCGCGAGTCCGGATACCAGCTCGACTTCGCCGTCGAGGATGCGGCGGCGGTCGCCGCGGTCATGGCGGCGCGCGACGAGCTCGGCGCGCGCCAGGGGATCGTCGTGGCCAACCCGATCCCGCTCGATCAGCAGTGGGATCCGGCCGAGCACGATCGCGTGCTCGCGTCGGCGTTCGCGGCCGCCGACGCCGCCGGGGTGCGAGGCAAGGCCGTGACTCCGTTCCTGCTCGGCTACATCGTCGACGCGTCGGGGGGACGCAGCCTCGAGGTGAATCTCGACCTCGCGCGCAACAACGTGCGCGTCGCGGGCGACATCGCCCACGCGTGGTCGACGCTCCACCGCAGCGCCGCCTGATGACCGGCGATCGGATCGTCGTCGTCGGCGACCTCATGAACGACATCGTCGTCGTGCCACGGGGTGCGATCCTGCCCGACACCGACACCGAATCGAAGGTGCGGCCGACCCCCGGAGGGTCGGCGGCGAATACCGCGGCGTGGCTCGGCTCGCTGGGCGTGCCCGTCGACTTCGTCGGCGCCGCGGGCGATGCCGACGCCGACCGGCACGCGGAACTGCTCCGGCTCAGCGGGGTGACACCGCACCTCCAGGTCGAGCCGGGCCTCCCCACCGGGTCGATCGTCATCCTCGTGCGCGGAGAGGAGCGCTCGATGCTCACCGAACGGGGGGCGAACGCCGCCTTCCGCGGGGAGTCGGTCACCGACGCGCTGCTCGACGACGCGGCGATCGTGCACCTGAGCGGCTACACGATCGTGAAGGACTTCGGATCGCGCGCCGCTCAGCGCGTGATCGGCCGGGCACGCGATCGCGGCGTCGCGATCTCGGTCACGCCGGGTTCCTACGGCTACCTCGCGGAGTACGGCGCGGAGCGCTTCCTCGCCGACATCCGTGGCACCGAGGTACTCATCCCGAACCTCGCCGAGGGGCGCCTGCTCTCCGGTCACGACGAGCCGAACGACGTGGGCCGGGCGCTCCTCGAGCACGCGCCGCTCGTGCTGCTCACGCGCGGCTCGCTCGGGGTGATGCTGTTCCGGCGCGGGCTGCCGCCGCTCGAGATCCCGCCGCCACCCGTCACCCACCTCGTCGACCCGACCGGGGCCGGCGATGCCCTCGCCGCCGGGTTTCTCGCGCACTGGGTGCGGTCCCGCGATCCCGAGGCGGCCGTGCGATCGGCGGTGCTCGTCGCGGCACGGGCGGTCATGCTCCTCGGCGGACGCCCTCCGCTCTAGCGGCGCGGCTTCAGCGGCGGAGGCTCGCGAAGGCCTCCAGGGCAGCGCGTCGGGACTCGGCGAGGTCGACGATCGGCGCGAGCAGTTCCTCCGCCGGAACCCAGCGGCGCACATACGACCCGTCGGGGTCGAACTTCGTCGCCTGCAGTTCGGGGTTGAACACCCGGAAGTAGGGGGCGGCATCGGCTCCCGATCCGGCGACCCACTGCCAGTTGCCCGGATTGCTCGCCTCGTCGGCGTCGACGAGGGTGTCCCAGAACCACGCCTCGCCGAGCCGCCAGTGGCGCAGCAGGTTCTTCACGAGGAACGAGGCGACGACCATGCGCACCCGGTTGTGCATCGTGCCGGTGCGCCACAGTTCGCGCATACCGGCATCCACGAGCGGGATGCCGGTGCGGCCCTGCTGCCACGCCTCGAGTTCGGGGCCGCGGTCCCAGGACCACGGGAACTCGTCGAACGCCGGCCGGTGGTTGCGCGTCGCGAGGTCGGGTTGGGCGGAGAGCAGATGCCAGTGGAACTCGCGCCACCCCACCTCGGAGAGGAACTTCGGCACGTTGCGGCGGGCCTCGGGGTCGAGGTCGCCGCGCATCCGCTCCGAGATCTGAGCGGGCGAGATCTCGCCGAAGCGCAGGTGCGGCGAGAGACCGGAGGTGCCGACGGCGGGCTCGTCGCGACGGTCGTAGTCGGCGAGGGCGCCGGCGGCGAACGCCTCGAGTCTCCGGTGGGCGGCGGCCTCTCCGGGATCCCAGGTCGCGCGCAGACCCTCCGCCCAGTCGGGGCGGGTCGGCAGCAGCTCCCAGTCGTCGAGGTCGTCGCTCGGCACGTCGAACGATGCGGGGAGCGCCGCGGGCGCCGCGACGGGGTCGCGGAGCGGCTTCTCCTGCACGGCACGCCAGAACGGGGTGAACACCCGGTATGGCTCACCCGTCGCCGTCGCGATCTCCCAGGGCTCGAGCAGCAGGTTCGCGGCGAAGCTCGCCACCTCGACGCCGTCGCCCCGCAGTCGGGACTTGAGCCGCGCATCCACTTCGCGACTCGCGCCGTAGCGGCGGTTCCAGAACACGGCGTCGGCTCGCGTCTCGGCGACGAGTCGCGGCAGCACCTCCTCGGCGGCCCCGTGGCGCAGCACGAGCGTTCCCCCGAGTCGCGCGATCTCGGCCGCGTGGGCCGCGAGGCTGTGATGCAGCCACCAGCGCGTGGCGCCGCCGAGTGGGCGGATGCCGGGGCTGATCTCGTCGAGCAGGTACAGCAGCACGACGGGGCCGCCGCGCTCGAGCGCCGCCCGGAGCGCGGGATGATCGGCGAGACGCAAGTCGTCGCGGAACCAGACGATCGAGGTCACAGCCTCAGCCTACGAGCGCCCGGACGTGATTGAAGGCCGGCCGCAGAGGCGAGCGGCCGGCCTTCTCCCTTGCACCAAGAGTGTCCTGCAATCACATTCCACGCCCTCCGCCACAGCAAACGGTGGGCGCTGAAATCAATGTATAACGAGAAGGTAACGGTGTCTAGTTATCCGTTCGTTATTTTTTGAGATCTCGAACGAGGGACGGACCGCGGCCCCGCGTGCTCCTCCCGCTAGAATGTAGACAAATATCTAGGAGGACGCGTGACGAACACCATCAGCGTCGGCGAACTTCGGCAGAACCCGACGAGCATGCTCCGCGCGGTGAAGGCGGGCGCCACCTATGTCGTCACCGACCATGGCGAGCCCGTGGCCGAAGTGGCTCCCCGCCGGGAGCGACGGTGGGTTCCCACCGCCGAAGTCGACGCGGTGCTGAGCGAACTCGGGGCGGACGAGGCGTGGGCGCGAGAGATCGCCGACGCGCGACGTGCCGAGCGCGCCGACGACCCGTGGGAGCGCGCTCGGTGAAGGCCGTGCTCGACACGAGCCTGCTGGTCTCCGAGACGCTTGCACATCCCGGATACGAGGTCGCGGTCACGTCGCTATCGTGGGCGGAGCTCGGCTACGGCATCCGGAAGGCGACCGACCCGGTGGAGCGTGCTCGGCGCGAGGCGCGGGTCTCTCGCCTGCGTGCCGCCCTCGGCCCGGGGCTGCCTTTCGACGATGCGGCGGCCGACTTCTACGAGACGGTGTGCGGGCTCGTGCTCACGACCGGTCGCGAAGTCCGCGGACGATCCATCGATCTGATGATCGCGGCCGTCGCGGCCTCGCACGGCGCTGCTGTCATCACCCGCAACCCCGACGATTTCGTCGGACTCGACGGGCTCGTCCCGATCGTCTCCGCCTGAGACTTCGCCCCGAGCCGTCCGGCTAGCGCTTCGTGGCTTTCGTCACGGCATCCGTGTTCTTCGCGGCGCGATCGGTCGCGGCCTTCTTGTCGGCCTTCGCGGTGCGCTTCTCCTTGAGCGTCTTCGACGCTGCGGTCTTGCCGGATTCCTTACGCGCGGACTTCTCACCCATGGGTCGTGCTCCTTCGAGAGCCACGGTGACCCTGTTGCCCTGAGGCTACACGTCGCCCCGCGCGACGGTCAGAAGACGTCGGGCGACGGGGTGGAGGCGTAGCGGATCGTGACGTCGGCGTGCCGGTCGAACCGGTAGCCGGCGCCGCGCACGGTGCGCACGATGTCTTCGAAGGCGCCGAGCTTGCTACGCAGGCGCCGTACGTGCACGTCGATCGTGCGCTCGTTGGGCGTCTCGTCGTCGTCGGTGTCGCCCCACAGGGTCGAGATGATCTCGGCGCGTTCGATCGTGCGGCCCTCACGCAGCACGAGGAATTGCAGCAGCTCGAACTCCTTGTAGGTGAGGGGAGCCGTCTCGCCGTCGAGCAGCACGCGCTTGCGCGAGATGTCGATGACGACGCCGCCCTTCGGTTCGGGCTTCTCGGCGACGGTCGCCTGGCGGTGCTTCGCGAGGGCGGCCGGATCCTGCAGGGCGAGACGCACGACATCCACGTCGCGTCCCCCCGCGCCGATCGGGGCGAGCGCGACGGAGGCGTAGGTCTCGACGCCGGGAGCGGTCTCGGCGAGGAACCGCTTGACGGCCTCGACGATGCGCGGCAGGTCGGTGCCGGCGGCTTCGGCCTTCGCCTCGTCGAGTCCGACGTAGAGGGCGAAGCCGCGGGCCTCGGTGCCGTCGGGAACGGCGCGGATGCGCGTGACCGCCGGGGCGGGGTCGGGGGC
>Ga0209066_10005520_pt1 | contig 13300 bp, 8 predicted proteins | sample All_14_2_FD_187198 | JGI IMG/M metagenome (GOLD analysis project Ga0209066, IMG submission 187198) | Freshwater microbial communities in response to fracking from Pennsylvania, USA - Allegheny Zone_MetaG_DW_15 (SPAdes) (version 2) ...
GGCCCACGAGCTGCCCTGGCTCGCCAGATAGCCGCGCGTGCCCGACACCACGGCATTGTAGACCGTGCCCTTGCTCATGGCCGCCGCGGTGTGCCCGCAATTCACATGGGCGATCTCGTGCCCGAGAACCGCAGCCAGCTGCGCCTCATTCTCCAACTCCGCCAGCATGCCGCGCGTGACCGCGATCGTCCCGTCCGGGAAGGCGTAGGCATTGACGTAGACGGCGTTCACCACCTGGAAGCTGAAGGGCATGTCCGGAAAAACCACATCCGAAGGCTTGAGCGTGGCGACCAGCTTGCGACCGACCTGCGCGACATAGGCGTTGACCTGCGCGTCATTGACGACCCCGTAATCCGCGGCGAACTGCTGCGGCACGGCTTCTTTGGCGAGAGAGATGAGCTGTCCTTTGCCGCTCTCTCCCTGAAGGAGGCTAAACTGCTGTTTCCCTGTGATGGGGTTGGTGACACACCCCGTCAAAAAAGCCAGCACACACACCGCCATGCAGGCCCTAAGACTCCGGATTATCCGCCCTGACCGTTCCCTACTCATGTCACTTCCTCCTCCTGCTAAACAGCCAAACCCTCAGCCGGCTCGCAGAACCGGTCGCCGGGCTGCATCGGATGACCGTTCAAAAATGATTTTCCGTCCATCCTGCGGCTGCCGTCCGGCTGTACCGCCGTCAGACACAGCGCGCCGTCGCCGGTCGCGACCACCGGGCCGATGGCCGAAAGCGCGCACAACGAACCGGGCGGCAAGCCTCTGGAGCCCTCGCCCGGGCATTTTGCCACCTCCGCCTGCAACACCTTGATGCGGCCCGAAAATCCCGGCTTGTTCAGACGTGCGGGAAGGAAGGTGAACGAGCCCGGCCAAGGGTCATAAGCGCGGATGCGCCGCTCGATCACGGCGGCCGGCTGCGTCCACTCGATCAGGCCGTCGGTCTTCTGCATCTTGGGCGCGTAGGTGGCGAGCGTGTGATCTTGCGGCTCGCGCGAGAGCCCGCCGCTGTTCATCAGCTTCAGCGCCTTGACGAGCGTGACCGCTCCCAGGATGGCCAGCCGGTCCATCAGGGTCACGGCCGTGTCGTCCGAACAGATGGGCTCGATGGCCTTGAGCAGCATATCGCCGTTGTCCATGCCTTCGGCCATCATCATGATGGTCACGCCCGTCACTTCGTCGCCTGCAGCGATCGCGGCCTGCACCGGCGCGGCACCGCGGTATTTCGGCAACAGCGAGAAGTGCCCGTTCACGCAGCCGCGCGGCGGGATCGCGAGCAGCCGTTTGCCGAGAAACTGGCCGAAGGCCACCACCACGATCACGTCCGGCTTGAGCCCTTCAATCTGGGTGAGCACCTCGGGCGCGTTGACCTTCTCCGGAGAAATGACGGGGCCGAGCCCCCGCAGCGTGGCATATGCCTTACAGGGGCAGGGCGTGAAGCGCTGATGCCGCCCCGAGGGACGATCCGGCTGGGTCACCACGCCGACGACTTTCAGCAGCGGTGACTTCAAGATCGCCCGCAGCGCGGTGGCCGAGGCTTCTGAAGATCCCATGAAGACAATGCGCATGACCGAATTCCTGTTGCTTGCGAATTTTTGGGCATTTTAGCATATTGCCCGCCCGATGCTTCATAAAAAACGTGTTGGCATGAACACCGCGCCTCAGCGGCCAGCCCCCGGTCCCGTCTCCAGCAGTTGCTGCAAGACCTTGCCCGAAGAGGCCTTCACCTCGTCGAACAGGTTCCGCCCGTGCGTGTCGATGCCGACCACGGCCTCAAAGGACTCGACCTCCAGCTGCCACAGCGCCTCGGTCGCGCCGAACGCTTCCAAGAAATGCACGCCGTCCACGCGCCGGATACGCTGCGCCAACAGGGCGGCCGCGCCGCCCACGGCCTGCAGGTACACGCAGCCGTGCCGGACGCACGCCGCTTGGGTGGCAGCGCCCATGCCGCCTTTGCCGATAATCAGCCGCACGCCGTGTCGCGCGATGACCTCCGCCATGTACGGCTCCTCGCGCGCCGAGGTGGTCGGCCCGGCCGCCACCACGCGCCACCCGTCACCCTGCGGCACGACGACAGGGCCGCAGTGGTACAGCGCGCCGTCGCGCAAGGCCACCGGACAGGCGCCGCCCTCGGCCAGATGCTTGTGCAACCGGTCCCGACCCGTGAAAACCCGGCCGAAAATCCGCACGATTTCGCCGGCACGCAGCGCGCGCACGGCCTCTTCCGAAAAGGGATAGCGTAGCTCTTTCATCGTCACCCCAGCCATTCGGCCACCCCGCCGGTCACCCGCACGCCGCGGCGGCGGCAGGCCCAGCACAGATAGGCGACCGTCACAAAATACGAGGCGGGCAGCCGGGACCGTGCGGCGATCTTGACGCCCAGCAGCGTGGTCTTGCCGCCCATGCCCATCGGCCCGATCCCCAAGCGGTTGGCCTCCTCCAGCACGCGCCGCTCCAATGCGGCCAGCTCCGGCTCCGGCGCAGCGTCGCCCAGCGGGCGCAACAACTGCCGTTTGGCGACCAGGAAACCTTCGGCGCGGTCAGAACCGATGCAGACGCCCAGCACTCCCGGAGCGCACCCGAAACCCTGAGCGCGCCACACCGCGTGCAGCAAACATTTGCGCACGCCTTCAAGGTCGCGCCCTGCGCCCAACTCCTCATCCGGCAGGCTGAACTGGGCGCTCATGTTCTCGCTGCCGCCGCCCTTCTGCATCAGCCACACCTCGACCGACTCCGTGTCCGCCTGCTCGAAATGGTTGACGGGGCAACCCTCCGCAACGTTCGAGTCGACCGAGCCGCCGGAGAGCGTCTCGATCGTATTGCGGCGCAGCAGCCCCTCCCGGGTCGCGCGGGCCGTCGCCTCGCTGGCAGCCTGTTCCAGCGCCTGCGTGTCGGTGCCGCGCGGCACCCTCCAGAAAAAGGTGAGCGTGCCGGTGTCCTGGCAGAGCGGCGTCTCCTGCCGCCGCGCCAGACACGTGTTCGCCACGAGAGCCTGCAACAGGAGAGCGGCCTGCGAGTTCGCGGGCTCGGCGTCCGCCGCAACGCGCAGCGCGTCCTCGACATCCGCCGGCAGGTCGCTCGTCGTGCGCCGGATCAGTTCGGCTAGTGTGTCGGTCCAGTTCATTTCGTTTTCCAAGGGCACCCCGCGGCTCCGCGGTCTAGCCTGCGCGCCCGAAGGTCACGCGCCGCCTTTGTTCACAAACACCCACGGGTTGCTTTCCCCGAGCGCGTGCAACAACGGCGGCAGATACTCATCCGGCACGCAGAGCGAGCCGAACCCCTTGCCCAGAGCGATGTCGGGTTTAGCCAGCCCGTGATAGTCCGATCCGCCGGTCGTCAGCAGTCCCAGCCGCTTGGCCAGGCGCAACAGGGTTACCGTCTGTTCCGGGACATATTCAGAGTAGACCGCCTCGATCCCCGCCAAACCAAACGCCTTCAGCTCACAAAGCCCAGCCTCCAGTTTCGCCTCGTCCAACTCCCAGGAGAAAGGGTGCGCGATCACCGCCACGCCGCCCGCCTCGCGGATCATGCGGATGCCCTCTTCGGGATACAGTCGGTAGCGGTCCACATAGGCCGGACGGCCCTTGGCCAGGTAGCGGTCAAACGCCTCGGTCACGGAAGACACGTAGTCGCGATCGATCAGCGCCTGGGCAAAATGCGCGCGCCCGACGACATCCTCGCCCGCACACTCCTGCACTTCGACCCACTCCAATTCCAATCCCAGGCCGTTCAGCTTCTCAAGGATTTGCTCGTTGCGCCACGCCCGGCCGTCCAACACGCGCCCCAAACTTTCCACCACCAGCGGCTGCTCGGGATTCACCCCATAGCCGAGAATGTGCAACGTGCCGTAGCCCTCTTCGACAAAGGCGCTGATCTCAACCCCTGCTATCCCCGTCATGCCGTGCGTGCGGCAAGCAGCCAGAAACTCCTCGGTGCCGCCCATGTTGTCGTGGTCCGTCAGAGCCATGGCCTTCAGGCCGGCCCTTCTGCCGCAGACCACCAGTTCCTCCGGCGTTTCGGAGCCGTCGGAGTTCGTCGAATGAAGATGCAGGTCGATCATAACTGAACGTGCACCTTGTAAGTACTTCGGGCTTTATCGGTCGAAACGCCGGCGAAGAAAGCGGCGATGGCCGTGTCGTACTGAGCCGTATGGGCGAACGCCTTCTTCATCAGGCACAGCCTCGTTTCAAAACCCAGCGTGCCGCCCTTCGAGGCGAGCTCTCCCAGCAGCGCACCGTAATCCGCGGGGTCCGTCACCGAAGCCACGCGCAAGTAGTTCTTGGCCGAGGCCCGGACCATACAGGGCCCACCGATATCGATGTTCGTGCGCGCCTCCTCCGGCGTCACGCCCGCGCGGGCCACGGTCTTCTGGAACGGGTAGAGGTTGACCACCACCATGTCGAGCGCCACCGCCTGCGTGCGCGCCAGATCTTTCTGGTGCGCCTCATTGTAGGTCTCGCTCAAAAGCCCGAGGTAAATCTTGAAGTCCAGCGTCTTCACCAAACCTCCCTGCATCTCGGGCTGGCCCGTGTAATCGGAAACCGACACCAGATGCTTCTGGGCTAATGCCGGCCCCAAAATCTGCTGCACCGCCGTATACGTGCCGCCTGTCGAATAGATCTTTACCGCCGGACACGCCGCCACCAGCCCCGGCACAAACGTCTCAAGCCCCGTCTTGTCCGAGACGCTCATCAGGACATGACGGACCGCCACACGGTCATCGATCTCGCTCACCACGTTCAAAGCCATAGATTCGCTCTCCTTTCGCGGACGCCTTGTCCGCCATACGGGATAGAATAAAATGAAGAGGTTTATTTTGCAACTGCCGATTCAAGGAACGCGGCCTCCCGAAGCGTCCCCACAGAGGTTCCTAACCACGCTCGCGCCATGTAAAGTTCTGACGCCTTTCACATGGCCGTATTTCGCACCTGACAAACGTCCCACCATTTACTATAGTCGGGAAAAACAATGGGGGTTATCAATGCGGATTAACGTTTTGATGTTGTGCGGCCTGATGGCCGCAGCTTCGGCCGTGCAGGCCGGCCACGTGAAAACTTTCTATGTCTCGCCCGGCGGCAATGACGCAGCCACGGGCTCATGGTGGCGGCCGTTCGCCACCTTCGAACGCGCCCAAGAGGCGGTCAAGACCTTCAAGGACGCCACCCCTGCGGAACAGATCGAGCGCATCGAGGTGTTCTTCAAAGGCGGCACCTACCCGCTCGCGAAGCCGGTCCTCCTCCAGCCCGCTCACGGAGGCACCGCCACATACCCGGTCGTCTACGCAGCCCGCGGCGGAACCCCGGTGTTCACCGGCGGACGCGCCATCACGGGCTGGACCGTCGGCTCGAACGGCGCGTGGACCGTGCAGCTCCCCGATGTGAAGGCGGGCACCTGGGACTTCGCCCAGCTCTTCGTGAACGGCACCCGGCGCTATCGCCCGCGCCTGCCTAAGCAGGGCTACTTCACCTCCGCCGACAACTTCGGCAAGAACGACAACGGCATCGACGGGTTCCTCTATAAGAGCAACGACCTCAGCGCCGCGTGGGCCAACCTGCCGGACATCGAGTTCCACGTGCTGCACGTCTGGTCCGCCTCGCGCATGCGGGCCGCCGCGATCGACCCCGCCGCAAAAGCGGTCAAATTCCCCAAGACCCGGGCCTTCAACGCGGGGTGGGCTGATTTCAAAGACCGCCGCTACTGGGCCGAGAACGTGAAGGAGGCGTTCGGAACCCCCGGCGAATGGTACCTCGACAAGCCCACCGGCACGCTCTCTTATATGCCGCTGCCGGGCGAGTCGCCCGAACACTCCCGCGTCGAGGCGCCCTTCCTCTCGCAACTCCTCATCTTCCAGGGCTTCGAGAACCAGCCGGTCCTGAACACCACCCTCGAAGGCCTGGTCTTCAGGCAGTCGCAGTGGGTCACACCGCCGGAGGGCAATTTTACCCCGCAGGGCGAGATGAACATCCCTGCCGCCATCGAGTTCGTGAGCGCGCGCAACATCACGGTGAGCCGTTGCGCCTTCACCCAGCTCGGAGGCTACACCCTGGCGTTCGGCCCGGGCGCGCACTCCAACACAGTGGACCACTGCCTGATGACCGACCTCGGCGCAGGAGGCGTCAAGATCGGGCCGCCCTACGTCGGCTACCGCATGGCCGAGGCGCCCAAAAACGTGCTCACGCCCGACGCGCCGGACGGACTGGCCAAGACCACCTCCTCCATAACGATCTCGAACTGCCGCATCTCCGGCGGCGGACGCATCCACCCCGCCGCGCACGGCGTCTGGATCGGCCACTCCTCCTACAACCGCATCCTGAACAACGAGATCGGCGACCTCTATTACACCGCCGTCTCCGTCGGCTGGGTGTGGGGCTACGCGTTGCCCTCGCACTCACACCACAACGAGGTCGCCTTCAACCACATGCACCACATCGGCCAAGGCGTGCTCTCCGACATGGGCGGCGTCTACACCCTCGGCGTCTCGCCGGGCACCACGATCCACGACAACCGCATCCACAACATCCATGCCCACGACTACGGCGGCTGGGGGCTCTACACGGATGAGGGCTCCAGCGGCATCCGCATGTACAACAACCTCGTGTACAACGTGAAGACAGGCGGCTTCCACCAGCACTACGGCAAAGAGAACATCATCGAGAACAACATCTTCGCCAACTCGCTCAAAGACCAGGTGCAACGCACGCGCGACGAGCAGCACATCTCCTTCTTCTTCCGCAACAACATCCTCTACTGGGACAACGACGGCTCGCTGTTCGGGAGCAACTGGAAAGGCGGCGTGCGCGGCGAGAAGGACGGCGTCCCGACGCAACACTACGAACTCGGCCCGAACCTCTACTGGCACGCCTCGGGCAAGCAGGACATCTTCCCCGGCAAGAAAACTCTCGCGCAGTGGCAGACCGAGAACAACGGGCAGGACGCCGGCTCGCTCGTGGCCGACCCGCTCTTCGAGAATCCCGCCGCCGGCGACTTCCGCCTCAAGTCCGGTTCGCCCGCAGCCAAGGTCGGCTTCAAGCCGTTCGACGCCTATGCCGCCGGGCCGCGCAAGCCGGGACTGCTGCCGAAACTGACGGATTGCCCCATCCCCTCCATGTACGAAGTCAAGTAACTCCAGCCCCCTCCCGGAGGTGCCATGAGCTGCCCCATCCGACTCATCTCGCTTCTTCTCGCCGCCACAGCAGCCTTTCCGGCTCTGGCGGGAACGGTCAAAACCTTCCACGTCTCCCCCACGGGCGACGACGCGGCATCGGGGTCGTGGTGGCACCCGTTCGCCACATTCGAGCGGGCCCAGAAGGAGGTCGCGGCGCTTAAGTCGTCCACGCGCCCAGATGAGATCGACCGCGTCGAGGTGCTCTTCCGCGGCGGCATCTACCCGCTCGCCAAGCCCATCGTGATCCGGCCCGAACATGGAGGGACCGCAACCTGCCCCGTGATCTACCGCGCCCGCAACAACAAGCCGCCCGTCTTCACCGGCGGGCGCACGATCACGGGCTGGGAAGTCGGGGCCCAAGGCGTTTGGACCGTCCACCTGCCCGAGGTGAAGGCCGGCACGCGGGATTTCGCCCAGCTCTTTGTGAACGGCGTGCGCCGTTTCCGTCCGCGCATTCCGAAGCAGGGATACTTCACCACAACGAATGATTTCGAGGTGGTCGAGAACGGCGTGAACGGGTTCTATTACAAAGAGGACGGGCTCGACCCCAACTGGGCCAACCTTCCCGACATCGAGCTCCACACCCTGCACATCTGGTCCGCCTCGCGCGTGCGCCCCAAGTCGATCGACGCCCAACAGAAAATCGTGCGCTTCCTGAAAACGCGGAAATTCAACCAGTACTGGGGGAGCTTCAAGGGACCCGGCTGGGGAGACAATGGCTGCCGGTTCTGGGCCGAAAACGTGAAGGAAGCCTTCGGCACACCCGGCGAGTGGTACCTCGACCGGCCCACCGGAACGCTTTCCTATATGCCCATGCCCGGCGAGTCGCCCGAGACGGCCCGCGTGGAGGTGCCCGCCCTCTCGCATCTTCTGATCGTCGAAGGCCTTGAGAACCGGCCCGTCATCAACACGGTGGTTGAAGGGTTGACCTTTCGGCAGACGCAATGGGTGACCCCCACAGACGGCAACTTCATCCCTCAAGGCGAGATGAACATCCCCGCCGCAGCGGAGTTCGTCAACGCGCGGGACGTCACCGTCCGCCAATGCGTGTTCACCCAACTCGCGGGCTACACCATGGCCTTTGGCCCCGGCGCCCACTCGAACACGGTCGACTCCTGCATCATGACCGACCTCGGCGCGGGCGGCGTCAAGATCGGGCCGCCTTACGCGGGCTACAGCATGTTCGAGAAGCTCCGGAACGAATTCCACAGCGCGAACGAAATCGGCGTGATCGACCAGACCTCGGCGATCACCGTGCGCAACTGCCGCATCGTCGGAGGCGGGCGCATCCACCCCGCCGCGCACGGCGTCTGGATCGGCCACTCCTCCTACAACCGCATCCTGAACAACGAGATCGGAGACCTCTATTACACCGCCGTCTCGGCGGGCTGGACCTGGGGCTATGCCGAGCCGTCGCGCGCCCACCACAATGAGATCGCCTTCAACCACATGCTCCACATCGGGCAGGGAGTGCTCTCCGACATGGGCGGCGTCTACACGCTCGGCGTCTCGCCGGGAACCACGGTTCACGACAACCGCATCCACGACATCAGCGCCTTCACTTACGGCGGATGGGGGCTTTACACCGACCAGGGCTCCAGCCACATCAGGATGTACAACAACCTCGTTTACAACACCAAGACCGGCGGCTTCGACCAGAACTTCGGGCGCGAGAACACCGTCGAGAACAACATCTTCGCCAACGCCCTTAAAGATCAGGTGCAGCGCTCGCGCGACGAGCCGCACATCTCCTTCTTTTTCCGCAACAACATTCTCTACTGGGACAACGACGGCAACTTGCTGGGCAACAACTGGAAGGGCGGCGTGCGCGGCATGAAGGACGGCGTCCCTACGCAGCATTACGAGCTCGGCCCGAACCTCTACTGGCACGCCTCGGGCAAGCAGGAACTTTTCCCCGGCAAGAAAACACTGGCCCAATGGCAGGCCGAGACGGGACAAGACACCGGCTCGCTCGTGGCCGACCCGCTCTTCGAAAATCCCGCCGCCGGCGACTTCCGCCTCAAACCCGGCTCGCCCGCGGCCAAGATCGGCTTCACTCCCTTCGATGCCGGCACCGCCGGTCCGTGCGAACCAAACCGCCTTCCTAACTTCGAACTCCGTCCTGTTCCCACGATGTACGAAATCAAAACGCCATAAGCCGGCAGGGCCCGCACAGTCCGGCGCCTAACCCGAAAGTGCCGGCGCGCATGCGCTGCGGCACACGCCATCATGAATATCCCTTACTGCCTGAACATCCATCCCGGCGAAAGCCTGGACGCCGTGCGCGAGGCGATCGCGCTCCACGCGTGTGCCGTCAAGGCCCGCGTCTCGCCGGAGGCGCCCTACCCGCTCGGTTTGCGCCTCTCCTCCGCAGCCGCCGAGGAACTCTCCGCCCCTGCCGCGCTGGAGGCGTTCGCCGACCTGCTCACGCGCAACGATCTCTACGTCACCGGCATCAACGGCTTCCCCTACGGCACGTTCCACGACGCCGCCGTCAAAACAGCGGTCTACCGTCCCGACTGGACAACGCCCGAGCGGCTCAGCTACACGGGACGTCTCGCCACCCTCCTGGCCGCGCTCCTGCCCAAAGGCCAAACAGGCAACATCTCCACAGTCCCCCTCGGATACAAAGCTGCCGGACCGGCCAACACGTCGCTTCCCGTGCGCCAGATCGCCGTGATGGCGGAGTTCCTGCACACGCTGCATCGGGAAGAAGGCCGCGAGATCGTCCTCGCGCTGGAGCCCGAACCCGACTGCCTGCTTGAAGACACAAACGATGTGATCGCCTGGTTCGAAGACGCGTTGCTGACCGAAGGCAAACGCTGGCTCTGCGCCAACAAGCGCCGCACGCCGGAAGAGGCCGAAACCTTGCTGCGCACCTATGTCGGGCTCTGCCTCGACACCTGCCATTTCGCCGTTGAATTCGAAGACCCCCTCACCGCGCTCATCCGTTTCGAGAGCGCCTGCATCCGCGTCGCACGCATCCAGCTCAGCGCCGCGGTCCGCACCGTCATCAGCGACGCGTCGCTCGCGCGGCTCGCCGACTTCATCGACCCGGTCTATCTGCACCAGACCAAGATCCGCCTGCCGCGCGGACAGATCGTTTCCCTTCCGGACCTGACACGGGAAACGCTGGAGACTGCGCGCCAGCACGCGGGGTGCGAACTCAGAACCCATTTCCATGTGCCGCTGTTCTACGCGGGAGACGGCGTCCTTAACTCCACCCACACCGACCTCACGCCCGAATTCTTCGCGCACGCGGCCGCGCAAAACTATCCGCTGGAGATCGAGACCTACACCTTCAACGTGCTGCCTCCCGCGCTCCGCCCCTCTTCGGTGATCGACAGCCTGGTCGCCGAACACGACTGGGTCAACACGCGCTCTGCCGGTTGACCCGCATTTTCAAATTGGCCGCACCGTGCGGGCCTTCACACGGCGCAAGGCACCCGATGACACTGGCTGACAACGGCTCGATCTCGGCCGTGACATCTCGCTGACGAGGCGCAGCCCATCGGGGACAGGAGCCGCGTCAAACATGCTTACAACAGGCGAATGATGGAACCCTTGATGTAACTCAACCTCAGCGCTTTGGCGCCGGTGTCAACCACTGCGATCGGGTCCCTCTCGCCCGTCACGGTCCAGCGGGTGCCGGACAGGTACACGTTGCCGCCCCACGTCAACATCACCGCGCCCTGCGCCGCCGGATCGGCCGATCCGTTGACGGTCAGCTTCGGATGCGCGGGCAACGTGACGTCTCCCGTGACATGGATCGCACTGTACACGCCGCCGAGCATGTTGAAAAGGACCTCGGCGTCGTCCGTCAAAATCAGGTTCCCGTCAATGGTCAGCACACCGGGCTCTGCCGCGCTGCCGCCGCTGATCCGCGCACCTGATGCCAGTTGAATATTCCCGGCCACCAAGCCCTCGCCTTTCAGCAACTGGGAAGAAGTGATCGGAAACGGGACGGCGCGGCCGGTGACGTCTAGCGTCGCGCCGTCCTCCACATCGATCACGCCGCTGGCGAGACTTGCGACGGTGTTGCTGAGCGCCAGCGTGCCGGACTCGACAACCGTCTCCCCCGTGTAACTGAGTGTGCCGGACAGGAGGACCGATCCGCTGTCGCGCTTGGCCAAGCCGCCGGGGCCTGTAAAGGTTCCCCTTACTGAAACCGTGCGCTCCGTGCCGTCCTTGTCGACAGGGCTCAAACCGAACTGCGTGCCGGTGTCGCCGAACCCGATGTCGTTGGTCAGGCTCGCGTTGAAGTTGAATGCGGAATTTTGGTTATACGGGTGCAGGGTGCCTCCCGCCAGATAAAGGGCGTGCACCCCGCCAGCCCTGCGGACTGCATTAAAATAGAGGTCCCCTCCGGCCACGTAGACAAGTCCGGTTGAACCGCCGTCCCGCGCGATGACCAGTTCGTTCGCGCCCCTCAAAATGCCGCCGGTCATCTCCAGACGGCCGAGCGTGCCAGGGTCTCGTCCGACCTCCACGCACTCGTCAATGCGCCCAGAGGCCAGCACCTCGATCTCGCCGCCGCTGATTCTGCCATACCCCTTACCGTAAGAGCCGAGGATGAACCGCATATTGGCGAGAACTCTTCCGCCGGACATCGTGAACGTCGCAATGCTGCCGAGGCTCGGATTTCCGCCGCCGCCCGTGCCGTGCCCGACATAGAACTCCCCGGCGGAATAGAGTTGCCCGCCCGCTATCTCGACGGAACCCGTGGAACCCAGCACATAGCCAACATTGACGCCGTTGTTGCTGACCGTTCCGCCGTTCATGACGAACGAGCCTGCGCTGTTCGACACGACTCCCAAGGTCATTACGCCGTTCAGGCTGAGCAGGCCGCCGTCAACCTCGCATCGCCCGGTCGCGTTGGACACGTTGCCCACATTAAGGCCCGCCGTGCTTTCCGAGAAAAACAGGCCGTTGCTGACGATAAGCGTACCCGAGCTCGCATAGGAGTTGCCGACGACCGTGCTGCTGTTTCTGATGAGGCCGCCGTTCTGAACCAACGTGCCGTTGCCGAACGACGTCGAGCCGAGGTAAATGGAACGCCCGGTCGCGTTCAGGACTGCATCGCCCACGTAGCAGCGCCCCAGCGCATTACTGAAGTTGCCGACATTGATGTTCGCGCCGCTCGCCGAAAGGGTGAGTGTTCCGCCTAAAAGGTTGAGGTCTCCAACGCCGTCGTTCTTTGCGCCGATCGTGATCGTCTTTTCAAAATAGGAGTCGCCGCCGCTCTGCTCGAACCTGCCGTAGCCGCCTGCCGTTGTTCCGAGATACATGAGCCCTTTGTTGGTGAGCACGCCGCCGGTCATGTTGAAATAACCCTTGCCAGTCGCATCCCGTCCTCCGATGCGGATCGAGTCACCCGTGTTCAGGAGGGAAAGCAGCCCGCCATTCAGATTGTAAAAACCGGCCGCGTACGTGTTGACCGGCATGAGGATCATGCCGGCTGCACCGATGGTGATCGTGCCGCCGGTCTGCTCGACTACACCGGTGATGTTGGCGGAACTCAATCCGGAGTGACCGACTTCCAACGTACCCGACATGTTCAGCTTGCCGGAGCGCATGCGCAACACATTCAGGCACGACTTACCGCTGGCATTCTGCACGTCGCGTCCGACAGGCATGGATATCAAGTTGACCGTGCTGTCGACTACTTCGACGGTGCTGGTGAAGGTCGACCCGTGCAGATAAGTGGTGTTGAGCGCGGTGTACGTGGCGTTGCTCACCAGCATACGGCCGCCATACATCCGCAGCAAATTGGCGTTCGTGTAGTTGCCCCCATTGATGATCGTGAGTTCGGCGGGGGTGTTGGGACTGTCACTGCCAAAATTCTGTAGCCCCGACGCGTGGAAATAGCCGCCGTCGATCACCAGCTTGCCGGGCATGTTGGGACCGGCACCCGAACGGGAGACCTCGAGCAGGACCGTCGGAAGATAAGCGGCCGGCCCGACGACGAGCGTGCCGCGCGAGTTGCCGCTCAGCTGGACCATGGCGAAACGGTTCGTGTCGGCCAGCGCCGCGCCGGTAAGATTCACCGCCGTACCGTTATTGATTGTAACCGTGTCGGTGTTTCTCGGCGCGGTTGTGAGAATCCCGTTCGTAGTCCAGACATTGGGATCGTCCCAGTTC
>Ga0209066_10005522_pt1 | contig 13298 bp, 14 predicted proteins | sample All_14_2_FD_187198 | JGI IMG/M metagenome (GOLD analysis project Ga0209066, IMG submission 187198) | Freshwater microbial communities in response to fracking from Pennsylvania, USA - Allegheny Zone_MetaG_DW_15 (SPAdes) (version 2) ...
CAAGAAGGAAGACGACGGTCACGGTCATGAGCATTGATCTCCGCATGACCCGTGAACAGAGGATTATAAAATGTTGAATGCAATCATCCAATTTTCTTTGAAGAACAGGCTTCTGGTCGTCGCGGCCTCGGCTTTGTTGATGGTCTACGGCGTGTTCGTGATCAGCAAACTGCCCGTCGACGTGTTTCCTGACTTGAACCGCCCGACCGTGACGATTTTCACCGAGGCCGAAGGTCTTGCGCCGGAAGAAGTTGAAGCCTTGGTCACTTGGCCTCTCGAAACGGCGGTCAATGGATCGACGGGGGTTGAGCGGGTGCGCTCGGCTTCCGCCATCGGTCTTTCGATTGTCTGGGTTGAGTTCGGCTGGGATACGAATATCTATACCGCCCGTCAAATCGTGGCGGAGAAACTGCAACAGGCGCAGGAAACTCTGCCGCAGGACGTACGTCCCGTCATGGGGCCAATTTCCTCGATCATGGGCGAGATCATGCTGGTAGGCTTGACCAGCGAGAACCCGAAGATCGGCGGCATGGATTTGCGCACGATTGCCGAGTGGGATATTCGCAACCGGATCCTTTCCATCTCCGGCATTTCGCAAGTCTCGGTGATCGGCGGTGAGCTGAAGCAGTATCAGGTGCTGGTTGATCCGTTGAAGCTTAAAAATTACGGTGTCACGTTGCATGATGTCGAGGCTACGATTGAAGGATCGAACATCAATGCGACGGGCGGTTTTCTGTTGTCCGATTATCAGGAAAGCCTGATCCGCAACGTCGCCAGGGTCAAAACCATCGAAGATCTGGCAAAATCGCCACTGCCCAAGGAAAACGGCAGTCCAACGCCACTGACTCTTGATCAGGTTGCTGATATCAAGCTCGGCGGGCCGCTCGCCAAGCGCGGAGATGCAAGCGTCAACGGCCAATCCGCCGTCATCCTCTCCATTCAAAAGCAGCCAGGCGCCGACACGATCAAACTCACCAAGGCGGTCGAGGCGGAACTCGCCAGCATTCAAAAGACATTGCCGGAAGGCGTTAAAATCCACGGCGAGATATTCAAACAAGGAACCTTTATCGAACGGGCGATCAAGAACGTCGAAGAGGCTTTGCGCGACGGAGCAATCCTTGTAGCCATCGTTCTTTTCCTTTTTTTGCTCAACTTCCGCACCACCTTTATCACTTTGACCGCTATACCGTTGTCGTTTGTCTTAACCGCCATCGTCTTCAAGTATTTCGGCTTGAGCATCAACACCATGACCTTGGGCGGGCTGGCCGTCGCCATCGGTGAGCTGGTTGATGATGCCATTGTCGACGTCGAAAACGTCTTCCGGCGTTTACGCGAGAACCGCCATGCCGAAAAACCGCGCAACCCTTTGCAAGTGATCTTCGAAGCCTCCAGCGAAGTACGAAACTCCATCGTTTTCGCCACCATCATCGTGGTGCTGGTCTTTATCCCGCTCTTTGCAATGGGCGGCATCGAAGGCAAGATATTCCTACCGCTTGGCATAGCCTATATCACCTCCATCGTCGCGTCCTTGTTCGTCTCGCTGACGCTGACGCCAGCGCTTTGCTCCTACCTTTTGCCGAATATGAAGCGGATGAGCGCAGAGCATGACGGCTGGCTGATCCGTATGATCAAGGGAGGGCAAAAGCGCGTTCTGAACTTTGCTTTTCCCCATAGCCGATTAGTGCTGACCTTGGTCGCGTTGATCACGTTCGGGGTCATGGCGATGGTGCCGTTCTTCGGCAAGGAATTTTTACCCCAGTTCAACGAAGGATCGGTGACGATCAATATCCTGACGCCGCCTGGCACCAGCTTGGCCGAGTCAAACCGCATCGGCACGATTGCCGAGAACCTGATCCGTCAAGTGCCGGAAGCGTCCGAAACAGGACGCCGCACGGGCCGCGCCGAACGTGACGACCATGCGGAAGGCGTACATTCGAGCGAGATCGAAGTTGAGCTAAAGGAATCTGAACGCTCCCGTGGCGATATTCTGGCCGATATTCGTGATCGTCTGGATCAAATTCCAGGGATCGCGGTCAATATCGGGCAACCGATCTCTCACCGCATCGACCATATGATGAGCGGTGTGCGTGCGCAGATGGCCATCAAACTCTTTGGCACCGATCTTGACGTCTTACGCGCCAAAGCAGAGGAAATCCGCCAAGCCATGAGCGAGGTCGAGGGCGTGGTCGACCTATCCGTGGAAAAACAAGTCCTGATCCCGCAGGTGCATGTACTGTTCGACCGCGAGAAGGCAGCGTCTTACGGCCTGTTGTCGGGCGAAGCGGCTGAGTATGCCGAGCTTGCGATGCAAGGCAAGGCCGTGGGACAAGTTCTGGACGGGCAGCGCACCTATGATATCGTCATGCGCCTCTCGGATGCCGCCCGTAATGATGTCGAAGCGATCAAACAAATTCCGGTCGATACGAAAGACGGCAATGTCGTACCGCTCCAGGCCATTGCGACCGTGCAGGACGCCAAGGGGCCGAATATCATCAACCGCGAGAACGCGCAACGTCGGATCGTGATACAGGCCAACGTCTCCGACCGCGATCTGGTAGGCGTGGTACAGAAGGTGCAAGCCGCCATCGACAGTAAGGTGCATCTGCCGCAAGGCTATTACGTCACCTATGGCGGTCAGTTTGAAAGTCAGGCCAGTGCCTCGCGCCTGATCGCGCTTTTGAGCCTGTTCTCCCTCGCGGGCATGTTCATGGTTCTCTATGTCCACTTCAAGAGCGCCAATCTTGCCCTGCAGGTCATGACGTCCATCCCGCTTGCCTTTATTGGCGCGGTGATCGGCGTTTGGCTGTCCGGCGGCGTGTTCTCGATTGCCACCATGGTCGGTTTCGTAACGCTGACAGGCATTGCCGCCCGCAACGGTATCATGATGATCGCTCACTATATCCACCTGATGGAGCATGAAGGCGAGAAATTCGATCTGGCCATGGTGTATCGCGGCACGTCCGAGCGGATCATTCCCGTGTTGATGACCGCGCTGACCGCCTCTCTGGCCCTCATCCCTCTGGTGATCGCCGCCGACGAACCAGGCCGCGAATTGTTGCATCCGGTCGCCGTGGTCATCTTCTGTGGTCTGTTCTCCAGTACCTTGCTTGACCTTACGGTACGCCCGCTCGTGTTCTGGAAGTTCGGCAAAAAACCAATCTCAACTTTGTTACCCCAAGCCATAACCCCATAAAGGAGACCATCATGAAAAAACTACTACTGACCGCCGCTATCATTGCCCTGACGGGATTAAATCAGCCAGCCTTTGCGCATGGAGATGAAGATCACGGCACCCAGCCGCATGAAACGGCCACAGAAGCGGCGACGCCCGCGATGACGGCGCAAGAGGCATTGGCAAGCATTCAAGCGGGAATGGGTACGGTCGGCTCCCAAATCGATGCCGGACAGTTCGACCTGACGCATGAAGAGATTGAAAAAATAGATGCGGCTGCCAAGTCCTTGAAGACCAGCACAACCGTCGCAGAGGATAAAAAAGCCCGCCTTGAATCATCGATCAATCAATTCGTGGCCCAGCTCGGAAAACTTCATACGGTGACCGATGCCAAGGATGCGGAAAAGTCGCTTGCCGAGTTCAAAAAGGCACAGGGCGCTTTTAAACTTGTTGAAGCTGCTTTGAAATAGGGAGGACGCTATGAAGGGAGCATTACTCGCTTTAGCTGCAGGAACACTTTTTCTCGCAGGTTGCACAACGGTACAAACGCCTTCGCTTGAAGAGCAAATGCATGGAAAAACCAAGGCGGAGCGCACGGTTTTTCTCAAGGAAAAATGCCTTGAAGAAGCCTCGTATCGTCACATGGGCAAATACCGGAGCAACAGCTCAGGTCATGTGTCCCGCATGACGGATATCTGCAATGCCATGTCGGGCGAGATGGCAAAAACCAAATAATCGAGGAGAAAACTCATGAAACTACTTCACGCATTGCTCATTACTACGATCTTGACCACAGGGGCCGCGGCCTATGCCGCAGGCGATCATGCTGGCGGTCACACTTCCAACGCTCCCGCCGCCGCAAGCATGTCTCATGATGCGATGGGGCATGGTGGCGAGAGAATGGAAGTCATGGCCGCACAAAATATGGTCAAGCTGGCGCTTGAGCCAGCCGCTCCTTTGCAGGCGGGAAAGACCACGCAAGTGACCGTAAAGCTGAATGCTGTTGCCGACGGCAAGCCGCTGACGCTGGATGATCTCAAGGAAGCGCATACCAAAAAACTGCACTTGCTGGTCGTCGATCCGACGCTGACTGATTACCATCACATTCATCCTGTGGCGGGTGAAAAGCCTGGCGAGTATGTATTCGATTTCACGCCGCTTAAAAACGATACTTATCGCGTTTGGGCGGATGTGATCCCCGTTGCCACGGACAAGCAGGAGTATGTGCAAACCGACATGGGAACGCCCGCCAATGAAAAGGCCAGCATTGATAAGGCCACGAGCATGATGGCAACGGTGGACGGATACACCTTTACCCTGGCATTGGACGGAGAGCCGAAAGCGGGCAGCCCCGTGATGGGCAACGTCACCGTTACCAAGGACGGTCAGCCTTTTACCGGATTGGAGCCTGTGATGGGTGCTTTCGCGCATGTGGTCGGATTCACCGAAGATTATAATTCCGTCCTCCATGTCCACCCGATGGGCAAAGAGCCGACCAACGATGCCGAGCGTGGCGGGCCGAAGCTGGAGTTCCATATCGAGCCTGAGAAAGCGGGCTTTGTGAAGCTATTTACCCAAGTCCGTATTGGCGGGAAGGATATTTTCGCGCCGTTCGGAATAACCGTGAAATAACCCCCGAAAAAGGAGAATACGATGAAGACGTTTTTACTGGCACTTATGATGGCCTTGACCACACTTGCTCCCGCGATGGCTGCGGATACCAGCCATGCACATGATAGCGCTTGGCTTAAACCTACCGAGGCGCAGTATGTGTGTATGATGAACAATAAGGTTTTCGATAAACCGCAAATTGCGATCGAAGTTGAAGGCAAGACCTATTACGGCTGCTGCCCGATGTGCGCGGATAAGCTGAAGAACGACGTTTCTTTGCGCACGGCAACCGATCCTGTTAGCGGGAAACCTGTCGATAAGGCCAGTGCCGTCATCGGTGCGGATACGCATGGCATGACATACTACTTCGAGAGCAAGGAAAACTTTGATAAATTCGCCAGCGGCCCGATGCCTCCTATGGACGGCGGCATGAAAATGCACGAGATGAAGGGTGGCATGATGATGCAGGAAGAGAAAAATGGGGCGACAAAGAGCGTCGATCCAGCGCCTTCCTCCAAGAACGATGAAAATCATCAACAGCACCATTAAGGGAGAACGTCATGCACCACGATAAAGACTGCGCACACGACCACAAGGGACCGTTGTCATGGATTCTTTCATGGAAAGGCATCGCCCTGATCCTGGTTCTGGCTGGTATCAGCTACTATCTTTTGACCGTCCACTTGGCGCATTTGGCCGTGGCGTTGCCGTATCTTTTCCTGTTGGCTTGTCCGTTGATGCATATCTTCGGACATAAACATAATCACGGCGACCATAAAAAGGACTGATCGAGGCAGATATTCCGGCAAAAATAGGCTTTCGCTCTTCAGGGATGAGCGCTTTCAAAACGTATTATTAATGTGACGAATGCCTCGTCTCATTAACTCACTGAGAAAGAAGTCTATCATGATGAAGAATATGTCTCTTACGTCGCTTCGTTTGGGCGGACTGTTGGCTTTAACTACACTATTGGCCGCATGCGCCGCAACGACGACAACGGCCACGCCCCCTCAAACGCAAAAATATAATAGCCAGGAATGCAAGCAGATGCGTGGACGTGGCGCGATTAATCTCGATCAGTACAAAAAATGCATTTACGGCCAGCCATTTGAAGTACTGGATAAAGCATCCTAGTTGATAATTGAGGCGCGTATTTTTTAAATAAAGAGACAAGCCTGCCGATATGCTCCGACAGGCTGTTTATTTTTCTCAAGTCTTGATTACGGCACGTTTTATACTATATACCCCTATAAGGTATATAATTGAACGGAGAAACCCGATGCCAAGTCAAAAACACCCATCGCATGAGGCGGAAATCAAGCGTCTTAACCGTATCGCTGGGCAGGTCGAAGGAGTCAAGAAAATGGTCGAGGAAGGCCGTTATTGTCCTGAAATTCTCTCCCAGTTACGGGCCGTGCGCTCGGCGGTCAAAGGGATCGAAACCGAAATTCTGCGCCGTCATTTATCGTCCTGCGTGGTGAGCGCCATGCAAGGCGGCGATAAAGCCAGCCGCATGAAATCCATCGAGGAAGTCACCAATTTATTCTCAAAATTCGACGAATAAGGAATATCATCCATGACCGATCATTCACATCATCATCACGACCATAAAAAACCAGACGAAAAACCGTCGCAAGGTTCCTGCTGCGCGATGCACGGGCATGATCATCAGTCGAAAAGAACTCAGGTGGCGGACGTGCCAGCGGGAAGCGTGTATATCTGCCCGATGCATCCGCAAGTTCGCCAAGCTGGCCCTGGCAATTGCCCGATCTGCGGTATGGCCTTGGAACCGGAAGTGATGACGGGGGATGAAGGTCCGAACCACGAGCTGGTCGATATGACGCGACGTTTTTGGATCGGTCTTATGCTTACGCTTCCGGTCTTTATGCTGGAAATGGGTGCGCATTTGACCAATCTCCACTTTGTTACAGGCGCAATGTCCAACTGGATACAGCTTGCGCTGGCAACACCCGTCGTATTGTGGGCGGGCTGGCCGTTTTTCACGCGTGGTTGGTCGTCCATCGTATCGCGTAACCTCAACATGTTCACCCTGATCGCCATCGGCACGGGCGTGGCCTGGCTGTATAGCATCGTGGCCACGCTGATGCCGGATGTTTTTCCTGAAGCCTTCCGCCGTCAGGATGGTTCGGTTCCGGTGTATTTCGAAGCCGCTGCCGTGATTACGGTGTTGGTGTTGCTGGGACAGGTTCTGGAGCTGCGCGCCCGTGAAAAAACGGGTGGTGCAATCAAGGCTCTTTTAAATTTATCGCCCAAGACCGCTCGTCGGATCAACACGGACGGATCGGAAGAGGATATCCCGCTTGGTCATGTTCACACGGGAGATCTCCTGCGCGTACGTCCAGGCGAGACGGTTCCCGTTGACGGCATCGTTGTTGAAGGTAAAAGCGCGGTGGATGAATCCATGGTCACGGGCGAATCCATGCCCGTGATGAAGGAAAAAGACATCGCCGTGATCGGTGGAACCATGAACCAGACGGGCAGCTTTATCATGAAGGCGGAGCGTGTCGGCGGCGACACCATGCTCTCACGCATCGTGCAATTGGTCGCAGAGGCGCAGCGTAGCCGCGCGCCCATTCAACGATTGGCAGATCAGGTATCCGCATGGTTTGTGCCTGCGGTCATTCTTGTCGCCATCGTGGCCTTCGTTGCGTGGTTTGTATTTGGCCCTTCGCCAGCCTTTACTTACGGCTTAATCGCGGCGGTCAGCGTTCTGATCATTGCTTGCCCGTGCGCCCTCGGCCTTGCCACGCCCATGTCGATCATGGTGGGCGTCGGGCGCGGCGCGCAGGCTGGCGTTTTGATCAAGAACGCCGAAGCTCTGGAGCGCTTGGAAAAAATCGACACGCTTGTCGTCGACAAGACGGGAACGCTGACCGAAGGAAAGCCAAAAGTAACCCGCATCGTCGCACAAGGTATATCCGAAGATGATCTGCTTTTGCTGGCAGCCTCTTTGGAACAGGGAAGCGAACACCCCTTGGCTCATGCCATCGTGGTGGCGGCAAAAGAAAAAGGTTTGTCTATCACTAAAGCTGACGAGTTTGACTCGCCGACCGGAAAAGGCGTAATTGGCAAAGTGTCTGGCCGCAGGGTGACGCTCGGAAATATCAAGATGATGAACGATCTGGGCGTAGATGTTTCAGCTTTGGAACCTGAGGGCAATGATTTACGCAAGGATGGCGCAACAGTGATATTTGCGGCGGTCGACGGCAAAGCGGCGGGGCTTCTCGCCATTGCCGATCCGATCAAGAAAACCACGCCGCAAGCGGTCAAAGAATTGCAAAAAGCTGGGATCCGCGTGGTCATGCTCACGGGCGATAATAAAACGACCGCCGAAGCCGTGGCGCGTCAGTTGGGTATCGACGAGGTCGAAGCCGAAGTATTGCCGGAAGACAAAAGCCGTATCGTCAAAAAACTGCGCGGCGAAGGCCGTGTTGTGGCTATGGCAGGAGATGGCACGAACGACGCTCCGGCTTTGGCTGCCGCCGATATCGGCATTGCCATGGGAACGGGTACGGACGTGGCCATGGAAAGCGCAGGCGTAACGCTCCTAAAAGGCGACCTCATGGGGATTGCGCGGGCGCAGAAACTCTCGAAATCCGTGATGCGAAATATCCGCCAGAACCTGTTCTTCGCCTTTATCTACAACATGGCGGGTGTTCCGGTGGCGGCGGGCGTCCTCTATCCTGTTTTCGGCGTCTTGCTCAGTCCAATCATGGCGGCAGCAGCAATGGCGCTGAGTTCCGTGTCTGTGATTGCGAATGCACTAAGGTTAAAGACGGTAAAGCTTTGAACTAATTATAAAATTTGGTCTAATTGGGTACGATTTTGGGATTATCCTTTCTTTCTGTTTCTTGAAAAGAAAGGAAATAGTTAAAAACCTTCTTTTTCCACCAAATATGGTGATTTCCCTTATTTAACGACTTTACAAAGAAAGTCTATTTATCTATTCTTTCTTTAATCGAATCCAAAAGAAAGGATAACCAGCCATGTCCGGCGATAACAGCCGTCTCGGCTCTTATATACGGTGCAGCGTTGCGGGAGAGACTTATCAGGCTTTCCTGCCACCCATGCTGCCGCCACAGCCGTCTTTGAACTTGCTGGAATTGCAGGGGCTGCTGTCCAAGGCCAATCAGGCTTTGGGCAAGCTCGATGCCGTGGCCGACATCCTGCCGGACAGTAATCTGCTCCTTTATTATTACGTACGCAAAGAGGCCGTGCTGTCGTCTCAGATCGAGGGGACTCAATCGTCGCTCTCAGACTTGTTGCTCCATGAAAGCGGTGAAGCACCCAGCGTTCCGATTGACGATGTGGTCGAAGTTTCGTCTTACGTTGCGGCGCTTGAACATGGTTTGAAGCGTGTGCAGGAAGGCTTCCCCGTATCGTTGCGTTTGATCCGCGAAATGCACGCCATTCTTCTTTCTAAAGGGCGCGGCAGTAACAAACAGCCAGGTGAGTTTCGTACATCGCAAAACTGGATCGGCGGATCGCGCCCTGGCAATGCGGCTTTCGTGCCGCCACCGCCGGATCGGCTGATCGAATGCCTCGATGCTTTCGAGAAATATCTGCATCTGGAGGAGCGCTCCTATGCGTCGCTCGTCGATGCGGGACTGATCCACGTCCAGTTTGAAACCATCCACCCGTTCCTCGATGGCAATGGGCGTATCGGACGTTTGCTCATCACTTTCTTCCTCATGATGATGGGCGATCTGCGGCAACCGAATTTGTATTTGAGCTTGTTCTTTAAGAATAACCGTCAGGAATATTATTCGCGCCTCAGTGCTGTCCGCACGGCGGGCGATTGGGAGGGCTGGCTGGATTTCTTTCTGCACGGCGTAGCTGAGACTTCCAATCAGGTCGTACAGACCAGTCAGGCGATCTCCGCGCTGTTCAAATCCGACAACGATAAGATCACCACGCTGAAACGTGCTGGAATAACGGCGCGCCAAGCACACGCCCAGCTTCAAAAAGTAGCGATCTCGAACGCCATCAACATGGCTGCCGCGCTCGACGTTAGCGTTCCCACCGCGCGTCTGGCGTTGAACAACCTGAAAGAGCTGGGAATCGTGAAGGATGTCAGCGGCTCCGGCAAGGAACGCCTCTACATCTATACCGCTTTGCTCGATATTTTAGAGCAAGGTGCAGAGCCGATCTCGCTCGGAAAGGAAGCTGTTTGAAGTGACGACAAATTATCAAAGCAAATTTTGGGCAAATCAACTGGTGCTGCAAAACGCCTCTGATAGCGTTGAGAGTTTATCGCGCTCTATCGCCAACGCGCGCGTGGAACTTAACCCACACCAGGTTGATGCAGCATTGTTTGCCTTTCGCTCACCTCGCGTTCAAATTGTGCGAAGGACAGCAGAATATTAAGTGTCAACCGCCCCATGGATGTCGTTGTATTAAATTGCTGGGTGACTGATACGAAGCTGACATTAAAGCGGTCGAAAGTTTCAACTAGCTTGGCAAAATCCATCAGCGAACGGGACAGGCGATCCACTTTGTAAACGACAATTACATCAATAAGTCCGGCTTCAATGTCCTTCATTAATCTTTTAAGCGCAGGCCGTTCCATTGAACCGCCCGAAAAACCGCCATCGTCGTAGTAGTCGGATACCAGCGTCCAGCCTTCATTCCGTTGTGACAGAACGTAAGCCTCGCCAGCCTCCCGTTGAGCGTCGAGACTGTTGAATTCCATGTCCAAGCCTTCTTCGGTGGACTTACGGGTGTAAACCGCACATCGGACACGGCGTTTGATATCGGTCATGGCTTCTGCTTCTTTCTGCTCTCAGAAAATTGCGAGAGGCCAAAAAAGGCTGGGCCTGACCATGGGGTTCCCGTGATGATGTGAGCGATGCGCGACAGGCTGCGATATTTTCGCCCCTGGAAGGCAAAGCCATCAGCCATCACAGTGACATGATATTCCATCCCCTGATAATCTCGCAGGAGACGTGTGCCGACCGGAGGGCGATGGATCTTGATTTTACGCTTCTGCTTCAGGTCGTCGCTAAGGACGCTTTTGGCACGGGCCGTCAATCGTTTTTCCAGAAGATCATTGTCGCCGCCCCAGGCTAATTCTTGAAGCCGATACGTTAGGCGGCTGACCAGGTAGTTTCGATTGAACTCAGGTGCATCCGATTTATAAAGGTCTTTCCAGAGCTTCTTTAACTGTCCTATGGGCATTATTTTTAATGCCGTTATTTTGGCTAAAACATCATTGTTCACGACCATTCTCCTTGGGGTCATGAATGCTTCCATTCGCTCTGAAGTCCACGGGTTTCTGAGAATTTTTGGCTTTATTTCTGGTGCGCAGGCGCAGAATGCCCAAAGCCAGAATGCGGGCAATTTCGTCGGCGGGTGATGTGTTGTCTTTGTTAATCATACTGCAAATCTTATCGCGGGCGCGTGACGCGGGAAATCACAGTAGTTTTCGCAGAAATATTTTTGTTTTCGCTCGTGTCCCCGAAAATGGAGCAGATAACGGGAAAAGGAATGCCAAACCCAAAAATCCAGCAAAGCTCTGGACTTTTCCTTCCGTACATTTTGCCATCATGTTCAGAGGCTGCTGAGAGAATAGCCGTCTTGAGAGCGAAACCCGCCCGCTGATGGGGGCGTGGGCTGTTAAAAATGTACAGAGGTTATCCTGAAAGATATGGCCAAAACTGGCCCGTTTCAGCACCACCCAAAAACTTTAGAGGGTGGTATGAAATAGAATAATGGCGGAGGGGATGAGATTCGAACTCACGATACGGTCTCCCGTATACACACTTTCCAGGCGTGCGCCTTCAACCGCTCGGCCACCCCTCCGTTTTAAACATTCGGACTATTCAAAGAGCGTGGCCTCGCCTTTGGTTTGTTTGCCATAGGCAAACGGTGCCACCCCTTTGTTTTACTCAAAATATAAATCGCGCACCGCGCGGGGCGCACCATACCCAATGTGCGGTTGCTGTGCAACGAGGTTATGCTTAGTCGTTCGCGATGCGAGCCTGACTAATCGTTCGCGATGCGAACCTGACTAATCGTTCGCGATGCGAACAGGGCGGGCAGGCTCCTGCCCCATTGCCCAGAGGGTTTCAAACAGGCGGCGCTGGCTTTCGGCCACGGCTTCACCCTTTAAAACCATCACTTCTTGTGCGGTCCAGACGATAAAGGCGACATGGTCGCCGTAAATCACCGTGTCGGTGCCGCCCAGAGCTGCCGCATCGATGAGGCGATATTGCGCCGCATTGCGCGGGTAGAAGCCGGGCATGGTCCGTGTAATCAGGCGTTCTTTGAAGCCGCGTTTGGCCTTTTCGTCGTAAAAACGCTTGGTTGCAGGGGCATCATGGGCATCAAAATTGCGAATATCGGCTAAAATTGTAAAAATTTCGTCGTTTTTACCCTTGGTATTGACCAAAATATCGTCAATCAGGGCTTTTAAGAAGGTTTCTCCCTCGATTTTACGTGAAGATATAGCCTGACGGGCCAATTCGACCCCGCGTGCGCCGATAAAAATGATGCCTTGGGCTTCGAGGGTCTTTTTCAGCTTCTCGACTGTTTGTTGGCGCGGGTTGGTAAGACCCCGTTCAAGGTTGTTGATGACATTGAGGTGCATGCCCGCGGCTTTGGCGAGGTCTTGTTGCGTCCAATCAAGCAGGGCGCGGGCGGCTTTAAGCTGGTGTGTCGTCATCATATTCGTATTTCACACCTAATGATGTGTAAAATCAATATCAAATACGGTTTTTGACGTCTTCATATGCCGCTTTTAGCAAAGCGAGGTCTTCCGCGCGGTTGAGCCTGTGGTCGCCATCGGGCACGAAGGTTACGGTTACTTTATCAGGATTCGGAAATTTGGCCTTGATGGCATTGGCGGTTTCCCATGGCACTTCGGTGTCCATCTGCCCTTGCAGCAGGTGAACGGGGCCTTCAAAGGCCCAGTGTTCGTCCATTACGGTCTGGTGATGCGCCTCGGTTAGCAGGATTTGGGTAAACCCTTCGGCCAAAGCCTGTTCTGGCGTGGCATCGCGTTCAACCCACAGTGTGAAGTCAGGGGCTGCGGCCACGCCAACCAGCCCTGCCACGCGTTCGGGCCGTTCTTCCATGACCCGCAGGGCCACCCAGCCGCCCATGCTTGAGCCTATGATGATCTGCGGGCCGGTTGTTAGCGTATCAAGCACGGTCAGGGCATCGTGCACGGCGCGGCCGATTGTAAAATCGGGCCACTGGCCGTCACTTTCGCCGTGGGCGTAAAAATCGAATGCGATAAAGGGGATACCGCCAGTACGGCAGATATCGGCCATATACGAGGCCTTGGTGGCCTTGCGGTCAGACTGGAAGCCATGCATGAATACAACGCCAACAGGGCTTTTAGCGGTATCGGGCACGAATTGATCGTAGGCAAGGCGCGAACCATCATCGCGGATAAGTATTTGTGTCATCGGTTATCTCTGCTATCAAAAAAGTCTCTCACCAAGGAATCATATGCTAACACTCAAAACCCACAAAACCCCCGTGGTCATGC
>Ga0209066_10005523_pt1 | contig 13298 bp, 12 predicted proteins | sample All_14_2_FD_187198 | JGI IMG/M metagenome (GOLD analysis project Ga0209066, IMG submission 187198) | Freshwater microbial communities in response to fracking from Pennsylvania, USA - Allegheny Zone_MetaG_DW_15 (SPAdes) (version 2) ...
CCGAAAACTCGCTGGAGTTGCGGACCCGTGATCGTTATCGCAAGTTGATCAACAAGATCGAAAAGGCGATCAAACGCATCGATGAAGGCGAGTACGGTTACTGCGAAGAAACCGGCGAGGAAATCGGTCTCGAACGACTGGAGGCGCGCCCCATTGCAACGCTATGCCTGGATGCGCAGGAGCGCTACGAGCACCGTCAGAAAATGATGGGTGACTGAAGGTCGTCAACAGGACCCCATGCGGGGCTGACATCAGGCACGCGCCACGCCATGGCGCGTGCCTTTTTGTTTGCGCGACGGAGTTGGGTGATCCTCGATGCTAGGAGTCTGTCGGACTTGAAAGGGAATCGGCTGCAAATCCGTCCGGGCGGTCCATTTTTCGCCGCTTCCTTGGGCAATAGTTCAACCATTGCCCTGCGAAACCGGCAAAAACTGTCCTCGCCCAGCCGAATTTTCGCTTCGATTCTTCAAGTCCGACAGGCTCCTAGTGCTCGTCGAAGCGCCACTGCGCGTCGGGGTCGGTGAGTTGCCCCTGAAGTCGCGCGCGGACCAGATCGACAGGCATCGGTCCGCCACGCAGGATCTGATCGTGAAATTGCAGATCACTCAGTTGGCCGCTGTCCACCAGCTCCCTGCGCAAGGCGATGAACTGCAGTCCGCCGAGCATATAGGCCGCCTGATAGAGCGGTGACCAATCGCCATTGAATGACCGGCGCACTTCCGCCGCCGCGTTCTCGCGTTCGTGGCCCACTTCCTCGACCAGAAAATCCACGGCCTGCTGCGGACTCATCTTGCCAAGATGGAAGGCCAGACTGAACTGGATGCGCGCCGCCCGATGGCTGCGCCAGAACAGCATGCCGATGCGGTCCTCCGGCGACTGCGCGAATCCGCGCTGGTACAGGAACATTTCCCAATACAGCGCCCAACCCTCGGTCCAGAACGGCGTGGCGAACAGTTGTCGGTGTGCCTGATAGCGACTGTTGTAGAAGTGCTGCAGGTGATGGCCGGGAATCAACTCGTGATGGACGACGGCGCGCGAGAAGTGCCGATTGTTGCCACGCATCGCCATGCGCTTCTTGTCCTGCGGCATGCTGTCATGCGGATAGGAAACCCACACGTCCTCGCCGCCAAGAAAAAACGGCGCTTCGAGTTGTGCCTGCGGACTGAGCATGTTCATGCGCCAGTCGCGGCGTGCGAGCGGGGGGACCGTCACCAACTGCTGGTCGCTGACGTAGTTGATGGCTTCGTCGGCCAATTCGACCACCAGATCCGGCTGCTTGCCGGGTGCGGGGGCACGCTGTTTGACCGCCTCCAAGGCATCCTGCCAACGCGCAAAGCCCATTGCTTTGGCAGCGTCCTGCATCTCGACACGGCACCAGGCCAGTTCACGCGCGGCAATTTCCAGAATCTGCTCCGGTGAATAAGGGATTCGCGCCGCTGACAGCTCGGCCAGCAGTGCCTCGCGCCCGATTGGATCCCCGATGATGACCTCCGGGTCATCGCTATGCGCAAGGCGGGTCTGAATGTCGTGAATCAGTGCCTCGGTGGCAGCCACATAGGCTTCGAAGGGTTTGCGGGTCCAGTAACTGAATTCCGGATCGAAGCCATCCTGATGAGCATGCCATTCACGCATCGCAGCAAGCGTGCTTTGCAGGATGCGCACGGCACGTTGCGCCTGCGCGGGTGAGTAGGGCAGCTTGGCGTCAGGCGCCTGCAGCGCATCCTGCAGCAAGCGGATGGCGTGTTGGGTCGCTTCGAGCACGTCGGCGCTGCGCTTTCCGTCCGCCTGTTGCAGTGCGCGGCGCGCTTCCAACATTTGCAGTAACGCGTCGATGTTGGGCAGCAGCCCCGCGACTTGCTGCATCCGTTGCTGCTGGAATGCCAGCAGGCGGCGCTGATTGCGCAGCTCAGCGCGCCACAGTGTCCAGTCGATGCGGTCTTCCAGACCCAATGTTTCAAAGTCCATGCCTTGCAGACGTTGCTGCCAGGCGTGGAAGAAGGCATCCAGCGCTGCGAAACGCCCCGGCCCCCATTCGATGTCGTGGACATGCTGCAGGGCGTAAAGGTCGGTTTGATAGCGATTCAACAACGGCGCGATGCGTTGCGCATCCGGTGCATGATCGTCCGGTGACGGCAACCACGCGTCCGCGGCGGACGCGCTGCCTTGGGCTGCCGCCAGCGGGGAGATCAGCAGACAGGACAGCAGTGCAGGGAGAATCCGTCGACGGATCATGTTGAAGCCAATCCTTGTGACATCAGGTGGTCCTGCGCTCGCTTGCGAATCATTGCGAGCAGTGCGGCGTGACCATTGCTGCGCGTGGGTGAAAGATGCTTCGCCAGGCCGATTCGCTGGATGTAGTCGGGTTGTGTCTCAGCGATTTCCTGGGCGGTGCGACCCGAATAAACGCGCAGCGCCAGATAGATCAGCCCGGACACGATGCTCGAATCGCTGCTCGCGTGGATGCGCAGCCGCGCGCCGTCATCCTCGATCACGACCCACACCATCGACTGGCAGGCGGTCAGTCGGTTGGCTTCGGTTTTCCAGGCGTCGGGGAAGACGGGCAATTTCTTGCCCAGATCGATGAGGTACTGGTAGCGCTCCGACCAGTCGGAGAAAAAGGCAAATTCCTCGGCGATGGTGTCCTGCGCAATGACTGCGGTGGGCTCAAGCGGAAACGTCGAGTCACTCATGACAGGCGCTTCCAACGGACTCCTTGCGGGGTGTCTTCCAAGGCAATGCCCTCGTTCTGAAGTTGCAGCCGTATCGCATCGGCCCGGGCAAAGTCGCGGTTTCGCTTGGCGGCGCCGCGTTCGTCCACCAATGCCTGGATTCGCGCATCTTCGTCCGCATTTCCGCCGCGACCGAACCATGCCTCCGGCGTTTGCTGCAGCAGGCCGAGCGCGCGACCGGCAGCGAGTAGCTCGGACTTGAGCAGCGTCGCCTGTTGGTGGTTTTCGGCGCTGTTTTCGGCGTCGAGCGCCAGTTTGCCTTGCCGTGCGCGCGCCGCAATCTGCTGCAGTTCCGCCAGCGCCAGCGGGGTATTCAGATCGTCGCAGAGCGCAGCTTCGACGGCGGCCGGGATGGCTTGCTCGGTCGACTCCACGGCGGCCAGATCGCGCAGCGTTCCGTACAGGCGATCCAGCGTGCGGACACTTTGTTCGATGAGCGTGTCCGACCAGTCCAGCGGCTGACGGTAGTGCGCGGAAAGCAGGGCCAGTCGCAGCGCCTCCGGTGGCTGTTCACGTACCAGATCATGCACCCGCCGGATGTTGCCGACCGACTTCGACATCTTCGAGCCATCGAAGGTGAGCATGCCGTTATGCAACCAGAAGCGCGCAAAGGGTTTGCCACCATGTGCGCAGACGCTTTGGGCGATCTCGTTTTCGTGATGGGGGAACTGCAGATCGACACCGCCCGCATGGATGTCGATGGTCTCGCCAAGGTGTGCCTCGCACATCGCCGAGCACTCGATGTGCCACCCCGGTCGGCCGCGTCCCCATGGACTGTCCCAACCCGGCAATTCGGGTGTCGATGGCTTCCACAGTACGAAGTCGCCGGGATCGCGCTTGTACGGAGCGACTTCCACCCTGGCGCCCGCAAGCATTTCATCGGTGGATCGGCGCGACAACTGGCCGTAGGACGGGAAACTGGCCACCGAGAACAGGGCGTGCCCATCCGCGGCGTAGGCGTGGCCGCTTTCGATCAGCTGTTCGATCATCCGGATCATGTGAGGAATGTGCGCGGTGGCGGCGGGTTCAATGTCCGGCGCGCGCACGCCGAGCGCGGTCATGTCCTCACGATAGGCCGCCGCAAACCGGTCGGTGATCGCACTGATTGGCACGCTTTGCTCGATAGCGGCGGCGTTGATCTTGTCGTCGACATCGGTGATGTTGCGTGCGTAGTCCACCCGGCCAAAGTGCCGACGCAGCAGATCGGCCAGCACGCCGAACACCACAGGGCCGCGCGCGTTGCCGATATGTACGAAGTTGTAGACCGTGGGTCCGCAGACGTAGAACGTGATGCGGTCGGGATGGAGAGGCGTGAAGGTCTCGATGCGTCGAGTCAGGCTGTTGAATAGTTGGATGTCCATGACGGCGAGTGTAGCGCGCCGCTATCGCCCTCCAAACAACCTTGCGGGCGTCGGCCCGACTGGATTTAACGAAAATCTAAAGCCATGATTCAGCGCCGGAGTGCTCCAATCTGGGGCCTGAGGCAGGCGCCGGGTCACCTTCCGGCATTCGCGTTCGAGAGGAGTGAGTCATGTCGAGGTCGTTCTCCTGCGGGTTGCTGGGTCTGATGCTGTGTCTGACCTCGCTGGCGTCTGCGCAGTCGGCGGGTGCCGTTCGTGGCGATAGTGTTCGCTACACGTATGCCGCAGTGCTGAGTGCCGTCCCGGTCTATGAAACGGTCCGTTTCACCGAGCCGCAGGAAGAATGCTCCGACGAGCGCGTTGTGGTGCGTGAGCGCGACAATGGCACGGCGGGTGCGGTGATCGGCGCCATCATTGGCGGTGCGATCGGCAATCAGGTGGGTGGTGGCGACGGTCGGCGTGCTGCAACGGTGGCGGGTGCCATTGCGGGCGGTGCGATCGGACGCAACGTGGATCGCAACAACGGTCCGAATCGGCAATATGAGGATGTCGAGCGTCGTTGCTACACGGTGGACGTCGAGCGCGAAGAGCGTCGCATCAATGGCTACGATGTCGAATATCGCCTGAAGGACGAGGTCTACTACGCTCGACTTCCCTACGATCCCGGCAACAATCTGCGCGTGCGTGTCGAAGTGACACCGGTCGAATAAGCCCATTTCTCATACACCGGCGTATTGCGACGTGCAACGCGCCTGTGCAACCATCGCCACCATGATGACAGCCCGAGCCAACGCCGATGTTCTGAGCAGCGCCTACATGGCTGCTGGCATGACCTCGCGCGCGCGCCGACCGGATTCCCGCTTCGCTGGGTAAGCCGCTCGCTGTCATGCAGATGACTCACGGAAAGCCCAGCCCAGCGCTGGGCTTTCGTGTTTTTTCGACTTCGTTGCATCCACCGAGAGACTGCCGATGAGCGCATCCCCGTTGACCCATTTCCTGAACACCCAGGACTGGAGCCGTCCCGATCTGGACAAGCTGCTGACCAGCGCGGCCGAGTTCAAGCGCAGCAAGCTGGGTGACCAGTTGAAGGGGCGCTCGATCGCGCTGGTGTTCTTCAATCCCTCGATGCGCACGCGCACCAGCTTCGAGTTGGGTGCGTTCCAGTTGGGTGGGCATGCCGTCGTGTTGCAGCCGGGCAAGGATGCGTGGCCGATCGAGTTCAACCTGGGTACGGTCATGGATGGCGACACCGAAGAGCACATCGCCGAAGTGGCAAAGGTGCTCGGGCGCTATGTCGATCTGATCGGGGTGCGCGCCTTTCCGAAATTTGTGGATTGGGCTTACGACCGCGAAGACATCGTGCTGAAGTCGTTCGCCAAATACTCTCCCGTGCCGGTGATCAACATGGAAACGATCACCCATCCCTGCCAGGAACTGGCGCACGCGCTGGCACTGCAGGAGCACTTTGGCACCACCGACCTGCGTGGCAAGAAATATGTGCTCACCTGGACCTATCACCCCAAGCCGCTGAACACGGCGGTGGCCAATTCCGCACTGACCATTGCCACCCGTCTGGGCATGGACGTGACCTTGCTGTGCCCGACACCCGATTACGTTCTGGACGACCGCTACATGGGCTGGGCGGCGCAGAACGTCGCGGAGAGCGGTGGTTCGCTGACGGTCAGCCACGACATCGCCAGCGCCTACGCGGGCGCGGACGTGGTGTACGCGAAGAGCTGGGGTGCCTTGCCGTTCTTTGGCAACTGGGCGCCGGAGAAGCCGATTCGTGACCAGTTCCAGCATTTCATGGTCGATGAAGCCAAGATGGCGCTGACCAACAACGGTGTGTTCAGCCACTGTCTGCCGTTGCGTCGCAATGTGAAGGCCACCGATGCGGTGATGGACTCGCCGCGCTGCATTGCGATCAACGAGGCAGAAAATCGCCTGCATGTGCAGAAGGCCGTGATGGCCAAGTTGATTGCGCAGTCCTGATCGCGCATGTACCAACCCGCCGCCTTTCGGGAGACACGCCTTGAAGTGCTGCACGACTTCATCCAGGCGCATCCCTTTGCCAGCGTCATCGCCCACGGCGATGACGGGCTGGTGGCGGACCATTTGCCGCTGCGATTGAGCTCCGCGTGCTTGCACGGGCACGTGGCTGCAGCGAATGATCTGGCGCAGCGCGATGGCGCTGCGGTGCTGGTGGTGTTCCATGGGCCGCACGGTTACATCAGTCCAGGCTGGTATCCGAGCAAATCCCAGACCGGGCGTGAAGTGCCGACCTGGAACTACGCCGTGGTGCAGGTGCATGGACGATTGCGTGTCATCGATGACGCCGACTGGAAGCGTGCCTTTCTGCAAGGATTGACCGCGCAGCACGAGGCGTCCATGGCACAACCCTGGTCCATCGATGAGGCGCCGCCGGACTACATCGCGGCACTGTTGGGTGCGATCTGTGGCATCGAAATCTCGATCGAGCGCATCGAGGGCAAATTCAAGCTCGGCCAGAACAAGACCGAAGCCAATCGCCGCGGCGTGATCGATGGTCTGCGCCAGCGTGCTCTCCCCGTCGATGCGGCGCTGGCGCAGATGACCGCGCAGACCCTTTCCCCTTCCTCTCCCCTTTCAGGAACCTCCTCCCATGAGTAACAAATCCATCGTTCTGGCGTTCTCCGGCGGTCTCGACACCAGTTTCTGTGTGCCCTACCTGCAGGAGCGCGGGTGGGAGGTGCATACCGTGTTTGCCGACACAGGCGGTGTCGATGCAGAAGAGCGCGCCTTCATCGAAGCGCGGGCGGCGGAGTTGGGTGTGACCAGCCATCAAACGGTGGATGGCGGTGCTGCCATCTGGTCGGGGTTCGTCAAGCCCTTTGTCTGGGCGGGCGAGGGGTATCAAGGGCAGTATCCGCTGCTGGTGTCGGATCGCTATCTGATCGTCGATGCCGCCCTTAAGCGCGCTGCCGAACTGGGCACGCAGGCGATCGCGCACGGCTGCACCGGCATGGGCAATGATCAGGTGCGCTTCGATCTGGCCATCAAGGCGCGCGGCGACTACCAGATCGTCGCGCCGATCCGCGAGATCCAGAAGGAACACACCCAGACGCGCGCCTACGAGCAGGCCTATCTGGAGGCGCGCGGCTTTGGCGTGCGCGCCAAGCAGAAGAGCTACACGATCAACGAGAACCTGCTGGGCCTGACCATGTCGGGCGGCGAGATCGACCTATGGGAAGCACCGGGCGAAGGCGCACGTGGTTGGTGTGCGCCGCGCAGCGAATGGCCGATGGATGCCTTGCAGGTACGTCTGCAGTTCGTCAAAGGCGAGGCGGTGGCGCTGGATGGTCAGGCCATGGCTGGCGCCGCCTTGCTGGCCAAGCTCAACGCCCTGTTCGCACCCTATGGTGTGGGTCGCGGTGTTTACACCGGCGACACCGTGATCGGCCTGAAGGGCCGCATCGTGTATGAAGCACCCGGTCTCATTTCGCTGCTGACCGCGCATCGTGCGCTGGAAGATGCCGTGCTGACCAAGCAACAGAATCGCTTCAAGCCCGATGTGGCGCGCAAATGGGTGGAACTGGTTTACGAAGGCTTCTTCAATGACCCGCTGAAGACCGATCTGGAAGCCTTCCTGCAGTCCTCCCAGACCAAGGTGAACGGCGAAGTCGTGCTGGAAACCCGTGGTGGACGGGTTGATGCCGTGGCGGTGCGCTCGCCGCATCTGCTCAATGCCAAGGGTGCCACCTACGCGCAATCGGCGGATTGGGGCGTGGCCGAGGCGGAAGGTTTCATCAAGCTGTTCGGCATGAGCTCCACACTCTGGGCTGAAATCAACCGCTGAAACACCGTGGTGCGCGCGTCCTCCGGGTGAGGACGTGCGCACGCTCACGCCGAAGGCCCGCTGCAAACGAATCGGAATCCACTGCGCATGTTGCCTGTCATCCTGACCCATCTCGAACGTCTGGTGTCCTTCGATACCCGCAACCCGCCGCGCGACATCGGCACGGACGGCATCTTCGACTACCTGCGTTCGGTGCTGCCCGGTTTTCGCATCGAGATCACCGATTTCGGCGCGGGCGCGGTGGCCTTTCTGGCGGTTCGCGGCAATCCGAAGATCGTCTTCAATGTGCATCTGGATACCGTGCCGGATTCACCGCACTGGACTGCCAATCCGCATGGCCTGCGCGTCACCGAGGATCGGGCCATTGGCCTGGGAGCCTGCGACATCAAGGGTGCGGCGGCCTGTCTGATCGCTGCTGCCGCCCAGACGACCGGCGATGCCGCGTTTCTGTTCAGCACAGACGAAGAGGCCAACGATGCCCGCTGCATCGCGGGCTTTCTCGCCCAGAAGCACGCTTTCGACGCAGCGATTGTTGCCGAACCGACGGCTGCCGAAGCCGTGCTGGCGCATCGTGGCATCAGCTCGGTGCTGATGCGATTCACCGGAACGGCGGGACATGCATCGGGCGCGCAAGCCATGGAGGCCAGTGCGCTGCATCAGGCGATCCGTTTCGGTGGGCGGGCGCTGGATCACGTGCAGTCGCTGGCGGATGCCGAGTTCGGTGGCTTGCGCGGTCTGCGTTTCAACATCGGTCGTCTCGAAGGCGGCATCAAGGCCAACATGATCGCGCCCAGCGCCGAGTTGCGCTTTGGCTTCCGCCCGCTGCCCTCACAACCGGTCGACGATCTGTTGACCACGTTCCGTGGCATGGCGGCGCCACAGGCGCTGCAGCATTTCGAGGAAACCTTTCGCGGACCGTCCTTGCCGACCGGCGACGACACCGTCGGCAAATTCAGCCGTGCGCGGGCACTGGCCGATGCGCTGGGTCTGGAGATCGGTGCGCCGGTCGACTTCTGGACCGAAGCCTCGCTGTTCTCCGCCGCAGGCATGACTGCCTTGGTCTACGGGCCCGGCCACATCGCTCAGGCCCACACCGCGGACGAGTGGGTGGCGCTTGATCAGCTTTCGGCCGTTGCCCACACCTACCTGCGCCTTCTGGCCTGATTCAATTCACTTCAACTCCCGTCTGGACACAGCTTGCCCCCATGGCCAAAGACCTACGCCCCACCATCGTTCGCTTGCTCTCCAACATGGCCAGCGCCAAGGAGATTCAGCAGTACCTGAAGCGGTTTTCGCAGATTGATGCGGCGCGTTTTGCGCTGGTGAAGGTCGGTGGCGCGATCCTGCGCGACGAGCTGGATGCGCTGGTCAGTTCGCTGGCCTTTCTGCAGCAGGTCGGACTGACGCCGATCGTGCTGCATGGGGCGGGACCGCAGCTCGACGACGAGATGAAAGCCGCTGGGATCACCAAGCAGACGGTGGACGGATTGCGGGTGACCACGCCGGAAGTGCTGACCATCGTGCGGCGCGTGTTTCTGCAGGAAAATCTGCGCCTGGTCGAGGCGCTGCAAGCCGAAGGTGTGCGCGCCACCTCGATCCAGGCCGGGGTGTTCGAAGCCGACCTGTTGAACAAGCGCAAGTACGGTTTGGTCGGCAAGGTCAGTCGGGTTCACCTCGATGGGATCAATGCCGCCATCAAGGTCGGCTCGATTCCGGTCATCACCAGCCTTGGCGAAACCGCCTCGGGTCAGATCGTCAACCTCAATGCCGACTGGGCCGCCAACGAGTTGGTCAAGCAGATGCAGCCCTACAAGATCGTGTTCCTCACCGGCACCGGCGGATTGCTGGACGGCGAGGGCAAGATCATCGATTCGATCAACCTCAGCACCGAATACAACGACCTGATGCAACAGCCCTGGCTGCATTCCGGCATGAAGGTGAAGATCGAGCAGATCCACGATCTGCTGATGCAGTTGCCACCGGCCAGTTCGGTGTCGATCACCAAGCCGGACGAACTCGCCAAGGAACTGTTCACCCATCGCGGTTCCGGCACCTTGGTGCGGCGCGGTGAAAAGATTCTGGTCAAGAAGAGTTGGAAAGGCATCGATCTGGCGCGCATGAAGTCACTGATCGAGTCGGGCTTTGGCCGCAAGTTGCTGCCGGATTACTTCGAGAAGACCAAGCCGCATCGCATCTACGTCAGCGAGCACTATCGCGCGGCGCTGATTCTGACCCTGGAAAACGGCATTCCGCATCTCGACAAGTTTGCGGTCAGCGATGATGCACAAGGCGAGGGTCTGGGACGGGCCGCATGGCTGGTGATGCGTTCGGAGACGGAGCGGTTGTTCTGGCGTTCGCGACCGGCCAACAGCATCAACGATTTCTACTTCAGCGAGTCGGATGGCTGCATGAAGGGCGACAAATGGAACGTGTTCTGGTTCGGTCTCGACAGCTTTGATGAGGTGCGTTTCGCCATCGATCATTGCCGAGCCCGTCCTGCGACCTTGAAGGGCTGATCACGTGAGTGCCGAGTTCCGCCAGGTGCCAACGCTGCGGGGCTGCCATGTGATGCTGCAGCCGTTGACCCGTGAACACGTACCCGCCCTGGCCGAAGCCGCCAGCGACGGGCGTTTGTGGGAGCTTTGGTACACCAGCGTGCCGTCGCCCGACCGCGTGGAAGACTACGTGCAACGCGCGCTGGACGAGTGCGCAGAAGGACGTAGCCTGCCATTTGTCGTTCGCGATGCGAGCGGCGAGGTTGTCGGAAGCACGCGCTACTGCCACATCGATACCTCCGTACCGCGCGTCGAGATTGGCTACACCTGGTATGCCAAGCGCGTGCAGCGCACCGCGCTGAATACCGAAGCCAAACGACTGTTGCTGGCGCATGCCTTCGAGCGGCTGGGATGTGAGGCGGTCGAGTTCCGCACCCACTTCATGAATCACGCCTCGCGCACGGCGATTGCGCGCCTGGGCGCCAGGCAGGACGGCATCCTGCGCAACCACATGCGCATGCCCGATGGCAGTCTGCGCGACACCGTGGTGTTCTCGATCCTTGCCAGCGAATGGCCGACTGTGCGTCGCCATCTGGATTTCAAACTGCAGCAGGAGTGCGTTGGATGAGTGTGCGTTATCGCGTCGGACTGGTTGGCGCGCGCGGCTATGTCGGCTCCGAGCTGATTCACCTGATCGCCGCGCACCCGCAGTTGCAGCTTGGTTTCGTCAGCTCACGCGAGCGCGAGGGGCAGTCTGTGGCGGCGTTCGAGGCCGCTGTCGATCCGGCATTGCGCTACGTCAACTTCGACCCCTCGCAGGTTGCGCTGGCCGAGGTCGATGCGCTGATACTTGCCCTGCCGAATGGCAAGGCAGCCGAGTACGTCGCGGCACTGGATCTTGCCGGACGTGATCCGGTGATCGTCGATCTGTCGGCCGACTACCGATTCGACGCGACCTGGTACTACGGACTGCCCGAGCTGACCCGCACGCATGCGGCGGGGCAGCGACGCATCAGCAATCCCGGCTGCTATGCCACCGCCATGCAACTGCTGATCGCGCCTCTGCGCGACCTGCTCGACGGGCCGGTGCAGTGTTTCGGTGTCAGTGGTTATTCGGGTGCGGGCACCAGTCCTTCAGACAAGAACAATCCCGAACTGTTGCGCGACAACCTGATGCCCTACGCGCTGACCGGGCATATCCACGAGCGCGAAGTCAGTCGCCAGATGGCGTGTGCGGTGGAGTTCATGCCGCATGTGGCGGCGCATTTCCGCGGCATCACCATGACGGTGAATCTGCATCTGCGTGAGCCGATGACACGTGAGTCGGTGCTTGCTCACTATCGTGCGGCCTATGCGGGCGAACCGGCCATTCGCATCATCGACGACGCGCCTTGGGTCAGTCGCATCGCCCACAAGCATGGTGTGGAGATCGGTGGCGTCACCGTGTCGGCAGACGGGTGCCGTGTCGTCGTCGTCTCGACGCTGGACAATCTGCTGAAAGGCGCCGCAACGCAGGCGCTGCAGAACCTCAATCTCGCCCTCGGCCTGACCGAGCAGGCCGGTATCGATCCGAAGGAGTGGCACGCATGAGTCAGTTGCTTTGGCAGAAGCCCGGTGTGAAGGTCGACGCGCGCATCCAGCGATTTCTGGCTGGCGAGGACGTGATTCTGGATCGCGAATTCCTGCGCTACGACATTCGTGCCAGCCGCGCCCATGCGCAGGGATTGCAGCGTATCGGCTTGCTCAGCGACGCAGAACTGCTCGGTATCGAACGCGAGTTGAGTGCGCTCGACGCGGCGGTCGTGGCGGGCGAGTTCGTGCTTGATGAGCGCTTCGAGGACTGCCATTCCGCCATCGAAGCCTGGCTGATCGAGCGCCTTGGTGATGCGGGCAAGAAGATCCACACCGGACGCAGTCGCAATGACCAGATTCTGGTCGCCACGCGCCTGTGGCTGAAGGATCAACTGGCGCATGTCGTGGCGTTGGCGCGCGACGTCGCCGAGGTTGCTTTGGCGCGCGCCGAGGCCGAAGCGCTGCTGCCCTTGCCGGGCTACACGCATATCCAGCGCGCCATGGTGTCGTCCTGTGGCATGTGGTGGTCGGCTTGGGCCGAAGCGTTTATCGACAATGCCCAGCGCGCCCGCGACACGCTGGCCCTGATCGATGCCAACCCCTTGGGCAGCGCCGCGGGCTACGGCATCAATCTGCCCTTGGATCGCGACTACACGACCGAAGCATTGGGCTTTGGGCGATTGCAAATCGCGGCCACCTACGCGCAGTTGTCGCGTGGCAAGTTCGAATTGGCGGCGGTCGAAGCGCTGGGTTCCGCGACGCTGGATCTGCGTCGTCTGGCCTGGGATCTGTCGCAGTTCACCAGCGCGGAATATGGCTTTGTCGCCTTGCCTGCCGAATACACCACGGGCAGCTCGATCATGCCGAACAAGCGCAATCCCGATGTGGTTGAGCTGATGCGCGCGGTGCATGCCAGCGTGGCCGCCGCGCGCACCGAGCTGGAACAACTGCTGTCGCTGCCGTCGGGCTATCACCGCGATCTGCAATTCACCAAGGGCGCCATCGTGCATGCCTTTGGACGCGGCTTGGGCGCGCTGGAACTGCTGCCGGACCTGTTGCGCAATCTGGAATGGCGCACTGATCGCATGCACGCCGCACTGGAGCCATCGATGTATGCAACCGATCTGGCGGTCGATCTGGCCCGACAGGGCCTGCCGTTCCGCGATGCGTACCGCGAAGCGGCCAACCCCGCACGCTGGGCCGAAGGCGACCCGCAGCACAGTCTGCAAGCCCGCGTGTCTCCGGGTGCGGCGGCGAATCTGCGGCTGGATGCGTTGCGGGCGCGTCTGCTCGGTCTGGGCTGAGG
>Ga0209066_10005524_pt1 | contig 13297 bp, 11 predicted proteins | sample All_14_2_FD_187198 | JGI IMG/M metagenome (GOLD analysis project Ga0209066, IMG submission 187198) | Freshwater microbial communities in response to fracking from Pennsylvania, USA - Allegheny Zone_MetaG_DW_15 (SPAdes) (version 2) ...
TGGCGGCAGCGGCGTCATCGGCCTGACCGATTTCAACCGTTCGCTGGCGCTGTGGCAGCAGGCGCTGAACGCCATTTCGCAGCGCTTCGGCCTCAACCTGTGGGGCGCGCACCACCGGACGCTGATTGATTCCGGTGTCAGCGGCGAGCGCGGCATCGGTCTCTGGGCGACCGGCGACTACGCCCACGAGCGGGACGGCGACGGTCGCCAGGTGCTCGGCGAATTCGGCATTTACCATGATCTGTCGCCAAGCCTGCGCTGGGGCGTCGGCGTCGGCCGCAATGACTATCGGCAGGATCAGGCCTTCACCGGTCGCAGCAAGGCCGATGGCAGCTATCTGGTGGTCGAGGGCGATTACGCGCCGGGCGGCACCCGTGACTGGGTGTTCAGCCTCACTGGTCTTTATGGCCGGATGGACACAAGCCTGCGCCGCGGTTATCTGAATGCCGGCGTCGCCGATGCATCGACCGGCACGCCCGATGCGTCGAACTGGGCATTGCGCCTGCGGGTCGATCGCTACGACGCCTGGCGGACCGGCAGTGTTTCCTGGTCTCCCTTCGTCGCCTACACCCATGTACGCAGCAAGATCGACAGCTATACAGAAACCGGCGGTGGCTTCCCGGTGGCTTACAGCAGCCAGCGCCGCACCAGTGACGAATTGCGCGGCGGCCTGGTCGGCCGCATCACCCTTGGCGCCAGCACCGACCTGCGGGCCAGCGGCGAACTGGTCGTTGCGCGCAATCGCAGCGACAGCAGCAGCGGCCAGTTGCTCGGTGCCGGCGGCTTCGCCTTCAACGTTGGCAGTGCCCACGACAGCGAAAGCTGGGCCCGGCTGGGCCTGGAAATCGACCATCGGCTGACGCCAAAGGCGGCGCTGGCGACGTCGGTCAACGTCGCGTCCGACGGCAACGATCCGCAATGGTCGGGTAGTGTCGGGGTCCGGGTCGCTTTCTAAACGGCCTGGGTTTCAATTGACGGGGGCGGCGAGCGGGACGCGCAAGGCGATCCGGCAGCCGCCCCCGTTGCCGTTGACCTGCGCCACTTCGCCGCCGAGCCGTTGGGCGCGTACCTGCATGTTGCGCAGACCGCGGCCGCGCGGCTGGGTATCTTCGGCAAGCCCGCGGCCGTCGTCGGCGATGCTCAGGTGCAGGGCGTCCTCGGTGGTTTCGAGGTGGATGGCGACGGTGCTCGCGCCGGCATGGCGGATCACGTTGGAAATCGCCTCGCGCAGGATGCGGCCGATGTTCAACGCCTGCGGCTGGCTCAGCGCCTCGGCTGCGCCGTCGCTCTGCCAGTCGAGCCGGATGCCGGCTTCACTCAGGCGCTGCTCGCATTCCGAGCGCCAGTCGGCGGCCAGTTCGTCGAGCGTGAAGCGGGCGGCGCCGGTGTAGGAAACAACATCACGCAGGTCGCGTAGTGCCGAGCGGGCAAGATCGGCATCCTCGGCACGCTGGGCGCGATAGACCAGCGACAGCAGCTTGGCGCCGACATCGTCGTGCAGGTCGCGGAAGATGCGCTCGCGTTCCTCGGTCACCGCCCGTTCGGTTTCCAGCTCGCGCATCCGCGCGTAACTCTCCTGGAGCTGCAGGTGCTTGTCCTGGACGCGGCGGTCGAGATCGTCGGCCAGCGCCTCGTATTCGTTGAGGGCGCTGACGTAGCGGCCGGTCATGATGAGGCCGAGGGCGAGAAAGACGAGCGGCGCGCTGTAGTGGAGCAGGAAGACGTCGGTTAACGGCCAGGCGGTGCGGCCATGCCATATGTGCTGGCTGTGGATCAGCCAGTCGTGCAGGCCGAAGAGGACAACCAGCCCCATCGCCCCGACCAGGAAACGGGCGTCGCGGTTGTGGCCGCGCCAGGCAGCGTGCAGCAGCAGGGCGAGCGTGCTCAGTGCGGCGAGTAGCGTGTAGAAGTGCCAGCCTGCGGTCAGCGGCAGGTACCAGGCGGCGGGCGCCAGCCACAGGCTGAGCGGCGCGGCGACGATGCCGAACCACAGCGTGCCGACCAGCGCCGGCTGGCGCAGGCCAATGAAACGCAGCAGCGAGATGAGCAGGAAGCCGGAGAATATCTGGAAGCCGGCATTGGTCAGGATTTCCCAATGGGCGGTGTCGACCGGTGCCTGGTTGAGGTAGAGGTTGGTCGCCTGCAACGACCAGACCAGTGCCGACAGGCCGAAATAGCCGTAGGCGGTTTCCTGGCGGCGGCGCAGCCAGAGGTTGAGAGTGAGTACGCCGACGGCGGCGATCAGCAGGCCAGCCGTCTGGTTGAGCGTGATGTTGAGGAAGTAGGCGCGCTCGTAGGTCGGGCGCAGCGTGCTTTCCGGGCCGAGCTGCAGGGGGTGCAGCGCCGCCTGCGTATAGGCGTGGCCGAGCAGGCGGATGTGCAGCACGTTGTCGCCGGGACGCAGCAGTTCGCCGGGCACCGGGAAGAAGAGCGGGCGGTTCCAGTTGCGGGCGATCGGCTCGCTGAAGCTGCCACCGTCGCCGATCGCTTCACCGTTGAGGAAGACGGCGGCGTTCATCACCAGCTTCGGCAGATAGACGGCTTGCAGGCTGGGGTCTGGCCTGGCGATGCGAAAGTGCAACCGGTACCAGCCGTTGCCGGCAACGCCGGGTCGCGACAGCCGCCACTGGTCGGGCAGCGTCACTGCCTGCCAGGAGGCGTTGTCGGGCGGCGGCGTGGCGCTGTCGGCGAGGACGAAGTCGGCCTGGGTGAAATTCATGACCGGCAGTTCGCTGGCCCGGGCCATGCCGGCCAGCCAGGCGAACAGCAGGAGGAGCAGGAAGCGGCGCGTCACGCAGTCAGAAGGCGGTAGTCAGCCGCAGGTAGACATCGCGGACATCGACGAAATTCTGGCCGCGCACGGCGTCCTGAACTTCCAGCTTGACCACCAGCGGCAGCGGCAGGCGGCCGCCCTGCCAGGCTTCGATGCCGCTCCAGCTGAGCGCCAGCCGCATCTGGTCGGCGCGGGTGTCGGTGTGCGCCGACAGGGCGCTGGTGTCGGCGCCAGTCGGCGAGCGGAAGCGGTCGGGTTTTTCCTGATAGCGGTGCCAGGTCGCCGACAGCCGCCAGTTGCCGAAACGCTTGCCGATTTCGACGTCCGATTCCCAGTAGTCGCCGAGGTTGCGGCGCAGGCGTTCGACGCTGGCGGTGGTCAGCGGGTTGCCGGGGCGGGCACGGACATGGTCGGGTAGCTGCACCTGATATTCGGCGAGCAGGTGCAGGTCGAAGCCATGGCCGAGGTCGCGGAAATACTCGAAGCGGCTGCGCAGGTCGGTGCTGCCGTCGCCGGGCGGGATATCGAAGAGGTCGTTGGGGTCGTCGTTGCGGGCGATGCCGAAGCGCACGCCGAAGCCGAGGATGGCGCTGTCCACCGGGCTCTTGTGGAAACGCCAGAGGACGCCGACGGTCGGGTCGGCGAAACCAGCGACGCTGACCGTGCGCGGCGTCCGGTAGCCGAGGCCGGCGAGCACTGCCTGCATGCCGGCGTTGCCGATGCCGCCATCGACGCCGAAGCGGACGTGGGTTGTCGTCCGCGTATAGGGGACGATGATGCCGACCGTCACGTCGTCGGTGACGCCGTAGCCGAGCAGCAGTTCGGTGTATTCGGTGACCGCCCGGGTGTCGAGGCGCAGGGTGCCGGCCAGTCCCGGGTTGAGGCGGGCGAGATCGAGGCCGTTGTAGTCGCGGTCGAGGTCGACGCGGCGGCCGCGGTTGTCGAAGCGGTGGTCGTAGCCGTTGCGCAGGACGGTCAGGCGGGCCGCCCAGTGGCCGCCCGGGGCCATGCCGTCGAGGCCGAAGCCGGCGGTGGCCGGGATCGGTTCGGCGACCGCGCTGGCGAGGTGGAAGCCGAGCAGGGCGGTGAGGCAGTAGCGAAGCGGGTAAATAGCCATTTTCGGTGGAAACGGAAACAGGTAAAAGGTCTGAATTGTCTGCTATCGTCAGCCCGATGCCACCCCCGTATTTACGGGGCTGCGGCCAACCGTGATGAGGTTATCATTGGCCATCGCCCGGTGAACGATCATGCGCCAAGGTTTTATTCTCGAAGATGTTCCAGAGTCTCAGGACTGGCTGCGCCAGGCCCTGGCGGAAAGCTTTCCTGGTATTGCCATCACCATCGCCGACTCGCTGCAGGAAGCGTCTCAGCGACTGCGGGAAATGGCTGTGCCCGACATCGCGTTGATTGATCTTGGCCTGCCCGATGGTTCTGGAATCGAGATCATTGATCTTATTCAGCAGCGATCAGCGAAAACACTATGCATCGTCGCCAGCATCTATGACGACGATGGTCACGTCTTTCCGGCATTACGCGCCGGTGCCCGGGGGTATCTGCTGAAAGACCAGCCAGTAGACAGCATTGTGGTCGCGCTGCGTGGTATTGCTTTCGGCGAACCACCGCTGTCGCCGGCCATCGCTCGCCGCATGCTGGCTTATTTCAATTCTCCTGCACCACAGGTTTCCGTTTTGACAGCGCGCGAAACCGAAGTGCTGCGCCTGATCGCCAAAGGCATTACGCAAGCCGAAACGGCACGCCTGCTGATGATTTCGCAGCACACTGTTTCCGGTTATGTGAAGGATATCTACCGCAAACTCAACGTATCTTCGCGCGCCGAAGCCGCTTTGATGGCGAGGGACTTGGGTCTGGTCTGAGTTTGTCACAATGTGCTGTGAGATATCGGTTCGGCTGCATTTACTGGCGGCATTTCCCTTTTTTCCCGGAAAAAGCGTAAGGTGCGCAAAAAAAGAGCACAGATAAGCTTGGAGAAGAGGGAGAGCCATGGAGCAGATCAAGAATGTCGCGTTGAGTCTGCGCTTGCAGCTCGATACTGATACGAAAAAGTTGATGGCCACGGTAGTGCCCGACGCCGAGGCTTCGACCATCGACGAATCCCGCTTGCGCGAATACCTGGCCGAACAGGGCTATGCCGCGCTGCGCTACCTGCCGCAAGCAGCCATTGGCCTGCTCGCCAATTACAACGCCGGGACGGCGTGTTCGATTGCCATTGCCGAATGCATCGACGCCACGCTGGCAATCGAGATTTCACCGGATGCCGTCGAAGCCTTGCTGAACATTGCTCCGGCGGAGGGTGGGACGCCGGTCAGTCGTGAGGCGGTGCTGGCGCTGCTGGCCGACAATGGCATCGGCGAAGGCATCCTGCTGGATGCCATCGCTGCCGCAGTTGCTGCCGGGGTCGCCGAAAACGTCGTCGTGGCGCGCGGTGTGCCGCCGGAGCATGGTGCTGACGGCTGGCTGGAGTCATTGATTCCGGAAGTGCGCGATCGCCGACCCAGGGTTGATGACAGCGGTCATACCGATTACCGCGATCTCGGCGATATTTTTGTCGTCCATGCAGGCGACTGGCTGATGCTGCGGCATCCGCCGACCGACGGCAAGCCGGGCAAGAGCCTGCTGGGCGAAACGATCCCGGCGGTTCCGGGCAAGGCGGCGATGTTTGCCTCATCGCTGCCTGGTACTGCCTTCGATCCGGCCAATCCCGACTTGCTGGTCGCAGCGATTACCGGACAGCCGGTCGTCGTCGCCGGCGGAATGATGGTCGAGCCGGTTTATCGCGTCGACAAGGTGTCGACTGCCACTGGCAATATCGACTTTGAAGGCAGCGTGGTGATCCGTGGCGATGTCTGTCCGGGCATGACGGTGCGCGCCAGCGGCGATATCGAGGTTGGAGGCGTTGTCGACATGGGGACGCTGGAAGCTGGTGGCAGCATCGTTGTCAAGGGCGGTGCGATGGGCTCGCTCGGGCGCAAGACCAGCGAGGACTGCCATATCCGCTGTGGCGCCAGTTTTCATGCGGCTTACGCGCAGCAGGCGAAAGTCGAGGCTGGCGACAGCATTTTCATCGACGACACCGCGATGCAGTGCGAGCTGACGGCAATCAACCACATCCGTGTTGGCGGCAAGCGCCGTGGCCACATCATCGGCGGCCACCTGCAGGCGACGCTGTCGATCACCGGCAAGGTCGTCGGCTCACCCAACCGCGTGCTCACGCACTGCGCAATCGGCGTCAATCCGCAGATGCACAAGCAACTGCTGCAGATGAGCAAGGCCCGCGACGAAAAGGAAACCCAGTTGCTCGAAATCGCCAAGCTGCTCGATTTTTCCAGCAAGAACCCGGGACGTCTGCGGCCCGACATGCTGGAAAAGGCGAGGGCGACTGCCGCCCAGCTGTCAGCCGCGATTGCGGCGATGCGCGAGGAGCAGGATGAACTGACGCACAAGATCGAACTGTCGCAGCAATCCCGCCTGGTCGCCCAGGAGCTGTTGTACGAAGGTGTCGAGGTTCACGTCGGTAGCCTGCGCTACCGCGTCGCCGACGAGCACGGCGCCTGCGCGGTTGGTGTAGGGAAATCCGGCATGGAATTGTTCGCACTGGACGAGTAATCTTTCCCCCTGAAATGCCGGCCGGGGAACTTCCTCTCCGTCTCGCGGCCTGTGCTCAACCCTGTTGTTGTTTCCATTCCGGAGTTCCCGCATGAACATTGCTGAAATCGCCACTTCCCGTCGTACCTGCAAGGCCTTTGATCCGGCGCGCAAGATCGATCCCGCCGCCATCGAGCAACTGAAGACGCTGTTGCGCTTTGCCCCGTCGTCGGTCAATTCTCAGCCCTGGCACTACATCATCGCCAGTAGCGCCGAAGGCAAGGAAAAGATTGCCACGACGCTGGCCGGCCGTTTCGAATACAACGCACCCAAGGTGCGCAATGCCTCGCACGTTGTCGTCCTTTGCGTTCGCCGCGACCTCGAGGATGCACACCTGCAGGCGCTGGTCGAGCAGGAAGAGCGCGACGGTCGCTTCGCCACGCCGGAGGCAAAGGAAACCCAGCACAATTCCCGCGTCTTCTATACGACCCTGCATCGCGACCAGTTGAACGATCTGCCGCGATGGACCGAAAAACAGATCTACATTGCGCTCGGCTCCTTGCTCTTTGGCGCCGCCGCGCTCGGTATCGACGCCTGCCCGATGGAAGGTATCGACGCTGCCGCCATCGATGCTGCGCTGGATCTGGAGGCGCAAGGGCTGCGCTGTGTCGTTCTGACTGCGCTTGGCTACAGCAGCGAGCAGGACTTCAATGCCAAGTTGCCGAAATCCCGGCTGCCGGCAGCATCGGTGATCAGCGAAATCTGAGTTTTCAGGCGGTCGACCGCAACATGTAGCGCGCCGGCCCCGGATAGGTGGCCAGCGCCGCCTGGCTGGTCGCCGTCAGTGCCGTTTGTTCGACAAACCCGTGGCGCTGCCAGAAAGCGAAGGCCTGCTGCACGCAGACCAGCGCGGCTTGCGCCAGCCCCTGCTGGCGGGCGGCAGCGAGCGCATGTCCGACCAGCTGAGCACCAAGCCCGCTGCCAGCGGCGGCGGGCGCCACCGCCAGATCGTGGAAATACAGGCAGTCGGCGGTGTCGGCGACGACGAAATCGCCACCCAGCGGCGTGATCTTGCCCTGTTGCGACGGATAGGTCGCCAGATAGGCGCAGACGCTCCCGTCGCGCTCGCCGACCCAGGCAAAATCGGGCGCGGCGGCCAGTCGACCGCACCAGGTGGGGCCATCCTCGTTCATTTCCGGCAGATAGCACTGGCGCTGGACGGCGAGTATCGCCGGTAGATCGTCGGCCAGCATCGGGCGCAGCGTGAAAGTAGTGTTCGGCATCATGGCTGGTCGCGATTGTAGGGATCACGAAAGCGAAGTCAATCGCGGGTAACATGACGTCTTCAACCCTGTGCGAGGATGACGACATGAGCAAGGCATTGCGCTGGTCGGAACGCTGGTTCCGCTTTGGCCTATGGATCGTGGCCGTGGTTTTTGCCAGTTTCCTGATCGGGCTGGGTGGCAATATCGTCGAGAACCTGCCGCGGGTCGAGCAGCGGCTGACCGTGGACAGCTTTCTCGACCAGGCCGTCGCCGGCAAGCTGCGCGGCGAGATCGAGGCGGCGCAGGCAGCCCGCCAGGTCGCTCAGGATGCGCACGATCAGGCGCAACTGAAACTGAATTCCGCCCGTTCCGACGCGTCGACCGCAAGAGACACCTTCAACAACTGGCTGGCAACGCGCAGTGCGACGCAGCGGGCCGAACAGGACGCCGAGCTGATTGCCCGCACGGCCGCACTCGATGCCCTGAAAGCCAGCGAACGGCAGGCGCTGGCCGCCGTCCAGGCGCAGCAGCAGGTGTTGCTCGATCAGCAACAGGCGGCAGCGCGGGCGGAGGAAACGCTGCGCGAAATGCGCAAAGTCGCCACGGAAAAATACCACGAGGAAATGCGCAGCCAGGAATTGCGCGTTTTCGGTTATCGGCTATTGCTGACCTTGCCGCTGCTCGGCGTCGCCGGCTGGCTGTTCGCGAAAAAGCGCAAGAGCACCTGGTGGCCGTTTGTCTGGGGTTTCATTTATTTCGCGCTATTCGCCTTCTTCGTCGAACTGGTGCCCTATATTCCGAGTTACGGCGGTTGGGTGCGCTACGTCGTCGGCATCGTGCTGACGGTACTGGTCGGCCGCTACGCGATCATCGCGCTGAACCGTTACCTGGAAAAGCAGAAGCTGGCCGAGGCGATGCCCGATGTCGAGCGGCGCAAGGAACTGTCCTACGACGTGGCGCTGGCGCGACTGGGCAAGAAGGTCTGTCCCGGATGCGAGCGCAGCGTCGACCTGACCAACACCGCCATCGATTTCTGCCCGCATTGCGGCATCTGCCTGTTTGACCATTGTCATGCCTGCAACGAGCGCAAGAGCGCCTTCGCCCGTTTCTGCCACGCCTGTGGTGCCACTGCCCGGGAGTCATCCGCATGAAGATCATCCGCCGTCTTGTCCTTATCGTCGCTTCGCTGGTGGTGCTGATTGGTATCGGCATCGCCGTGCTCTACGCCGTCGTCGACGAAGCCATGCTGAAACAGCAGATCATTGCCCAGGTTGCCGAAAAAACCGGGCGGACGCTGACCATCGACGGCCCGGTCGGCCTGTCGGTCTGGCCCGACGTGGCCGTGAGGGCGGGGGGCGTGAAACTGTCCGAGGCCGACGGCAAGACCGGCTTTGTCGCCATCGAATCGCTGCGCCTTGCCGTGGCGGTGATGCCGCTGCTGACCGGCCGACTGGCAGCACGTGAGATCGAAGTCGATGGACTGGACCTGACACTGATCAAGCGCCGTGACGGCACGCTGAACATCGACGATCTGCTGGGGAGCGAAAAGGCCGCCACCCAGGTCGAGGCCGCCGCGCAGGTCGAGCCCAAGCCTGCGGCCAGAGCGGCCACGGCGGAAACCAGCCAGTTCCTGCATGTCGATATCGCCGCCCTGGCGCTGCGCAATGCCCGTTTTACCTGGCAGGACGAGGTCGCCGGCAAGACGACGAAACTCTCTGCGCTCGATTTTTCCACCGCCCGCCTGATCGCCGACACAGCGCTTGGCACGCTGTCCGTCGATGCGCTGAAACTGGCGCTCAAGGGCAGCAGCGGTGCCGACAGCTTCGCTTTCGCCATCGAACTGCCGGCGATCCGGCTGGCCGACAAACGTCTGGAAAGCCGCTTCACCGGCGCGCTCGATGTGGACAGCCCGAGTCTGCCGATGCGCAGGCTGAAGCTGCCGTTGGCCGGCAACCTGGCGCTCGATCTGGCCAAATCCAGCGCCGACCTGACGCTGGATACCCGGCTCGATGAATCGAAGATTGCGCTGAAACTTGCGGTCGACCGCTTCACGCCGCTGTTTTTTAATTTTGATCTGGCCATCGACCAGTTGAATGTCGACCGCTATCTGGTGCCGGCGCCGGCAGCGGTGGCACCGGTTGCGCCGGTCGCCAAGGCCGAGGCGCCGGCCGGTCCGGCAGCCCCCGCTAGCAACAAGGATGCCGGGAAAATCGACCTGTCGGCACTGCAGGGCCTGAACTTCCGCGGCAAGCTGGCGATCGGCCAGTTGCAGGCGCGCGGGTTGAAGGTTTCAGCACTGGACGCCCGCATCATCGCGGCCGGCGGCCGTCTTGATGTGGCGCCGCTGCAGGCGAAACTCTACGGCGGCAGCCTGAATGGCAGCCTGGGCGTCAATGCCGGCAGCAATGCGTTCAGCGTCCGGCAAAACCTCGAAGGCATCAATATCCAGCCGTTGCTCAAGGATCTGCTGCAGAAGGAGCCGCTGGAAGGCCGTGGTTCGCTGTCGCTCGATCTGACCACGCGCGGTGCTACCGCCGATGCGCTCAAACGCGGGCTGGCCGGGCAGGCGGCGCTGGATTTGCGCGACGGCGCCGTGCGCGGCGTCAATGTCGCCAAGATGCTGCGCGACGCCAAGGCCGCCTTGCGCGGCCGGCAGAATACTTCGGCAGCAGCGGATGGTGCGGAAAAGACCGATTTTTCCGAGTTGACCGCAAGTTTCCGCATTGTCGGCGGCGTCGCCAGCAACGACGACCTGGCCATGAAATCGCCATTCCTGCGGCTGGGTGGCGCCGGCGATATCGATATCGGCAACTCGCGCATCGACTATCTGGCCAAGATCACCGTGGTCAATACCAGCACCGGCCAGCAGGGCAAGGAGCTCGACGACCTGCGCGGCATCACCATCCCGTTGCGCCTGCGCGGTCCATTCGACAAGCTCTCCTATTCGCTGGAAGTGGACAAACTGCTGGAAGAGGTGGCGAAGGCAAAACTCGATGAGAAAAAGGCCGAGCTGAAGGAAAAAGCCAGCGAGAAGCTCAAGGAAAAACTGGGGGACAAGCTCAAGGGGTTGCTGGGCAAGTAGGCTGGGGTCATCTGTCCTAAGTATTTTCACGGATTGCACAAGCGCCGGCCGAGGTGCACGCTGATTGCTGTTTCATCGATTGTCCTGTTCATGACTTTTACGGAGACCACCTGCGGTGGAGGAGTACAACAGCCAGTCCGCGACTTCTTTCTGGAGCGCCGACCTGGAAACCGGGATTCCGGTTATTGACGAGCAACATCGGGCGATTGCCGAACTCGGTGACCGACTCGTACGCGATCCCCGAACGGCACTCGGTTCGGAGACCGGAACCAGTTTTCTCCAGGTCTTCTACCGCCTGCTGGCGCAGCATTTTGAAACCGAAGAATTGCTGATGCGTCGCCTCGACATGCCCGAGGCGCAGCGCCTGGCGCATTTCCAGGAACATTCGCGTTTACTCGAACGGGTCGTCGCGCTGAGCATGAACCAGATCGGCGAGAATGGTCCGAAGACGGTCGCCGACATCACCCGCGACTTGCTGCACATCATTGTCGAGCACGTGATCCATGCCGATCACCTGATTCCGCCAATGGCCGGCAATTCCGCCTGAGACCGGTGCGACGGATTGCGGTCGACGGGCCTAGAATGCGGTTTTCCTTTTTTGCCCACGGATCGCCATGGCCCGCATCAAGATCGAACTGCCGGCAAACTTCGTCTTTGCCACCGAAGTGCCCATCTACATCAACCACATCAACTACGGCAACCATCTCGACAATGCCGCACTGCTGATGCTGGTCTCGGAAGCGCGCGTCCGTTTCTTCCGCTCGCTCGGTTACTCCGAGCTCGACGTCGAAGGCGTCGGTGTCATCGTTGCCGACGTCGCCGCACAGTACCGTTCGGAAGCTTTCCACGGCGAAACGCTGCTGGCCGAATTCGCTGCCGGCGATTTCCATCAACACGGCTGCGATCTGCTCTGGCGTCTGTCGGACAAGGCCAGCGGTCGCGAAGTCGCGCGTGGCAAGCACGGCATCGTCTTCTTCGATTACGCGGCGCGGGCCAAGGCAGCCGTGCCGGCGGCCTTCCTCGCCAAGGTCGGCGGCGCATGATGCCGATCCGCTACGTCGAGCCGGTTTATCGGCCGCCGAGCGAGGCCGAGTCGCTGATCCTGCCGGTGACCGACGGCTGTTCCTGGAACAAATGCACCTTCTGCGAGATGTACACAGCGCCGCAGAAGAAATTCCGCGCCCGTGACGAAGCCGAGGTGCTGGAGAGCATCCGCGTCACCGGCGAACGTTACGGCGACGATATCCGCCGGGTCTTCCTGGCCGATGGCGATGCGCTGGTTTTGCCGACCAAACGGCTGTTGACCGTACTCGATGCGATCCGCACCCACCTGCCGGCGGTGCGCCGGATTTCCAGCTACTGCCTGCCGCGCAACCTGCGCAAGAAAAGTCAGCAGGAAATCGACGAACTGGCAGCCGCCGGCCTGAAGATGGTCTACGTCGGTGCCGAATCCGGCGACGACGCGGTACTTGCTGCGGTCGACAAGGGCGAAACCTTCGAAACCACCGTCGACGCGCTGAACAAGCTCGGCGCCGCCGGCATCACGCGTTCGGTGATGATCCTCAACGGCCTGGGCGGCAAGGCCCTGTCGCGCCAGCATGCCGAGAACTCGGCCCGGCTGGCCAATGCCACGCAACCGGAATACCTGGCGACGCTGGTGGTCAGCTTCCCGAAAGGCGAGCAGCGCCTGCGCGCCGGCTTCCCCGGCTGGGAGCCGCTGGAACAGCATGAACTCTTCGTCGAGATGGAGCAGTTCCTGTCCGGCCTGGAACTGAAACGCACCGTCTTCCGCTCCGATCACGCATCGAACTGGCTGGTCCTCAAGGGCACGCTCGGCGCCGACAAGGCGCGGATGCTGGCGCAGGTACGCCAGGCGATTGCCGGCCAGGCGCCGCTGCGCCCGGCCTGGGCGCGGGGGCTGTAATTTTGCGGTCGACGCGGTTTTTGCCGGTTTTTTGCCGTCGACCGTGAGATTCAGGCCTTGCCAACGCGCAGCGCGGTGAAGATGGCCAGCGCCTGGAAGATCGCGATGCCGAGCAGTACGCCGCTGAAATTGCCGCCGTCCATCAGCCGCCCGAAGATCAGCGGCGCCGTCGCCAGGCCGAGGTCGAGCCCGGAATAGACGAAGCCGTAGATGCGCCCGAACGCCGCCTGGCCGAAGCGCGCCGTTGCCGCCCGGCGCACCAGCAGGTCGCGCGAGGGGCCGGCGACGCCGGTGCAGAAACCGATGGCGCCCATCAGCGGCAGGATGCTCCAGGCCGGCGGCAGGCCGCTGGCGAGCAACAGGGCGAGCAGCGCGGCAAGGCCGAGAGCGCCGGCGATCAGCCCGTCGTGCGCGTTCTTCTGCGCCAGGAAACCGCCGAGCACGATGCCGGCGGCGCCGCCAAGCAGGTAGGTGGACAACGCCGTCGCCGCGCTGGCCAGGCTGAAGGCGTACAGCGCCTGCAGGATCGGCGTGGCGAAGTTCTGGATGGCGCCGAAGGCGGCGGTGATCAGGAAGAAGAACAGGAAGCACAGCCAGACCGCCGGCACGCGCAGGAAGGCGAGCGGCGGCACGGCTTCGCCGCTCTGCTT
>Ga0209066_10005525_pt1 | contig 13296 bp, 7 predicted proteins | sample All_14_2_FD_187198 | JGI IMG/M metagenome (GOLD analysis project Ga0209066, IMG submission 187198) | Freshwater microbial communities in response to fracking from Pennsylvania, USA - Allegheny Zone_MetaG_DW_15 (SPAdes) (version 2) ...
TGAAAACCCGGCGCTCGATTTTTCCAAGAACCGGGCCGATGGTGACGACATCCTGGGTGACGCGTACGAATTCCTCATGCGCCACTTCGCCACCGAGAGTGGCAAGAGCAAAGGCCAGTTCTACACGCCCGCCGAAGTCAGCCGCATCCTGGCGCAGGTCATCGGCATCCACCAGGCCAAGACCACGCCCGACACCACCGTGTACGACCCGACCTGCGGGTCCGGATCGCTGCTCTTGAAAGTGGCCGACGCCGCGCCCACACCGGTCACGCTGTACGGGCAAGAAATGGACGAAGCCACCAGCGGCCTGGCGCAAATGAACATGGTGCTGCACAACAACGCCAGTGCCCTCATCACCCAGGGCAACACCCTGGCCAACCCCAAACACATCGACGGCGCCGCGCTCAAAACCTTCGACTACGTGGTCGCGAACCCGCCGTTTTCAGACAAGCGCTGGAGCACCGGCCTCACGCCCGACAACGACAAGTTCGAGCGCTTCAAAGGCTTTGGCATCCCGCCCACCAAACAGGGCGACTACGCCTACCTGCTGCACATCATCCGCTCGCTCAAGCCCCAGGGCAAAGCCGCCTGCATCCTGCCGCACGGCGTGCTGTTCCGGGGCAATGCCGAGGCCGAGATCCGCAAGAACCTCGTTCGCCGCGGGCTCATCAAAGGCATCATCGGTCTGCCGGCCAACCTGTTCTTTGGCACCGGCATCCCGGCCTGCATCGTCGTCATCGACAAACAAGACGCGCAGGCCCGGCGCGGCATCTTCATGGTAGACGCCAGCGCCGCCTTCATGAAAGACGGCCCCAAGAACCGCCTGCGCGAGCAAGACATCCACCGCATCGTGGACGCCTACAGCAAGCAGGACGGCAGCGACACGACCTACGCCCGCCTCGTGCCCCTGGCCGAGATCGAAAAGAACGACTTCAACCTCAACCTGCCGCGCTACCTGCAAAGCCGCCAGACCGAAGACCGGCAAGACATTGAAGGCCACCTGCGCGGCGGCATTCCCCAGGCCGATGTGGACGCGCTGCAAGCCTACTGGGCCACCTGCCCGCAGCTGCGCGCCACCCTCTTCGCGCCGCTGCGCCCTGGCTACCTGGCCCTGGCGGTGGACAAAGCCGCCATCCAGACCAGCATCCACCAGCACCCTGAGTTCGTGGCCTACACCCAGCGCATGGCCGCGCACTTTGACGCCTGGCGCAACCGCACCAGCCAGCGCCTGAAGAAGCTCAAGCCCGGCTTCAAACCCAAGGCGCTGATCGTGGAACTGGCCGAAGACCTGCTGGCGCACTACCAGGGCCAACCGCTGCTCAACGCCTACGACGTGTACCAGCGCCTCATGGACCTGTGGGCCAGCACCTGGCAGGACGATGCTTACCTGCTGGCAACCGACGGCTGGAAGGCCTCCACCTACCGCGTGATCGTGACCAAGAAGGGCAAAGACGGGAAACCCGGCAAACAGCTCGACAAGGGCTGGACCTGCGATCTGGTGCCCAAGGATCTGATCGTGGCGCGCTACTACGCCAAGGAGCAGGCACACATCCAGACCATGGGTGCAGAGATCGAAGCCCGCGCGGAGCAGCTGGCCGAGCTGGAGGAAGAGCACGGTGGCGAAGACGGTGTGTTCAACGAGCTGGACAAGGTCAACAAGGCCGAGGTAGCCGCATACCTCAAACAGATTCAGACCGATCCAGAGATGGCCGACGAAGCTGCCGTGCTCCGACGCTGGCAATACCTGAGCGACGAAGAGTCGCAACTCAAAAAGGCCCTTAAGGACCTGGAAGCGCATGTTGACCGACAGGCCCACGACCACTATCCGCGCCTGAGCGAGACGGAAATTCAGGCTCTGGTGGTGGATGACAAATGGCTCACCGCAATGGGTGCTGCTGCGCATGGTGAGCTGGACCGCATCACCCAGCGCCTGACGCAACGGGTGAAAGAGCTGGCCGACCGCTACGACGCGCCCTTGCCCGCCGTGGCGAAACTGGCCGACGAACTGCAGGCCCGAGTGGACGAGCACCTGGTACGGATGGGGTTCACATGGAACTGAACGAGCCGAGTGCGAAATACTTTGTGAAGGCGGAGTGCTCTCAGACTGATGTGGGGCTTGTTCCCTCAGATTGGCTGCTAAAGACCATAGGAGATCTCTTCAGGTTTGAGGGTGGCTCCCAGCCAGACAGAAGCCATTTTGTTGGATCGCCAAGGCCAGGGTACGTGCGGTTGATCCAGATACGAGACTACAAGTCGGACAGATTCGAAGTATTTATTCCCAGATGCTTGGCTCGTCGATTTTGCAATTCGACCGACATCATGATTGGTCGATATGGCCCTCCGGTTTTTCAGATTCTTCGAGGCCTCACTGGTGCATACAACGTCGCATTGATCAAGGCAATTCCAGATGCAACACTGGATGCTCGATACGCCTATCAGTTTCTCAAGCAGGACTCACTCTTCGCTTTTATTGACAAGCTGTCTCAAAGATCGTCCGGTCAAACAGGTGTCGACCTGAAAGAGCTCCGGTCCTACCCTCTTTCGTTGCCGGCGACACCCGTTGAGCGGCTAGCAATCGCAGATGCTTTGACCGACGCGGACGCCCTGATCGACTCGCTGGAGCGACTGCTGGCCAAGAAGCGCCAAATCAAGCAAGGCGCGATGCAGGAACTGCTGACCAGCCAGCGGCGTTTGCCCGGATGGCAGCAGGAGTGGGCCATAAAGCCCATGAGTGAACTCTTCGACTTCAGCGGTGGTGTCTCTGCTTCGCGCGATCAGTTGGGAACGTCTGGTCATGCTTACCTGCACTACGGTGACATCCATGTTTCAAACAAGAACTATGTGCATGTCACCACCGAATGGCCTGACCTGCCGAAGCTGGACGTTCCCATCAGCAAGGTGGGTGCTGGTGCACTGCTGGCCGACGGCGATGTGGTTTTTGTTGATGCCTCTGAAGATGACGAAGGCACCAGCAAACACATGGTGGTGGTCAACCCGAAGCAGCTGCCCTTCATTTCTGGTTTGCACACCATCGTGGCAAAGCCAAAGACAGGCGAACTCGTTGACCTCTACAAGCGCTATTGCTTCCAGACTACGGCGGTCAAAGAACAGTTTCGCTTCTTTGCTGTGGGCACCAAGGTGTCCGGCGTCAGCAAGACCAACATTCGGAAGATCAGCATTCTGGTTCCCCCGCCCGAAGAGCAGACCGCCATCGCGACCGTCCTGTCCGACATGGACACCGAGATCACCGCCCTCGAAGCCCGCCTGACCAAAGCCCGCCAGCTCAAGCAAGGCATGGCCCAGGCCCTGCTGACCGGTCGCATCCGGCTGGTGTGACGCCGCGGGCACTCTTTTATTGACTTTTATTTTGATTTCGATAATTTATTAAAATCAACATAAAAAGAGATAAACATGATCGCCTACCCCCGCACCGCGCTGGCCGACGAGCTGGTGCACCAGCTCCAGGGCAAGACTGCCTTTGGCGACGCCCAGAACGGCCTGTTTCTGGCCGCGCCCCGGCGAACCGGCAAAACCACCTTCTTGCGAGGCGACCTGTGCCCCGCGCTGGAAAAAGCGGGTGTGGTGGTGGTGTACGTGGACCTCTGGGCCGACGCCACGCGCGACCCAGGCGTGTTGATTGCCGACGCCATTGGCCGTGCCCTGCAGCCGCACCTGGGCGTGATCGCCCGCGCCGCCAAGAAAACCGGGCTGAACAAGGTGAGCCTGGCCGGCTGGCTGGACGTGGACACCAGCCGGATCGGCAAGCTGGACGGGCTGACGCTGGTGGACGCCTTGCGTGCCCTGCACGAAACCGCAGGCAAACCGGTGGCGCTGGTGATTGACGAAGCCCAGCACGCGCTGACCAGCGAGGCGGGCGAGGCGGCCATGACGGCGCTGAAGTCCGCCCGCGACCAGCTGAACCGGCCCGGCTTGGTGAACCTGATGCTGGTGATGTCGGGCTCGGACCGCGACAAGCTGCTGCGCCTGGTGAACACCAACGGTTCGCCCTTCTATGGCTCGCAGATCAAGACCATGCCCGCGCTGGGGCAGGACTTCATCGCGCACATCGTGCAGCTCATCGAAGCGCAGCGCCCGGAGCTGGCGCCAGTGGATCAGGCCACGCTGCAGGCGGCGTTTGAAGGCTTTGGCAGCCGCCCGCAGTTCTTCATGGAAGCGCTGGGCCAGGTGCTCAGCCCGCTGGCGGCGCTGACGGGCCGCTTTGAACCCGCCATGCTGCAGGCCGCCGCGCAGCGCCAGCAAGACGACGAGGGTCAGATGGAGTCGGACTACCTGGGCCTGAAGCCGCTGGAACAGGCGGTGCTGTGGCGCATGCTGGAGCAAGGCCCACGCTTTCGACCGTACGACGCCGAGGCGCTGCGCTTTTACCGCGAGAAAACCGGGCGTGACAAGGCAGTGACGCCGCAGCAGGCGCAGAACGCGCTGGAGTCGCTGCGCCAGCGCATGCCGGCGCTGGTGTGGAAATCGGCCCGGGGTGAATACGCGGTGGAAGACGCGGCCATGCACCGCTGGTACGAAACCCGGGCCGCGGCCGGCACCTGGCCCCCGCTGAGCCGGCAAGGCAACCTGCTGCCCGACACCGAGTAGCCCGCCGCCCCAACGCATTGACCCCCAACCGACGACACAAAAATCAGGGAGCCCGTCGTGAACGATGTCAGCAAACCGGAGCGCGCCACCCAACACCGGGTGGTGCAGCTGCTGTGCAATGAACTGGGTTACCGCTACCTGGGCGACTGGACAGAGCGCGCCAATAACGCCCCGATTGAAGAAACCCTGCTCACCGCCTTCTGGCAGACCAAGGGCTACACGCCCGAGCAAATGAGCCGGGCGCTGACCACGCTGCGCAGCGAGGCCGCCAACCCCACCCGCACGCTCTACGGCAACAACCAGGCGATGTACAGCCTGCTGCGCTACGGCGTGCCGGTGAAAACCGGCGCGGGTGAGCAGGCCGAGACGGTGCACCTGGTGGACTGGGAACACCCCGAAGCCAATGACTTTGCGGTGGCCGAAGAAGTGACACTGAACGGTGGCCTGGAGCGCCGGCCCGACGTGGTGCTGTACCTGAACGGGCTGGCCGTGGGCGTGCTGGAGCTGAAGAACAGCCGGGTGAGCATTGGTCACGGCATCCGCCAAAACCTGTCGAACCAGTTGCCCGAGTTCAACGAGGGCTTCTTTGCCACGGTACAGCTGGTGATGGCGGGCAACGACAGCGAGGGCCTGCAGTACGGCACCATTGCCACACAGGAAAAGTACTTCCTGAAGTGGAAGGAAGACGAGGCCGACAACGCGGGCTACAAGCTCGACAAGTACCTGCGCAAACTGTGCAGCAAGCAGCGGCTGCTGGAGATCGTGCACGACTTCGTGCTGTTCGACGCCGGCATCAAGAAGCTGCCGCGGGTGCACCAGTACTTTGGCATCAAGGCGGCACAGTCGCATGTATTACGCCGCCAGGGCGGCATCATCTGGCACACGCAGGGCGCCGGCAAAAGCATCTTGATGGTGCTGCTGGCGCGCTGGATTCTGGAGAACCTGCCGCAGGCGCGCGTGCTGATCGTGACCGACCGGGACGAGCTGGACGAGCAGATCGAGCGCGTGCTGGGCGATGCGGGCGAAACGGTGTACCGCACCGATAGCGGCAAGGACCTGATGCGCCAGCTGGCCCTGCCCTCACCCCGGCTGATGTGTTCGCTTGTGCACAAGTTTGGCGGCCAGGCGCGCGGCAAGAGCGAGGCGGAGTTTGAGCAGTTCATCAAGGACGTGCAGGCCGCCCCCAGCGCCACCTACGGTGAGCTGTTCGTGTTTGTGGACGAATGCCACCGCACTCAGAGCGGCCGGCTGAACCGGGTGATGAAGGCGCTGATGCCCAACGCGGTGTTCATCGGTTTCACCGGCACCCCGCTGCTCAAGGAAGACAAGGCCACCAGCCAGGAGGTGTTTGGCGGCTACTTCCACACCTACAAGTTCGCCGAAGCGGTGGAAGACAAGGTGGTGCTGGACCTGGTGTACGAAGCGCGCGACATCGACCAGCGGCTGGGCTCGACCGACCAGATCGACCAATGGTTTGCCGCCAAGACCAAGGGGCTGAACGACTGGCAGCGCGACGAACTGAAAAAGCAATGGGGCACCATGCAGAAGGTGCTGAGTTCCCGCTCGCGCATGGACCGGGTGGTGGCCGACATCGTGTTCGACTTCGCGACCAAGCGGCGTCTGTCCAACGGGCGCGGCAACGCCATGCTGGTGGCGGCCAGCATCTACGAGGCCTGCAAGTATTTCGAGCTGCTGCAGAAGACGCCGTTCAAGGGGCGCTGTGCCATCGTCACGTCGTACAACCCGCTGACCAGTCACATCACGCTGGAAGAAACCGGCGCCCACACCGAGAGCGACAAGCAGGTCATCTACAACACCTACACCGAGCTGCTCAAGGACATGGTGGCCGATCCCCACAAGACCAAGACCGAAACCTACGAGCAGCAGGCCAAAGAGCGCTTCATCAAGGAGCCGGCCAACATGCAGCTGCTGGTGGTGGTGGACAAGCTGCTGACCGGCTTTGACGCCCCGCCCTGCACCTACCTCTACATCGACAAGTCGATGCAGGACCATGGCCTGTTCCAGGCCATCTGCCGCACCAACAGGCTGGACGGTGACGACAAGGACTTTGGCTACATCGTGGACTACAAAGACCTGTTCAAACGGGTGGAGAAAGCGATTGCCGTCTACACCTCGGAGTTGGACACCAGCGCGGGCGGCAGCGACCCGCAGGTGATGCTCAAGGACCGGCTGGACCTGGCCCGTGAGCGGCTGGATGCGGCGTTCGAGGCCTTGCACCTGCTGTGCCAACCGGTGTTACCGCCACAGGGCGACCTGGACCACATCCACTACTTCTGCGGCAACACCGAGATCCCTTCGGACCTGCTGGAGCGGGAGCCACAACGCGTGGCGATGTACAAGGCCGTGGTGGCGCTGATCCGAGCGTGGGCGAATGCGGCCGACGAACTGGAAGGCGCTGGTTATTCGCCCCAGGACGTGGACCGCATGAAGGCCCAGCTGAAGCATTACCTGGACCTACGCGACCTGGTGCGACAGGCTGCAGGCGAGACGCTGGACCTCAAGGCCTACGAGGCCGACATGCGCCACCTGATCGACACCTACATCGAAGCGTCGGCGCCGCGCAAGATTTCGCCGTTTGACGACATCGGCCTTCTGGACCTGATCGTCAAGACCGGCATCGCTGAAGCCATCGCCAACAAGCTGGCGAACGTGAAGAACAACCACGAGGCCGTGGCCGAGAGCATCGAGAACAACGTGCGCAGCAAGCTCATCAAGGAGCAGTTGACCGATCCGGCGTTCTTTGAGCGCATGTCGGCCCTGCTGGACGAGATCATCCGGCTGCGCAAGCAGAAAGCCATCGAGTACGAGGAATATCTGCAGCGCATTGCCACCCTGACCCGACAGGTCATGAGCGGCAAGACGGACGACACCCCGAAGCAGCTGAACACCCCGGGCCGCCTGGCGCTGTACAACAACCTCAAGGCTTGGGTGACCACCAACACGGCCGGTCAGCCACACGCACCCTATGGCGGCAACGATGCGACGGTGGCCATGGTGATGGCGCTCGACGCGTCCATCAAGGAACACCGGCCTGACGGCTGGCGCGGCGTGACGGCCCGGGAGCAACTCGTCAAACAGGCGATCTACAACGTGGTCAAAGACATCGACGCGGTGAACCGCATCTACCCCATCGTGTTCGCCCACAAGGAATACTGATGGCGGTGCACATCGAGCTGGGTGACATACGGGCTGAGGTGATCCGCAAGGACATCAAGCACCTGCATCTGAGCGTGTTGCCGCCCATGGGACGTGTGCGCATTTCAGCACCGCAACACATGAAGCTGGACACGATCCGCGTGTTCGCCATCTCGCGGCTGGCCTGGATCAAGACCGAGCAGCACAAGATGCAGGCGCAGCCTCGCGAAGCGCCCCGCCAGTTCCTGACGCGTGAGAGCCATTACGTCTGGGGCCAGCGCTACTTGCTGACCCGCCATGAGCACGAGGGTGCGCCCAAGGTGGAGCTGAACCGCAACCGCCTGGGTATGTGGGTTCGGCCCGGAATGGACGAAGCACGGTGCCAGGAGCTGCTGGACGGCTGGTACCGCGATCAGATCCGGGCCACAGTGCCAGGGTTGATCGCCACCTGGTCAGCGGTGCTGGGCGTGAAGGTCAATAAAGTGTTCGTCCAACGCATGAAGACCCGCTGGGGCAGCTGCAACCCAACGGCTGCCACGATCCGCCTGAACACCGAGCTGGCGAAGAAGCCCGCAGAGTGCCTTGAATACATCGTGGTGCACGAACTGACTCACCTGCTTGAACCTACCCACGGCCTGCGATTTGTGCAACTGATGGACCACTTTCTGCCGCACTGGCAGCAGCGGCGGGAACTGCTGAATGCACTACCTGTGCGGCATCATGAGTGGGGGTATTGATACCCTGGACCGTGTGCCGTCTGACTTCGGGCTTCGACGGCGGGACTTCAAGGAACTCTCGCACTTGACCAGTCTGCATCAGACGCCGCAGCCGATATCACGATCATTCCAACCTTCGAACCTGTCTACCTCGGTTGACCAATCCGAACGAAGGTGCAGCTTGCTCATGCAGCAGCTCTTCGCTATGAGAAGTCCCCGACCAGATAGGGAATCAGTGGCGGATTGTCAGGGTCGCCGTTGACAAGATGTCGACTATTTATCGACAGGTCAATGTCCTCAGGTACGGCATTAAATTCGTTATCAATGATGACGAACTGTGTTTGGGCTAACTCACCTTCAGCCAGTTCGTAGACCAGCCGGAAGAACGCTGCAATGACTTCGGGGTTCTCGACCGAGCTAACATTCTTCGTCGGAGTGTCAATGATGAGAACTGGGGGCAATCTTGAGTCACCTGCCTGCGCGCAAACTCGATGCAAGGCCAGCGCGTAGCAGGTCTTGAACAGCGCCTTCATGCCACCGCTTCCCGCGTTGTCGAACGTGAGCACCACGAGGGCTTCATCCACGCCTAGAGGTATGCGCGGATAGAAGGTCGCTGGTTCAATCTCCACTCGATAGTTGGCTCGAACATCCGGAAACTTGGCCCGAACCAAACAGTCGAGGAAGAGTTCGCCCAGTAGCGAAACGTTCTTTCGATCGTTAAAAGCCGATTTTTTGGCAGTCTCAAGTCTGGCTCGCAACTCGGATTCGTCAATTTTCAACGCCTCCGCCTGTGCCTGTTGCCCTTGAAGCACGTCAGGCAACTTTCGATATCTCAACATCGCGTCAAGTCGCTGCTCCAGAGTGGCGACCGCGCGCTCGTGCTGTAACGCCTGCGACAGAAACGCAGAGTCATACTCCCTCAGCCTGACCTCCAGCGAACGATCCGCTGCGTTGCGCGCAGATGCTATCTCCGCAGCGCGAAGCTGAACAGACCGCAATTGAGCACGCATGCGCGCCAAGGTTTCCTTCAGCTCTGCCTGACGTGCGCGCAAGTCCTCATTGACCACTGATTCGCCCAGAGCCCCCACTGCATCGGTAATGTGCTCGGGTTGTCCACAGACAACACAGAGCCCAGCATTTCGACTCGGGAGGGTTTGGGTGCATCGAGGGCACGAGGAAAAATCAACACCGCCCAGGACCATCCGCGCAGAAGCTGTTCGTTGGAAGCGAACCGAAAGCATCTGTAGCTCGTTTGCATGACGTTCAAGCTCCCCGATTCGAAAATCGATGTCCGAAGATGCCTGCTCCAGTGCGATCTGTTCTTGGGCAAGGCGTCGCGCTTGGTCTCGCAAATCCTCTGCAGCATGAGGCGCTGGCGAGCGTTGCTCTCTCGCTGCTTGCGCAGCGGCGCGCGCATGGTCGATTTCAGCCTTGGTCGATTCAATCTTCGCGTCATAGTTATTGATATCGTCCAGGCCAGCATCCATAAGCGCCTTTGCAAGCGCCTGGGCGCCGGACAACAGACCTAGGCGCTGCTCACGGACTTCCTGCAGACGCGACTCCAGTTCAGCAACCTGTTCCGTGCGGTAGCCAAGGACATATCGCAAAGCATCGACACTCTTGGCACGGATTGCGTAGTTGTCTGAGTCCAGCCGGAAGAAAACGTTGTCCATCCCCTCTTGGTCGAGGTAGCAAAATCGAAACAGGTCGCGGAAGCTCAGACGTTCAAGTCGTTCGTCGGGCGCCCCTTTTCGTCGACGTACGTACGGCGGATCCTCTTTCGCAAGATAGAAAAGGAGGTCGGACAACACCGTAACGCCAGAATCGGGCAGAACTTCGTTAGTCCCTGTCCTTGCAGGGACGAGCACTTGCAGTGTTTCCTCGCCCTCCCGCCAGGCCGCCATGATCTGATTCGAGTCCCTATCACGATGCAACGTCACCTGGACGTCGTTAACCGAAATTTCCAAAGCCGCAGAGACCATTTCCGCCTGCAAGGCAGGCGTCCAAGCGTAGCTGCCACCAAGACAGAAGTCGATGAGCCGTCCGATACTGGATTTACCTGACCCGATTGGGCCAAAAAAGTAGATGACGCCAGGCAGGTCGATTCGCTCAATCGACCTGTGCAGCGACAGATGTAGCTTCTTCAACGCAAGTTTCATATGGCGATTTCCTCTCCCCACTTCATGTCGGTCAGTTCTGGGAACGTGGCGTAGATAAAGTTCTTCAAGTCTGTCCCAGTACGATTTCCAAAACCCTTTGCAACTAGTCTTGCGCGGGTGGCTAGGCCCTCAAGTGGTTCTTGATCCGCGAGTGCCGTAGCCATGACTTGCCCCTCCGGCGTAGGCCACAGCCGAACGGTCTTTCCCTTTACGTCTACAGCTACAAGCCCTCGGGCCGACATCAACGCCACCCATCTGCGATATCGGTGGTCCCAGGGACCGTATCGGAAGCGAATCATCTTGCTTTCAATGGTCGTTCGTTCAAACTCGGCTACATCCGCCCTGCTCGGATCCTTCCCTGCAGACGTCAACGCACGTTCAAGGCAGTTGGGATAGCGCAGCAGAAAGTCCAACTTTGCGAGCTTCGTTAATCCCTCAATAGGTCGGCCTTTGTCGCCCGCATGCGCAGTCAAGAGAAGCAGCAGACGTGCCATGTGTAAGCTGTCGTCTCGCTCGGTCGCGGCGAGTGCGCGTGCAAGTTCAAGCGCCATCTTGGGACCCCTCTTCAAGCGGGGTTCCCCATGCGAACTTGCATTCGCCGGAAAGCATGCCAGCGATACCCATCAAGCTGTCTTTCGGCTCACGACATACGCGCTCTGGCTCCTCTTTGGCAAGGCTGTCCATTCGTCGCAGGATTTGCTTATAAATCGCGAGGCCACGCGTCTTCTCATCGGCATGGTCAAAGGTCATCGCCTCTATGTCTTTGCACTCAACCAGCACGGTGCTGACAAGTTGGTTCGCGATGGCGTCGAAGCCATCGGGCTCCAGCAAGGCCCTCTCCATCAAACGCTGGTCTGCTGCGTCCATGCGCATGCGCAGTGGCTCAAACTGACTGCCTAGGTAGGCATTGCGCATTTTTCGGCTGAGTACTTCGGTTCGACCAGCAGTGGCACCAATGCTTACGCCCGCCCCACTATCTACAAACCTGAAGGATGGCTGTCTAAATCGAGCCATCAACTCGACCACCGATTCTGGGGTTATGCATTTCCCTCGAAGTGCAGGTTCAGGCCGACCGTTTGTAGCGAGATACGCGACGGCGCCGTCTATTCCGTCTGCTCGTAGTCTGCATGCGGCTTGAACAAGTCCTATAAGTTCGTCCCGTAGGCGGCAACAAGCAATAGCTGTCAGCGTGGCGCAGCTGGGCAGCTTCGGAACAATGGAAGCAGCCAAGGTATCGTCGTAACCCCGAAGGACCGGCCCCTGCGCGAATCTGAGCTTGAGCAGGACTTGGAATAGCAAGATTGGATCGCCGCCGGTTTTGTCAACAAGCCCGGTAAAGGCCACCTTGTATGGCTCCTCGATCTCTGAATGAGTCGAAGCCCGCGAACAGCACTGAATGAGGCGGTCAGGACTCGCCATAAGCGAGTCCGCCCTTCTTGTTGTTGCGGCCGGCACATAGGGTGCTGCATTTGAGACGAACTCATAGCTGTCGATAACAGCTCCATGCGTCTTCTCAAAAGCACAGAACCTTGCCACTGAGTCGACAAGCGCATCGTCGCTCCAACGCCAGTGCACGTTCTCACGGCTGTCCGTCTTGACTTGGACGGCGATGTAGCGGCCGGTCGGCAGTTCCAGCAGATAGTCTTCGTGATGCTCGCACCAAAGAGCACGAATTACTCGTTCGCCGGAAAGGCTCTGCGCGAGAAGCCACACGCCAATTGCCCACTGATAGCGAAACCGCTCCTGGGTCTCGTCTCCTCGATCTGAGGGCGTGGTCGCAAGTCCTACAACCTGTTCTGGCAACCCGAGCGGTAAGGGTTCATTGTTCTTCCGTCCCATTTGCACTCCTCCGAGTCTTGCGCCAAGCACTTTGCGCAAGTATCCGGCACAGCCCACTTCGTGAAGGTCTGGCTGGCCCGAACGTCACAGAACAGTCTAAAGCACCCTATTCGGACTCCACACCAAAATTCGGAAGCTTGCAGACCACTGAAGTTCATAAGTCACGCATCCAACGTCAGCGGCGAACCTGCGGATCAACAACAGGTGTCGGGCGCTGTTTCTCTATGCCGATGTCTGGCCAGTTCTTCTGGAAGGTCCACGTCGCACTGGCCTCCTGGATGAATACCGCAATCGATCTTGCTAGCTTCACGTCCCGCGCGTCGGATGACCCAGCCAGGGCCTGCCCTATGTGCAGCCAGCCCTTCAAGGCTTCCACCCTACTGAAGCGAACCCTGTCCCCAGAACTGATGGTGGGCCGCACCTTTCTCAACCGACCATCCTCATTGGCTTTCAGTTGCCACAGGTCCGGGTGGCTCACGCTCCGGCCGCGGGTGGCCTGCCGGGTAGCTTCTGCCTCAACCCCGTACCCACGAAGCTTCTCGGCAAAGGTTTCGCGCCATCGCTGCAGGTCGGCCTTGCGCGGGTTGAGTCGTCTGCCGCTCATGGACTCCGCCCGCACGCTGATATGCACATGAGGGTTGGCCTGGTGGTCGTGCAGCACCATCACGTACTTGTGGTCCGCCAGTTCGGTCTCCGCGAACTCGCGTGCCGCACGCTGGACGATCAGCGGGTCGGTGCCCCGGGGCATGGACAGCATGATGTTGAAGGCCTCGCGTCGGTAGCCTTCTTCCCCGATCAGGCTGCCGCCATAGCGCCAGTCT
>Ga0209066_10005526_pt1 | contig 13295 bp, 12 predicted proteins | sample All_14_2_FD_187198 | JGI IMG/M metagenome (GOLD analysis project Ga0209066, IMG submission 187198) | Freshwater microbial communities in response to fracking from Pennsylvania, USA - Allegheny Zone_MetaG_DW_15 (SPAdes) (version 2) ...
GCCATGGCATCCAGACCGGCCGCCAGGGGCAGGGCGATGCCGGTCCAGTCCGGCCGGCGGTGGCGCTTCGCCAGGGGCGCATGGGCGATCAGGCTGGCCAGGAAACGTTCGGCCTGGGCCGGACTGCCGCGCAACAGGGCGATCAGGTAATGCAGGTCGAGGAAGGGCTCGACATGATCCGCCTCGCGCAGCGCGACATGGCGCGCAAGGTCGCGCCAGCGGTTGCCGACATTCACCCCCCGGCATTCAAGGCGCCACAACAGGCTGGCGGCATTGACCTGATCCTGGGCGCAATCCTTCCAGATGCCCCAGATTCGCGTGTCGTAAAGGTCGAGGGCGGCGCCGGCATCGTCCCGGTCGAGGTGCATCAGGGCGAGATGCCAGTAATTATGCGTCAGCATGAAGGAGTTGCAGTCGTCCCAGCAGTCAGCATGGGCTTCCAGCCATTCGATGCCCTCGTCGATCCGGCCCTCGGCGGCAAGGACATGGGCGACGGCGTGATGGGCCCAGGGCTCGCGCCGGCGCAGGGCGACCGCATGGCGCCCCGCCTGTTCCGCCTCGCGCAGGCGGCGGTTCTCGGCAAGGGCAAAGGCACGCATGCCATGGGCGTGGGGGTCGTCGCGATTGGCGGCCAGCGTCGCCTCGCTCAAGGCCAGCATGCCGGCCGCATCGCCCTGGTTGAACTGATGGTATTGGCCGAGTTTCACATTGGCGAGATCGCCCGGCCAGCGGGCGGCAATATCGAGATGGAGGCGGATGGCGAGATCCGTATCGCCCTTGGCCCAGGCCTCGACCGCGTGCAGCCAGAGCTGTTCCCGCCGGGTAGCCTTCTCGACCTGCTGGCGCGCCCGGGCCAGCAGGGGCAGGGCGCTGCGCCGTCCGGCGGCGGATTCGAGCGAGAGATTGAGCACCGCGCCCAGCACCTGGACCATGACACAGCGCGGGTCGGCGGCGACCCCCTCGAAGATGGCACTGGCGCCCTGGCCATAGCCCAGCCACTGATCGACCGTGCGGTTGATCGCCGCGATGGCTGCGGGGTTGTCGGTGGTTACATCATTGCCACGCGCGTCCTTTTGCATGGGCACCTCCCGCCATATGTTCATGACAGTTTGCGGACAGGTGCGGCGCACAAGCAAGGCCCCTTTGGCCGCAGGGGCGGCACCGGAATCAGAAAGCCCGGCAGTGGGGGGACTGCCGGGCTTCCCGAGGGTCGATTCGGGGGGGTGATCGACCATCTTGGCCGCCCTAGGGGGGGATGGGCGGCACATGCGATTTATAACAAGGATGTTTGTAGGGCAAAAGCTCTAACAAATCGTGAAGAAAACTCACATGCGGGGCGGGGCGCTTTCCGGCCATTTGCCATCCTGCGACATCGAGCCCCGCGCCTTGCGACCTTCGCCCAATTGTCTCGATCCAATTGTAGCTGCGCGATTGCGGGCGACGGAAATGGGCGCTAACGTTTTACATCACCTGCCCCGGCAAAAGAGCGACAGCCGACCGGGGGCATGCCGATGGGGGTTGGAATTTGCGGATCTTGCTGGCGGCGGGCTGTGCCCGTTCCTGTCCTGAAATGTCGTTTGCGTTCCGCTGGCGGCCCATGGCCATGGTCGCGACCGGTGCCGGCCCGGGCCACAGGCAGGAGACCTGAGCCATGGAATATCTGATCCAGCAGCTCATCAACGGCATCACCCTCGGCTCGGTCTATGCGTTGATCGCCATCGGTTACACGATGGTCTATGGCATCATCGGCATGATCAATTTCGCCCATGGCGAGGTCTATATGCTGGGGGCCTTCCTGTCGCTGATCGGCATCATCGTCATGGGGCTGATCGGGGTGACCTGGGTGCCGCTCGCGCTATTCCTCGTGCTGGTGCTGGCCATGGCGATCACCGCGCTCTATGGCTGGTCGATCGAGCGGATCGCCTATCGGCCGTTACGCGGCTCGTTCCGCCTGGCGCCGCTGATCTCGGCCATCGGTGTTTCGATCTTCCTGCAGAATTACGTGCAGATCGCGCAAGGAGCACGGCCGAAGCCCATTGCCCCGGTGATCCGCGGCGGCTTCGAGCTGATGACCAGCCCGGACGGTTTCACCGTCACCCTGTCCTATCTCCAGATCTTCATCGTGGTGCTGACCATCGCGCTGATGGTCGGCTTTACCTATCTGATCACCCAGACCAGCCTGGGCCGGGCCCAGCGCGCCTGCGAGCAGGACCGCACCATGGCCTCGCTGATCGGCGTCGATGTCGACCGCACGATCTCGATGACCTTCGTCATGGGCGCGGCGCTCGCCGCTGTCGCCGGCATGATGGTGACGCTCTATTACGGGGTGATCGATTTCTATATCGGCTTCCTGGCCGGGGTTAAGGCATTCACGGCGGCCGTGCTCGGGGGCATCGGCTCCCTGCCCGGGGCGGTGCTCGGCGGCCTCTTGATCGGTCTGATCGAGGCCTTGTGGTCGGCCTATTTCTCGGTCGAATACAAGGATGTGGCGGCATTTACCATCCTGGTCTTCGTGCTGATCTTCCGCCCGACCGGCCTGCTCGGCCGGCCCGAGATCGAGAAGGTGTGACCATGGCCGTGGCGCAGGTATCGATTGGCGGCAACAAGCTTCCCCTGACCCCGCCGCTGGCGGCGCTGAAGGATGCGGTGGTGGTCGCCCTGGTGGCCATGGCGCTGGCCGGGCCGATCGTCGGCTTGCAGACGGTCGATCGCGGCGGGCAGTTGACCGTCGATCTCCGGTTCACCGAAGTGGCGATTGCCATTGTTCTCGTCTTCTTCGGGCGGCTTGGCCTTGCGCTCGGCGAGCGCGGCCTGGTGCTGCCGGCCTATGGCATCGGGGCCGGGCTGGTGGTCGCGGGGTTCCTGCTGCCCTGGCCCGCCGGCCTGTTGCAGGTGCTGGCGATTGCCGCCGGCGTCGCCCTGGTGCTGCGCAGTGCGGCCGGGCAATTCGGCGTCTATCGGGCCGCGAAGGCGCGGGTACCGACCGAGGAGGACGACGCCAAGGCCGAACGGCTGCGCCGGCAATTGACCCTCGGGCTCGGCGGACTGCTGCTGGTTGCCGCCGTGCTCTTGCCCATGATGCCCTTCGCCAATTCCTATATCCTCGATACGGCGATCCGCGTCCTCACCTATATGATGCTGGCCTGGGGCCTCAATATCGTGATCGGCCTCGCCGGGTTGCTCGATCTCGGCTATGTCGCCTTCTATGCGGTCGGGGCCTATACCTATGCCCTGCTGTCCAAGGACCATGGCTTCGGCTTCTGGGGGGCGCTGCCCATTGCGGGGTTGCTTGCGGCTTCCTTCGGCGTGCTGCTGGGCTTCCCGGTGCTGCGCCTGCGCGGCGATTATCTGGCCATCGTGACGCTGGGCTTTGGCGAAATCATCCGCATCGTCCTGCTCAATTGGACCAATTTCTCCGGCGGGCCGAACGGCATCGGTTCCATCCCGCGGCTGACCTTCTTCGGCCATCCCTTCGTGCGCAATGCGCCGGAAGGCGTGGTGCCCTTCCATCAGTTGATGGGGCTCGATTTCTCGCCGCTGCACCGGTCGATCTTCTTCTTCTATCTGATCCTGGTGCTGGCCCTGGTGGTTAATTTCTTCACCATCCGCATCCGGCGCCTGCCGGTGGGCCGGGCCTGGGAAGCGCTGCGCGAGGATGAGATCGCCTGCCGCGCGCTCGGCATCAACCCGACCAACACGAAGCTGACGGCCTTTGCCATCGGTGCCATGTTCGCGGGCTTTGCCGGTTCCTTCTTCGCGACGACCCAGAGCTTCGTCTCGCCCGAGAGTTTCACTTTCCTCGAATCGGCGATGATCCTGGCCATTGTCGTGCTGGGCGGCATGGGCAGCCAATTGGGCGTGGCGCTGGCTGCAATCCTGATCATCGGCCTGACCGAGGCGTTCCGGGGCCTGGCCGAATACCGCATGCTGGTCTTCGGCCTCGGCATGGTGCTGATCATGGTCTGGCGGCCGCGCGGCCTGCTTGCGCATCGCGATCCGACCGTGCTGCTGCACGGCAAGAAGGGGGTGAAGTGATGAGCGCCCCCCTTCTGAAGGTCGAACATCTGACCATGCGCTTCGGCGGCCTCATTGCCATCAATGATGTCTCCTTCGAGGCGCAGAAGGGTCAGATCACGGCGGTGATCGGGCCGAATGGCGCGGGCAAGACCACGGTCTTCAACTGCCTGACCGGTTTCTACAAGCCGAGCGCAGGGCGCCTGACCCTGACCCGGCCGGATACGGGCCGTGACTATCTGCTCGAACGGCTCGACGATTTCCGCATCACCAAGACGGCAGGTGTGGCGCGCACCTTCCAGAACATCCGGCTGTTCGCCGGCATGTCGGTGCTCGAGAATCTGCTGGTGGCCCAGCACAATCGCCTTATGGTCGCCAGCGGTTATAGCCTGCTCGGCCTGATCGGCTGGCCGAGCTATCGCGCCGCCGAGCGCGATGCGATCGACAGGGCCCGCTTCTGGCTGGACCGCACCGGCCTGCTGGCCCGGGCGGACGAGCCGGCGGGCTCCCTGCCCTACGGCGACCAGCGCCGGCTGGAGATTGCCCGGGCCATGTGCACCGGACCGGCGCTGCTCTGCCTCGACGAGCCGGCGGCGGGCCTGAACCCGCGCGAATCGGCGGAACTCAACACGTTGCTCTTGATGATCCGCAATGATTACGGCGCCGGCATCCTTCTGATCGAACATGACATGAGCGTGGTCATGGGCATTTCCGACCACATCGTGGTTCTCGACTACGGCCGCAAGATCGCCGAGGGCACGCCCGCCGAGATCAAGGCCAATCCGGATGTGATCCGCGCCTATCTCGGCGAGGATGACGAGGCGGAAGGAGCGGTGGCATGAGCGCGCCCCTTCTGAAGATCGAGGGGCTGCGCGCTTCCTATGGCGCCATCGAGGCGCTGCGCGGCGTCGATGTCGAGATCCATGCCGGCGAGATCGTCACCCTGATCGGGGCGAATGGCGCCGGTAAATCGACCCTGCTGATGTCCATGTGCGGCAAGCCGAAGCCGACCGCCGGGCGCATCCTGCTGGATGGCCGCGACATCACCGGCCTGCCCACCCATCAGATCATGCGCATGGGCATCGCCCAGAGCCCGGAGGGCCGGCGCATCTTCGCCCGCATGACCGTGCTCGAAAACCTGCGCATGGGCGCCGTGGTCACCGATCCCGCCTATTTCGACGAGGATCTGGAGCGCGCCTTCACCATGTTCCCGCGCCTGAAGGAGCGTCAGCACCAGCGCGGCGGCACGCTGTCGGGCGGGGAGCAGCAGATGCTGGCGATTGCCCGCGCCCTGATGAGCCGGCCGCGCCTGCTCCTCCTCGACGAGCCGTCGCTCGGCCTCGCGCCGATCATCGTGCGCCAGATCTTCCAGGTGATCCGGGAAATCAACGCCACCCAGGGCATGACCGTGTTCCTGGTCGAACAGAATGCCTTCCATGCCCTGAAGCTGGCGCACCGGGCCTATGTTCTCGCGGGCGGCCGGGTGCAGATGAGCGGGTCTTCCGCCGAACTGCTGGGCAATGAGGAAGTGCGGGCAGCCTATCTCGAAGGCGGGCATTGAGATGGAAACGATTTTCGATACCACGCTCGGGCCTTTCATCGGCCTTACCCTGCTCCTGTTCGGCCTGTGCAGTTTCCTGGCGGGCCAGGCGGTGGCGGAGACCTGGCGGCCGGCCTGGATGGCGGTGGCCTCCGGCTTCGGCGTCGCCATCTTCGACCGCTTCCTGCATTGGGGCCTGTTCTCCGGTCATCTGTGGTCGCTGCAGGGCTATGTGCTCAATGGCATCATTCTGTCCGTCTATGCGCTCGTCGGTTACCGGCTGACGCTGGCGGCCAAGATGGTGCGGCAATACCCCTGGCTCTACGAGAAAAGCGGTCCCTTCACCTGGCGCGACCGCGCGTGACGAATTCGGTATCGGCCCGTTGCGCGGGCCGTGGTGTTGTGTCTAGGCTCTTGCCCTGCGGCGCGTACCCGGTCGCCATGTCGGCGTCGAGACGCGTCGGGGGAGATTTTCGGAGGATCGCATGAAGCAGCTGAAAACCGGGCTTGCCGCCGTTGCCCTGCTTGCCGGCCTTGGCTATGCCGGCATGGCTCAGGCCGATATCGTCATCGCCACCGCTGGCCCGATGACCGGTCAATATGCGGCTTTCGGCGAACAGATGCGCCGGGGTGCCGAACAGGCGATTGCCGATATCAACGCCGCCGGCGGCGTGAACGGCGAAAAGCTGAAGCTCGAAGTCGGCGACGATGCCTGCGACCCGAAGCAGGCCGTGGCCGTCGCCAATGATCTCGTGAACAAGGGCGTGGTCTTCGTGGCCGGCCACTTCTGTTCGTCCTCGTCGATCCCGGCCTCGGCCGTCTACAACGAGAACAACGTCCTGCAGATGTCGCCGGCCTCGACAAACCCGGTCTTCACCGATGAAGCGGCGGCCAAGGGCTGGACGAACGTGTTCCGCACCTGCGCCGCGACGACTATCAGGGCGCCACGGCGGCCAAATATATCGTCGACAATTTCAAGGGCAAGAAGGTCGCCGTCCTGCACGACAAGTCGGCCTACGGCAAGGGCCTGGCGGACGAGACCAAGAAGGGCCTCGAAGCCCTGGGTGCCGCGCCCGCCCTCTATGAAGCCTATACCCAGGGCGACAAGGACTTCTCCGCCCTTGTCTCCAAGATGAAGTCGGCCGGTATCGAAGTTGTCTATATCGGCGGTTATCACACCGAAGGCGGCCTGATCATCCGTCAGTCGGCGGAACAGGGCCTGAAGGCGACCTTCATCTCGGGCGATGCCCAGAATACCAATGAACTGTGGTCGATCACCGGCGATGCCGGCGAAGGCTTCCTCTTCACCTTCGCGCCCGACCCGCGCCTGAAGCCGACGGCGGCCAAGGTCGTCGACGAGTTCAAGAAGGCCGGCTATGATCCGGAAGGTTACACCCTCTATACCTATGCCGCGATCCAGGTCTGGGCCGATGCGGTGAAGAAGGCCGGCGGCACGGATACCGCCAAGGTGGCGGCGGCCATCCGCGCCGGCGAATTCGCCACGGTCCTCGGCACCCTCGGCTTCGATGCCAAGGGCGACGTGAAGAACCCGGAATACGTCATGTACGAATGGTCGAAGGGCCAATACGCCGAAAAGAAGTGATCGGCGCGATCGGTTGACGGGGCAAGGCCCGGCCGGCAACGGCCGGGCCTTTCTCTTTTAAAGGCCTTTCTCATTTAGGGGCCTTTCTCTTTTCGGGAACAGTCGCGGTTGCACCGAATCGGCCAAGGGTTCAAATGCTTTGACAGGGCTCCGCTGCTTGCGGCAAAGCTGATGGCGGCAGGATGGGTTGCTCGGGAAGGGGCGGAGTATGCGCAAGCTGGTTCTGGGGTTGGTGGCGCTGGTCGCCTTTGCCGCCACCGTGGCCTGGTTCTGGACCCAGGGGGGCACGCGCGGCACCGGCTCGCCCGCAGTGCCTGCGCCCAGTGCATCCCTGCCCGATATCGTGATCGGCCTTGGCGCGCCCCTCAGCGGCGATCAGGCCGGCTTTGGCGAACAATTGCGCATCGGTGCCGAATTCGCCGTCCAGGTGATCAATGGCAATGGCGGGATCGAGGGGCGGAAGGTTCAGCTCCTGATCCGCGACGATGAATGCACGGCCGAGCAGGCCGCCCGCGTCGCCGCCGACTTCGTCGCGGCCAAGGTGGCGGCGGTGATCGGCCATTTCTGCTCGGCGGCCAGTCTGGCGGCGGCCCAGGTCTATGGCCCGGCCGGCATCGTCATGATCACGCCGGCGTCCAGCGATCCCCGCCTGACCCAGGGGGTTCCGGCCTCGGGCGGGCTGGTGTTCCGCACGGTCTGGCGCGATGACTATCAAGGCCTGGTCGCGGCCGCCCTGGTGAAGCAGACCCTGGCCGGCAAGAAGATCGGCGTGGTGCGCGACGGCTCCCTCTATGCCCAGCAACTGGTTGCGACCTTCAAGGCGGCCACGGCCAAGCTCGAACTGCCAGAGGCTGCGGCCGATCTTGAACTTGGCGCCGGGCTGTCGGCCAAGGCGGCGGCGGCCAAGCTGAAATCGGCCGGCGTCGGCGTGCTGTTCCTTGCCGCTGCACCGGCTTCGGCAGGGCCCCTGGTGAAAGCCCTGCGCGAGGCGGGGGTGACGGCCTCCATCATCGGGCCGGACAGTCTGGCCAGCCCCGATTTCGGCCAGAGCGCCGGCAAGGCGGCGGATGGCGCCATTGTCACTTTCGCCCGCAACCCGCTGGAATATCCGACCGCCGCCAAGGCGGTGGAACGGCTCCTCGCCGCCCAGAAGGACCCTTCGGGCTATGCCTTGAATGCCTTTGCCGCGGCCGAAGTGCTGACGGCGGCCATGCGGCTCGAGGTGCGCTCCAATCCGGCGACGGTGCTGGACGGCCGGCGCCTGGCCGCCACCATCCGGGTCAATCGTTTCTCCACCGTGCTCGGCGAATTGGCCTATGACGCCAATGGCGACCTGGCGAAGCCCGGTGTGGTCTATTACGTCTGGAAGGGCGGCAAGCTGACGGCCATGTGACCGTCAGGGCAGGGCGAGCAGCACCGGCACCAGCCACAGGCTGGAGGCCAGATCCGCCGCCACCGCCTGATCCCGCACCGCCTGATCCTGATCGGCGGGGAAAGAGGCGCGGATCTTGATGATCCAGCCCCCATGCAGGGCGACCAGCACCTTGGTCCGGGCCGGCCGGCCATTCATGGCGATGTCATAGGCTGCCCCTTCGATCGCCGGCACACCATCGCCCGCCGGGATCCGGGCATGCACCCGCCGCGCGCCGGGATAGTGATCTTCGATGAAGCGGCTGGTGTCGGCCACCACGGCCTTTGCCGTATGCCCGTTGTTGCGCGTGGCATAGAGGGTCAGCTTGCCGCCGTAAAAGGCATAGTCGCAGGCGATATCGTCGCCCGGCGGAGCGCCCGGAAAGACGTGGAGATAGATCAGCCGGCTCGCGTCCCCCTCCGCCGGCAGGCTGCACAGCATGCCGCTCTGAATGTGCTGGATGTCGCGCTCGCCGGACAGGCGGAAAATCCGGTCGCCATGCAGTACCGCATCGATCAGGGCCGCGCGCGGATCGGCCGTCGGCGCCGGGGGGACACCGGCGATGGCCGGTGTATCGGCAGGTGTCTTATCGGCAAGGCTGGGACCAGGCGGCGGCGTGGCGCAGGCCGCCAGCAAGATCGCCAGCAGGCTGGGGAGGAGGAACCGAACAACCATGCCACCCTCTCGATCGATGCACTTCCGGATGGAACGCTAGCAAGAAATTCGCGTTCCCGGGAAGGGCTCAATATTCGGTGATACCGGCGCCCAGCATGATGGCGCGGATGGCTTTGGCGATATCGAGATAGCGTGGGCGCGATCCGCCGAAGAAAAGTTCGCGGTGTTTCAGCCGTTCCGCCTCGGCCAGGGGGGCGATGGTGCCGCCGCCCGGCAGGTCCAGCGGCTCGTCCCGCCAGCAGAGATAGGCGAGATATTGCAGGCCCCGGAGGTTCCGCTTGTCGTTGAGAACACCGTCGAGGGCACAAGGATCGTCGGGCGGCAGAAGTCTTTCCGCCGCGACCTTTGCCGCCAGCATGGTCAGGCGATTTTCCAGCGTCTTCGGGCTGGTGGCCACCACATCGGCCCAGCCATAGGGCTGGCACAGGTTGATGAAAGGATTGCGGCCCGCCCCCCTGCCGGGCAGGTCTTCGTAACCCTTGATGGTCTCAAAGCTATGGCGGTCGTCCGCCGCCTTGCTCGCCGGGGCGGACTCGCCCTTCAGGCGCTTGAACAGATGAAGGTCGTCCTTGTCCGGCACCCATTGGCCGGGGAAGGCCTGGAGCAATTCCGCCCGGGTCAACCAATGGTACACCGCCTGGCCGTCGATCACCCAGGGCAGGCTGCGCCGGGCGAGATAGGGCTCGAGGGCGGGGGACGCCTTGCCGTAAAGGGTCATCACCCTGGATGACCCGGAAATACGGAACAGGCGTCCCTGGCTGGTCATGAGATCGTGCCATCCCCCACGGCGGCCGCGACAGTGGCGAAACCATCGCGCGCCAGAAGCCCCGCCAGATCGCGCTTGATCGCGCCGACGACGGCGGGCCCGCGATAGACCATGGCGGTATAGAGCTGGATCAGATTGGCACCGGCCCGGATCTTTGCATAGGCATCTTCGCCGGTGAAAACCCCGCCGACGCCGACCAGCACCGCCTCGGGCCCGGACAGGCGGCGGATGGCGGCCAGCAGGCGGGTGGAGGCCGCGAAGATGGGCCGGCCTGACAGGCCGCCGCGCTCCGCCTGTTTCGGCGAGGTCAGGCTTTCCGGCCGGGCGGCGCTGGTGTTCGCCACCACGAGGCCGGCCAGGCCATGGCGCAAGGTCACCTCGGCGATGGCCAGGGCTTCCGCTTCCGAGAGGTCGGAGGCGAGTTTCACCAGCATGGGGGTACGGCTGTTCTCCCGCGCCTCAAGCAGCCGGCGCAGCAGGTCGTCCAGCTTTGCCGGGTCCTGGAACATGCGGCCGTTCTTGGTATTGGGGCAGGAGACATCGACGGTCAGATAATCCGCGATGGGCGCGAAGCTGCGCACCAGACGGACGAAATCCTCGGCCGGATTGTCGCTGTCGGTATTGCTGGCGAGATTGACGCCCAGGGGAAAGCCCGGCCGGCGGGCCTGGCGCACCCGGGCGGCCACGGCGATCTCGCCCTGGTTGTTGAAGCCCATGCGGTTGATCGCCGCAAAATCGCCATCAAGGCGAAACAGCCTTGGCCGAGGATTGCCGGTCTGGGGCTTGGGCGTCACCCCGCCCACTTCGCCGAAGCCAAAGCCGAGGCGAGGCAATTGCCCGGCGGCGACGGCATTCTTGTCGAAGCCGGCGGCAAGGCCGATGGGGTTGGCGAAGTCGAGACCCAGCGCCTTGACCGCCAGGGACGGCGGATTCCGGCCGGCACAGACCGGCGGCAGCAGGCCGAGGCGGAGCATGTCCAGGGCGAGGCCATGGGCGGTTTCGGGTTCCAAGTGCCGGATGATCGGCCATACTAGGCGGTACCAGCCGACAGGTGCATAGGGAGAGACGGTCATGATGGTGGGACGCTAACGGAATGCGGGTCGGCTTTGAAGTCCGGGCGGCGCTTATTCTCGGCCTTGTGTCCTTTCTGCTGCTGGCGGGGGCCCCGGCGCGGGCCGCCAGCCCCTATACGCTCGACATGAAGGGGATGCCCGATCCCCATACCTGGTCCCTGCTGGGCGAGACCAGCGAGCTGATCAACAAGAAAAACGATCCCCCGCCCAGCCTGACCGCGCTGCGCAACCGGGTGCGCGGCGATGTCGACCGGGTGCGCAAGATCCTCGACGCCTATGGCTATTTCGACGGCACCATCGATGTCTCCGTGGATGAGGAAAAAAGCCCGGTGCCGGTGGTCATGGTGGTGACACCGGGCCCCCGCTTCAAGGTCGGCCAGGTGCGCCTCACCGATCCGGCCGGTATCCCGCTCGGCCCCGCGCTGTCGCCCGCCCGCATGGCCCTGAAGCCGGGCGACGATTATACCGCCCAGGCGGTGATCGATACCGAAGGCGCCATTCTCGCCGATCTCGGCCGCAAGGGCCGCCCCTTTGCCCGGGTGGCAAAGCGCGATGTGGCGCTGAACCGGGCGGCGACCGCGGTCGATGCCGCCTGGGCCATCGACTATGGCCCGCTGGTCAATTTCGGCGCGGTCCGCTTCGAGGGGCTGGAACGCCTGAAGGACAAGCCGGCGCGCGAATTGCTGCGCTGGACCGAGGGCGAGCAGGTCGATACCGCCAAGGTAGAGGAAACCCGCCGGGCCTTTGTCGAAACCGGCTTGTTCCGCACCGTGACCGTGACCGTGGAACCGCCGGCCGATGGCCGCGACGGGCCGGCCCCGGTGCTGGTCCGCCTGGAGGAAAGCCCGCCCCGGACGGTCGGCGGCGGCATCCGCTATTCGACCAGCGAGGGCGCCGGGCTGCGCGCCTTCTGGGAACATCGCAACCTGCTGGGCGGGCGGGAATCGCTTCGCGTGACGGCAGATGTGGCACAGACCGGTTACAGCCTGGAGGGCCGCGCCCGCAAGCCGGATTTCGAATGGCGCGGGGTCGATCTGGTCGGCCAGGTACAGGCGGAACAGGAAGAACTCGAAGCCTATGACATGGACCGGCTGCTGATCGGCGCCGGCCTCGAATGGCGCTATTCGCCGGAATGGTTCTTCTCGGGCGGTGCCACCCTCGAACAGAGCTATATCGACGACCAGGGGCGCAGCGAAAGCTATACGCTGGTCGGTTTCCCCGTGGTGGCGCGGCAGGATACATCCAACGATGTCCTCGACCCGACGCGCGGCCACCGCCTGACCTTCTCGGTAACCCCCTATTACGACCTGGCGGGGACGGCGGGGCTGTTTGTCGTCAGTAAGGCGCTGGGCTCGGTCTATCTCCCGCTGGATGACGCGGCGGATTACGTTCTTGCCTTGCGTGGCGGCCTGGGGGCGACCTTCGGCGGCTCCACCCTGTCGCTGCCGGCGGACAAGCGCTTCTTTGCCGGCGGGGGCGACAGTGTGCGCGGCTATGCCTTCCAGAAGGCAGGGCCGCTCGGGACCGATGGCGATGCCACGGGCGGCAAGTCGCTGGCGACCGGTGCCATCGAGATGCGCTGGCGCATCACGGAAAGCATCGGCATCGTGCCCTTCGTCGATTTCGGCTCGGTGTTCGAGGATTCCCTGCCCGATTTCGGCGCCGATCTTTTCGTCGGCGCCGGGCTTGGCCTTCGCTACATGTCGCCCATCGGGCCGTTGCGCCTGGATGTCGCGACCCCGGTCGCGGGCAAGCGGAACAGCGATGATATCATCCAGATCTATATTTCCATCGGCCAGGCGTTCTGAGGCGGAGGCGGAGAGATCATGAAACCTGCCCTGTCCCGTACCCTGAAATGGACCGGCATCGGTCTTGCCACGCCCTTCGCCCTGGTCGGTCTTGGCGTTGCCGCCCTGCAGGTGCCGGCGGTGAAGGCCCGGCTGGCGGCCTATGTTTCCGAAGCCGTCTCCGGCCCCGATTTCACCCTGAAGATCGAGGATCTGTCCGGCGGCCTGCCCTTCGGGCCGCTGGTCGGCCGGGTGGAGATGGGCGATGCCGGCGGTTCCTGGCTGGTGCTTGAGCAGGCGGCGGTCTCGGTCGATCCCTGGGCGCTGATCGGCGGGCGGATCCATGTCGAAAAGGTCACGGCCGCGCGCCTGACCCTGTCGCGCCTGCCGGCCGGTGGCAGCGAGCCGGCGCCGCCCAGCGACGAG
>Ga0209066_10005527_pt1 | contig 13295 bp, 14 predicted proteins | sample All_14_2_FD_187198 | JGI IMG/M metagenome (GOLD analysis project Ga0209066, IMG submission 187198) | Freshwater microbial communities in response to fracking from Pennsylvania, USA - Allegheny Zone_MetaG_DW_15 (SPAdes) (version 2) ...
TCTTGCCAGTCTGCTCGCCCGCAATCGCTTCGCCGCTGGCCTGCTGCCACCAGGTTTCCGTCTGGCGGTCATACATGATCAGGTTGCTGAAGCGCAGCCGGCCGGTGGTGCCAAAGTCCAGCACCTGGCCATCAACCGTGCGCTCGAAGACAATCGCCGTGTTGCACAACGGGCAGAAAGTAACCGCCAGCGGCAGTCCGCCGACGGTGTCATTGGCGATCTCATGCCACATGAGGACTTGAATTGGATAAGCACGGGCATCATCACCCACTTCGACGATGACCACCGGTTCAACCGGCTTGAGCCAGGCATCCGCCTCCGCTACGGTGACAAATCGCGGCCGGTCAATGGCCGGGATACCGTCCTTCGGGGGGCCGCCGGAGAGGATCTCATCATAGTTGACGGTGTGTTTGCTGAAATCCGTAGAAAATTCCACTGCTGCACCTCTTGGGGGAGCCTGTTCCGGTAAAAACGTTTCCGTCGGGATCTGCTCCTGTTCGTCTGTTGTTTGGTTGGCCGTATTGGTTGGGATAGGTTGCACGATTGGATTCTCAGCCTGAACTAGATCGCCTTCGGAAACGCTGTTTGGCACGCAGGCAGCCAGGACAAGCATCATGATTAACCACAATGGAAAAACACGTTTGCTTCTCATTGAACCGTCCTTAATATTTCCTCGATCATCGCCCGTGATAATGGCCCGCTGTGTACGTAGCGCAGCACGCCATCGCCATCAATAAACCAACTGGTTGGCAGCCCGCGCAGTTGAAAAACGCGCGAGATCTCTTTCTCAGGATCCATAACCAACGGGTAGGTGAGGACAAAATCATCCCGAAACTGTTCGACCGATGTTTGCGGCTCGTCAATATTCAGCCCGATCACCACCAGTTCCGATTCTAGTTGTCTGGCCGCTTCTTCCAGATATGGCGCTTCCGCCCGGCAGGGCGCGCACCAGGAGGCAAAAGCATTCACCATCACTACCTTGCCGCGATAATCCTCTAGCTGAATCAACTGTCCATCCACGGTTTTCATCTGTAAATTGGGGAGGGTCGTCCCGATCACCGCTGGGCGGTTTTGTCCACCTGGCAGCGCCAGGTTAAACCGGTTTTCGAACAGGTAAGCACCGCCAAACAACACCAGGACGATGAGCACCAATAGGTATGAATTCTTCTTCATGAGATACAACTTCTCCTATATTTGGATTCCGGCATGTATTTTGAAGATTATCTTTGAAAAGATACCCTCAGTTCCGCTGCATCGCACCTATTCTTTAGATGTCTTATCCTCATTTATTCTTACCTCTCGACTGTTTTGATCATATTTAGAAGCAATTTGGTAAGATTTTCAGCCTCAATTTCATCCAAACGCCATAGGGGGCTGAAAAGGTGTTCAACCGGAGATGGAAAAACACCGATTAATCAGACAGGAGGTGTATGGGCATTCGGCAACATGCGGATATCTGTCAAATCGGAAACAAGTCGATTACCAAGGAAACAAAGAGCCTCTCGCGCTCACGCTATATGGTGTAGCGCGGGCCAAGCAAATGGTTCATATAATGGAGGTTTTCCAATGTTACGAAAGAAACAATATCATGTGATTCTCGCACTTGCACTACTGGCTGTTTTTGTCTTGACAGCCGCCGGACCAGTCAACCCAGGCAGCCCCACCCCCGATAACTTTGATAAGTTCCTGGTTTACATGGCCGATGGTTTATACGATCCCAACGATCCCAGCTACACAGCACCCAACGCGCAAGAATTTCAGCGCGATGTCATGCAGCGCAGCGATGCAGAAATCGCGCAGGACCGTGCTGACGCGATTGCGTTTTATAACCAGCGTTTCGGGCTAAATTTGGTCGATCCAGGCGGTGACCTGTTTGCGCCCTTTACTACGGATGACGGTGTCATGTTCACCCCGTTTTACTTTGATCCCCGAAATGAATACCGTGCCTATGTTGTATCGAACGAGCAAGTACCGTCCTCCGGCTGGGTGATCCGTGACGGTGGTTGGTCAGCAAGCATTACGAATCCTGATGGTTACACTTTAGGCGGCGAGTTTGATGGTATCCATGTTCCGCAGGGCACTATGTTCGCCTTCGGTGATTACAATATCCAACGCACCTTACCGGGTGGAAGAGAAATTGAGCCTTTGCTTATCCATTATCAGTCCGGTGGTCCAATCATCCCGAACGCCGACCAGAATGGCGGTATGTTCTTCCGCTGCGAGCTGTTCAGTGAAGAATTTGGCGAAGGGCTAGCCCAGGGTATCGTTGCTCCGCAAATGCTGCCCGATGGGCGAATCCATCAGAACATTCGCAACGTGGTGACGTTCCCGGGACTGGGAGACCACGCTGAGTAGATTCGATTTCTAAACATTCACAGAAGGGTACATTCAGAGGCTTTCGCCCAGGCGAAGGCCTCTGACACTGGTTGTACCTGTGTTATTCTAGTGGAAAGGAAAGTATATCCATTTGTTCAGCATACGTTCCTTCTTATAGAATGGCTCGAATAGATCAAGGGGGAATGGGAGAATTTTTATGCGATACTGGAACCTTTCTATCGTTTGGGTGCTGGCTCTACTGTTATTTACAAGTTGCACCCCGACCAATCAGAATTCATCCAACACGAACAACACTGGTACTTCTTCACCCAACCTGGAACCTGTTGGGGAGAAGCGTGAGCCAGCAAGCGCTGCCGATAATACACCCGATCCTACTGCTGAACAGCCTACATCGCCGGCCAGTTCAACAGCAGACGTCCTTTCGGTTTCGGTATCAGGGAACTCAGGCGCATATCAGTTCGCGGTAGAAGTTTCCAGTCCTGATCAAGGCTGCGAGCAGTACGCCGACTGGTGGGAAGTGCTGGACGAAAATGGATCACTGCTCTACCGGCGAGTGCTCCTGCACAGCCATACCAATGAGCAACCTTTTATGCGCTCTGGTGGCCCGGTACCCGTCACCGATGATCAGGTGGTCATTATTCGCGCCCATTTTCATCCAGATGGGTATGGAGGAGTGGCTCTGAAAGGGTCCGTTCACCAGGGCTTTCAACCGGTTGAATTGGCCAGGGGTTTTGCGGTGGAGTTGGAAGAAGAACAACCCTTACCGGAAAGCTGCGCATTCTAAAAACGGTTCCCATTTACGCTTGCTGGTTGGTAAGATTTTCCAACCTGACCTCGTCTATTGAACATGAACAAACAAAGACCATACGGGAGGGAAAAATGAGCAACATCGAAAAATTCCGATCCGCAAAAGATAGCTTTTTTGCGACAGACCGCCACAGCCCGCTGACGAGAGAGCAGAAAAAGGCCTTCAAGGGGCTGAATTACTTTCCGGAAGCGCCGGACCTGCGCTTTCGAGTGACCGTCGAGCGGTTTTCTGAACCTCAGGAAGTAACGATCCAGACATCGACAGGTGACACGCAAACTTACCAGCGGTTTGGCAAATTCCAGTTTTCGGTGAATGGCGAAGAGCAAACTCTGACCATCTTTGCTAGCGAGCACGGTTATTTCTTACCATTTGTTGATAGCCTGGCAGGTGAGGAAACGTATCCCGCCGGCCGTTATCTGGAGCCCGAACCGCTTGCGAATGGAAAATTCCAAATTGACTTCAACCTGGCCTATAACCCTTACTGCGCATATAACGAAAACTGGTCCTGCCCGCTGACCCCGTTTGAGAACCGCCTGAAGGTTCCCGTGCGGGCCGGAGAAAAAATATTCCATTATGAAAGCGAGAAAGTACAGTTATGACCAAACCGATCCATGTCAACGATCAAGAATTCGATAATAAAGTTTTACAGGCAGACCTGCCCGTGATCGTCGATTTCTGGGCGCCCTGGTGTGGGCCCTGCCGCATCATCGCGCCAGTACTTGAAGACCTGGCCAAACAGCACGCTGGCAAGCTGCTAGTAGCCAAGGTGAATACGGACGAGAACCCCGAATGGGCGATGAAGTATGGCGTGCAGGGCATTCCAACCCTGTTATTCCTTCACCAGGGGAAGCTGGTCGACCGGCAAACGGGGGCACTCCCGCCGCCAGCCCTGAAAGCGAAAGCAGAAGCACTGTTGAAGGTAGAAAACACGACAAATACATGAATGAGCCAACCAGCTTGACACCAGGCACAAGCAGCAAGCCACGCACGTGGCTTGCTCTTTGTATCTCCAGGAATATCATTAGGCGGTCATTGCTCACCAGCCTGATCGTAGGTACGGTCCTGGTGATTATCAATCATGGCGACGCTTTCATTACGGGGGAGATTGATTCTGTGCGTGTTTTTCGGATCATTCTAACCTATCTGGTGCCGTATCTGGTCTCAACAACATCCAGCGTTTCGACGATCCTGAGTTTACAATCCACGCTTTTATTGGAGGGGAAGAAAAAATGACAACCGACTTAATCAAGGTATATAGCACCGTCTGGTGCCCGGACTGTAAGCGGGCCAAGAAATTCTTTGGCGAACAACGCGTCTCGTATGAGAACATCGATATCGAGCAAGATCCTGATGCGATGGCGTATGTCGAAAAGGTCAACAATGGCAAGCGCATCATACCGACTATCGTCTTTCCAGATGGTTCACTACTGGTAGAACCCTCTAATGCAGAACTGGCAGCCAAATTGGGCCTAAAAACCAAAGCCCAGCGGCAGTATTATGACGTGATCATCATCGGTGGCGGCCCAACCGGACTGACAGCAGCTCTCTATATGGCGCGTGAAGGTTTGGAAGTGCTGGTGATAGAAAAGGCCGGCCTTGGCGGGCAAGTCGGGATTACGCAGGTGCTGGATAATTTCCCAGGCTTCCCAGGAGGTATTTCGGGCGGTGAGTTTGCCGACCGCTTGACCCAGCAAGCGTACCAATTTGGCGTAGAAATCTTGCAAGCCAATGAAGTGGGAAAAATTGTCCCCCAGGGCACCTATCTGTGCGCCATCACGGTCGACAACGTGGAGTATGGGGCAAAAGCCGTGCTGCTGGCCACCGGTGCGCAGTACCGCCGGCTGGATGTCCCAGGCGAAGACGAATTAATCGGTACCAATATTCACTTTTGCGCCACCTGTGATGGCGCTTTCTACAAGGGCAAGCGCGTCCTGGTCATCGGCGGTGGGAATAGCGCCTTTGAAGAAGCGCTGTTCCTGACGCGCTTCGCAAAAACGGTTGATATTGTTGTCCATACCCCCCAGGTGAAAGCCAGCAAGATCCTGCAGGAAAAGGTCGCCAGCCAGGAGAATATGACCGTAACCGTCAACCACGCGATCAAAGCATTTCAGGTAAAAAATAATCGCCTAGATCGTGTCATCGTCGAAGATCAGAGTACCTGTGAAGTGAAAGAGTGGCAGTACGATGGTGTGTTTGTCTTTATTGGGCTTTCGCCAAACAGCAGCCTGGTAAGAGAAGCGGTTGAGATGGATCCTTTTGGGTTTGTCCTCACCGACAAAACCTTGATGACCTCGTTGCCGGGTCTGTTCACCGCTGGAGATGTGCGCGCAGGCTCGACCAAACAAGCCGCAGCAGCTGCTGGCGAAGGAGCAACGGCCGCTCTTATGATCCGGGAATACCTAAAAGAAGTAGGGTGAGTAGCCGCCCACAAATCATGAAAAAGATGCTGACCAAAATCAGTATTGGTCAGCATCGCTTTTTTAAACTCCATCTTTCGAATGGCCGTTACTCGATATCTCTTTTAGGATTGACAGCAGATCATCCACCGGTGGGCGGTCCGTTGGATCATGGCTGGGGTATACCAGTTGCAAGGTTCCATTTTTATCGACGATGAAGTCGCCCCCGAGCTGCGAGGTATCTTCGCCATGGTCATCATGGGTTTTCTTCCCCGATAGTAGCGCTTTCAAGTAATACCACCTCGTCCTGAGGTTACGGGAACGAAAGAAGGAACGTTCCAAACCATAGGCCTGATAGACTCTACGCTCCCGATCCAGTAGAACATCAAAAGAATGGCAGGTTTCCTTCATCCACTGCTGAAGGGCCGGCAGTGTTCCAAAGGAAATGATTAGAACCCGCGTATTGTACTGCCAAAATTCTTCCTGGCGCTGGCACAACTGTGCAGCATGTTCGCGGCAGGGCAGTCAGCCAAGGTGGCGCAGGAAGACCAGCAGCACATGCTGTCCACTGTTAACGACATCAGACAGGCGAATGGGAATGCCTTCTACGGTTTGCAAGGTGAAATCGGGAGCAGGCTCACGGTTTTTGAGTTTCATTTTTGGTTACGGGTCCTTTGCATTCTTGTTTACCAAATGTGTGCCAGGCCCAGGCCAGCCGCTGCAGAGTCGTAATAACGACCATACCGCCAAACACGGTAAACAGCAGCGCAGCCTGGCTGGGCCAGATCAGAAACAGGCAGTAGGCCAGAATGGTCTCTGCCGCGCCAACCAACCCGGAAGGCATAATGATCGAAGTCATGGCCGGCGGCGCGGCCGGATCGCCGACATACTGGCTGCCGCGCTTCTCTAAGATCGCCGCCAGGTACATCCAGGAGGCCCCATTGATGTAAAAAGTTGCCAGTAAAAAAGCCAGGGCCAGGTACCCCTCTGGGCTGGGCCGATTCTGCACAATCGCGATCGGCAGTATTGCATAAACGGCAAAATCGCACAGGATGTCCAGGTATCCCCCAAAATCTGTCTGTTTATCAAGAACGCGTGCAATCAGTCCGTCCAGCCCATCCAAAAGCCGGCTGATGATCCAAAGGATGAGCGCAAAGCCAAACCAGCCATAAAAGGCCAAACCGGCGGAGAACATGCCCACCACGAAGGATGCCAGCGAAATGGTGTTTGGCGATACCCCTCTAAAGAGTGCGGCAACTGATTCACCATAACGATCTTTGGTACGGCGTAAGGATGCGTCAAACATGCTTTATCCCCCCTTCTTTTGCCAGGAAAGCCGGGCGCGTGTTTTACGCCGGAGTTTGAGAGCCGGAACAGAATACTTTAGCTGATCAGCAGCTGCTTTCTGCAGGTACCTCGCAGGTGATTCGGAACCAAAGAAATGCTCCCGATACGCACCGCTCCCCATAAAACCCACCTGGCGGTTAAGCAGGTTCAGGCGTAGTTTATTGTCTGGTAAGTGGTTCTTTCCGTTCAATAAGTCTTTAAAGGCCGAGGACATCCAGGGAAAGCGGTCAAAGTGCGCCTTGACTTCCTCAACCGTCTGGTCCACATCGGCTTCATCCTCCGGGTTGACGGCATCGATCAGCGCGTCGATTTTTTCCTGGATTTCGAAGAACAGTTCAAAGCCCCCACCAGCCAGGCGATGCGGCTTCATCAATTTCAGGTACTTCTCCCGATCCCCATTCGCCCGAAACCGGTTGGTGATCAACCGCAGGTACTCGAGATACGCGCCCAACAGCCACAGCACTTCATACACATTCCACAGTTTGAAGTTGTGCCAGGATTTGAACGAACTGGCGACCAGCCGATCGTGCATCTGGATATAGCCGAGTGTCATCTTCTCCAATGGCGCGAACGCGGCGGCAGAATAATCGCCCGTTCGCTTTGCCTTGAGCAGTAGGTCTGCTGCCAGGAAGATACTGGCATGGGTCACGTACAACCCTTTGGAATAGAGTGGATCGATAAAGCCGGCGGCGTGTGCCAGCAGCGCGAAGCGGTCCCCTACAATATGGTGGGCAGAGTACTGCAGCCGGTCAATGCGCATCCAATCACGCACGGCATGGGCATCTTTTAGTTGGGCGTAGATATCGGGGAACTGCTCGACGAATGCGTAAAATTCCTGCTCAGGATTGAGGTCGTCGCGCTGCGGGTAGATGCGCGGGTCGAGCTGCATACCGACGCTGCAGAGCGGATTGGTGGATGCTGGGTGATTGTTGAACGGGATAATCCACAGCCATCCACCTTTGAATACATGATGGAGCGTTCCCTCTGAGAACCGGTATGGGTGCCCAAAGACTTTCTTGCTCAGGCTGACATTGTTGAAGCACGGCACATCCACCATGTGGGTAAAAATCGTTCGTGAGTAGGACAAGCAATCGCGATGCCGCCAGTTGAACTTGTTCGCCAGGATGGATTTCATCCCACCGGCATCGATGATATATTCGGCGGTAAAAGTTTTACCTTTGTTGGTAAAGATTTCGACGCAGTCGGGGGATACTTGAATGTCTTGAATAAAGGTGTTTTGCAGTACCGTCGCGCCATAGGAGACGGCAACGGAAGTTAAAAAATAGTCCGAATCCTGGCGGAGGATATGGATCTCATGGCCGTAGGGCATTTTGGGGATTACCGCCTGAAGGCTCTTTTGCGCCGAGACATGCTCTCCGGGCGTGTGATGAACAAAACCAAAGTGGCGCTTAACGCCGTGCGCGGTGCCGATGTAGCTGTAATAATTCTCCGAACTGTAATAGGCGAGTTCCGGCACATCATAAAACTCCGCCAAGGCGCGCATTGCTTCGGATGTTTCCAGGATCATCGACTCGCCGATGGTAAAGCGAGGATGCGAGCCCCCTTCGAATACGATGACCGACAGGCCTTGACGGGCAAGCACACTCGCAAGTGTCGAACCGCCGATTCCCGATCCAATAATTGCCACATCATACTTTTGATTGGATTTATCCATGAACTGTTTTATCCCCTGCCTTTTAGATTTTCTATGTGATTAGACGCAGTGAAGGCTGGGTTTCTTACATTCACTATTCATAGATAACGTTTCAGTTCACTTGGTAATTTCCAATGGTAATACAGGCCGATCTAGATGAGTATCAAAAATAGTGTATGAGGAAAAGTTAACAGTGTTTCACTCATGTTCACTTTTCCTCATGCAAGGATTTACACTTTTAGGCACATTATCGAACGATTTCCATGGACTTACAAATTATAAAAGGCCGTGATCCTTCGCCCAAGCAACAGCTTGTGCCCGCGTGGCAACTCCCAGCTTGGTGTTTATCTTCTTTATATGAAACTCGATGGTTCTCTCCTTGCTATCCATAGCAGCCACGATTTCTTTCGTGGTTTTTCCTTCAGAGAGTAAGCGTAATACAGTTATCTCTTTTTCAGTAAGAACCGGTTGTTCAGTTTGGCTCATAGTTGCTTGCATATTCTCCATAAGATATTCTGCGACTTTTGAACTGAGCCATTTTTGTCCTCGCGATATCTTACGGATTGCATCCGGTAATACAGATGCATCCTCTTCTTTCAAAAGAAAACCATCCACTCCAAGCTGGACCAATCCCGACACTGTTCCTCTGTCATCATGCGCAGTTAATACCATTATGCGGACGGGCAACTTTTTCTGGTGAATCTGCCGTATGATTTCAAAAGCTTTTATACCTGGCATCATTACGTCAAGCAGCAATACATCAGGGACGAGCTTTACCACCATCTCCAAAGCCTCATCGCCAGTCTTTGCTTCGCCTACTACGTCAAAATCCTTCTGTCGTTCCAGCTCAGCCTTTATACCAGAGCGAACAACATGATGGTCGTCCGCAATTAAGATTCGAATACCCATTTCGCTTCACCTTTCTAAGCTAAATTCACCGAGATAAAGGAATGGTTGCTACTAAACAGCATCCTTCACCAATTGTTGAATCGATCTCCAAAGTCCCCTTTACGGCCCTCACATCTTCCAACAAACTGACCAGCCCGAAATGTTGAGCCCTTTCTAGGGAAGAAAGCTTGTTTGGCACGGAAAAACCCTGACCATCATCCTCTACGATAATGGTTATCTCTGTGGAATTAATGGACAAGTGCACTTCCACAGACTTCGCATTGGCATGTTTATGGATGTTCGCGAGGCCCTCTCCCAAAAGGCGATAGGCGAATCCCCGCACATCTTCAGGAATATCTTGCTCTTTATCTCCATGAACGAAAAATCGGATTTGAAAGTCGGATTTTCGTTGTACTTCATCGATCTTGACCCGAAAAGCGGACACCAAATCCAGGCTATCCAATACGGGTGGGCGTAGATTCGCACATATGTGCCGTACCTCTTCAAGAACGGAAACCAAACCTTCCTGCACAGCTAGAAAATCATCCTCCTGCAACTGATGCTTATGCCGTCGCATGGTGGATAACCGGTAATTTAAACCTACGAGTGATTGAATTACCTCGTCATGAAGTTCGCGTGAAACCTGTTTCCGTTCTTGTTCCCTCATATTCGTTACCTTGCGATGGAGTTCTCGAATTTCATTACTATACTGTCGCACATCGTTCAATAAACCTGCTTTTTCCATGCTTATTTGCGCCTGATGAATGGCTACATCGAGAACTTCTAGATCGCTTTTGTCGAAGATACCATCACCTCTTTTTCGACCTAAAATCAGAAGCCCGAGGATTTGATCCTGACTACGAAATGGAGTCATGAGGTGAATTTTCGGCATCAGATGTTTCGGAAGAATGGGATCTAGTAGAATATCGTTTGGCTTTTCCGATGTTACTTTGCTCTTGGATATTTGCTTCCATACTGCTTCAAAATTCTCGTCTGAAATACGTTGGCTTACTGGTTCGCTTCCTGGTTCAACAAAAGTAAAAAAGCGATCTTGTAAAATCACTGCTACAAAGTCTAGCTGCAAGGACTTCATTACGACCTGACAAAATGTGGTCGCAATAGCCCGATCTTCCGATTCCACTGACTTCAAATGATGGTTGATAAAATTTATAGCCGACCGATAGTCATACCATTCACCATATAAAATGTGGTTGACCCAGGTAAATAGTTTTGAATAAAGTTTTCTCGATGCAAATGCAATGACGATGGTGATTAACATTCCAGCAAGAGGATATTGGTCAAACACGCTTGAGAAATAACGAGACAACAAAGAAAATACAAGCGCATACAGGCCGGCCAGGATCAGGATCACGAAAGTGAATGCAGCTCCACGGTTCACAGTGGAATCAAGGTTGACGAGTTTGAGCCGCAGGATTGCATACTGGTAACCAAACGGAAATGACAAAAGGCTTAGGAAAGAAAACTCATATGGAATTAGCGTTCTTCCCATTAACACTTCTGGGATCACAGAAAATACCAATACAGGAAATATTCCAAGGATCGTTGCCAGAACGATAATGCCCGCTTGAATTCTTTCAATCGATAATGCTACATTTCTGAAGGATTTAGCAACTGCAACAACGACGAATGACATTTCGCCGGCAAACAGAAGCAAACTAAGTGGCCATAACGTTTGAGAATATACTTTTGGGGCATGACCCAGATAAATTCCACTATATGAGATTGTTTGAATAGAACTCAAGGTAAACAGTACGGCCAATAGCATTGTCCGATGCGAAATTTTGAGCTTACCAGGAAAGTTTAGATGTAGATGAACAGCAAAAAAGCCACCCCAAACGATCCCAAAGTAAAGAAGTGGCTTAGACCAAGCGGGTCCAAAGGAAGATATAGAACCCGCCGCTAGTGTTACAGACGTGAACAAGCAAAAGAACAGAAACAATAGTGACTGTTCTCGATCCTCGCCGAAAATATAAATCAAGGTGCCTGTAAACCAAAAAACAAATGCGATGAAAACGAAAGACAGTCGGCTTAGAATTGTGATGAAATCGGGATCGACACGCTGGGTATCAACAGAAAATCCCACTCCTGCGCGTTCTAATAAAAGATGGATCGTGCCCTCTCCTCCCTGGTCAATGAATGCATAAAGTTGATCAGCCTTGATTCCATTACCAGATAACAACCGATCACCAATTCGAACATTCGTTAAATTTGGACTGTTACCTTGAATTTGGTATACCAGGCCTGTTCGTGTATTCCAATATAAACCGAGAGTGGGCCGGTCAATGTGCTTGATCCCGGCCCACCCCAGTAAGCAAAGTGTGAGTAGTATAAACAGATATGGAACGAGAAATCTTTTCCGCATTTACACCTATTATTTATACCGATTGAGATAATAGCCGAACCAGGTCAGGCCGGGTTTTTAATTCCGCTTGAATGTCGTCCATGGCAGCCATACCGGAACGCCATAGCGTGTGAGACTGCACATTCAAATACACTTGGAGGCCAGACCGAAACGAGTTGATGCTGTTTGCGAAATGATCCTTTTGCATCAAAAGGCCGCTTGACATCACCTCGTTGTAATAAGCGTTGAAAATATTGGAACTTTTCCAAAGGTCCGGCGCTTCTTTGGAAAGATCTTCCCGCTCATCGGCAATTTGTAGCAGCACACCAAGGTTTTTCCCGTACTCCAGACAGGCGTTCAATCTCTTTGGATCATTGGTTGCTAGACGTGCGCCAGCAAAACAGGCTAAAGCGAAGAATAATCCTGACTTCATCTCGAAACTGTTCCAAACCTGCTCGAGCAAACAATTTTTTGCAGTTAAGTCGATGTGCTGGCCGCCGCATACATTCAAAATACTCTTAGAAAACATTGCCCGAATATCGGTCGCTGTTGAATAGTCGATACCGTCATCCAATTCCAGGCGGTTTAAGATGCACTGAGAAAGAAAAATCAAACCGGTGGCGAGGTTAGAAACAGGACCGACGCCTAACGTAGCAAACGTTGTTAGATCCAGTTCGTCATCTTCAACTTTATCTAACAAAAACGCAGCCAGTTGAAGTAAAAACCAGGCGGCCGTTACGCCAACTACTCGATGACTTTCTCCACCTAATCCCACACACCACAACTCCGGCAATGTAATTGCCAGCAATTTGTCTTCACTGCGGAATTGATACCCGCAAATGGATTGGATAACTACCGAGAGTAAAAACTCCCGGTAGTCATCAACAATTCCAGTTTCGTTAATCGTGGTGGAAAGGCGGTCGAATACTGCTTCCAAAATATCTGCTTGCATCAAATAATCGTCCAGGGCTCAACTGCTAGGATAGTTTTCTTCTCGGTCAAAGTTGCTCTTAAAGAAAACTCCTCTACTGAACTCAACTGAATTCCCTGCTGTTCCAACACTTCCGTAAAATTCTCCGCCAATTTCTGCAACAACGATTCATCATTGGCGACTTGAAACGAAAGTACTGCTAAAGACATAAAAATCCTCCGATAAATTAGGTGTGGAATGTTGCCTAGTTTACCGAAGCATCTTTTCACTCGTAACTGGGATTTTCTGCAATTCCGATTGCGGATTCCCGCAAACTATTGCGGTTTTTCACACAAACCCAGCAAACAATATCGACTTTCTGTTGACTTTAACGATAAATAGCAATCCCTTTCGCGGTATTCCGAAGCTATTATTTTTGAGACTTCTTCGCCTCTTTAATAACCAGGCTGATCAAATCAAAGACAAAGTCAAGACGTTCTTCAGGAACAGAACCTACTCGCTCCATAATTCTGTCGATTTTCTCTTGATGTTCAAACTGGGGTAAAGGTGGAATTAGTCCGGCAACGCGAAAC
>Ga0209066_10005528_pt1 | contig 13295 bp, 8 predicted proteins | sample All_14_2_FD_187198 | JGI IMG/M metagenome (GOLD analysis project Ga0209066, IMG submission 187198) | Freshwater microbial communities in response to fracking from Pennsylvania, USA - Allegheny Zone_MetaG_DW_15 (SPAdes) (version 2) ...
GATTACCCCGCCCTTGCGGACCACGGCGAAGACCCCCTCCCGCGGCATGACGCAGTCGCCGGCCTGGTGGTAGATGGCGCAGCGATGATGACAGATCTTGCCGAGCTGGGAGATTACCAGCTCGGTTTCTCCGACCGTCAGATGGGCGCCGACGGGGAGGGTTGTCAGGTCGATCCCCTCGGTGGTGATATTCTCGGCGAAGTTGCCGGCGACCACGTCGAGACCCCTGGCCCGCATCGTCTCGATGCTTTCCTGGGCGAGCAGGCTGACCTGACGGTGCCAGTCGCCGCCGTGGGCGTCGCCGGCGAGACCGAAGTCCGCCAGCAGTTCCCCCGTGTCGATGTTGTTCTTGCGGATTCCTTTCCGGTCGCTGATCGAGATAGCCTTGACGTGCATGGAATTGTTCTCCTTGGGATGTACCACAATGTGTCATGCCTGCAGCATAGCCGAAAGTATCGTTTTTGCAAAGATTGAAAAAGGAGTGGCGGGCGGGGGGCTGACGGTCGCCGGCGGCACATTCTCGCCGCGGTGATACTATTTCCTTGCAATCGCAGCCGGCGTTGTGAGAAAAATAAGTATGAACAGGATGTTAAGAAATCTTATCAATTCAACCGCGGAGGTGGGAATGGGGAAGGTACTGGAAGTCAAAAAAGTCATTACTCCAATCGATTTTTCGGATAACTCCAAATTGATCGCAGAATCGGCGGCCTATCTCGCCGGCAAGTTCGGGGCCTCGCTGCATCTGATCTTCGTTGTCCAGAATTTTGAGGATTACTCCGGATTTTTCGTGCCGCAGATGAGCATGCCGAACCTGGAGCAGGACCTCATCGCCGGGGCCGAGGAGAAGATGGCCTCCTTCTGTGCCGACCTGGAAGAATCCTTCACCAGGGCCGGGATCAGCGAGGTGACCAATCAGGTGGCGATGGGCGACGTCGCCGAGCAGATCGTCGAGTTCGCCACCACCACCAAGGGTGACATGATCGTCATGGGGACGCACGGCTACAAGGGGCTGGAGAAGATCATGTTCGGCAGCGTCGCCGACAAGGTCGTCCGTTCCGCCCCCTGTCCGGTGCTGACCATCAACCCCTATACCTGCTGCAAGACGGAATAGGCCCATCGCGGTCCCCGCGGCAGTCCCCGGTCCGGAGGCCGAGGCCGGTCACCCCGGTCGGCCTCCGTCACCATTGCAGGTCGGGCCGGGCATGGGCAGGGGGCCGGCTGCCTGGAGCCGCTTCCCCAATTGTCACTGATGTTCAAACCGAACCAGCGCCGTCCCGGTCTCCACCGCGTCGCCCGGTCGCACAAGCACCGATTCCACCACCCCGTCCCCGTGGGCGGCGACCGCGCTCTCCATCTTCATCGACTCGAGAATAACCAGCTCCTGGCCCCGAAAAACCCTCTCCCCGGCTGATACGCGGACCGCTACAACCAATCCCGGCATCGGACACTCCAGGATATTGTCGGCGCTCTTGCGCCGCGGCGGAGGCATGTGCCGGGCCAGGTGCCATTCCCGCGGATTGTAGATCTCAAAGGTGGCGGAGACGCCGCAATAGGCCGCCTCGATGAAATTGCCGCGGTATTTCAGGCGGAAATACGCATCTTCGCCATCGATGTTGAGTTTCAGGCGCCGGCGGTAGAATTCCATCGGCGGAGTGGTGATCCGGTAGGCCGTACCGTCGACCTCGACCTGCCACTGCAGCTCCGACTCGGCCTGCTCGAGACGGATCGGGAAGACATGCTCATTGGCCTTGGCGACATAGTCGTGGCTCCGTTTCGGGGAAGTGGTGGAACCGACCCGCGGTTTCAGCGGCAGGAGCGAGTTCTGGACCAGGCTTTCCCGGAGATGGTAGGTGAGGGTAGTGGCGATGGCCATGGCCTGGAGGACTTCGATCGGCGGCTGGATCGGGTTTTCGGGATTCAACAACTCGGTCGGGATGAAGTCGGTGCTGAGATCGCCCCGGATAAACACCGGGTGGGTCAGCACCTGGTTGGCGAAATCGATATTGGTGCAGATCCCCTCGATATGGTAGCCGTTCAGGGCCTGGACCATCCGTTTGCGGGCCGCTTCCCGGTCCTCGCCCCAGGTGATGACCTTGGCCAGCAGCGGATCGTAGTAGACGCTGATCGTGCTGCCGGCGTCGACCCCGGAATCGACTCGAACCCCCTGTCCCCGGGGGGCGGCGTAGCGGGTGATCAGGCCGACGGAGGGAACGAAGCCGCGTTGCGGATCTTCGGCGCAGACCCGCACCTCCATCGCCCAGCCGTTCAGCACGATCTGTTCCTGAGTAACGGGCAACGGCTCGTCGGCGGCGATCCGGAGCTGCAACTCGACCAGATCGAGGCCGTTGACCAGCTCGGTGACCGGGTGTTCGACCTGGAGCCGGGTGTTCATCTCGAGAAAGTAGAAAGAGCCGTCCTCATCGAGGATGAACTCGACGGTCCCGGCGTTGGTGTAGCCGGCCTGTCGCGCCAGCCGGCAGGCCAGGGTTCCCATGGCCTCACGTCGGGTGGGGGTCAGGGCGCAAGAGGGCGATTCCTCGATGATCTTCTGGTAACGCCGCTGGATCGAGCACTCCCGCTCGCCCAGGTGGAGCACGTTGCCGTGCTGGTCAGCGATGATCTGGATCTCGATATGGCGGGGCCGGCGGATGAAGCGTTCGACGAAGATCCGGTCATCGCCGAAGGATTTGCGGGTTTCCTGCTGGCACAGGCTCAGGGCCGAGGCCAGGTCGTCGGCCCGCTCGACCGTCCGCATCCCCTTGCCGCCGCCGCCGGCCGCCGGTTTCAACAGCACCGGGTAGCCGACGTCAGCCGCTGCCGCCAGGGCCTGGTCCAGGGAGGCCACCGGTTCACTGTAGCCCGGGACTGTCGGCACCCCGGCCGCGAGCGCCAGTTTCTTGGCGGCGATCTTGTCGCCCATCGCGGCGATCACCGCCGCCGGCGGGCCGATGAAGGTCAGCCCGGCGGCTGCCACTTTTTCGGCAAAGGCCGGGTTTTCGGAAAGAAAGCCGTAACCCGGATGGATGGCCTGGCAACCGGTGGCCAGGGCCGCCTCGATGATCCGGTCCATTGCCAGATAGGATTCCGCCGGCCTGGCCCCGCCGAGCAGGACGGCCTCGTCGGCCTGGATGACATGTATGCTGCGGAAATCGGGCTCGGAGTAGACGGCCACGGTGCCGATGCCCATGGTCTTGCAGCTGCGGACGATGCGGACCGCGATCTCACCGCGGTTGGCGATCAGGATTTTGTCGAACATGGCGGACCTCACAGGGGAATATTGCCGTGTTTGCGGTCGGGACGACCGGCCTGTTTGCTCTCGAGGAACTGGAGGGTGCGGATGAGACGGTGCCGGGTGTCGCGGGGGAAGACGACGTCGTCGATATAGCCCCGTTTGGCGGCGACGAACGGGTTCATGAAGTGCTTGCGGTAGCTCTCCATCTTTTCGTTCAGTAGCGCCTCCGGGTCGGCTGCCTTCTCGATCTCCCGGCGGTGGATGACCTCGGTGGCGCCGCGCGGCCCCATCACCGCGATCTCGGCGGTCGGCCAGGCATAGTTGATGTCGCAGTGGATGTGCTTCGAGTTCATCACCACGTAGGCGCCGCCGTAGGCCTTGCGGACGATGACGGTGATCCGCGGCACCGTCGCCTCGGTGAAGGCGTAGAGCAGCTTGGCACCGTGGCGGATGATACCGCCGTGTTCCTGCTCGGGGCCGGGCATGAAGCCGGGGACGTCGACCAGGCAGATCAGCGGGATATTGAAGGCGTCGCAGAAGCGGACGAAACGGGCCGCCTTGAACGAGGCGTTGCTGTCGAGGGCCCCGGCCAGCACCGCCGGCTGGTTGGCCACCAGGCCGATGGTCTGGCCGCCGAGGCGGCCGAGGCCGCAGATGATGTTGGCGGCGAAATGGGGCTGGACCTCGAGGAACTCGGCGCCGTCGAGGATGCTGTAGATCAGCACGTTCATGTCGTAGCTCTGGTTCGGGTTCGGCGGCACCAGGTAATCGAGGGTCGGGTCGATGCGTTCCGGCGGGTCGTTGAGATCGAGGATCGGCGCCTTTTGCCGGTTGTTGGAAGGCAGGTAGTTGATCAGCTGCCGCACCGACCGCAGGCACAGGATATCATTGGGATAGACGAACTGGGCGACGCCGCTCCTGGTGGCATGGACAGCGGCCCCGCCCAGTTCTTCGGCGGTGATGTCCTTGTGGATGACGGTCCTGACCACGTTCGGACCAGTGACGAACATATGCGAGGTCTGGTCGACCATGAAGACGAAGTCGGTCATCGATGGACTGTAGACCGCACCGCCGGCGCAGGGCCCCATGATGCAGGAAATCTGCGGGATGACGCCGCTGGCGTGGACGTTGCGGTGGAAGATCTCGCCGTAGGCGGCCAGCGAGTCGACACCTTCCTGGATGCGGGCCCCACCGGAATCGTTGAGGCCGATGACCGGCGAGCCAACCTGCCGGGCGAGATCCATGATTTTGCAGATCTTCTGGGAGTGGCCTTCGCCGAGCGACCCGCCGATGACGGTGAAGTCCTGGCTGAAGACGAAGACCTCCCGGCCGCTGATCGCGCCGTGACCGGTGATCACCCCGTCGCCGGGAGGGCTTTCCCCGCTTTCGGCCGCGGCGTCCCGTCCGACCTTGAGGATGTCGATTTCTTCGAAGGATCCTTCGTCGAGCAGCAGGTCGAGCCGCTCCCGGGCGGTCAGCTTGCCCCGCTGGTGCTGGATCTCGATGCGTTTATCCCCGCCGCCGGCGAGGGCGTGCTCTCGAAGTTCATGGAGTTCGAGGATGTTGCTGTGCATGATTTCGACCATCAGCTTTTCTCCTTGTCGGTTCGTACGCGAGTGCGCCGCCCGATAATCGGGACAGCAGGTTGGTGTTCAGGGAAAAAAGATATCGGAAGATAAGGGCCGCGCAAATAGAAAATTGCATTACCGGTCCATTTGGGTTGACGGGCGGTGGAGTTATCGACGACGGCAATGAAGGTCGAAGCGGATGCGTCCGGTCTCACTGACGCCCGCCGATGAGTGGGTGAACGTCCGTTCGGCGCAGCTGATTGCGCCGTCGTCCCGCACGATGAGCGCCAGCGACGAGCGCGTACCGTACTCGCGGCCGCTGATTAAGGCCGTCGCCAGCAGGCGTTCCCATTCCAGGCTCACGCCGGTCTCCGGCAGTTCGTCATCCGGTGGCTGCCGGGAATCCTCCAGCAGCGGGAAGAGGTCGTCGGGCTCGACGACCGCCCGGCCGTCCAGCAGGCGGTGGAGGGCCGCCATGCCGTGCGCGACCTTGGGCCAGGGGGTGTCGAGGAGGTGGTTGCTCAGCCCATGGATGCCCGGGGCCACCGCATACGCTGCTGTCGGTGAGCGGTTCGAGGTGTAGACCAGGGTGTCGGCATCGCCGACCAGCAGGTTGAAGCCGTTGTATTGCGGCCATTGCTGCGCGCAGGCAGTGCAGAACTGCTGCGGGCTGATCCCGCTCTGGAGATAATTCACCGGCAGTTGGCCGCGGGACAGGGCGGTGGCGGAGAAGGTGGCCGGATCGCGATAATTGGTGACGGCGGCGAAGCGGCACTCGCCGGTCAGACCGAACCAGGTGCCGCCGGCCTGGAGATCGCGGCCGGCGAGGATCTCCGGGTGCTCCGGCCAGAAGGCCAGCGGGGCTGTCGGCCGGTGAAGGAATTCGTCGCGGTTGGCGGCGAGGATCAGGCGGTAGCCGGGGTGGCAGCGCCAGGCGAAGAGGATCAGGCACATGGCGGCGGCATCAGTGCATCTTGCGGATCATGCCGAGGATGATCGCCGCCGTCAGGCCCCAGATCGTGCAGCGGCGGTGGCGATAGACCGCCACCTCGTGGGTCCACTCGCTCCGCCGTTCCTTGTAGTGCGGCGGCAGTCCGAGCATGTCGACCGGCAGCAGGATATGCTCGCGCCCCGCGGCATCGACATAGGAGGGCTGGATCTCGATCCGGTTGTGGTAAATCTCGGGCTGGGTGGCGATGAACCAGGCAAGGGGAATGGTGAAGACCTCTTGAACCTCGCGGGGGTCGGGCCGCAGCTCCTCGATATCGGCGATATCGAGAACCCCGACGAAGCACTCGACGATCACGGCCCGCGGGGTGACGACCGTGTCGAGCCGGCCGGTCAGCCTGATCCGGTCGCGCGCCAGGCCCAGTTCCTCCTCCGTCTCTCGCAGGGCGGTATCGGCGAAACCGCTGTCGAGCTCGGGATCGAACCGGCCGCCGGGAAAACAGATCTCGCTGCCCTGGCGAATCGCCTGGGCCCGTTTCTGGAACAGCAGGTGGCAGTCGTTGTCGATGAACAGCACCGGGACCAGGACCGCCGAATTGAAAAAATTGTCGCGGCCGTAAATCCCTGGTGTTGCCGGCAGGCTGTCGGAAAAACGTTCGAATTCGTCTCTGTTCATCAGGTTGTATCCAGGTCCCGGGTGGAATCCCAGTCTGCTCGGTGCCGCCGGTCAGGAAAGGTCGGCGATCACCAGCAGCAGCGTCCTCTGGTCCTCCTCCTGTCCCGGCTTGCCCAGCAGGGCCGAGATATCCAGTCCCGCGAGGTGATGGATGGCGACGGCGGTACGGCCGAATCGACCGGCCGGGAAGTGCTGTTCCAGGGCTTCCTGCCAACGTTCGACAAGCGCCGCCGGCAGGGGGGCGGGAAGGGTTGCCAGCAGTTCGCCGGCCAGGGGGCCGTACTCCTCACGGAAGGCGGCCACGGCGGCAAAGGCCTCGTCCAGGGTCAGTCCCACTGTTGACGGCAGCGACAGAACGCCGGCCGCCGTCGCCGCCTGTCCCCGGTGCCGTTCATAGGCCTCGAGAATGATATCGGCGGCATCCGGCCAATGGGTGGCCCAGATCCGCCATGTGGGGAGATCGCCGCTGAGGAAGAGCTGTTTCCAGGCGCGGAAACGGTTTCTGATGGTCCCGGTCGCCGGCTGCCGCACCTGGGCCTTGATGTCGATCAGGTCGGCCAGGGGGTTGTCGTCTTCATCGGCAGCGACGAGATCTTCGCCATGGAGCCGCGTGAAGAGGGAGTGCTCGTCCTCGTCGAGGGCCAGGAGGTCGCGGGCGATTTCTTCTTCCTCCCGGTCGAGGATCTCGCCGATCTTGAGGACCAGCCGCGCCTGCCACAGGATCTGCTTCGGATCTTCCTTTTCCCTGTCGGACTTCCTGTCGGGTCTGCCGAGCAGCGAGGAGAGGATCGCCTGGGGCGAGTCGTCGTCCTGCTGTCGGGGAGCGGTCATCGCCGCCATCGTCAGGGAGCTGAGCTGGGCCGCATAGTCGTCCTTGCGTTCCCTGATATCGTCGATGAGGCGGAGAAATCGCTTCCTGTCGGGGCCGAGCGGACAGGGAGTATGTACTTGACAGAAACCGTGATTAATGAAAAGATCTGCCGATCCGGCTCCAGCGTCGGCACCCTCTTCCGGCTCGACCGGCTGGAGGAGATGGATCGTGGGACAGAGCAGATACAGCGGGTACTGGCTGCCGGAAGCGATGGCGGTGCCCGGAAAATACAGAGTGTCTTGTAGGTTCATATGCAGAGTATCAAGGAAAAAATCACGTTCTACCTGTCGGCCTTGCTCTATCTCGTCTTCAATTTCCGGATGGGCGCGGATGCCGCTGCCAGCATGAAGGCGACCCTGTGGCAGATCCTGCAGACGGCGCCTTTTGTCGCCGGCGTCACCTATGTCATCATCGCCCTGTTGCAGTACATGGCGGGCGGGGAAAAGGTTCCCTGGGACCGCCGCCTGCGCCTGTTCTTCGCCCTCGGAATCCTGGCCGGGCTGGTCTATGCGATCTATGAATACGCCGGCGTCGGCACCGTGCCCGGAAGATAGATAATACCTGCCCCGCCGGTTGCTGTAAACGGAGAAACTCAACGATCGCCAGGCCGGAACGGGCGGCAACGCCGAACCGGCGGCACGATCCGGCCGAGGGGATCGCCTTCAATGTTCTACCTCCACACCTCCAACCGCACCGAGAACCTGCTGCAGCACCTGGCCGAGCTTATCAGGGCCCAGGGGCGGCAAGACCTGTTTACGCCGGAGCTGTTCGTCGTCCAGAGCCAGGGTATGGAGCGGATCATCTCCCAGAAACTGGCCGATACCTTCGGAACATGGTGTAATTTCAGCTACCTGCTGCCGCTGCACTTCTTCGAACTGGTGGCCAATTGTCTGGAGATGTCGATCCAGCCCGACGGGTTTGCCCGCGAGATGGTGGTCTGGCGACTGGAGGAACTGCTGCGGGATCTCGACCCGCCCGAACTGGCCGTTCTGGTCCCCTATTTCAGCGGCGAGAACGCCGAACTCAAGCGTTTCCAGCTGGCCCGGCAGTTGGCCAATCTCTTCGATCAGTATCAGCTGCTGCGCCCGGAGCTCCTGGCCCGGTGGGAGCAGGGCCGGCCGGCCGTGGGGCACCCGACCGAGGGTTGGCAGCGGCGGCTATGGCAGCGGTTGGTTGACCACATGCCGGACCGGTTGCACCGTGGTGCGGTGCTGCAGCAGATCGGGCGGCGACTGCGGGAGCAGGACGTCCCGGCGGGCGTGCTGCCCGGGCGGATCTCGGTCTTCGGCATCCATACCATGGCGCCGCTCTTTCTTGATCTGCTGGCCGGTCTGGCCCTCCACAGCGATGTCCACCTCTACCTCCTCTCGCCCTGCGAGCAGTACTGGGGCGATCTGCCGAACCGGCGACAGCTGGCCCGGCAGCGGGCGGCGGCTAATGGGGCGCCGGCGGCGGAGGATGCCGCCGGCCACCCGCTGCTTGTCGCCTTGGGGCGACAGGGTCGCGATTTTCAGGCGATGCTGCTTGAACAGGTCGATTTCGAGCTGGAATTCAGGAGCTTTGAAGACCCCGGCGATCATTCCCCCCCGACGCTGCTGCACCGGCTGCAGTCCGACCTGCTCCACAATCGCTCCGATGGGACGCCGCCGCCGGAGACCGCGGCCGACGACGGGTCGATCGTTGTCGTCTCCTGTCACTCCCGCCAGCGCGAGATGGCGGTGCTCCACGACCATATCCTGGATTGGCTGCACCGCGACTCGACCCTCGAGCTCCGCGATATCGTGGTGATGGCCCCCGACATCCAGGACTACGCCGCCCTGATCCCGGCGGTGTTCCACGATCTCCAGCACAGTATCGCCGACCGCAGCCTGCGCCGTAAAAACGGCGTCCTCGCGGCCTTTCTCCATTTTCTCGATCTCCTTGGCGGTCGCTTCGGCTGGATGGAGATTGTCGATCTGCTGCAGCAGCAGGCCATCGCCGCCCGGTTCGAGCTGACGGCGGGCGATCTCGAAAACCTCCGGCAGTGGGTGACCGACGCCGGCATCCGCTGGGGACTGTCCGCTGGACATCGCCAGGAAATCGGGCTGCCGGCCGATCCCGAGGGGACCTGGCGGGCCGGTCTCGACCGGCTGCTGATGGGCTATGCCATCGATACCCCGGACATGGTCGACGGCGTTCTGCCCTATGGCGACATCGAGGGCGGAGGAGCTCGGGCCCTGGGCGGGCTGTGCGAATTCGTCGCCATCCTCGACGAGGCCGAGCACGAGCTGCGCCGCAGCCACGATCTCGATCAGTGGTCCGGTCTATTGCGGCACTTCGCCGACCGGTTGTTCGGCGAGGGCGATGATGCCGACAGCCTCGAGCTGCGACAAATCCTGAGCGAGCTTCATGGCGGCGACTTCCACCACTCGCCGGTGGCGCTGACCGTGATCCGTGCCTGGCTCGATACCGCCGCCGCCGAGACCCGCTCCACCTCGGGGTTCCTGCGGGGACAGCTGACCTTCTGCTCGATGCTGCCGATGCGGTCGATCCCGTTTAAGATCGTCTGTCTGCTGGGACTGGCCGATGGCCTCTTCCCCGGCAGCGACCGCCACGCCACCTTCGATCTGCTGGCGGTCGAGCGGCGCTACGGCGACCGCTCCCGGCGCGATGACGACCGCTACCAGTTTCTCGAGGCCCTGCTCGCGGCCCGCGACGTCCTTTATATCAGCTATCCGGGGCAGTCGAGCAAGACCAACAAGGAACTGCCGCCGGCGGTCGTCGTCAGTGAGCTCATCGAGGTCCTGCGGCAGGACTACGGCATCACCCTGAGGGAAAGAGACAGCGACCCGGAGGGCCTGGGCTTTGTCCGCCATCATCCCCTGCATCCTTTCAGCCCTCGCTACTTTACCGGCGCCGATCCCCGGTTTTTCAGCTATGACGACCGGGCCCGGGCGGTCGCGGCGCGGTTGGCGCAACCTGCCGCCCCGGTCCCGCCCTGGTGGTCGGGAAACCTGGCGACAGCGGATGAGATTGTCCCCCTGACCGCGCTGTTCGGCTTTTTCGCCAACCCCCAGCGGTGGTTCGTCCGCAACCGCCTCGGCATCCGCCTCGACCTTCAGGAAGAGCTGCCCGCAGAAAGCGAGCTCTTCGCCGTCGACTCGCTTGCCGGTTATGGCGTCGCCCAGGAGATCATCCAGTCCCATCTGGCGGAGGAAGGGGGCGAGGCGAGTCTCGCCCGGCTGCAAACCGAGGGCCGATGGCCGCTGGGGACGCCGGGAAAACTGCTCTTTACCGGGCAGGAAGAGGAGTTGACGAGCTTTGTCGACCGGATCAGGGCCAGGGCGATGGGGCGGCGACTGCCCGATCTGCCGGTCGACCTGACCCTTGGCGGTACCCGCATCCGCGGCCTGCTCGGCAATCTGTACGAGGAGGGGATCCTGATCTATCGCTACTCGAGCTGCAAAGGTCGGGATGTCCTGCAGTTCTGGCTTCAGGCGCTGCTGGCCGACGAGTTGCTGGGCGAGGGCAAGCGGGTGGTGGCGGTACTGCGCGACCTGGATCTTGAAACAGTCACGGCACGCGACCGCAGTCCGGATCTGGCCCGCTGCCTCGAGTTGTACACCGCCGGCTGCCAGGTTCCCAGTTGCCTGTATGTCGAACCGGCGCTGAGCTATGCCCGCCAATGCGGCGCGACCAGGAGCCGGGTGCCGCCACTGGCCAAGGCCAGGGAAAAATGGCAGAACAGCATCGACAAGGGCTATGAGCCGGAATGGGCCCTGCTGCTGCAGGGTATGCCGGTTGAAGCGGTCCTGGCCGATGAGTTCGAGAACCTCTGCCGGACCTTTTTTGTGCCGGTCTGGGAGGGCTGCCGATGAACCGGGAGATGGCGGCATTCGACTGCGCCGCGGTCCGGTTGGACCGGGGGGTCAGCCTGGTCGAGGCCAGTGCCGGCACCGGCAAGACCTACGCCATCGCCATGCTGGTGCTGCGCCTCGTGGTCGAGGAGGGAATCCCCCTCGAGCGGTTGCTGGTCGTGACCTTCACCAAGGCCGCCACCGCCGAGCTGCGGGAGCGGATCCGCAAACGGCTGCTCGAGGCCAGAGACCTGCTGCGCGGTCAGGCCGATGCCGCCGACCTCACCCTGACGAGCTGGGTCGCCGGGATCGGCGACCGCGGTCCCGCCCTGGAGCGGTTGGGGCTGGCGCTCGGTGATATCGATCGGGCGGCGGTCTTCACCATCCATGGGTTCTGCCAGCGCATGCTCCAGGAACAGGCGCTGGAGAGCAGCCAGCTGTTTCAGGTCGAGCTGGTCCCCGATACCGCCGGTACCCGGCAGCAGGTGGTTCATGATTTCTGGCGGCGGTCGATGTACGGCCTGGGCGATCTGGCCTGCGCGGTGCTGCTCGGCGATTTCGCTACCCCGGCCGCCCTCGATGCCACCATCGGGCCGATGAGCGGGACCATCGCCGGGATCGAGCCGGTCGGCCCGGGCCTGAGCGAAGCTACGGCCCGCCTGGAGAACCTCCATGAGGGCTTGCGGGCATGGTGGTTCCTGCACCGGGACGAGTTGGCGACGCGATTTGCCGCCGCCATCGCCGACGGATACTTCGTTGCCGAATTGGCGAACGGCTTTCCCCTGTGGTGGCGGCAGCTCGAGGCGTTGTTCGATCGTGGCCGGCCGACAGCGGTTCCTGCCATGAGCTGGCTCGGCCGCCCCGGCCTCGTGAAGATGCTGAACGGTCAGCGATTGCGGGGTGACGACAGAAAACAGGCCTTTCTCCGGGAGTGGCCGCTGGCCGACGAGCAGGCGGCCGACTGGCAGGACGCGGCGGCGGAGCTGCGGCTGGCCCTGCGGGCGTCCTTGGCTGAAGAGCTGCGCACCGAGGTCGAGAGGCGGGTACGGGAGCAGGGGGCGATGTCCTACAACGACCTGATCCTCCGCTTGGCCTCGGCCCTGAACGGGCCCGCCGGGAAACGGCTCCGGACCGTACTGGGGGATCGCTACGACGCGGCGCTGATCGATGAGTTCCAGGACACCGATGCGGCGCAATGGCATATTTTTTCCACCCTGTTCGGCGGCGGCAGCCATGCCCTGTACCTCATCGGCGATCCGAAACAGGCGATCTACCGCTTCCGCGGCGCCGATATCCACTCCTATTTCGCCGCCAGAAAGAGGGCCGACCGGCTACTGACCCTTGATCGCAACTTCCGTTCCCACCCGCAGCTGGTGGCGGCAGTCAACGTGCTTTTTGCCGGTCTCCGGCCCTTCGCCTTCGACGAGGCGATCATGCCCTATCATCCGGTGCTGGCAGCGAAAACGGCGGCGGACGGGGCCCTGTTCCAGGGCGAAAAGGTCCTGGCGCCGATGCGCTACTGTCACCTGTCGGTCCCGGCGGAAGGGACGGGGCGCTGGAGTTCCGGCAGGGCCATGGCCCGGATAGAGGAATACGTGGTCGGCGAGATCGGCGCCCTGCTCCGCGGCGAACCGGCGACCCGGATCCGGACCGAGGCGGGTGACAGGCCGCTGGCCCCGGGGGATATCGCCATCCTGGTCCGCAGCCACCGCCAGGCCGCATCCTACCAGAAGGCCCTGCTGCGCCGGGGGATTCCGGCGGTGATCGCCAGCCGTCTGTCGATCTTCGCTACCGCCGAGTGCGACGACCTGCTCCGACTGCTCCAGGCCCTTGACGAGCCGGGAGACCTGCGGTTGCTGAAGGCCGCCATGACCTCCCCCTGGTTCGGCCTCAACGGGCCGCAGTTGCAGGCGATCTGGCAGGACGAGGAGGCCTTCGACCGCTGGCGCCTGCAGTTCCAGATCTACCACCAGCTGTGGCGGGATCGGGGTTTCCCGACGATGCTGAGCACCCTGCTGCGCGAAGAGGAGGTGTTCGTCCGCCTGGCCGGTCAGCCGTCGGCCGAGCGTCGCATTGCCAACATCGCCCATCTGCTCGAAGTTCTCCAGGAGAAGGCGGCGGCCGCCAATCTCGGCCCCTATCAGACCCTGCAGTGGCTGCAGAC
>Ga0209066_10005529_pt1 | contig 13294 bp, 12 predicted proteins | sample All_14_2_FD_187198 | JGI IMG/M metagenome (GOLD analysis project Ga0209066, IMG submission 187198) | Freshwater microbial communities in response to fracking from Pennsylvania, USA - Allegheny Zone_MetaG_DW_15 (SPAdes) (version 2) ...
TTCTCGCCCGCCGATCGGAGATCGTCGCCGCGCTGCGGGCGATCGTTCCGGGCGAGGGCGTCATCGACGATCTCGACGGCATGCGCCCCTTCGAATGCGACGCGCTGTCGGCCTACCGGCAGATGCCGCTGGTCGTGGTGCTGCCCGAGACCGTGGCCCAGGTGGCCGCGATCCTGCGCTACTGCCAGGACAACAAGGTCAAGGTCGTGCCGCGCGGCGGCGGCACCTCGCTGTCGGGCGGCTCGATGCCGGTTGGGGACGCGATCCTGCTGGCGATGGGCAAGTTCAACCGGGTGCTCGAGATCGACTACGCCAACCGCTGCGCCCGCGTGCAGCCCGGCGTCACCAATCTCGGCGTCACCAAGGCGGTCGAGCACGAGGGCTTCTATTACGCGCCCGATCCCAGCTCGCAGATCGCCTGCTCGATCGGTGGCAACGTCGCGGAGAATTCCGGCGGCGTGCACTGCCTGAAGTACGGGCTCACCACCAACAACCTGCTGGGCATCGAGATGGTGCTGATGAACGGCGAGGTGGTGCGGCTGGGCGGCAAGCATCTCGATGCCGGCGGCTACGATCTGCTGGGGCTCATGACCGGCTCGGAAGGACTCCTGGGCGTGGTCACTGAGGTCACCGTTCGCCTCTTGCGCAAACCGTCGACGGCGCGCGCAGTGCTGCTGGGTTTCCCGACCGAGGCGGGCGCGGCCGATTGCGTCGCTGCTGTCATCGCCTCGGGCATCATCCCCGGCGGCATGGAGATGATGGACAAGGACGCGACCAAGTGTGCCGAGGCCTATGTCGGCGCCGGTTACCCGCTCGATGCCGAAGGGCTGCTGATCGTCGAACTCGACGGGCCGCCGGTCGAGGTCGACTATCTGGTCGAGCGGGTCGCCGAGATCGCCCGGGGTCGCGGCGCCACGACCATCCGGGTGAGCCATGACGAGCAGGAGCGGGTGCTGTTCTGGGCCGGTCGCAAGGCGGCGTTCCCCGCCGTCGGCCAGATCTCGCCGGACTATATGTGCCTCGACGGCTCGGTGCCGCGCGGAAAGCTGGTCGAGGTGCTGGCCGAAATGCGCCGGCTCTCCAAGGAATACGGGCTCCGGGTCGTGAACGTGTTCCATGCCGGCGACGGCAATCTCCATCCGCTGATCCTGTTCGACGCCAACGATCCCGACGAGCTCCGGCGCTGCGAGGAGCTGGGCGCCGACATCCTGCGGCTCTGCGTGCGGGTCGGCGGCGTGCTGACCGGCGAGCACGGTGTCGGCATCGAGAAGCGCGACCTGATGGGCGTGCAGTTCAGCGAGATCGATCTCGACCAGCAGATGCGGGTGAAGTGCGCCTTCGATCCCGACCACCTGCTCAATCCCGGCAAGGTGTTCCCGAAGCTGCGCCGCTGCGCCGAACTCGGCCGCCTGATCGTGACGCAGAACAACATCCCGTTCCCCGACATCCCGCGGTTCTGATTCGATGACTGGCACGATCAAGCCGCGCGACGCGAAGGAGCTGCGGCAGGCGGTGGAGTGGGCGCTGGGCGAGGGCGTTACGCTCGACGTGCGCGGCGAGGGCAGCAAGCTGGCGCTCGGCCACCCGATGCAGTGTGCCCAGGTGCTCGACCTGTCGGGCCTGTCCGGCATCGTCGATTATGCGCCCGAGGAGCTGGTCGTCACCCTGCGCGCCGGCACGCCGATGCGCGAGGTCGAGGCGCTGCTGGCTCAGCGCAATCAGATGCTGGCCTTCGAGCCGCCCGACCTCGGCCCGCTGCTGGGGCGAGAGCCGGGGCAGGGCACCCTGGTCGGCGCGGTCATGGGCAATCTTGCCGGCTCGCGCCGCCTGTCGGCCGGTGCGGCGCGCGACCATCTGCTGGGCTTCAGCGGCGTCAACGGACGCGGCGAGGCCTTCAAATCCGGCGGACGCGTGATGAAGAACGTCACCGGCTACGACCTCTCCAAGGTGCTTGCGGGCTCCTGGGGCACGCTCGCCGTGCTGGACGAGGTGTCGGTCAAGGTGCTGCCGGCCCCGGACCAGACGGCGACGCTGATGCTGATGGGCCTCGACGATGCGGCGGCCGTGCGCGCGATGTGCGCGGCGATGGGCAGCCCGCATGAGGTCTCCGGTGCCGCGCACGTGCCCGGCAAGACGGCGCTGCGCCTCGAAGGCGTGGCGCCCTCGGTCGAGGCACGTCTCCTGGGCTTGCGCGAGCTGATGAAGGACATTGGCGCGCGGATGGAAGAACTCGGCACCCTGGAGAGCCGGACCTTCTGGCGCGAGGTCCGGGACGTGGCGCCCTTGAACGCGGCGCCCGACGCCGTGGTCTGGAAGATCTCCTGCCCGCCGACCGAGGGTCCGGCGATTCTCGCCCGCATCAAGGCGCAACGACCGGACGCGCAGGCCTTCTACGACTGGTCGGGCGGCCTGATCTGGCTGGCGCTGCCGCCCTCTGACGATGCCGATCACACGCTGGTCCGCGGCGCGCTGGGCACGACCGGCGGACATGCGACCCTGATCCGCGCGCCCGAAGCCGTGCGCGAGGCGGTGCCGGTCTTCCAGCCGCAATCGGCCCCGCTCGTGGCGTTGGCTGCGCGCGTAAAGGAAAGCTTCGACCCCAAGGGTCTCTTCAATCCAGGCCGGATGGGCTGACGTGCAAACCAACTTCACCCTGGCCCAGCTTGCCGATCCCGAGAACGCGCGCAGCGAGCATATCCTGCGCAAGTGCGTGCATTGCGGCTTCTGCACCGCCACCTGTCCGACCTTCGTGCTGCTGGGCGACGAGCGCGACAGTCCGCGCGGGCGCATCTATCTCATCAAGGCGATGCTGGAGGGCGACCGCGCGCCGACGATGCAGGAAGTCCGGCACGTCGATCGCTGTCTGTCATGCCTGTCCTGCATGACGACCTGCCCCTCGGGCGTGAATTACATGCACCTGGTCGATCACGGCCGGCATCGCATCGAGGAGACTTATACGCGGGCGCCGGCCGACCGCTTCATGCGCGGGCTGCTGGCTTGGCTGATGCCGCGGCCCACCGCGTTCCGCTGGGCCATGATGCTGGGACGTCTCGCCAAGCCTCTGGCACCGATGCTGCCGGCGACCAGCCCCGATCCGGGCGGCGCCACCTTCCTGCGCCGGCTGCGCGCCATGCTCGACGCCGTGCCGGCTCGCGTGCATGGGCCGTCGTCGGTCGACCGGCCGCAGACCTTCCCGGCCAAGGGACTTCGGCGCCGACGTGTGGCGCTGATGCCGGGCTGCGGCCAGCAGGTGCTGGCCCCGGAAGTGAACGAGGCGACGGTGCGATTGCTGACCCGCCACGACATCGAGGTCGTGAACGTCGCGGGCTCGGGCTGCTGCGGCTCCTCCGTGCTCCATGTCGGGCGCAACGAACAGGCGATCGCGCTGGCCAAGGCCAACATCACCGCCTGGCTGCGCGAGATCGATGGCGTGGGACTCGACGCCATCGTGATCAACGCCTCGGGCTGCGGCACGACGGTCAAGGACTACGGCAACATGCTGGCGCATGAGCCGGAATGGCAGGAGAAGGCGCTGCAGGTCGCGAGGCTTGCCAAGGATGTCAGCGAAGTCATGCTCGACATCGGCCTCGTGAACGTCGAGCCCAAGGGCCTCACCGTCGCTTATCATTCGGCCTGTTCCATGCAGCACGGCCAGAAGGTGATCGAACCGCCCAAGCGGCTGCTGCGCGATGCCGGCTTTGTGGTGAAGGACGTGCCCGAGGGCCATCTCTGCTGCGGCTGGGCCGGCACCTACCAGGTGTTGCAGCCGGACCTGTCGCGCCGTCTGCGCGACCGCAAGGTGGCCAACATCGAGAGCGTGAAGCCGGACGTGATCGCCGCCGGCAACTTCGGCTGCATCGGCAACATCGCCGCGGGCACGGGCATTCCCATCGCCCACACGGTCGAACTGCTCGACTGGGCCACCGGCGGTCCGAAGCCGGCGGCGCTCGACTGACCGCGAAGAGGAGGGAGGCATGAACGCTCTTCGCGCTTGCCTTGCCGCCCTTCTCGGACTGATGCTGGGCGTCAACGCGATGGCGCAGAACGCCGGGAGCGGCCCCGTGCTCGATACACTCTTCCTTAAGCTTCGCGATGCAACCGACCCGTCGGCGATTCGCACCCTCGAAGCGGCGATCTGGGAACAGTGGGTGATGGTTCCCGACATGAGCCAGCGCGCCCTGATGATGCGCGGCATTGCCGAGATGCAGCAGCAGCAATTCGAGAGCTCGATCGAGACCTTCACACGCCTGATCGACGTCGCGCCCGCCCTGTCGGAGGCCTGGAACAAGCGCGCGACGGCGTACTGGCTGACGGGCAACTTCACCGCATCGCTCGCCGACATCTGCGAGACGGTGAAGCGTGAGCCACGCCATTTCGGAGCCTATTCCGGTCTCGGCATGATCCGCGCGGAAATGGGCGAGAACGCACGCGCTATCGCGGCCTTCGAGCTGGCCCGCAAATGGAACCCGCACATTGCGGGAATCGACGGCGAGATCGCGCGCCTGAAGGCCTTGGGCGGGGATAACGGCGCCGATGCGGACCCGCTGGGTTGCGGCCGGCCCACGACGTAGGCAAAAGTCGCAGTCATTCGAGTTCAGGAGTCATTCATGGCCACGTTGTATGTCGGCGGTCGTCTCTTCGATGGCGAGAAGGTGCAGGACGGGCAGGCGGTGCTGGAAGAAGGCGGCCGCATCAAGCGCGTGGCGCCGGCCGGCGAGTTCAAGGGTTTTGCCGGCGAGACCGTCGACACGTCGGGAGCGACGCTGATCCCCGGGATGATCGACTGCCATGTCCATTCGCTGTCGGGTGCCGAAGGCAATCCCGGCGCGGTCCAGGATCGCTTGAGCGCGGCTCAGCTCACGGTGCGCGGTATGGAGTTCATGCGCCAGACGCTGGAAGGCGGCATCACCGCCGTGCGCGACTGCGGCGGCAAGGACTATATCGAGTTCGCGATCCGCGACGCCTACAATGCCGGGCGCTTCCTCGGACCGACCATGCGCTGCGCCGGCCGCATGATCTGCATGACCGGCGGCCACGGCAACAGGGTCGGTCGGGTTGCCGACGGCGTCGACGAGGTGATCAAGGCGGTGCGCGAGCAGGTGCATGCCGGCTCCGACCTGGTGAAGATCATGGCGACGGGCGGCGTGATGACGGCGGGCGTGAACCCCGAGGACGCCCACTACAGCGCCGAGGAGATGAAGGCCGGCATTTCGGAGGCCCATCGCTTCCACAAATGCTGCGCCAGCCATGCCCAGGGCGCACTTGGAATCCTCAATGCGGTGCGCGGCGGCATCGATTCGATCGAGCACGGCATCTTCATGGACGAGGAGTGCTGCCGCGAGATGAAAGAGCGCGGCGTCTGGCTGGTGCCGACGCTCGCCGCCGTGAAGAACATCCTGAAGGGCTATGACGAGGGCGACCGTTCGATCCCGGACTATGTGATCGAGAAGAGCCGCCGCGTGTTCGACCGCCATATCGCCGCGACCAAGATGTACTACGCGGCCGGTGGCCGGATCGCGATGGGGACCGATGCGGGCACGCCGCACAATCGCCATGGCGAGAACGCGCGAGAGCTCGAGTTCATGTGCGATATCGGCATTTCCACCCGCGATTCCCTGTTCTTCGCGACCGCGAGTGCGGCCGACCTGATGTGTCTGGCCGATCATGGCCGCATCCAGGAAGGCAACGTCGCCGACTTCGTGGTCTGCGACGGCGACGCGCTGGCCGACATCAAGCGCGCCGCACGCAAGGAGAACCACCGCTTGGTGGTCAAGCGCGGCATTGTCGCCCGAGACAACCGCGCTGCCTTCTCCCGCGAATCCGTCCGCGTCGCGGCGGAATAAAGAGCAGAGAAGGGCGATCCCGGAGCCTTCGTGGAAGAAATCTTCCTCATCCTGGTCGGGATCGCCTGGGCGCTCGGCACGCCGCTGATCGCCATCCTGGCGCTGGTCCGCACCTCGGGCCTGCGCGCGCAGAACGATCGGCTCGCGTCCGAAATGGCGGCGCTGCGGCGCCAGATCGCCGCCATTGGCGAACAGCCGCTTCCACCACCCGCCGAAGCGGCTCCGCTCGCGGTAACACCGGTCGAGACGGTCGTGCCGCCGCCACCGGCTCCGCCCTTTGTTCCGGAGCCCCAGGCCGAGCCCGAGGCGATCGTCATCGGTGCGGACCTGCCGGCATCCCCGCCGCCGTCCGCATTGCCTCCCGCACTCCCGACCGTCGAGCCGTTGAAGGGCGGATGGGAGCAGCGGCTGGGATCCCGCGCCTTCATCTGGGTCGGCGCGATCACCCTGGCCCTGGCGGCTGTCTTCCTCGTCCGGTACTCGATCGAGGAGGGGTACCTCTCGCCCGAAGTGAGGGTCATCCTCGCGGCCCTGTTTGGCTTCGCCTTGATTGCAGGTGCGGAGCGCATGCGGCCGCACGATGATCGCGTCTCGCAGGCGCTGGCCGCCGCCGGTGTGGCGGCCCTCTACGGCTCGCTTCTGTCGGCAGTGGCGCTCTACGACATGATCTCCCAGGTCGCCGCGGGCGGCGGGGCGGCGGCGCTGACGGCTTTCGCCATCACGCTCTCATTGCGCCATGGGGTGTTCGTTGCGGCTCTTGCCTTCGTCGGCGGTTTCCTGAGCCCGGCGATCATCGGCAGCGAGCAGCCCAATACGCCGGTCCTGCTCGGCTATCTGCTGGCGATCGCCGCCGGCACGCTCACGGTGATCCGGGTCCGCGGCTGGTGGATGCTCGGCTGGGGCGTCCTGGCCGGCTCCGCTCTGTGGACCTGCATCTGGATGCTGGCCGATCCCGACCAGCCCGAACTGCATTGGGTCGGAGCCTTCCTGGTGGCTCTTGCCGGGCTCTTCGTCTGGGCTGCCTGGCGACGCCTGCAGGAGAGCGAGAACCCGGCGAAGGACGTGCTGGCCCTCGTCTGGGCTTCGCTGGCCGTTACCGGCGGCCTTCTGGTGCTGGCGATCGCCCAGGACCATGGGGTGCAGACCGCCGGCTGGCTGGCCCTGGCCGTGCACGGCGTCGGCATCTTCGCCTTCTCGCGCGCGGCGCCGCGCTTCCAGTTCGCCGCCGGCCTTGCTCCGGCGCTGTCGCTGGCGGCGCTGGCCCTCTGGTGGTGGACCTCGAGGTGGATACCCGCCGAATTGAGCGATGGCCGGTTCGGCTGGCTCGTGACCGGGTTCGGCGTCCTGTACTCGGCGGCTTCATTCGCGCTCCTCTGGAACGCAGCTCGGCCGGGCTTCTGGGCCGCGCTGTCGGTGTCCGCCGCGCTCTCGCACTTCCTGCTCGCCTGGTACGTGCTGCGCGGCTCGCCAGGTGTTCCCTGGGGGCTCATCAGCGTCGGGCTTGCCGCGCCGTTTCTCGTCGGCGCCGAGCGACTGACGCGATGGCGCGGGACGATGCCAGGGGCCACCGAGGCGCTGGGCTTCCTGGCCGTGGGTGTGACCTTCTTCATCGGTGCCGCCATTCCGCTGGAGCTCAGCCGGGAATGGGTCACGGTGGCCTATGCGATCGAACTGGCGGCCGTCGCCGCGATTTCAGCACAGCTCGGACTGGTGGCCCTGCGGCGGCTCTGCTGGCCGCTGCTGGCGATCGTGGTCGTGCGCTTCGTCCTCAACCCCGAGATCCTCGAGTATCCGATCGGCCTCACGCCGGTCCTCAACTGGATGCTCTGGGGGTACGGCATCTCGATCGCGGCCCTTGTGGCGGCCTTGCGTTTCCTGCGCCCGACCGGCGACGTAAGGCTGGTCCGCGCGGTGGAAGCGTCGGCCGCCTTGCTCACCTTCGTCCTGCTGACCCTCGAGGTGCGCAGCCTCTTCCAGCCGACGTCGATGATGACGCCCGATGCCAGCTTCATGGAGCGGGCCACCTACGTCATGGTGTGGGGAGCCTTTGCCCTGGCGGCGCTGTGGAAGGCGCGGATCGACGGCGACTTGGTGGCCCTTTGGGCCTGGCGCCTGAGCGGCAGCGTGGCGGTCGCGGTGGTGCTGATCGTCCAAGTGCTGGTCGCCAATCCGGTGTTCGAGCCGGCTTATGTCGGCCGGTTGCCGATCCTCAACGGCCTTCTGCTGGCCTATGCGCTGCCGGCCGCGATGGCGGCCCTGGCGCGCCGCTGGGTCGATGTCGAGCCCGACCGTCGGGTCGATCTCCTGGTCGAGGCGGCTGCCTCGATCTTGGCGTTCGCCTATGTCTCGTTCGAAGTGCGCCACTTCTTCGATCCCGGCTTCGAGAGACGCGGCTTGGACGCCCACGGGCTGGAACTCTACGCCTACTCGATCGCCTGGCTGCTGTTCGGCGTCGCGCTGCTGGCGCTAGGCTTCCTGCGGCAGGCGGCGGCGCTGCGGCATGCCGGCATGGTGCTTGTCTGCATCGTCGTCGCCAAGGTCTTCCTGATCGACATGGCGGGGCTGCAGGGGTTGTTGCGGGTGTTCTCGTTCCTCGGCCTCGGGGCCGCCCTGATCGGTCTGGGCTACGCCTATCGGCGCTTCGGCTTCGACGGTAAGTGAGGCTGTACCGCCCCCGTACGGGCCAACGATCGGCCGGAAAGTGCGATGGCGCGGCCGATCGCGAGCGTCAGTCCGATCCAGCCGACGCGGACAAGGCCCAGTTGGTCGTCGGCGGGCACCTCGAGGATCAGAGCCCCGAGGCGAGGCGGATCCGGGCCTTGAGCAGTCCGGGATCGTCGGGAATCTGGCTGACTTCAGGCGTGATGAGACTGGCCTGCGATACAGGCGCCGCCGCCTTCGCCCGACCCACCGAGGCGTCGATGACGACGGCGAGCGTGATCAGGGCGGCCGCGATCACGAGCAGATCGATCAACGAGAAGCGCGACTTGCGAAGCTCATAGGGGACGGCGATCGCCCGCTTCTTCTTCTGGCCTTGGTTCATGCTGGCCTCTGGGGAAAATGTTATCGGCTGGGCTGGAAAGGTTGCTTATGATTCCGGTTTCCGTCCCCGGCGCGACGGGACTGGGGCGATATCAAGGATGATTGTGTCAACCGTGTCCGATGGTGGCGCTGGCGACCGCAGCAAACGTCAGGACCGATGCGGCGATGACCAGGAAGTCGACCCAGGTGAGCGAAAGGCGGCGGCGCTTCATGGACGGTCTCCGCTCTTGCCCGCGGCCGCCGGAGGCGCGGAAGGACCGGACGAGTGGCTCTGCGCGAGCACGCCACCTGCGAAGATGACGATGCAGATCACGACCAGCACGGCATCGACGGTGGCGAAATTGCGGCGTGACATGGAACTCCTCGTTGTGTTCGTACGAGAACACTACGGAGAGCCGGCGGCGATCATCCCTCGCTGAGAATCGTGCGCAAGCCCTGCGCCCGCGGCCAGTCAGACATAGGCGATGCGCAGGATGTTGGTGGCGCCGGGCGTGCCGAATGGGACGCCGGCCGTCACCACCAGCCGCTCGCCTTCCTTGGCGATCATCTCCTGCCGGGCCACCCGAACGGCGCGCTGCACCATGTCGCCGAAATTGTGCGCGTCTTCCGTTCGCACGGCATGCACGCCCCAGGTAAGGGTCATGCGCCGCGCGGTGTCTATGTTGGGCGTGAGGCAGAGGATGCGGACGTCGGGTCGTTCGCGCGCGGCGCGCAGGGTGGTCGAGCCCGTGTTGGTGTAGGTGACGATGGCGGCGGCCGACAGCGTGTGCGCGCACTGGCGCGCCGCGGCGCTGATCGCATCCGCTGTCGTCGCTTCCGGTTCGTGCCGGCTTGCATCCATCAGCCGGCGATAGAGCGGGTCCGTCTCGACGCTCTTCAGGATGCGATCCATCATGGTGACCGCTTCGACCGGGTAGTTGCCGGAAGCCGATTCGGCCGACAGCATGACGGCGTCGGTGCCGTCGTAAACCGCCGTGGCCACGTCGGATACCTCCGCCCGTGTGGGCGTCGGCGCCAGGATCATCGATTCCAGCATCTGCGTCGCCACGATGGTCGGGCGTCCGGCGGTGCGGGCGGCGGCAAGGATGCGCTTCTGCAGCGGCGGCACGGCTTCCGGCGGCATCTCCACGCCGAGGTCGCCTCGGGCCACCATGATGCCGTCGCTCTGCTCGATGATCTCGTCGAGATGCTCCAGTGCCTGCGGCTTCTCGAGCTTGGCCATGACGGCGGCGCGCCCGGCGACCAGCTTCTTGAGCTCGGCGATGTCATTGGCGTGCTGCACGAAGGACAGCGCGACCCAGTCGACGCCGATCGACAGGCCGAAGGCGAGGTCCTTGTGATCCTTCGGTGTCATGGGCGACATCGGCAGCACGAGGTTGGGCAGGTTGACACCCTTGCGATCGCTGAGAGTGCCCGCGACCTCGACCTCGGTGTCGATCGTCTCCTCGTCGTGCGCCACGATGCGCAGGCGTACCTTGCCGTCGTCGATCAACAGCAGCCCGCCGGGCTTCGCGGCCTTGAAGATCTCCGGATGCAGGAGCGGTACGCGCTCGGCCGTTCCGGGCTCGGCATTCATGTCGAAGCGCACCGTCTGGCCCTTCTTCACGACCATCGGCCCTTTGGCGAAGGTGCCCAGCCGCAGCTTGGGTCCCTGCAGATCCAGCAGGATCGCGATCGGGTGCTTGAACTCCTTCTCGAGCGCGCGCAGCTGCTCGATCCGCTGGCGATGGTCCTCGTGCTGGCCGTGGCTGAAGTTCAGCCGGAAGACGTCGGCCCCGGCTTCGAACAGGGTGCGAAGGCGCTCCGTGGTCGCGGAGGCAGGGCCGAGCGTGGCGACGATCTTGGTGAATCGATTGCGGCGCATGCGGTCAGTCTACTTCACCGGAGACGACACTTTGAAGTCGCCGGCGGCCTCGTAGACCTTGACGACGGCGGCGTCATCCAGCTTGCCCCAGCCTGCGCCGGCGGCCGCGATGAAGAGCTGATGCGCGGCAGCCGCGAGAGGCAGCGGCAGGCGCAGCTCATGGCCCGTATCCAGGACCAGGCCGAGATCCTTCACGAAGATCTCGACCGCCGACAGCGGCGTATAGTCGTCGTCGAGCATGTGCGGCACGCGATTGCCGAACATCCACGAATTGCCGGCACTGGCCGAAATCACCTCATAGACCGCGCGCGTATCGGCTCCGGCCTTGGCGGCGAGTGCCATCGCTTCCGCGGCCGTGGCGATGTGCACGCCGGCCAGCAACTGGTTCACCGTCTTCACCAGCGACCCGATGCCGGCCTTGTCGCCCAGTCGAAAGACCTTGGCGGACGTGCCGGACAGGATGGACTCCGCTGCGGCGAAGGCTCCCGCGTTGCCCGAGGCCATGAAAGTGAGTTCGCCCGACTCGGCGCGCGCTCGTCCGCCCGACATCGGCGCATCGAGCAGCTCGTGCCCGGTCATCGCGAGACGCTCGTCCAGCTTGCGGATGAAGGCCGCCGGGCAGGTGGCGCATTGCATCACGAGGCCGCCCTTGCGCAACGTGGCCACCGCGCCGCCTTCGCCATAGAGGACGGCTTCGACCTGCTGGGCGTTGACCACAGCCACGATCACGACGTCGGCCGTCGCCGCAGCGTCGGCGGGGCTTGCGGCCGTCGTGCCGCCCGCGGCCACGAAGGCCTCGCGCGCCGCGGCACTGGGATCGACGCCGATCACCCTGTGGCCGTGTTTCAGCAGGTTCTTCGCCATGCCGAGGCCCATCGAGCCCAGGCCGACGAAGGCGACGACGGGGGTGTTCTTGTCGGTCATGGATCAGGCCTTGATGCCGTATTTCGCCGCCCAGCCGAGGCCGGCGCCGGTCGTGGTCTTCGGCTTGTATTCGAGCCCGACATAACCGTCGTAGCCGAGGCGATCGAGCACATCGAGCAGGTAGAGGTGGTTGACCTCGCCGATGTCGGGTTCGTTGCGGTCGGGGTTGCCCGCGATCTGCACGTGCGACGTGATCGGAAACAGCCGCTCCATGCGCTTCTGCAGATCACCCTCGGTCACCTGCAGGTGATAGAGGTCGAGCTGCAGCCGCAGATGCGGTGCGCCGACTTCTTCGATGATCGCCTTCACCTGTTCGGTCGTGTTGGTGAAGTAGCCCGGAATGTCGCGATGGTTGATCGGCTCCAGCACGATGGTGATGTCCATCTTGGCCGTGCGGTCGCAGATCTTCTTGAGGTTCGCAATGAACGTGCGATGCATCGCCTTCACGTCGGCCCCGGGCGCGATCATGCCCGACATGACGTGCAGGGTCCGGCATTCGAGGACCTTGGCATAGTCCAGCGCCTTGTCGATGGCGGCTGCGAACTCGGCCTCGCGGCCCGGCAACGCCGCCAGCCCGCGCTCACCCTTGCTGGCATCGCCCGGCGGCAGGTTGAACAGCGCCTGCGTGAGCTTGTGCTTCTTCAGCTCGGCGGCGATCTCGGCGGCCGGCGCCTCGTAGGGGAACAGGATCTCGACGGCCTTGAAGCCGTGTGCCGCGGCGGCGCCGAAGCGCTGCAGGAACGGCACTTCCTGATAGATCCAGGAGAGATTGGCGGCGAGGTTGGGCATGCTTCGGTCCGATCAGGAAGGGAAGGCTTCTTCGACGTCGCGCACCTGCGCATCCGTGAGCGTGCGCAGCTTGAACCCCTGCAGCAGGAGGTGGAGCTTGGCCGTTTCCTCCAGCTCCTCGATCGAGGCGGAGGCGGCCGACAGCGAGGTTCCCGCAACGACCGGGCCGTGATTGGCCAGCAGCACCGCGCGATGGCCCTTGGCATAGTCGCGAATGGCGTCGGCCAGCTTGGGATCGCCGGGTTTGAAGTAGGGGACCAGCGGCAGCTTGCCGACCCGCATCACGAAGTAGGGCGTGATCGGCGGCAGGGTGGTCTCGGCATTGTGGTGGCACGACGGATCGAGGCAGGAGACCGCCACCGCATGCGTGCAATGGAGATGCACGATTGCGCCGTCCTTGGGCCGCACATCGTAGACCGAGCGATGCAGGAGCGCTTCCTTGGTCGGCGGATCTCCGGCCACGTGCTTGCCGGAGAGATCGATCTTGGAGAGCTGCCCGGGTTCGAGTTCGCCCAGCGAGGAGTTGGTCGGCGTCATCAGCCAGCCGTCCGCGACGCGGGCGCTGATGTTGCCGGAGGTGCCGGGGCACAGGCCGCGCGCGGCGAGCTTGGCGCCCAGCGCGCAGATCTGCTCGCGCATTTTGGTTTCTGGGGTGCTCATAGCCGGTCGAATGCCTTGGTGAAGAAATCGGGGGCGCCGAAATTGCCGGACTTCAATGCGAGCAGGATGGGCCGGGCGCCGACCGACGCCGTCCACGGCACGCCGGGATCGATCTCCGGTCCGATGCGCAGCGCGGTGACGTCGAGCGCACTCACGACGGCGCCGGAGGTTT
>Ga0209066_10005530_pt1 | contig 13291 bp, 10 predicted proteins | sample All_14_2_FD_187198 | JGI IMG/M metagenome (GOLD analysis project Ga0209066, IMG submission 187198) | Freshwater microbial communities in response to fracking from Pennsylvania, USA - Allegheny Zone_MetaG_DW_15 (SPAdes) (version 2) ...
GGTCGTCGCCCTGGCCGCTTGCGGTTCCAGCAAGCCCAAGCCTGCGCCCCTGGAGTCTCTGACGTCCACCGTGCGCATTGCCACGGCCTGGTCTCAGCGTGTGGGCTCGGTTGAGGGGCAACTCTCACTGGCGGTGGCACAAGGCAGTATCACCACGGCCAGCACCGACGGCCTGATCGTGTCCCTCGACATCGCGACCGGACGCGAACGCTGGCGCGCCAATGCGCAGACGGAACTGGCAGCGGCGGTAGGCAGTGATGGTCGATATGCTGCGGTGGTCACTCAGGCCAATGAACTTCTGACCTTTGATCAAGGCAAGCTACTTTGGCGCGAACGCCAACCGGGGCGCGTGATCACGGCGCCATTGGTGGCTGGTGAGCGCGTCTTCCTGCAGGCCGTAGACCGCAGTGTTCGCGCCTACGATGTGCTGGATGGCCGTTGGCTTTGGCAGTATCAGCGACCCGGTGGCGAGCCGTTGGCGCTGGCCACGTCGGGCGCCATCAGCGCTTTCCGCGACACCTTGCTGGTCGGGCAGGGCGCTCGACTGGTTGCGCTCGACCCAATCAAAGGTAGCGTGCGTTTTGATGTGAACGTCGGCACGCCGCGCGGGACCAACGAAGTTGAACGCCTGGCGGACCTGGTGGGCCCCATGGCTCGCGCTGACGATGAAGCCTGCGTGCGCGCGTTCCAGTTGTCCGTTTCCTGCATGGAACTCAACCGTGGCAGTGTTCGCTGGTCACGCCCGCAGGCAGGCACGCAGGCGGTGGCGGCAGACGAGCGGCTGGTGGTTGGCGCGGATGGCGCAGACCGTCTGAGCGCCTGGAAGGCCGAAAACGGCGACATCCTTTGGCGTGTCGATCGCTTCACGCACCGTGGCTTGAGTGCGCCCGCCATCTGGGGGCCGCGCATCGCTGTGGCCGATCGCGAAGGCTATTTGCACCTGCTGGCCGCCGAAGACGGCCGCACCTTGGCTCGCATCGAGCTGGATGGGCCGCTCGCGGCCGCACCTGTTGTGGCAGACCAGCTTTTGCTGGTCGCCACGCGCAAAGGCACTGTCTATGCCTTGCGTGCAAACTGATCTGTTAGCTGGAATTTCATGAAACCTGTAATTGCCTTGGTCGGACGACCCAACGTTGGCAAATCGACGTTGTTCAACCGTTTGACCAAGACGCGTGATGCCATCGTGGCCGACTTTGCCGGCCTGACCCGTGACCGCCATTACGGCGAAGGACGCGCGGGCTCGCACGAGTTCATCGTCATTGACACCGGGGGCTTCGAGCCTGAATGCACCTCCGGTATCTTCAAGGAGATGGCCAAGCAGACCCGTCAGGCTGTGGCTGAAGCCGATGCCGTGATCTTTGTTGTCGATGCCCGTAACGGCCTGTCCGCGCAAGATCACGACATCTCGCGCTACCTGCGCACGGCCAACAAAAAGGTGCTGCTGGCGGCCAACAAGGCCGAAGGCATGCAAGAGGGGGTGCAACTCGCTGAGTTCTACGAGTTGGGAATTGGCGACCCGATCCCCATTTCCTCTGCGCATGGTCAGGGTATTCGCAGCCTGATCGACATGGCACTCGAAGCGTTCTTTGTCGACGAAGACGAAGAAGACGATACGCTGCTCGACGCCGGTCCCGATCGCCCTATTCGCCTGGCGGTTGCCGGGCGTCCCAATGTGGGCAAATCGACCCTGATCAACACCTGGCTCGGTGAAGAGCGTCTTGTGGCCTTTGACATGCCGGGTACGACCCGAGATGCCATCAGCGTGCCCTTCGAGCGTGATGGCCAACGCTTCGAGTTGATCGACACCGCTGGCTTGCGCCGCAAAGGCCGGGTTTTCGAGGCCATCGAGAAGTTTTCGGTCGTCAAGACCTTGCAAGCCATCTCTGATGCCAACGTCGTGTTGCTGCTCGTGGATGCCACGCAGGGGGTGACCGAACAGGATGCCCACATTGCGGGCTTCATCCTGGAGTCTGGCCGGGCCGTGGTCATCGCCGTGAACAAGTGGGACGCCGTCGACAGCTACCAGCGCGAAATGCTGGAGCGCTCCATCGAGCAGCGTCTGGCCTTCCTGAAGTTCGCGCCTGTCCTGCACATCTCGGCCATCAAGCGTCAGGGGCTGGGGCCACTGTGGAAGTCGATTGCCGCGGCATGGAATTCGGCGACCTGCAAGATGCCCACACCTGTGCTCACGCGTTTGCTGGCCGAGGCCGTTCAGTTCCAACAGCCCAAGCTGGCGGGTGCCTTCCGACCCAAGCTGCGTTACGCTCACCAGGGTGGGCAGAATCCGCCCATCATCGTGGTGCACGGCAACTCGCTGGAGCACATCAGTGAGGCCTACAAGCGCTACCTCGAAGGGCGCTTCCGGGAGCACTTCAAGCTCAGTGGCACGCCATTGCGCATCCAGTTCAAATCGTCAGACAATCCCTTCTCCGGCAAGGAATAAGTTCTTATTCCCCGCCAACGCCATCAAACACATGACCTTGCCTGAATCGGGGACAGGGACTGTGTTAAGGTGACAGATCCGAAACTTTTCAACACGGAGCATATCGTGAGCAACAAAGGGCAACTTTTACAAGACCCGTTCTTGAACCTTTTGCGCAGAGAACATGTGCCGGTGTCCATTTATTTGGTCAACGGCATCAAACTCCAGGGCCACATCGAATCGTTTGACCAGTACGTCGTGTTGCTTCGCAACACGGTCACGCAAATGGTCTACAAGCACGCCATCTCCACGGTCGTGCCTGGGCGTGCAGTGAATTTCCACGCCAGCGAAACGACAGAAGACTGATCAGGCTTGCCTGAACAGTCACTCTCAACCAGCCGACCCAAGCCCTGACGCCTTGACAACTTCAACGTCTGTGCAGAGACCTTCCGAGGACCCGCGGGTTGTGCTGGTAGGGGTCAATTTCGGCCCCGGGTCATCATTTGACCCGACCCTGGATGAATTGGCCCTTCTGGCCGAGTCTGCCGGGGACCTGCCTGTGGCCAAGGTCACAGCCAATCGTCGTGCGCCAGATGCCGCCCTTTTTGTGGGTTCGGGCAAGGCCGACGAAATCAAAGCCATCATCGATCTGTACCAGGCTCAGGCGGTCATCTTCGACCAGGCCCTGTCGCCGGCGCAGCAGCGCAATCTCGAACGTCACCTTGGCGTTGAAGTGCTGGACAGAATTGGCCTGATCCTCGAAATCTTCGGTGCACGGGCGCGCAGCCACGAGGGCAAATTGCAAGTCGAACTGGCGCGCCTTGAATACCTCTCGACCCGTCTGGTTCGTCGCTGGTCTCACCTGGAGCGCCAGCGGGGCGGGGTAGGGCATCGTGGTGGCCCTGGCGAAACCCAGATCGAACTGGACCGCCGCATGATCGAGACCAAGATCAAGTCGATCAAAGAGCGACTCGTCAAGGTCAAGAAGCAGCGCAATACCCAGCGCCGTTCACGTGAACGGGCCGGCACTTTCCGTGTGTCGCTCGTGGGTTACACCAATGCGGGCAAGTCGACCTTGTTCAATGCCTTGACCAAGGCCGGCACCTATGCCGCAGACCAGTTGTTTGCGACGCTGGACACCACTACGCGCCAATTGTTTCTGGCCGAAGCGCAGCGCAGCGTGACCTTGTCAGACACGGTCGGCTTCATCCGCGATCTGCCTCACAGCCTGGTTTCCTCCTTCGAGGCGACGCTGCAAGAGGCCGCCGAGGCCGACGTGCTCTTGCACGTGGTGGATGCCGCCAGCCCGGTTCTGCACGAGCAGATCGACGAAGTCCTGCACGTGCTTGACAGCATCGGGGCAGGTGACCTGCCTCAGGTGCTCGTGTTCAACAAATCCGACTGCCTGCCCGAACACCAGCAGCCTCGGCAATTGCGCGATCTGTACGAACTGCCATCAGGCAGACGTTGCATCCGCGTTTTTGTCAGCGCGCTCCAGGGGGCGGGGCTGGATGTGTTGCGCGAGGTCCTCGCTGAAGCCGCTTTGCATGGTCTGGCGGGAAATCAAGGCGCGATTCTGGTGCCAGATCCCCGTTTCGACATGCACAATCTCAACGACGCAGAGGTGCCCAGTTCGGTGCACCCTGACTTTCCGACTGTCCGAACATGAACATGCCATCCCTGGAAGAGGGCGCAAGCCCTCTACAAAGTCGTCCCCGGATCATGAGCGCCGTGTCGCTGGCAGCCCAATTTGCGTTCGGGGTCACCCGACGTATCGGCTGGCTCGGCGCGCGTGCGCTGCGGCAGGCCATACCTGGTCTCGCTCAACCGCAAGGTGTACTCGCCGAGCGCAACGATGGCCCGCCCGACCTGGACGAACTCTGGCGTGATCTCAATCGCAAGCTCAGTGGGCTTTTTTCCGGCAAAGGCGGCGGCGACAACGGTCCCGGCGGCAGCATGACGCCTGATCCCACTGGCGCAGGCATTGGCCTGGGTCTGGTGGCCGGTCTGGTGGCCGTGATCTGGCTGGGCAGCGGCTTCTTCATGGTGCAGGAAGGCCAGCAGGCTGTGGTCCTCACTTTTGGCCGCTTCAGCCATACAGTGGATGCTGGCCTGCAATGGCGTGGGCCCGTACCCTTTCAGAGCCATGAGGTGGTGAACCTGACCCAGTTGCGCTCGATTGATGTGGGCAGCAACTCCGTCATGCAGTCCACCGGTCTGCGCGACTCGTCCATGCTGACCCGCGACGAAAACATCGTCGACATCCGGTTCACGGTGCAATACCGCCTGGCCGATGCCAAGCAGTACCTGTTTGAAAACCGCAATTCGGATGAGGCCGTTCTTCAGGCCGCTGAGTCGGCAGTGCGAGAAATCGTCGGCAACAGCACCATGGACTCCGTCCTGTACGAGCAGCGCGACGCCATCGCGACAGAACTGGTCAAGTCCATTCAGCACCAGGTGAACAAGGTCAAGGCTGGCGTGACGATCGCCAACGTCAACGTGCAAAGCGTCCAGGCACCCGAGCAGGTGCAGGCTGCGTTCGATGACGCCTTCAAGGCCGGAGCGGACCGTGAGCGCCTCAAGAATGAAGGCCAGGCCTACGCCAATGACGTGATCCCCAAGGCTCAGGGTACGGCAGCGCGTTTGCGTGAAGAGGCTGCTGGTTACGCTGCTCGTGTGGTGGCGCAGGCAGAGGGTGACGCCCAGCGTTTCAAGGCGGTGCTGACCGAGTATCAGAAAGCGCCGGGCGTGACACGTGATCGTCTCTACATCGACACCATGCAGCAGGTTTACAGCAACGTCACCAAGGTGATGGTGGACTCGCGTCAGGGCTCCAATCTGCTGTATTTGCCGCTTGATAAATTGCTGCAGGCCACCGCGCCTGGGGCGTCTGGTGTCGTGACGCCCACTGCGGGGGCCAACCCCGGCAACAATCCCACCTCCGACGTTCCGACGCCGACATCTCCTGCGGCCGTCAGTCAGGACGTGCGTTCGCGTGATGGTCTGCGTAGTCGCGATCGCGACGGTCGCTGAAGTACAGAGCCAGGACAGTCAAGGAACCTGACAATGAATCGAATTGGCATCATCCTGGCCGGCGTTTTGCTGGCCATCATCACCGCGGTATCTACCCTGTTTATCGTTGACCAGCGCGAGTTCGCCGTGGTTTACGCATTGGGTGAGATCAAAGAAGTGATCAGCGAGCCTGGCTTGAAAGTCAAGCTGCCAGCACCGCTGCAGAACGTGGTGTTTCTGGATCGACGCATCCAGACGCTGGACAGCCCGGAGTCACGCCCCATCTTCACCGCCGAAAAGAAGAGTCTGGTCATTGACTGGCTGGTCAAGTGGCGTGTGGTCGAGCCCAAACAGTTCATCCGTAACAACGGCGTGAATTTGCGCAATGCAGAGAACCGCCTGTCCCCCATCGTGCAGGCGGCGCTCAACGAAGAAGTGACCAAGCGCACCGTTGGGGCGATGTTGTCAGCCGAGCGCGAAAAAGTCATGCAAGGCGTGATCAAGCGCCTGGTCGATGACGCCAAGTCTTTCGGTATCGAAGTGGTTGACGTGCGCATCAAGCGCGTTGACTTCGCGGTCAACATCACTGAATCGGTCTACCGACGCATGGAGTCCGAGCGCAAGCGCGTGGCCAATGAGTTGCGATCTACAGGTGGTGCAGACGGTGAAAAGATCCGCGCTGATGCTGATCGTCAGCGCGAAATCATCGTGGCTGAAGCTTACCGTGACGCGCAAAAGCTCAAGGGTGATGGTGACGCCAAGGCTTCGGCCTTGTATGCCGATGCCTTTGGCAAGGATCCGCAGTTCGCGCAGTTCTACCGCAGCCTGGAGGCCTACCGTTCGACCTTCCGCAGCAAGTCTGATGTGATGGTGCTGGACCCTAGCAGCGAGTTCTTCAAGGCGATGCGGGGCAGCAGTGCCGGGGCAGCCGCTGCGCCGAAGAAGTAGGCCTGCGCGTCCATCACGTCGCGGATTCAGCCATGTCTGATGCCATCTGGGTGGGCCTGGCCTTGGTGCTGGTCCTCGAAGGGCTGTTGCCCGCCATCCATCCTGGTGGTTGGCGCAGGCTGTTCGAGCAGATGACCCGCCTCAATGACCAGCAGATCCGTACGGCGGGCCTGGTCAGCATGGTCATTGGCCTTGTCTTGCTCTGGGTGATACAGGCCAGCGCGTGAGCCCTGGTTCACAGGGAAGATGACGCCAGAGTGTCAAATCGGCACCTTCCCCCTGTAGAATCCCGTTTTTAACCCCCACACGTTTTTTTATGTCCTCTGCTTGGCTGTTGCCAGAGCACATTGCTGACGTCTTGCCTGCACAAGCGCGTCGCGTGGAAGAGTTGCGCCGCGTCTGGCTGGACGCGGCTCGCGGCTACGGCTATGAGCTCGTCATGCCCCCTTTGCTCGAGCACATCGAGTCGCTGTTGTCGGGCACAGGGCACGCGCTGGACCTCAAAACCTTCAAGCTGGTTGATCAGCTCAGCGGCCGTACGCTTGGCGTGCGCGCTGATGCCACGCCGCAGGTCGCTCGCATCGACGCACACCTGCTCAACCGGGAGGGTGTGACACGGCTGTGCTACTGCGGCCCCGTGTTGCATACCCGCCCGGCCAGTCCTCACGCCAGCAGAGAGCCCTTGCAGCTCGGGGCTGAGATCTATGGCCATGCCGGGCTGGAGGCCGATCTGGAGTCCACCGAGTTGGCGCTTGAAGGATTGTCGGCTGCGGGGCTCCAGGGCTTGGTGATTGATCTGGCCGACGTCCGTCTCGTGAACGGCGTGCTGGCTGGGCTTGGCGTGGGCGCCCTCGACAAGCGCCTCCATGCGGCTGTGGTGCAGGCGCTCACAAACAAGGACGTGGGCGCATTGCGCGAACTGGCAGGGCAGGGCGAACTGGCTGCTGTGCCTGTCGCGGGCGAGGTGCTCACCCGTTTGACCACCTTGTTCGGTGGCGACGAGATTCTGGTGCAGGCGCGCAAGGTCCTGCCAAGCCATCCGCTTGTTGATGCTGCACTCGACGATCTGGTGTGGCTGGCCGGGCATCTGCGTCAAAGCCAGCCTGGCATCAGTGTGGGCTTTGACCTGTCTGACTTCAGTGGCTTTGCTTACTACAGCGGTACGCGTTTTGCCGTGTATGCGAAGGGTCATGCCGATGCCCTGGTGCGCGGCGGACGTTACGACGAAGTGGGTGCGGTTTTTGGGCGCCGTCGACCTGCGGTCGGCTTCAGTCTGGATCTGAAGATCGTGGCTGATTTGCTGTCTGGTCAAGGCACGCAGTCAACGCGCTCTGCCGTGCGCGCACCCTGGGGTGAAGACCCCTCGCTGCGCGAGGCCGTGCGGGCTTTGAGAGGGCAGGGGCACACCGTGGTGTGCGTGCTGCCCGGACATGAACATGACGTCCAGGAATTCGACTGCGATCGCGAACTCGCGATGGTCGACGGACGCTGGTCGGTGCGCGCGCTGTAAGCGCGGCCGACCCTCCCATTTGCGAAACAGGAATCCGCCATGCAAAGCACATCCGCGTCGGCTCGCCCGAGCACCGTAGCAGCTCGAAACGTCGTGGTCGTCGGCACCCAGTGGGGTGACGAGGGCAAGGGCAAGGTCGTCGATTGGTTGACCGATCACGCTGCTGCTGTCGTTCGTTTTCAAGGGGGGCACAACGCTGGCCACACCCTGGTGATCAATGGCAAGAAAACAGCCTTGCAGTTGATCCCCTCCGGCATCATGCGTGAGGGCGTCGCCTGCTACATCGGCAACGGTGTGGTGGTTGACCCCACACATTTGCTGTCAGAGATCGAGCGCCTTGAGGCAGCAGGCCTGAACGTGCGCTCACGCTTGTTCATCAGCGAGTCCTGCCCCTTGATCCTGCCGTTTCACGTCGAGGTGGACAAAGCGCGTGAGGCGCTGCGTGAAACCAGCGGCAGCGGCAAGATTGGTACCACGGGCAAGGGCATTGGCCCGGCTTATGAAGACAAGGTGGCTCGCCGTGCCCTTCGCGTACAGGACCTCAAGCACCCGGAGCGATTCGCAGCCAAGCTGAAAGAGTTGCTGGCGCTTCACAATTTCGCGCTGGAGGGTTACCTCAAGGGCAAGGCCTTGGCATTTGAGCCCATCTATGAGCAGGCCATGAAGGCGGCGCAGCAGATTCTGCCCATGCTGGCTGATGTGGGTGTGCGCATTCACGCGCACAACGTGGCGGGTGGCAGCGTGCTGTTCGAAGGCGCGCAGGGCACCTTGCTGGACATCGATCACGGCACCTACCCCTATGTCACTTCCAGCAACTGCGTGGCAGGTAATGCAGCAGCGGGTTCGGGCGTGGGCCCAGACAAGCTGCACTACATCCTGGGTATCACCAAGGCGTACACCACCCGTGTTGGCAGCGGGCCTTTCCCGACCGAGCTGGATTGGGAAACGCCGGATACGGTGGGCTATCACCTCTCCACTGTGGGGCAAGAGCGTGGCACGGTGACGGGGCGCGCCCGTCGGTGTGGCTGGCTGGATGCCGCGGCGCTCAAGCGCTCCGTGTTGATCAATGGCATCTCCGGCTTGTGCATCACCAAGCTGGATGTGCTGGACGGCCTCAAGGAGATCCTGGTGTGCACGGGCTACATGCTCAATGGCAAGCGTGTGGACATCCTGCCGCTGGACGCGGATGAAATCGTGGCGTGTGAGCCCATCTACGAGAGCTTCCCGGGCTGGGAGGGCACAACCTTCGGCATCACCGAATGGGACAAACTGCCAGCCAACGCACGTGCCTACCTGGAGCGCGTGCAGGCTTTCATCGGTGCACCCATCGACATGGTGTCGACGGGGCCTGATCGCGATCACACCATCCTGTTGCGTCACCCCTACCTGGGTTGAGCAAGGGTGCAGCACTCATCACCACACAGTACGCCAGCAAAAGGAACGGCCATGCTCACTGACGACGGCAAGCACTTGTATGTGTCCTGGGAGGAGTATCACCAGCTCATCGAGCGCCTTGCCCTGAAGGTGCACTCATCTGGTTGGGAATTCGACCAGATTCTGTGCCTGGCTCGTGGTGGCATGCGCCCTGGTGACATGCTCTCCCGCATCTTTGATCGCCCGCTGGGCATCATGTCCACCAGCTCTTACCGTGATGATGGCGGCACCTTGCAGGGGAGGCTGGACATGGCCAAGTACATCACCATGCCCAAAGGTGAATTGGCGGGGCGCGTGCTGCTGGTCGACGACCTGGCTGACTCCGGGGTGACTTTGCGCGCGGTGGTGGACCGGCTTCGCAGCATGCCGGCCATCGTTGAGTTGCGCTCTGCTGTCATCTGGGTGAAGGGGGTGTCGACCTATACGCCCGATTACCATGTGGAGTCGTTGCCGACCAGCCCCTGGATCCATCAGCCCTTCGAAGAGTACGACACCATCAGGCCGGAAGCCTTGAAAAAGCGCTTCCAGGTGTGACTATCAAATCAGCAGCCTTCGGGCTGCTTTTTTTGGCGCGAGGGGAATGAGCGCAAGGCCGAACAGGCAAACGAGCAGGCAAAGAAAAAGCCGCTTGATGCAAGATCAAGCGGCTTTTCAATTGGTGCCCAGGAGAGGACTCGAACCTCCACGGAGTTACCCGCTAGTACCTGAAACTAGTGCGTCTACCAATTCCGCCACCTGGGCAGGTACTTTTTTGACTTGAAACTGTTGCCAGTTCGCCGTCGAGACCGAGACTATAGCACGACTTTCATGCAGGCTGGGGCTGTGGCAGCAATGCTGCAAAATGTGAGGCATACAGGCGACGGGGCCGTGTGCACCAGACGCGAGAACGCCTCGTTAGCATGTCTGGCCAGCAAGCTTCGCCCCGAAAAGGTGTACGCTGGCTTGAACGCAGTCAGACAGATGAACAACCCATACCTTCATCCGCACATTCGAACGCTCGGCGCTGGCACGTTGCGCTTGGTCAGGCGCCCGGTGCCTTGCTCACTGCGTACATGCAGCGATAGCATCAAGCAAGAAAAAAGCCGCTTGATGCAAGATCAAGCGGCTTTTCAATTGGTGCCCAGGAGAGGACTCGAACCTCCACGGAGTTACCCGCTAGTACCTGAAACTAGTGCGTCTACCAATTCCGCCACCTGGGCAGGTACTTTTTTACGCTTTTGCCAGTTGCACACTTTGAAATATGTGCCGCCGTCTTCAGCGAAGAATTCGATTCTAGCATCAAAATGAGGTCTATGACAACATCTTCCCCGCATTTCGTGAACCTCATGAGTGAAATCACCGGCACGGTCCAAGGGCACCGTGACGGACATGGCTTTGTGCAAGCCGACGAGGGCGACGCCAGCGTCTACCTTTCGCCACAGGAAATGCGCGCAGTCATGCACCGCGATCGCATCAAAGTCCGGGTGGTTCGCTTCGACCGCAGGGGACGCCCCGAGGGTCTGGTGCTCGAAATCCTGGAGCGGCGCAAAACGCCCATCATCGGGCGCTTGCTCCATGAGGGCGGGGCATGGTTGGTTGCGCCCGAAGACCGTCGGTTTGGTCGCGACATCCTGATCCCGGCCAAGGCAACAGCCAATGCCGAGGCGGGGCAGGTCGTGGCGGTCGAGTTGACCGAGGCCCCGTCGCTGAGTGCACAGCCGGTTGGCCGCGTGACCGAGGTGTTGGGCGGCATCGACGATCCCGGTATGGAAATCGAGATCGCTGTGCGCAAGTACGAGGTGCCGCACCGCTTCAATGAAGATGTGCTGGCCCAGGCGGCCAAGCTCCCCGAGAAACTGCGCGCAGCCGACAAGAAGGACCGAATCGACCTGAGTGACGTGGCGCTGGTCACCATTGACGGTGAAGACGCACGTGACTTCGACGATGCCGTGTATTGCCAGCCGGCCACAATCGGCCGGGTCAAAGCACCCAATGGCTGGCGCCTGATTGTGGCCATTGCTGACGTGAGTCACTACGTCAAGCCGGGTGAGCCTTTGGACCGCGATGCCTACGAGCGCGCGACCTCGGTGTATTTCCCTCGGCGCGTCATCCCGATGTTGCCGGAGAAGCTCTCCAATGGCCTGTGCTCGCTGAACCCTGAGGTCGAGCGGCTGTCCATGGTGTGCGACATGCTTGTCACGCACGAGGGTGACGTGCATGCCTACCAGTTTTACCCAGCGGTGATCAACTCGCATGCGCGCTTCACCTATACCGAGGTGGCTGCGATTCTGGGCAACACGCGCGGGCCTGAGGCGCAGCGTCGCGGAGAGCTCGTGCCGCACCTCTTGCATCTGCATGAGGTCTACCGGGCCTTGCTGAAGGCGCGCTCAAGCCGGGGCGCGATCGACTTCGACACGACGGAAACGCAGATCGTGTGCGACGACAACGGACGAATCGCCAAGATCGTTCCTCGTGTCAGAACCGAGGCGCACCGACTGATCGAAGAGGCCATGCTTGCAGCCAATGTGTGTTCGGCAGACTTCATCATGCGGGCCAAGCACCCATCCCTGTACCGCGTACATGAGGGGCCAACGCCCGAGAAGCGCTCGCTGCTGAAAAACTACCTCAAGGCGTTGGGCCTGGGTTTGAGCATGGGCGAAGAGCCCACGCCGGGTGACTTCCAGGCCATCGCGCAGGCGACGAAGGATCGTCCTGATGCAGTTCAGATCCACACCATGTTGTTGCGCTCGATGCAGCAGGCGATTTACACGCCCACCAACAGCGGTCACTTCGGCTTGGCCTATGAGGCCTATACCCACTTCACCAGCCCGATTCGCCGTTACCCGGACCTGCTGGTCCACCGTGTGATCAAGGCCTTGCTGGGGCGTGATCGGTATGGCTTGAAGCTGCCGCCAGTGCAGTCTTCGGTTGGCAACTTCAAGCGCAAGCCGGGCTCAGGGGCAGGCGCTGCCGCCAAGGGTCTGCCGAAGGCGCCCACCAAAGTTGCGGCGCGTATCAAGTTGCCCCCGGAGGAGGCGGCTGCCTGGGAGACTGCGGGCATCCACTGCAGCGCCAACGAGCGTCGTGCAGACGAGGCGTCGCGCGACGTCGAGGCCTGGCTCAAGTGCATGTTCATGCGTGAGCGGCTGGGCGAGGAATATGGTGGAACGGTCAGTGCGGCGACCAGCTTTGGTCTGTTCGTGCAGTTGGACGGCTTGTATGTCGAGGGTCTGATTCACATCACCGAACTGGGCGGCGAGTACTACCGCTTCGACGAAGCGCGCCAGGAGCTGCGTGGTGAACGCAGCGGCGTGCGCTATGGCGTGGGTACCCGAGTTCGCGTACAGGTGAGCCGTGTGGACCTTGATTCACGCAAGATCGATTTCCGCATGGTTCGCGAGGGTGCTGAGCCGCGTCCCTTGGGGCCCCAAGGTGCGCGCAAGCGCGGTCGAGGCAGCGAGTCTGCGCGTGGCGTCGATGTTTCCGCTCAGGAAGAGTTGGGCGACATCCAGGAGTTGGACCGCGACGTCAAGCGCGCGACCAAGGCGAGCGGCAAGGGCGCCAAACCCTCGGGCAAGGGTCGCGCGCGCGTGTCGCTGGCTGCGACCGTGTCAGGACGTTCTGATTCGCCTGCCCATGCCGGGAAGGCAGCCGGCAAGAAGGCTGCAGGACGCAAGAGCGCCAAGGCAAAGCGCTGATTGGCGCCCCGACCAGCCCACCTCGGTCAGCTTGATCGAGGTGGGTTTTTCATGCTAGAATTCTAGGGTTTGTCCGAAATGGTTCGGATAAGCAAAATCCACGAAGCCGGCAATCCAAGGTGTCGCATCAATGCCCAGCATGGGCGTGATGAGATCGCTGCCGGCTTCTAGACTCAACCTCTGGAGCATTCCATGTCTGTATCCATGCGCGAAATGCTGGAAGCCGGTGTCCATTTCGGTCACCAAACCCGCTTCTGGAACCCCAAGATGGCCCCGTATATCTTCGGC
>Ga0209066_10005531_pt1 | contig 13291 bp, 12 predicted proteins | sample All_14_2_FD_187198 | JGI IMG/M metagenome (GOLD analysis project Ga0209066, IMG submission 187198) | Freshwater microbial communities in response to fracking from Pennsylvania, USA - Allegheny Zone_MetaG_DW_15 (SPAdes) (version 2) ...
GAGCGTTCTCTTTGGCAATCTTGCTCATTTCGAACTTAAAGCGCCGGTAGTCGCCTTCAGCGCCAGACTTCTCGTAAAGCGTCGGCATAGAGATGGCGAAACCATCTGCTCCCGCGCCACCAGCATGCTTACGTGCGACGCGATACAGCCAACGTTCCCGGCCGCCGGTCAGTGAGAAGTAGGCGGGATCGATTGCTAGAACCCCGCCCTCCATGAGCACTCCGTCATAGAACCACTTAGCGAGGGTAATCCGCATGCCGCGTACGTTACCGGCTCGATCTTTTAACTGGCTGTGACTGTCGATCCAAGAGAACGTGGTCTCAACGGCATCTCCAGCCCGGATATTGGTCTTTACAGTGGTGGATTGCAGCCGATCCAACGCATTGCCCAGCAACTCGTACGCGCGCCCGCCTACTTCTCGCTTCAGCGTTCGAAGCATATCATAAGGCACTACATTGAGCGTTTGCGGGATGTAGTTCGATCCGCGGCGCTTGTGCTCAATCAGAACTGACGCGCAGTATATTAAGATATCCAAATCATAGATCGTCGCTAGCCCGTACTCCGAGTTTGCAGAGACATGGACAGTCGTCTTCCGATCCGGGCTTACATAGTCGATGGGCTTAAGGCGCTTGCGCTTGGACAATGAGAAGAAGGGGCGCTCCATCGTCTCCCGCTGGTCGCGAAGGGGGAGTGCCGTCAGTTGCGGCAGAAAAAGGTCTACTTGACCTTCGTCGTGAGAATCCCGTGCCATCGATCACCTTATTGACTGCGGTAAAACGCGTTTTACCGCAGTATAAGCTATTGAATTATATAAATAAAATGTCACTGGATCATGCGCGACCAAACCGCGCGCCCTCAATAACGGGACGCAAAGCTTCTAGGATCTCGTCAACTGAAGCTGGTGCCGCGGGGTTGATGTTGAGCGTAATACCCTTCGCCTTCGTATCCGAAAGAATCAGTCCAAGCTCCTTGCCCGAAGCGCCTATTAGCTTTGCTCTGCCCTTGGTCGGGGTGGGCGATGGGCTACGCTGAGCTGCGGCGGCTAGCCGCTCACAAACTTTGCTTCCCTCGATCAGCAGGCCACCGGCGGCTTTGAGTTCGGCTTGCTCCTGTGCCAATGCCGAAGCAGCAGCAATAATATTATCCCGATAGCGCTCGTCCTTTAGCAAAGGAGAAAGGCGCATACCGTGCCTGACCTTCAGGTCGCCTGGATCTGCGAAAGCCGCCACCACTTCATCTGGAAGTTCGGCCAGCTGAAGGAGGTTGTGCAGGTTCTGCTTTGGGATTGCCAAGCGTTCAGCCATCTTCGTTCTGACACCGTTGTAGTATGTGTCGACAGCAGATCGGTAATTGCGGGCGCGTTCAAGGTCAGTAACATCCTCCCTTTCGCGATTTTCGAGATCTGCGAGCCGAAAGGCGGCTTCGTCATCCAACGTTTCGATGCGGGCAATGAGCTCTATTTCTGGATGATGGTTCGCGTTAAGCCAAGACACCGAAAAATGGCGTCTAGTCCCTACGATGAGCTCGTAAGGCAGATTCCCATTTAGCGTGCGCCGGACCACGACCGGTTCACGGTTAATCCCTTCTTCGCGAATTGATTCAATAAGCGACGCGCAGCGCCGATAATTCAGTGCTGCATGATCGCGTGCGTTACCCGGCCAAATCGAACACTCTGACGGTTTCAGCCGGATCGTTAGCTTTTTAACTGCACGAGCGATTTCGTCGAAGGCGATCCCACGACGTTCCAGGAAGGAGGGAGCGACAGGCTCTTCTGCCGGTCTTTCCTCTTCACGCGCGTTAGCAATATTCTCCGGCTCAGCTATCGGCTGAGGGGGCGTGCCAAGACTGTCGATCGCATTAGCGAGAAGACTTCGCCGTTTGCCTCCCGCGCCGCTCATGCTGCCTCCGTCAACCGGTCGGTGCCGAGCTGGGCCATTCTTGATGGCCATTGCTTGCAGATGTCCTTCTCGATCTCTCGGAACACCATGTTGAGGTTATCCCGGCAACGCACATAGGTCTGGTGAGAGCCGTAGGGCTTATTGATCTCGTAGATCGACGACATTGCCAGTCCCGCATTCTTGATCTCCTCAGAGAGCAGGATAGGGGTCGAAAGCATCTGCCCGGCGTATGTCTTTTCCATAACCTGAAGCATTTGGGCTTCGTTGGTGCGACTGGGCTGGAACATCGTGCAAACTACCCGGATGAACCCATAGTCGATCGTCGAATCGAAACGCGACACAAGGTCCATCGCTTCTCGGCAGGTTTGCATAAAATGGATCGTCGACAGGTAATCGAGTTGCCGCGCTGGTACGGGAATGATCAAACCGTCAGCAGCCGTCAGCGTGTTGACGCCTAAGAAACCCATGGCTGGAGGAGGGTCAAGAATGATGACGTCATATTCGGACCGCACTTCTTCCAAGCCGATCCGCAGCATGCGGAACGCACCGGCAATAGCAGTCGGGCCCTCTTCAATCGTGGCCGTCAATTCCCATTCGGTATCCTGAAGGCCGAGGTTCGCTGGGCAGATATCTATATTTGGCCAAGCAGTCTTTTGAATGGTCTTCCGAAGCGAGTCAGCCTCGTCGATGCGCGGGGATAGGAAGTTCGAAAGTGTGTGGGTTTCTTCCACCAAGGCTTCGAGATTTACGTCGAACATCACGCTCATCGACGCCTGGGGATCGCAGTCGACGACAAGGATCCGGTACCCTCGTAGTGCCAGATAATCAGCAAGATGCTTGCCGGTCGTAGACTTGCTGACTCCACCTTTGAAATTTTGGACAGCGACAACAACCGCACGTTCTGACGGCAGCTTGCCCATTTTGATGCCGAGCGCCTCGCGGATCGCGATGAGGTCATCGACTGTGTAGACGCGGCGACCATTCGAGGCAGTCTTTGGGGCGGGTAAACGCCCCCGAGCCTCGGCCTTAGACAAAGCTTCTGGTGTGCGCCCCAGGAACTCCGCCGCGACTGACGCGCCCATCGTGATATTCAGGGTCTTGCGGTCCAATGGATCAATGGCTGCTTGGCGCAAAACACTCTTGGCGTTCACGCACGATGTGATCATCGAATCAAGAATCTGGCCAGACAGCATCGATTTGTCCCTGTTTTCGGAGCTTTTCAGCAGAGGTTCGTGAAAAATGCTGAAAAAAGCCCCTCAATCCGGGACAGGTATGCCAACCTGCACAAGGTTAGTCAATTCGGGCCATGTCCGATGGCGGTCTTGGACATGGCCGGAAATCCATACCTAAGTCAGAATGCCTGCCTACCTTCGGCGATGTTTAATAGCTCCGAAAAAACGAACGTAGCCGGCGCTCGGCCGGAAGCAGGCATAAGCTCCCGAAGCAGGCCGTTGCTGCGTAAGTCGCGGATGATTTTGCGTGCAGTTGCAGGCGGAATCTGAGCAGACGCGATGAAATCCGGTGTCTGGAAAATAGGCCGCTGGAAGATCCAGTCGAGAGCCCGCACCGCATACTGCGAATGGGTGATTTCAACCACCCAATCGCGCTTTGCCTGATGCAGTTCCAGTATCCTTTGGGCCTTCTGAGTATTTGCTTCAGCTTGAGCAATGATCCCACGGAGGAAGAAAGCTACCCATCCGGTCCAGTTGTCATCGCGGGAGACAGCAAGCATCCGATCGTAATACTCTTCGCGGTTAGCCTCGAGATATTCCGACAGGTAGAAATTCGGTTGTGAGAGCAACCCATGTGCGTAGAGAAACAGAGGGATTATCAATCGTCCAATGCGCCCGTTGCCATCAAGAAAGGGATGGATGGCCTCGAATTCTGCGTGAACGATTGCGAGCTGTACTAGCCTGTCTGGCGCGTCGCCATGAATGTAGGCCTCCCATCCAGCCATTGCACTTTCAATGCGGTCGGCCCCAGGCGGCACGAAGCGGGCTTGCTCGATGCTGCAGCCTTCCGGGCCAATCCAGTTGGGAATGCGGCGGTATTCGCCCGGGTCTTTGTGGCGACCGCGCACGCCATCCATCAGCACGCGGTGTGTCGCCTTTATGAGACGCTGTGATAGCGGGAGTTCGGACATGAGCGCTTGCGCTTCACGCAGTGCAGCGCGGTAGTTGAGAACCTCACGCGCGTCAGCTTTCTTCGGTGTGCTTTCGTCGAACAAGTGACCCTGCGCTTCGAATTCCAACACTTCTCCAAGCGTTACCTGCGTGCCTTCGATCTTGCTGGAAAGCACAGCTTCGCGCGCTGTCAGAGGCGACAACAGGATTTCAGGATTGGGAATGCCTGACAGAACGCCTTCGTACCGAGCTATGGCTGCATTGGCCGGGCCAACAAGTGGAAACAGCTCGCCAAGATCGAGTGCGGTAGGGGGGAAGCGTCCCTCGTGGTAGGCAACAGGCAAGCGTTTCTCCGTCCGGCGTCTCAGCTAGGGTGCACGTCGGCTGACTCGACGTTGATGATCGTCTATCTACACCTACAGCATTTGATGATCGTGAAACAGGCTTTGGGTTACATCAAGCGTGGTTGATGTACGCAAACGATCATCAAAGCTAGATGTGCAGGAGTTATCCGTCCTCGCCAATTCTCAGAGTTCGCCTAAGGCTGACGGTATGCGGACTGATTTCCAGCATTTCGTCGAGGCTCAAAGCGACGCATACCGCCGCGCGACCACAGAGTTGCGGCACGGGCAAAAGCAAACTCATTGGATGTGGTTCATCTTTCCGCAGCTTGCCGGCCTTGGCAGAAGCGACATGGCCAAGAAGTATGCTCTGGCATCGCTGGAGGAAGCGCGGGCCTATGCGGCCCACCCAGTTCTCGGACCTCGCTTGTTGGAGTGCGTCGACCTTTTACAGGATCTGCCGACTGCCAATGCAACCGCCGTTTTTGGTGATGTCGATGCCATGAAGCTGCACTCATGCTTGACGCTGTTCACTTTAGCGTGCCCTAATCGCCCGATCTTCAAAGCAGCCAATGATCGGTGGTTTAAGGGTGAGCTGGACGAAGCGACCATGGCCCTGATTTGACGCCTTTGAAGAGGAAGCATGCAGGTGACCTATGTAGGGCCGACCGAGACGGCGGCGCAGCATGATCCATGATGTTGCGCCTGCCGAAAGTACAAGCGCACTTCCAGCAGGCGGCTCATTCAGAAGCTCGCGAGCAAGCCAACTGCGTAATACTCAGCGCCGGCGTTTGCCTTCACCTTGAGCTTGGGAAGAATGCTGAAGGCTGCAGTGCCATACGGGCGCACCTTGTCGCCGCTGTACCTTGCACCGCCTCCAACCTCGGCGATGCCCACTAGCGTAACTGTTGCCTCGATTTTTCCGTACGCTTTGACGGCGGTGTTATCGCAGCGCTCCGATGCTGCGAACTGGCCATTCGTGCTGTCGCGGCAGATAGTTTGCCCAGTAGAAGTGGTTTGTTCGTAATAGCGGTTGTTGTCCCGCTGGTAGATGAATGCGCCCACCATGGGTCGAAGGGTGAAAGGACCTTTCGAAAGGTTGTAGCCAACGCCCAACTCGCCACCCCAAATGCTCTCGGCTTTGGTGGCATTGGCTTCCAAGGCCACGGAGTTTGCCAACGCCGTGCTAGGCAAGGCGACAGCCGCAGCTACAGCCACGAAAAAGTAAGATTTCACAATGATTCCCTCTTGTTAGAGGGGCGAAGGCCGTGAGGAAAACTAAGCATGAGGACAAGGCCATTCGGCGGATCTTCCACAGTCGTAGTGCTTGTCACTTAGCACCGGTCCAGGGAGCGGCTAGCTTGCGCAGCCTGCTGACATCTGGCAACCGGCTGCCTGCAAGCGGACGTGGCGGAATGGTAGACGCCGGGGACTTAAAATCCCCTGGGCCATGCTCGTGCGGGTTCGAGTCCCGCCGTCCGCACCAAGTGGGCCTGTAGCTCAGTGGTTAGAGCTGGCCGCTCATAACGGCTAGGTCGCGGGTTCAAATCCTGCCGGGCCCACCACTTGGAACGCTACAGATCAAGCGCGCTCTGGTTGCCGCTTGGTAGCTCTAGCTTATCCTCGACGGTCGCAGCGATAGCCAAGGCAAGCTCCATCGCCGCATCATATCGCATGTAAGGGCTAGGTGCCGTGATCCCCACTCGCGCCCAGCCCGGCGCTTCGAGTATGGTCGTGGCAAGCATTGTCGGATCGATTCTGGTCATGCCTTTCGAGAACATAAATAGAACAAAAGCGCAAGACCGAAGGTGCTAAAGGCATAGCGTCCCTGTGACGATCACGGAGCAAAGAGAATGTGCAACCTCTATCGCATGAGCAAATCGGCTGCCGAGATCGGGTCGCTTTTTGAGGTGCAGGCAGTCGGGGGGGCCAACTTTGGAGCTGAGGTCTATCCAGGCTACTCGGGTCTGGTCATTGCTGACGGATCAGCACAGACCATGGTTTGGGGCTTCCCTCTATCGTTAAAAGGGAAATCCGGACAGCCACTAAAGCCAAAGCCGGTAAACAATGCCCGGGAAGACAAGCTAGGGTCGAGCTTCTGGAAACCAAGTTTTGAGCGTCGCAGATGTCTGATCCCCGTCAGCGCATGGGCTGAAGCCGAGGGCAATAAGGGCGAGATGACCCCGACCTGGTATTCAGTCGCGGGACAAGACGTCTTTATGGTGGCAGGCATTTGGCGCCCTACAGAAGAGTGGGGCAATGCCTACTCGATGGTCATGGTGGGAAACTGTAATCCAGACTACGCCCCTTGATCCCGGTCAGAGCTATGCAGGGAAGATTGTGCTGCAGAAGGTTACATCTACCAAGCGGCCCGAGCGCGTCTCGATCGTCGTCAACTGGAACGGCGAGCAGTACCCCTTCGCATTTCAGCTTGCTAAGCCCGGTACGCCATCACCCGCTTTCACGGCCATTGCGCCCGCGGCAGCCCGGCCTTTGCCGGCACCGCCAGTGGCTGTCAACGCCGTCGCCAGGCAGCCTGATCTCGGTGCTTTGATATCCAAAACTGCCCTTTATAGGAGCGGCCTCACGAACTCGACGACGGTACGGTCATTTGCGAGTTTACCGCCTCCGGCAACGAATTGCTGTTGACCGCTGCAGTACCTCAGGGGACGGGCGCATTCTCAGACTATACCAAGGCGGCGGCGACAAAGGCGATTTGCACTCGCCGGGCTTTTGCACCTCTGCTGCAAGGCGGAGCGAATATTAGGGCCCGGTACGTGGGTGCAGGGTGGAAGAGGGTAGGGGAGGTCACCGTGACGACCGCGAACTGTTTGGGCTAACATGCGATCAATTGGCATGACGATGGTAGATTAGCGGTGGCAATTTTAGCTGCCGCCAGCGCATACTGAACGCACAATTCTGCGTCTCCCCTAGCAATTTTCGCACTTGCAGCAATTCGCTCGCTGACCCAAAGCAGCCTTGCCTTTCAGGCATCCTCTCCCAAACTTTCCAAGGCTGGCCTTCGGGCCAGCCTTTCTTTTTGCGCGCTAAGACGTGAGACGCGCTTCTTCAATTAGTTGTCATTAATGACACTTCGCCTCAGCGGGCGAGATGTCACTAATGACAAAGCGCATTTCCCGCGACGGGGGGGATTCACAGGATTCACCTTTTGTGCTCAATAATGGTCCATGGAGCATTCGACGCAAAAACCCGGACTAGGCGGCATATACGCACTGCTGTCGCAAGCATCGAGCAGACCGCGCTACGCGTTCCTTGTCCTGCAATTGATCGCTGAGCTCGCCGACGAGCGCGGCCACGCTGGTCCGTTTGTCAAAACCGAGGGCAGGGCGGTCCTGCTGCGTGAATGGCTGTGCGATCAGCTTCTGCCTATGAGCGAGCGGCCTGGCCGCCGCGCCTCCTTGCGGCGAAGAGTCGAGGGAGAGCTCGCCGGATCGCTTTCAGGCAATGCTGAATTGGATGCGCAGCGCATCGAGCAGGCCGTTGATGATCAAGTGCGTGCCGTCGGCCGTGCCAACGTCAGTCGCGCTGTTTCAGAGCTGGTCAAAGCCGGGATCGTAAGCCGCTTCTATCAGGGCTTCGCCACCAATCATGTCCACCAGGGGGGAGGGCGCAATGTGGTCTACGTTGTCAAACCCGAAGTCCTGCAACTTCTCCCCAAGGTGCGATCAGTGACAATTGGAGTGGCATTGTCGGCCGCTCCACCTCCCATTGACCCCATCCTTGTGCGGGTCCCACAGCGGAAGTGGGGAGGGGCAAGGCAGGGCGACTTGTTCGCAGCTTGACGTCGTCTTGCGGGAAACGCGGTGCTGCTTCCCACAAGGCGACGCTCCAAAAATTCAGGCGTCGGCTGCAGAAGCCTCCGCTGGTGCCTTACGCGCCTGCTTTACCGGCGCGGCTTTTGCCGCCTTCGTTTCATTTGGCTTGCGCCCGAGACCGATCTTCTTGGCCAGGTCGCGGCGGGTCTCTGCATAAGCCGGTGCGACCATCGGGTAATCGGCGGGCAGGTTCCAGCGCGTGCGGTACTGCTCTGGCGTCATGTTGTAATGCGTCATCAAGTGCCGCTTGAGCATCTTGAGCTTCTTGCCGTCTTCAAGGCAGACGATGTAGTCGGGCTTGATCGAAGCACGGACCGAAACTGCCGGTTCCGGGCGAACTTCTTCGACTTCGACCGGCTGATCAAGGCCGGCAAGGGCCCCGTAAACCTTGGAAATTAGCGTGGGAAGATCGCCAACAGCAACGCTGTTGTTGCTGACATGTGCGGCAACAATATCAGAGGTTAAGGTAATAAGCGTTTCGCGCGTGGCGGTAAAATTATCGGACATGTGAATAGCGACTCCAGATCTGCTTATTGACTTTGAAGCTTTAGTATTATGCTGAAAATTTGGCATTTGCCAGTACGCATCAATATCTCTTCCAAAAGCCCTCGAAGATCTGGCTGTGATGCGATCACGGCGAGCTGTGAGAGTTGAGTCTTGCCCGCCAACGATTTTCATTGGTGTGGCCGAGGTCTGGTTGGTGCTGATACTGCATTGAAGGGAGTAAGAAAGCAGTGCCATCAATGCACAATAGCAGTGGCGAGGGCGGCTTACCCCTTTACCCCAAGTTTCTTTCCAGTGGCATTGCCTGCCGGGAGTCAAGCATATAGCAAGCCGATGAAGTCCGCCCGTCTGTAGCCTTGGCGGCGCGGACTTCACCCCTACCTGCCTATTGCGCGCGGCCGAACAATGGTAAGCGTGCCTTGTTACAATTCCTGCGGATATTTCAGGCCCATTCAGCCTTTAGTACTTGGTGGATAAAGCGCGTTGGCGAAGTTGGTGGCTGCTGTTTCGTAATCTTTCTGGCGGATGTCTCTCTTAAGGTCTTCGAGGAGATTGATGAAACTCTCCTCAGAAGTCTCTCGCAAAGTGTGCAACACCATTTCTTTGGTATTGTAGTTTGACAGTGCGTCCTGAGGTCGTGTCCCACGGGGTGGTGTAAGAAGGTTTCCCTGAGAGGGTGGCCACCGTCGATCTTCTGGTAGGGTTCGGATGCGAACTCGAACCTGGAGAAGATGACGATGACCGATGATAGAATGGCCCTTGTAGAGCTGATCGAGCAAGGGGCTGATAGCGATTTGGTGCGTGAGATGCTGGCTTTTGCCGCCGAGCGCATGATGGATATGGAGATTGAGGCCCGGACTGGGGCGCCTTCTGGCACTCGGAGCCCGGCGCGGCTTACCCACCGCAATGGCTATCGTGAACGTGGCTGGGACACCCGTGCCGGCAGGATCGACCTAGCGATCCCGAAGCTGCGCAAGGGCAGCTACTTCCCGAGCTTTCTGGAACCGCGCCGCACTGCCGAGAGGGCTTTGGCAGCGGTGATCCAGGAAGCATACGTCCATGGTGTTTCGACCCGCTCGGTTGATGATTTGGTGAAAGCCATGGGTGCCAGCGGGGTTTCGAAGAGCCAGGTAAGCCGCTTGGTCGCCGAGATCGATGAGCGGGTGAACGCCTTCCTGACGCGCCCGATCGAAGGCGAGTGGCCCTATCTGTGGATCGACGCCACTTACCTCAAGGTACGCGAGGGCGGCCGGATCGTGTCGACGGCGGCAATAATCGCCGTAGGCGTCAACACCGATGGCCGACGCGAGGTGTTGGGCATTGCCACCGGCCCTTCGGAAGCTGAGCCCTTCTGGAAAGCCTTTCTGCGCTCGCTGGCTGACCGGGGCTTACGCGGGGTGAAGCTCGTCATATCCGACGATCACAAGGGCCTGCGTGCCGCTGCCAGCAAGGTGTTCGCCGCGAGCCAGCAACGCTGCCGGGTGCACTGGATGCGCAATGCGTTGGCCCATACCGCGCCCAAGCAGCGGCCTGCCGTCATCGCCATGATCAAGACGATCTTTGCGCAGGAAACCGCCGAAGCGGCTCACCAGCAGTGGGGGCAGGTCGCCGATGCGTGCCGCGAGAAGTTCCCCAAGCTGGCCGGCATGATGGATAGCTCGCGCGAAGATGTTCTCGCATACATGGCCTTCCCGAAGGAACACTGGGCGCAGATCTCATCGACCAACCCACTGGAAAGGGTGAACAAAGAGATCAAACGGCGCGCCGACGTAATCGGTATCTTTCCCAACGACGCAGCCGTACTCCGTCTCGTGGGCGCACTGATGCTGGAGCAAAACGATGAGTGGGCCGTATCCCGTCGCTACATGACGCTGGAAACTCTCGGCTCGGTAAGCCATAATCCCATCGTCAGCCTGCCCGCCGTGGCAGCCTGATCTGATCCCGATCCTACCTTGGATCGACGGCTCTTACACCACCCCGTGGGACACGACCCGTCCTGAAATTCTGAGGTAAGGAAACGCATTCCACTTATGGCTTTTTGGGCAACATAACCTGCTGGCTGAGTGACAGCTTCCGTAGCGCCTGCGGAAACAACTTCAAGAGGCGCTTCGTTATCAAAACCTGCTTTGGAGCGCGCTGTACGACGCGCTGTCTCTTCGTTTTCCATTATTTACTCCAATCTGTCTCGGAGAGATCCGCTCGTGGTCTGAACTATCCCGGAACGCAAAAATCACCATTGCGGCACACTTCGATCGTCCTGCCATAATGGGCGCCGCGCAGTGTCTGATGAAGCGGTCCGAATTCACAGACACACTTGCAGTTGTCAGGTTGCGGAAGCCCTGAACATCTGCGCGATAAGGTTAGCTGGGCGGAAGCGCTGTATGATTTGCAGCCAGCCAAGCAGGTCGCGTCCGTCAAGGTGGTGTAATTTCGGCTGTGGCCGTGGGCCATCGTCAGGCGGCTTTGGCGGTGATGTGTAGGGGCTGATTTTCCTCCTCGATCATGGGTTGGTTGAGTTCGGCCATGCCTTCGATCTGCATGTATCGGTGCTGGAGCTGCCACTCGTCGTTCTGCTCCATCAGCACAGCCCCGACGAGGCGGATGATGCTGTCTTCGTTCGGGAAGATTCCGACGACGTCGGCGCGGCGCTTGACCTCCTTGTTGAGCCGCTCGAGCGGATTGGTTGAGTGTAACTTCGTGCGGTGCTGGGTGGGAAAGCCGGTGTAGGCGAGCACGTCGGTTTCGGCCTCGTCCATGCAGGCGCCGAGCTTGGGCCAACGGGTGCGCAACTGGTCGGCGACCTGTCGCCAGACCTGCGTTGCGCTTTTCTGATCGGGCTGCAGGAAGACCTGGCGGATCGCGGCGGCGACGACAGTGTTCTGGCCCTTGGGCACATAGGACAGGGCATTGCGCATGAAGTGCACCCGGCAGCGCTGCCAGGTGGCGCCCATGACGCGGGTGATCGCGCCCTTGAGGCCCTCGTGAGCATCGGAGATGACCAGCTTCACGCCGGTAAGACCGCGCCGAACAAGGTCCTTCAGGAAGTCGGACCAGAAGACCTCCGCTTCCGAGGGGCCGATATGCAGGCCGACGATCTCGCGCCGGCCCTCGGTGTTGACGGCCATGGCGATTATTGCGGCAACGCTGATGATCCGCCCGCCTTCGCGTACCTTGAGATAGGTGGCATCGAGCCAGAGATACGGCCATTCGCCGGTGAGCGGGCGTTTCAGAAAGGCATGGACGCGCTCGTCAATGTCCTTGCAAAGCTTGGAGACGGTGGACTTGGAGATGCCGGTCATGCCCATGGCCTGGACGAGTTCATCGACCCGCCGGGTGCTGACCCCGCCGATCCACGCTTCCTGGATCACCGCAACCAGCGCTTTCTCGACCATCTTGCGGGGCTCAAGGAAGCCCGGAAAGTAGGACCCAGCACGCAGCTTGGGGATTTTCAGGTTCAGCGTGCCTACCCGGGTATCCAGCGAACGGTCGCGATAGCCGTTGCGCCAGGTCGCGCGCTCGCTGCTGCGTTCGTGGCGACCCGCGCCGATCAGGCCATCAACGTCGGCCTCCATGATCAGCTGCAGCACGTTCTCGGCGATGGTGCGCAAAAAATCCGGTTGGCCGCCCTTCGCAGCAAGCTCTTCGATCAGTAATCTGTCCTCGGTCATCGGGAACTCCTCTTCGTCACGGTTGAAGTGTGCAAACTCCACCATAACGATGAACCCGGTGGCCACCAGCGACGCCGCATTCCGGGGTGGGGCATGCCCCACCCCGGAATACACCATCGCCTACACCGGAAATTACACCACGAGCGCGGACGCTAACATGAAGCGACCTTCGGGCCGCGCATCGAGTATAAACACAGCTACTCTTCATACTACCCGCAATCCACAACCTGCAAAGGCATATCCCAACGCAGCGCTCGGCGAATTTGGCCGCTGGTTCCGACACGAATATCTGATAATCCGGCTCGACGTATCGCTAACGTTGAGGCGGCGTGCGCGATGATCGCGGCAATCTGGCCTACCATCTAATGCCGCTTTGTTAACTCGTCGTAGAAGAACCTCTCAAGCAAAGCGAATGTCCGCTTCTCTCCACTTTGTGCCGACGACCGGACCGTCTCGTGCCGTTTAGGGTTTCGGACGCCGTCAGGCGTCGGAAAGTCTTCGATGCCCGAACCGCGGTGGTCATAGGCTGAGAGCTATGGGGAAAGCGGTTTTGAGCGTGGCCTGGGGCTGACGGATGCTGCCCAAAATCGGACGCATCTGAGAGCGGACCGTCTGGATTGAGGTCGCAAAAGCAGACGCCGAAAAGCGGACGGTCCGATTTTGATATAGGGGCGACTGCTATTCGGCAAGGCGAGCGCAAGCGGGTCCGCTTCCGGACGCAGGGCTGCGCCGGGTATGGGAGTGGATGAGCCGTGCCGGGTCACGGCGCCTGTGTCCCGGATGAGAGTGAGGGCGGTGGCGGCGCTCGGGGTTGATAGCGACGTTCGAAGACCTCGATGATCACCATGGTGCCGCCGCAGCACGGACACAGCGGCGGAGCTTCGAGCTCGGCGGGCGGATCGTCGGCCGGCGCGGGGGCGA
>Ga0209066_10005532_pt1 | contig 13289 bp, 35 predicted proteins | sample All_14_2_FD_187198 | JGI IMG/M metagenome (GOLD analysis project Ga0209066, IMG submission 187198) | Freshwater microbial communities in response to fracking from Pennsylvania, USA - Allegheny Zone_MetaG_DW_15 (SPAdes) (version 2) ...
GCGTTGGTATTCGATAGTGGCAAAGCTGCTTTCGAGGCGTTGGAAACAACAAAGAATAACACATCACAAAGCAGATTAAAGATTGTTGCCTATAAGCCGATAACGGATCAAGCCGGGAATATTGAACGGTTAGCCGTTAAGATCGATTTTGAAAATGGGAATGTAGGATACTTTGTGAGATCGCATAAAGGTGGGTTTAATTACAGTTATGATCAATCCGGCGCAAAGGTTTTCAATAGTCGCAAGACGGCCGAAAAGTTTGTGACGGATAGCAAAGTTGCAAAGTGCAAAAATTCTTACACGAATAAGATTAAACAATTAAGCGTTGTCACGCTTTAAGGAGGAAAAACAATGTTAATTACGCAAGATCGCATGGTTGGCGATGTAGATCGAAAGTTGGTAAATCATGGTTATGGAAAAATTGTGGTTCATTCTTTGAAGATCGGTGTTTATTATACCAAAGAACAATTAGATGAAAATGTTCGTACAAGAGATATTTTATCGCCGGAGGATTGGTTAAAAGGAGGGGAAGATTATCGTATTGATTTTCATAAAAAGGTTTTGGCTTTGTTGAATAGGATCCATGAAAAGCATTATTTGTATCAGTTCGAACAAGGATCAGATACAAACGGTGGGCGAGATCGTTATCGTAGTGGCGATTATGATTTATTCTTTTATAGCAATAAAGGTTGGAACGGAAAAGATTATTTTGATTACGTTTCGTTGACCGTAAACGATAAAAAGACAGATGAAGAAAATGCATTGATCCTTGCAGATGTTATACAGGTGTTGGAAAGCGCCGATATATCTTGCGCAAGTTGTTGTATTCAGTATCACGCCGTTTTGGATCGCGAATTAATCAATTGTGAGGTAAGGGCATTGTATGACAAGGTTGGAGAAAAGCTGCTTACTCAATATCACGGTGTGACCGGAAAATTAAAGATGATGGATAGTGAGCATGAGGAGGGGCGAGTATTTTATGGATTTTTCAAAAAGGGAAGTCGCAAGAGATATTATCCGGTTGAAACGGAGTATCTTTTATTCAAAACACTTTAAAAAAGGAGAAAAAACATGGAGAAAAATTGGTCGGAAGTTATCGCAAAGAATAATTTAACCTCTAAATGTTTTGGCGAAAACATTAACGAATATTTTAGAGGTGTACAGTACACGGTATGCGCTATGGGCGAAGCCGGAATTGATGTAGATGAATTAAGCCGTGATGATGAGTTTGATATGGCCCGTGGCCTGTATGATCGTTATATCGAATCTATGCAAGGAATGAGGGTTGAAAAATCGTATGACGGTTTGTTGGATTTTGTTCGCCGTGTTTCCGATGAGGGGCAATTATGAAAAAGTTTCTAATTGTCACAACGTGTACCGTTGGGATTAAATATCAAGCGCATATTCGGCATATTGACGGTACAATTATTACGGTTATATGGGATAACAACAAAGAAAGATTTTACGAAAGTATTAAAGAGTGGGAATTAGAAAACCAAGACGATAATTTATCAGTTGAGATTGTGTAAACAAAAAAAGAGAAAAGAAACATAAAATGTCAATTTTAAGACATTAAAGGAGGATCAAATTATGAAAACCGAACAAGATATTTTGGCAAAATTGGAAGAGGTTGAGAAAGATTTAGATGATATTGAAAATTCCCGGCGTGATTATTGCGATCGTGACTATCAAAAAATGCGTCAATTAGCATTAAAACGGCGCAGATATTGGAATAAAATTAAGGAAGAATCGAGGTAGGATCACAATGGAAATTATTGAAAAACTTAGCAATTCTCATGTGTCGGTAAGGTTTGAACAAGGTGATACTTTACCGATTAGTGGAGAGGATCACGACGATCAGTATAATTTACCGGCGTTCTATATTCAGAACAAACGTGGGGCAAAGAAACAATGGGAAATCCTAAAATCAAAGTTTAACAAGGATACTAAGTTCGATGATGTATGCTGGATATTGCGTGATAACGGCGCAAAGGTTCATCGTTGGTGTACAATGGATTGACGGATCGGATACGAATTTTCTTGAAAACTAAATAGAATTATGGTATAATACGGAAGTACAAACACAAGGAGGATATATGGAAAAATTTAGTTATTCTGTCAATGAGCATGATAATACAATCAGTTTTTGGGTTGGGAATAGAATTGTTGCTGTTTTGTCGGATATACCGAAAACCGAGGAAAGATGTTGCGAGTTGATGTGGGAAGTGTTGGATCAAGCCGGATTGTTGCCGGAAGAAAACAAGGAGGATTAAATATGTTACGCAATATCAGTTTGAACGAAACGCAAATGGAAAATATGTTAATGGCTATGGGTTACGATATATGGAATAATGATCACGTTGTTGATTCAACAAAAGTTTGCGAAGTCGCAGCTAATCTTGAGTGGGATTGTGATGTTTTGAAAAAATCGCAAACGTTGATGTTCACAAAGCAATTCGCCTTTAGTTCGGTCGAAATTGTAGCAAGTGCGCTATGCGATATGATCAATAATAATCATGTTGACGGTAATGGCGGCGATGATTTTGCAAATTGGGTTTTTAGTGGCATGGACTTAAATAATGACGAGAAAACTTTGGTTCTAAGAATTGCGCCGTTAGTCAATCAGATTACATCTATTTTCGAGGATTGGATTGAACCGTTGGATCAAGCGATCAACAAGGAGGATTAAATAATGAAAAAGAAAATCAAGGTAAATGTCAACGAGTTTGTTGAATATGCGAAGAAGATTGTTTTGGATCGAAGCGCAAAAGATTTGGGTTTTGATTTTGTAGAGTATGATGAATATCATGGTATGCACGGTTGGCGTAGATTTGAGGTTACAACCAAGTTGGATAATGATGTTGTGATTATGGGAGGATACGGTTATAACATTGAATTGATTGACATCACAGGTATGGACGATTGTGAATGTGAAGAAAGTGTAGAGAAGTTGGTTCGTTCTTATTTCCAAGATTTTGATTTACCGAAAGAAGTTTATATTGAAAAAATCGTTACTGATTATGAAGAATTAGATAAGAACGAATTGATTGATTTGCTTAAGGCGTACAATAATTATATCATTGAGCATACCGATGATATGTTACACGAAGAGTGGATCCCGGTATGTATTAGAGAATTTTTCGATAATGAATTTTTAGAGGATGTTTCGAATGATTAGTGGCAATAAGCGCAAGGAAATCTTTGAATATTTGGATAAGGTCGAGGCGGCGGATTTGTCGCTTAGTCAAATGTTAAGCGTGGTTCGTGCCGTGTTTAGTTTAAATCAAAAGGAATCGCAAGAGATTTTAACGGCATGGCGGGCAGCTTTGCCGGAGAGGAGTAAGTAATGGATAAGATCGGAAATATCGGTGTTATTGGTCAAGGCGCAAGTGTTGACAAAAGCAAGTTATGCTTGGTTGGTAAGAAAATTGATGATAAACGTGCCTCATTCGTATTGAGTGAGGATAACACGCCGATGGTTTTTACGGATAAGGCGGCTGCGATTAGGTTCATGTTGAAGAACGGCTACAGTTTGTTTGAGATCGATCAGTTCAAATTTTACAAAGCCGAATATCTGATTACGAATCGTTTGGTTGAAGTCGAGGACGAAAAGCCGTCCTAAAGGAGAACATATGGAAAAACACGTCAAGACAGTGACTTTATATTTTAACGAAGAAAACGATATTGTTGGGTTGTACGTTGAACAAAACGGATATGATAAAGATTGCGATGTAAAGATATTCGATCCCGAAAAGTTTTATGGTCAATCGTTGGGTGGTTTTGTAAGAGATTTTTGTAACCCACGCACAGATGTGTACTGTAAGCATTGTGGCAAAGAATTATCGCCAAGTACGATCGATGGTTATGCTTTTCAGTGTTTTGATTGCGATGAGGATTTTTATGAGTTTGAGGTTGTAAGTAAGGACGAAGAAAAAGACACGCAAGTGTAAAGGAGGATTGTATGAAACTAGATTTATCCGCCGAAATGGTATATACGCTATTACAGGCAGTTATAGTTGATATAGCAGCACATAGACAAAAAATGGGTACAATGTCATTCGCTCATTCAAGTTTAGATCAACAAAAAGTTTTACAAGAGGAAATGTTGAAGTTGAAAGTTTTACATAAAATGCTACTTGATTTGCATAGAGGGGACTAAAAAGGGCACAAAGTTGCCGGATAAAGGAGAATAACATGGCAAATATCAGTATAGCGACAGCTAAGGTGTTTATTACCGATGAAAATGAAGATTTGTGTTTGCCGATTAACTTTGATGATCCGAAGTATGCCGGATTGCGTGGCGCTATCAATGCGTTATCTTATGACGGCGAGGGTTTCTATGAAAACGGATTGTTTAATCTTTCCGGTCGGTGGAATTTAGGTAACAATTTTAATTTTCTAAAAGAACGTATATTGTTGTGGGAAGAATTTACCAAGGTTCGTGAAAGTGATGATCATGTTTTGTGTTTTGATTACATTGACTATGATTGTGGCATGGATTGGATCGGTCATTTCACAACGCTTTTTACAGGAGAAAATATTTGGGATACGAAGTCGGACGGAAGTCAATCGTTTGCAGATGTTGCTCGTGAGTTCAAGATTAAACGTCCGAGGGGCGATAATGAAGATAAGTGGGATCAGTTCTATGACAAGTTAAATCAAGTCATGGTTAAAGCGTGGGTAACGCAGGAGGCGGCATAATGCCCGGTACAACAACGTTGTATGTGATTCATTTTTTTAACGGCAAAACGATTAGCTGTTATGATCGTGAGTTCATTGATATGCGTGGGCTAAATGGTACAATTCGTATCTACCATGAAATCGGAAGTATGTGGAGTATTACTACATATTTTGAGTCCGATATTAAGAGTATTGAAAAGCATATTGTCGAGTTAATTTAGCCATAAAATACGGTTTTTATTGCAAATAACCCTTAAAAATGGTATAATACCGGGGTAGGACAAGGAGGATAACATGAATAGAAAACAATATGATCAAGCCGAATATTTTTACGGCGTACATTGTATGGCGGTGGATATTGCTAATCATATCGAAAATGCTAAGCGTTTGTCTTATAGCAAATCACACAAAACATATTGCCAAAATGTCAGTGCGTATTTAGGCTATGATGATTCGGAAGATGTTGTTTGGTGTCAAGCTGTTCGCATTTACGATTTGTTCAAAGAGTTTGACCGTAAGAACGATCCGATTGAAAGCGAATATGATGCTATGGCACGTTTCTTAAGTCAAGAGATTTATCGGTTACAAAAAGAAAGCGAGGATTAAATATGAGTAACGCAAAACAACGCACGAAGTTGCTATTAAGTTGGATGAATAAAATCTCTACGGCACGTCCGATTTTACGCAAGGCTGCTATCCAAAAGATCAGTGGATACGATCGTATGATTATCACGGATTCGTACATGGTGTTTTATCTGAATGATGATTTGCCGGATTTACCACACGTTGAACCACAAGACGGCAATTATCCGGCAATGGAAAATTTGTATACTGATTGGTTGGATCGTTCTGAACGTGAAAATCCAAGTCATTGGGTAGTCGATGTTGACATCTTGAAACAGGCGATCAAAGATAAGAATCAATTTGTTCGTGTCGGTGGATGTATGTTTTCTGCAAAGATGATCAAACGACTGATTGATGTCATGGGAACGAATACGTTGACGGTATCCCATGGTCGGTGTACCGGCGCTCATATTAATAACTTGTTAGGTTACGCTATGGTCTTGGGTTGCCGTGAAGAAGTGAAAAGCGACGATTTAATTGAAGTTGCTACAAGTGAGATTGTGTTATGATGATCCTTGAAATGATGATGTTGTTGTTGACCGGATTTATGATTGGATTGGCGCTTTGTGGGGTTGTGTTAATCCTGTATTGGCTAACACATTTCAAGCTGCCGGAGGTTTTATGAAAACAAACGAAGAAAAATTGTTGGGGATCGTATCACGCGTGTTGTTGCCATTGATTGCTACGAATATGTTGGCTGCCGTATGGTGTATCATTACGGAAACGATGGCGCAAAATGGCGATTACATCATGGCGATGGTTGCCGGGATCGTGTTTGTGATTGATTTGGTTGCCTTTGGGGTTTGGGGATTTTATACCATGGGGGATAAAAAATAATGGATGCTTTAACGCTTTTCAAACAGAATACGACAAGGGCGGCGCAAGTGTTGATGTTAGGACACGCCAAAAAATTTAACGAAGTTGCCGTGGAAATGGACGGTGTGGTATTCTGCGATTATACGTTTGATGATTTGTGGTTTAACTTTGGTGTTGAGGATCGTTCGGAATTGGCCGATAAGGTTTTTAGTGGGCGTGATGTTTCAAACGAAGCCGGGCATTGGCATAACACCTTTGTAGACGCTAAGACAGACGAAAAGACCGAATATGACTTCGTGGTTTATACGGGTGGTTTCCGGCGCCGGAATCGTCATGGCGTTGAAAAGATCATCGATATTGCCGTGGCTACGATGATGGTTGACGATGAGGTTGTATCCACGTTCTATTATGTAGAATAACAAAAGGAGGGTTCGTATGTTCGTCTTTCAGTGGTTGTTGATTGCATTATGGGTATTGGTCGAAGAAGGGCGAAAAGAAAACGATAAGGTTAAGCCGAATAAGCGAACGTTGGAAGAGGAACAAGATTGGCTGAACGGACGCAAGATTGAACGTGAACGTTTAGAGCGAATTAACAAGCTGTCTATGCAACGAAAGCAACAGAATGAGGATCAAGTTTGGATTGCAAAACAAAATAAACGCAAAGAGGATTTACAACGCCGGAACCGGCCGTGAGGAGAAAATATGAATAAAAAGGAAATCGTTATTTCGACCAAAAAATTCGGATATATTACAGGTTTTATCTCTGGGAAGAAAAAAGTCTTAAAGTCTGAAAGTTCTTTCCCTGTAGAGCAAAAAGATGTGTATGATTATACAATGATTGATCATAATGGAAATCAATACATCCTTGGTACGTTCACGGCGGAGCAGCTTGCAAAGGTTAAACGGATCGAAGAAGATTTGACGTATGATTATTCGATGTTGATTTAGATATGAAAACGAAACGATTTAAGCCCAAGGATCATGTGCGAATCATTAGCACGGATAGTGCGTGGATTGCGGATCCGGTAATAAAATCTTGGTATATCGGTAAAACCGGGGTGGTCGCAAAGCGTTTGGGTGCGCACCTTTATATTCTGATTGATCATTACGATGAAGATATTTGCTTGAAAGATGAAGATGTTGAACTGATTGAAGGTGAAAAATAATAGGAGGAAATTTAGATGAAATTCACGTCTACAAAGCGCTTAATGCGCCGGGTTGCACAATTGATAATGGCGTTTGTGATTATGGTTTCAGTGGGGAATCCGATTCCACAAAAGAAGTTGGTGTTCCGCGAACTTGCGCCGCCGGGTTTAATTGGTTTTGATTCGTGGCGTGTAAGCCAAGCCGAGGTGTTATCCAAGCTGGAACAAAAACGATTGGATCGTTTGGTATACGAAGCTGAACAAGAACGATTGCGATTGGAACACGAGGCATATATTGCGTCACGCAGCATAACGAAAACTGTCTACCTAACGAATTATTATATCGGCGATGGCAGTTCTGGATCAGTTACGGCATCCGGCAAAAATGTATCGCAGTTTGAAGTCAATGAAATTGGGTGGTACACCTACAAGGGCAAAGTGGTATTGGCGGGTGCGATGAATTACTGTCTACGCAGAACCACCGGTATTTGTCGGCGTTGGAATGTTCTTCCGTTGGGTTGGGTTTCGTTCGACTTCTATGACGAGGTTACGATTATCTACCAAGGTAAGTCCTACCGTGGCGTGTTCTTAGATCTATGTGGCGCAGCGATGTATCGTATCAATGGCGAACAATATCAACGCATTGATGTGTTTATCTATAAAAATCACTTTGGAAAAGTATTAGGACAGATCAAGTATACGCTTGACGATTAGACATTGATAAGTTTGTGAATTTATGTTATAATGTACAAGGGAGGAACTATGTCAAAAATTATGTTCATGGGCGAGGAAATCACGGATGGTATCATTTTTGACGCTACGCCCGGCTTGGTGATCGTTGAAACGATTCGTTATGAAGAGATTATATGCACTTATAAAGGGAAAAATTATTTAAGGATTTATTCGGATAACGCTAAGTTTACAGAATATAGTTATACATTTGTTCCGATCAAACGTCCTTGTGACCATAAAGGTATTGATCGAGAGAATTTACCGAAGCCTTATTTTACCATTGACAAGGGAGGAATGACTGTCTATGAAAAAGGTTGATGTTTTAGATGAAGCGTTGCAAGAAGAGGGTGACGCTACAAGCGCCGATTTAATTATCACGTTGACCGATCGGTTGCGTGTGTTGGTGTTCAGATCCAAGAAAGAATATTTGTTGCAAGAATTGATTCGCCGGACAAGCCGTGGCAAGGGGAAATTAGCCGAGGGTGTCAAGTATGAAAATTGGATGGCAAGGGGCAGCTTTGGCAATGTCGAACAATGTTTGGTGTTGGCGGTTCGACTTGCTGCCGAATTGAAGTGCGTGGATAAACGCGAGATTGAATTAAAAGAATTTCTCAAAGCACAACGAAGTTGTAATGCCGAGTTAAAAGAAATTATTAAGGGGATTTAATATGACAGACAAGAATTATCCCAAGATTTTCCAAACCGAATACGAGTTGCGAGAAACTATTGATGAGATCATCGAACGAACCGGATTAACCTATCGTGAAGTGCGTGATTGTATTGTGTTTTGGATCATAGATGGATCCAAGTACGGTGTACGGTTGCGTGACGATGGCGAACACCGGTTATGGATTGAGAACGTCGAACAAAAGTGATTAAAGTTGTACTAGCCTTATTTTCAGACGTGTAGGACGTGATTTGCGTTGAGGTAGGGTAAATATACCGCCAACGATTTACAACGCTTGTACAAAAGATTTTAACATTAAATCGGAGGATATTATGTCGAAGATCGAACGCCGCGTTTATAACAAATGGGCATTTACCGAACAGGAAGATTTGAAGGGGAAAATCAATCAACAGATTTACAGACGGTTGATGAAGAAGTATCGTTGTGCGATCATTTTTCCAAGTGAAGTTGGAATTTATAATACGGATACCTTTGATTTGATTCTGATCCAAGTTGCTGGGTTCGCACATTCAACGTATTCGATTTATCACAACACAACGCATTTGTCGGATGATGAAATCATGTTGATTTGCGACCGGGGCAACTTGTGCTTTGGTGGGCATCGTGAGGGTGGCGCATTTATCGTTGAAGAGGATTGATTGTATCATTTAAGTTGCATTGTAACAATCGAAATGTTATAATGCAAATAGTTTAGTATTTGTAAACTTGAACGTAAAAGTTTAGTATTACAGACAATTTGAACTGTCGCAAAAATGGCGATAGTTGGGAGGAGGTTTAGATGAATCAAGTGGTAATTGATCAGATTATTTTGTTGGAACAGAGAAAAACGCAATTGCAGCGTGAAGTACAGTCGCTTTCTGGCAACAAAGGACGGTCTTTGGGTGTTCATAGACGTCCCAGCTACATGGGTAGTGGATTAGATCTTATTTGTGACTTAAGCGACGAAGAGATTGATGCTCTTATTCAATATAAAGAATCGTCAATCGCTGACATTAAAAAGACTTTGGATTCGTTATAAAATCTGTATTTTATGTGGATCATTCCAATAAAGGAGAAAAAATGGAACTGGGAAAATTTGAAGAACTTGAAAAGCTGATGGGCGAAAAGAAAAGATTGTTGGATGATATTGACACGTTGGCGGCGAGATTTAAGGGTGGTGTTTATATCGCTTACGATGATTCCGTTTGGGGTATGCCTAATTCACGGGTCAGAATTTGCATCTTGACCGCAGATGAAACAAATGCAATCATTCGATTAAAACAAAAACGCGTTGACGAAATCGAAGAGATTTTTTACAAGGCATAGTCAACCATGACAAAACAATTAATTGATAGTGTTCTTAAAGATGGCGTTGCGAAGTATCCGGTAGGCGATTATGATGGCTTCAAGGGGGAAGTCAATTTAAAAATTGATCCCACTACGTTGTTGGAAGTCGTTCTTTCAGTAAATCATTACCGTGCGTTTGTGGGTGAATTCACACTGTTGGTTCGACAAGGATTGATTGATCGTGATGGCGAACTATTTCTAATCCCGGATTGGGATAAGTTTATTTGGGCGGTGGATGCGTACTACAAAACGTGCTACGCAGAGGAGGATTAACGTGAGAGCGACAATTCAACGATTCAAAGAAGTTGTAGGTGATTGGCATGATTTGACCATCTATGATTTGTGGATGCTTGAGGGGTTCTTGGTGGATGCACTAAAAGAGTTTAACGATCGTGGTATTTCATTAGTAAAAGAATTGGAAATTGTTGATCACTTTGACTTTGAGTTCGAAGATGGCAAGTTGTCTTGGGCGTGTCTTGATGTTAAGGCGCACTACTTTAATTGTCGGACTGCATTTAGGATGGGCTATGAATTTGAGGTCGCGCCTTGGGCAGATTCGGTGAACCTTATGCCGTTCTTTTCTGCGTTAAACAATTTTATAAACGTTAAAGAGTTCTTAAAATTAGGTCAAACATTGTAATAAAGAAACATTATGCGTAAAAGCAGGAACAGAATATGGGTTCGGATCCTAGCTGCGTGTATGTCGATGTTCTATAACCGGATGTTGGCGTCACGCTTTACCGATTGATTCTTGACGATTGATCTAATTTATAGTATAATGATAACAGTAAATAAAACAAGGGGGATGTCAAATGTTTAATTGGGATTATACAAGTCCAACAGAAACGTCTACCGGATATGAAGATGTTATGAATCAAATCGACATCATTTCACCGGATGACTTTAACTTGTTGGATGATGCGGCAAAGGACGAAGTGGTTGAGAAAATCTTTAACGTTGTAAGATCAAAAAACATTTTCCCCATATATTATTTTAATGAAGATGGAATTAAAAAAGAGATTGTCAAATGTATTGGTAAGGATGTCAAGTTGAACAAGGTGGTTGACGAAAAAAGTAATGCTGGGCAGTATGTTTGTATGTTGCTGTTCAAGAATTTACACCAAGTCCAGTGCAAGGGCGCCAAGGGCAACTCTATGTACGATAGATTCTATGATGATCATAAACTTAAAAAAACAATTAGGTTCGCTTTGACATATGAAAGATTACGGAATATTTATAGTGGGTTATATCGTAACTCAAGGTTAATTGGTGGTAACGTTGCCACAAATTTTCCACCTATGAAGGCTAAGTCGATTTATGAGAAGTATTGCCCCCAAAACGGGGTTATCTTTGACTATTCGTGTGGTTTCGGTGGGCGTATGTTGGGTGCATTAACAAGCAAAAACAATTACAAATATTTCGGAGTCGATCCGTGTACCGAAACATATGAAAACCTAAAGGTATTAGGTGGATACATCGAATCGGTTACTGGGCGCAAAAACTCTTTTAAAGTATTGTGTTCCGGTAGCGAAAACATCAATTACCATCCACTAACGGCAGATTTTGCGTTTAGCAGCCCACCTTATTTCAATTTAGAGTCCTATTCCGACGAAGATACGCAGTGCTATATTAAGTTTGGCGATATTGAATCTTGGATAGCCGGATATGTTAAGCCCACAATACAAAATATTTATGGGATGTTGAAACATAATCGGTTCTATGCGGTCAACATAGCCGATTTCAATGTTGGAAATAAAAAGGTTCAATATGTTGATAGATGGATTGAAGCAAGTAAAGAGGTTGGTTTTGATTTTGTGGAAAAACTTGAAATGAAATTACAAACAAGAAAAGGATCTGGTCATAAAGATGATAACGGTATTGATAAGCCGAAATCAGAGGGCGTATATGTATTTTATAAGAATTGATATTTTGCATTAAAAAATAAAACAAGGGTTTTATGGAGGAACACATGATCAAAAAAGAGTTATATCCCAAGACGGTTCGGATTGGGTTGAATCCGAATATCATCATTACAGAAAAACTAGACGGAAGTAACCTTGGGTTTTTTAAATTAGGTGACACGCTTTATATTGCAACCAGAAGCAATGTGTTTACGCTAAGCGAGATTGAAGACGCAAAACCTGTTTTGTACAAGGGGTTATATGGTTGGTTAAAAGAATATGGCGAAAGCCTGTTAACCTCATTGAATGATGGTAGTGCTATCTGGGGTGAGTGGATTGGCATGGGAAAACTTAAATACGACTTTGGCAATAATAGATTCTTCATGTTCGCCAAAGGCAACGTCGATATTTCCCTTAAAGTTTCCAACTTAAAGTATGATCCTAACTTGTTTCACTATTCTTTTCAAGAAGATTGGACGCCAAGTTTTATCGAACATGTTCCGGTGGTTTTGCCGGAAGCTGGGTACGAGGACTTGAACATTGGTGCGTTGAACTATTTATACGATCAGTATACCCAAGAGGTTGGTCGTAACGTTGAGGGGTTTGTAATCAACATCAACGGTCAGATTTGCAAGTATGTTCGTATGAAAAACGGTAAACTTGCCGATCATTTTGATCGGGGAGAATAGAGGTAAAAACACAATGAAAAAAATATTTGATGATTATATTAAGATGATGAAATTTGTATTGTTCTATTTTGCTAATGTTGGTGGCTTTTTTGTTTCTATTGCGATTGTGCTTTTATGTGGAGATTGGTTGGTTAGCGTTCTAGGGAGCCAGATTGGTTCGATTTTGTGGTTTGTGTTTCTCATCCTTTTGATTCCGCTATTGTTGTCTTTGTTGCGTAATTTTTGGGAGTGGGCAGATCGCAACGATCTCATATAAATAAAATCGCAGTTTTATCTGCAAGAGGTAAATAATGAACAGTATGTATAAGTATGATCATCTTGTGGATCGTGACTTGGTAATGGAACTTTATTGGCACAACCTTTTAAAAGTTTGTGGCTTGGACGCCTATGGCATGAATTCGCACGGAAAAGGGTTTGAAAACGACACGTTCGCGATTCGTCCCTATAATTGGTCGGACGAAAACGATCCGTTGCCAAATTTTGAATATAAACCGACCGGATTGAAGATTGAATGGTATAAATATCCGTTCCGGGCGTCGTATATGACTAAACCTTACAATCGCGAAGAATTGCGTTGGATCTTCGGTATATGTATTGAAAGCGTTCGCATGGATCGGTATGGATTTCAACCAAAAGATAAAACGAGAGTTTTATAGGAGTTCGATATGAAATTGTATGTTGCTAATGG
>Ga0209066_10005533_pt1 | contig 13287 bp, 11 predicted proteins | sample All_14_2_FD_187198 | JGI IMG/M metagenome (GOLD analysis project Ga0209066, IMG submission 187198) | Freshwater microbial communities in response to fracking from Pennsylvania, USA - Allegheny Zone_MetaG_DW_15 (SPAdes) (version 2) ...
AGATCGAAGGGTTCGACGGCGACCGGCGGCTTCGCTCCCAAGGCCAAAGCCCCGACGAGTTCGGCGGTGATCGGGGCGAGCGTCAGGCCCAGGTGCTGGTGCCCGAAGGCATAGATCAGGTTCGGGGCCAAATGGCTCCTGCCCACGGCCGGCAGATAGTCCGGCAGGGTCGGCCGAGAACCCATCCATTCGCTCAGTGGCTCCTCCGCCGGCAGGTTCAATTCGGTGAGGTGGGCGCGAAGGCGCCGCCACTTGCGCGGATCGGCGGGCCGATCGGGCCGGCTGAACTCCAGGAAACTCGACGCCCGGAGACCGTCGCGGAAGGGCGTGACGAACAGGGACCGATCCTCGAAGGTGACTGACGGAAGCCCCTCAGGCCAGCGATGCGTCCGCGCGTGCAAATGATAGCCGCGCTCGGCGATCAGCGGCACCCGTTGTCCCAGACGGGAGAGAAGCCGTCGGGAGCCGACGCCAGCGGCCACCACCACGAGGTCGGCGGTGGCGGTCGTCCGATCTTTCAGCACCGCGACAGTCCGCCCCCCTTCGATTTGAAGAGCGATGGCTGTCGTTCGAAGCGGCGCGCCCCCCGCGGAGACGAACGCTGCCTGGAGCGCGGCCATCAGCTCGGCGATGTGAGTAACCTGGGCGGAGCCCTCGCAGTGCAGGATTCCGGCAGGCTCGCGACCGATCAGCTCCGCGATTCTGTCGCGCTCCTTCGGATCAGGATCGCGGTAGGTCACGGTCGGGGCTTCTCGGCTCAACAGAACGCGTTGGGCGTTCCGGGCCGTCGCCGCCTTTTCCCAAACCAGGTAGTGACCGTTCTCGCGCAGCAGGTCGGGCCGGCGGAGCCCCGAGGTCAGCCGCCGCCAAGCCGGCAAGGCCTCACGGAGCAGGTGGGTCAGAGCGAGCTGTCCCGCCGCGAAACGCGAGGGCATCGACGCTCCGATGAGCTCAAGTCCGAACGGCGCCCAGGCGCCGAGATCGCGGATCGGCAGCGAGAGCAAGCCGTCGTGGGAAAGCAGATGCCGAGGTGCATCCAGAAGGGTCCTGATCGAGGCGAGGGGCGCCACTTGCTCTATCGCGATGTGCCCGGCGTTTCCCCAAGACGCCGGTCGAGGGAGGGCCTCGGGATCAACCAACGTCACAGCAAGACCTTGCTGCTGAAGCTGCAGCGCGGCAGTCAACCCGACGACTCCGCCCCCGATGATCAAGGCCGTTCGCATGACTCCCATGACTCTTAGGACGCCGGGGTTAAGCCGAGCGCCTCCACGGCCACACGAGCGGCCGCAAGGTCCCAGCTGGCATGGCCAACCGTCTTGAAGACCGTCGGCCGAGACGGCGGCGCGGGGGCGCCGGCTTGGAGAATGTCGGCGAGGTCTCGGACATCCTCCCAAGCCACCTGCGCCTGGATAAGGTCGCCTGCCTCCGCCTGGGCGCCGGCGAGATGGTCCACCACGATCCGCCGCCGGCGGACCAACTCGGGTGGGATCTCCGCCATGTCGGGCCGGTAAGCTCCGACCCCGACGACCAGTGTAGTGTCGGCTACATTGACGGGAACCACTGGGCGCTTGGATGTCGTTAGGGCGATGATCGCGTCGGCGCCCTCGACCTCGATCGCGGGGAGGTGTCCTGATTCGGCCGTTGTTATCTTCAGCCCGGGACGGGCTGCAGACAGACGATCGGCGAACCCGTCGGCCCGATGGCGGTCGGAGCCCGCGATGCAGAATCGGGTCACGCCCGCGACATCGGCCAGGGCTTCAGCATGGGCGGCTGCCTGTTCGCCGGTGCCGATTAGCAGCACCGAGTGCAAAGGTCGGTCGCATAGGACCCGAAGACCTAACAGGGTGACCGCAGCCGTCCGACGAGCGGTCAAGGTCGGGCCGTCCAGTAGGGCCAGTCTCCGCCCAGTGTCCGTCTCGAACACCACCACCTCGCCTTGGATTGTCCTCAGGTTCAGGCGCGAGTTCCTCGGGTGCACGGTGATGAGCTTCGCGATGCTCAGGTCGATGGCGACGGCTGGCATGCACAGGAGGCTGCTGACCTCGTCAAGCGACACCACCACGCGCTCGGGCGCCATGATGCTCCCACGGCGGAGCTCGCGCGCCGCCTGCGCAATGGCCGGGACTAGCGCATGATAAGGGAGAGCCTGCGCGGTCTCCTCCACGCCGAGGCATCTCAGGCCGAGTCCCGCGGGCGCGCCTTCGCGCGGCGGTCTGGCGCTGGATATCATTTCCATCCACTCGATCTTTCAATTCGTCGCAGGGGGCAGGGGATGGCTCCCGCGCCCCAAAGACGTACAATAGGAAAAGATTTTATAACTTGACCATAAATTTTCTCCAAGTCAATTTTGGCTTCACTGCTGGCGTACCGTCACAGTCTGGAGAGTAAAGTGATGCTGCGCTCGGAGCCGCCCATGCCGGAAGGCGCGGGCTCAGAACTGGACCAGATTTACCGCAAGGTCGCGTGGCGGCTGCTACCCTTCCTACTGGCCGCTTATGGAATTGCGTACCTGGACCGCATCAACATCTCCTTCGCGCAGGTGGAGATGAGCCGGGACCTGGGCTTCAGCAACTCCGTGTACGGGTTCGGGGCCGGGATATTTTTCATCGGCTACATGCTTTTCGAGATCCCCTGCAACTACCTGATCGGTCGCGTCGGCGTGCGCCGGATGGTGGGCGGCATCATGGTAGCCTGGGGGCTGCTCTGTTGCGTCATGGCGTTCATGCAGGGGCCGCCATCCTTCTATGTGCTGAGGTTTCTGCTGGGGGTGGCGGAGGCGGGATTCGCCCCCGCCATGATTCTCTACGTCTCAAGGTGGTTTCCGGCGCGCTACCAGGGTCGGGTGATGGGGTTGCTATTGAGCAGTCCCTTTGTGGCGGCCGTCGTGGGGGGGCCGGTTTCCGGACTGATCATGAAGCACATGGACGGGCTTGTCGGATTCCAGGGCTGGCAGTGGATGTTCCTGATCGAGGGCGTCGCGCCCGTGGTGCTCGGCCTTATTGCGTTTGCGCTTCTGGTGGAGAGCCCGGCCGCCGCAACGTGGCTCAGCGCGGAGGAGCGGGCGGCGGTGACGGCCGACCGTGCCGGCGGTGCGCCCGAGGGGCGCGAGACCCGGTTCGTGGAGGCGTTCCGCAATCCGACGGTGTATTACTTGGCGCTCGCCTACTTCTGCCTAGCCTTCGCCGGCTACGCCGTCACCTTCTGGATGCCGACCCTGATAAGAAGCGCTGGCGTCTCCGACATCGGCACGATCGGCTATCTCTCGGCATTGCCCTCCCTCGTCGCCGTGATCAGCATGAATCTGTGTGGGCTATTGTCGGATCGCACCGGTCACCGCGTGCGGTACGTCGTCGTTGGGGCGTTGCTCTCAGCCGCGGGGCTCGTCTTGATCCCGATGGCGACCGGCAACCTCTGGCTCGCCATGATTGCCCTGTGCGTTGGCAAGGCCGCCATGAACTCGGCCAACGCCATGCTTTGGGCGCTGCCGAACACATATCTGCGCGGTCCCGAGGCGGCGGGTGGCGTCGCAATCATCGTCACCGTGGGCGTCTTCGGCGGCTTTCTGAGCCCGATCCTCATCGGCGCGCTCCGGGACCTAACCGGCGCCTTCGAGGTCGCCTTCGTCGTTACGGCCGGGATCACTCTGCTGGCCTGTGTTCTGACGCCCCTGGCGGCCAAGGCTGCGGCCGCCCGGGTCGTGTGACAGGCCCGTCGCGTCCTGGGAAACATTTTTCCTATACAATAAAAAAATATCGTATACGATACTCATTCTATCTGGGGCGCTTGGACGCCAGCCGCTCGCTCCCGTCCACTTGGGCCGGCGCGGGGGCATAACGCGAAAGGGGGACGGCATGCACAACCTGGTTCACGAGAAGCCGCTCGGTGCGAGGCGTGGGCGAAGCGCCGTGCGCGCGCTCTGCGTGGGAACGTCCGGCTTGGCGATTATTGCGGCGGCGTCACCCGTCTTTGCCGAGGAGCTCCCTGCCGAGGTCCAGGAGGTGGTGGTGACGGGATCGCGCATCCGCCAAAGTGACTTGGCCAGCGCCGCCCCCATCACCGTCATCACGGCGGAGGCGATCCAGGACTCGGGCGCGGTAAACGTCGCCCAGGTCCTGAATCGCATGCCGGAGTTCGGGAGCCAGTCGGCGCAGGAGCAAGGGTTTGGGTCGTCCCCCGGCCTCTCGTCCGTGGAGCTTCGCAATCTCGGAACGGTGCGGACGCTTGTGCTGGTCAATGGCCAGCGGATGACCCCCAGCGGGGGCCAGGTCGTCGATTTCAATTCGATTCCTGCCGCGATGATTGAGCGCGTGGACGTCCTCAAGGACGGGGCGTCGCCGATCTACGGCTCCGACGCTGTGGGAGGCGTGGTCAATATCATCCTCCGCCACAAGTTCGACGGCGTGATCTTGAGCGGGCAGGCGGGCATCTCGTCCCGCGGCGATCGCGAAACCTACGAGGCCTCCGCGATTCTCGGGACTTCCACCGAGCGGTCCAATCTGCTGATCGGGGTGGGCTTCTCCCAGCAAGGCGTCGTCAAAAGCATCGACCGTGACTTCGCCCATCTGTCCGCGGCCGATGGCGGTCAGACCATCCGCGCCACCCCAACGGTTGGCCGCTTCTATGTCCGGCAGGGGCCCAGCGCGGGATACTACATCGGGACGTCCAGCGGCGGCTACCAGAGCGTGAGCGCCAGCGATCCTGCCGCCAATCTGAATGTCGGCGAACTGATCTACATCGTCGACCCGCAGCGGCGCCTAAACCTAACGGCGTCAGGTGAGTACGAGGTCTCGCCGCAGATCCGGCTCTTCGCGGAGGGGATGTTCACCAATTCGAAGCCGGAGCATCAGGCGGCGCTGTTTCCGATCGGCGACGCCTATGTAACCGACAAGTGGCCGACCGGGCTGGTCGTTCCGGCCAGTCTTCCCGACGGCTCGGCCAATCCACTGAACCCCTTCGGCCAGAACCTCGGTCTGCGGGTGGCGCCAGGCCAGCTCGGACAGCGGCTTTTCCGGAACACCTACAACACGTTCCAGGTGCGCTTCGGCGCCAGGGGAGAACTCCCGGGCGATTTCGACTGGAGCGTCGGTTATACTTATGGGGAATCCGACCACCGCCAGAGCGAAGACAACGCGATCAACTTCACTCATGCGGCCCAGATGCTTGGAATGATCCCGTGCACGGCGCAAGAGGTCGGGCGGGGTTGCGTCCTGACGAACTTCGCCGGCAATCGGCTGACTGCGGCCCAGATCGGCTATGTGACCTATACGGCGGTCAGCGCGGACCTCTACACGCAGGACTTCTGGCACGCCACGATCGACGGGCCGCTCCTGACGCTGCCCGCGGGTGAGCTGAAGTTCGCCGCGGGCGTCGAGAGCCGCCGGGAATCCTTCCGATCCAACCCGGACGCGTTGAAGGTCACAGGCGACTACTACGGCGGGAGCTCCTTTCCCACCAAGGGCGGCTATCGTGTGTACGAGGGCTACGCCGAGGTCGACGTTCCTGTCTTCAGAGACGCTCCCTTGGCTCGCAAGTTGAACCTGGACGCCGCCGTGCGCTTCTCGTCCTATTCTCTGGATCAGGTCGGAAACGCGCTGACCTGGAAGGCCGGCGCGGTCTACTCGCCCGTGCCGGACCTCACCTTCCGCGGCCACTACGGCACGGGCATCCGAGCGCCAACCGTGCTGGAGCTGTTTGATGGCGGCAGCACGCGGGTTCTCGGCTATGTCGATCCCTGCGATCTCACCAAGGGGATCGCCGGCCCCACCGCGATCGCGAACTGCCAGACGGTGCTCTCCGGCCTTGGCGTCAATCCGGCGACCTTTCGCCAGCAGTTGGCGGGGATGACGACCACCACGATCGGCAACGCCGATCTGGACGCCGAGAAGTCAAAGAACCTGACGCTCGGAGTCATCATCCAGCCCCGTTGGGCGCCCCGCCTCTCCGCCACCGTCGATTACTACGATATCGAGGTGACGGGCGCGATCTCTTCGACTGCGAGCTTCGCGCAGGTGCTGATCAACCAGTGCTACACGAGCCCGAACCTCTCAAGCGAGGCTTGCTCCCTCTTCACGCCGAGGCAGGCGACGTCTGGCGGTGCATTCGGGACCATGGCCGCCAAGAACGTCAACCTGGGCTTCATCAAAACCCATGGCGTGGACATCGGGCTGAACTACGCGACGTCCGCGGAAGATCTTCATTTGCCGGTCAGTGGCGATTTCGTCTTCGAGGGGCATGCCAGCTATCAGCCCAGCTTCGAGGTGCAGCAGCCGACGGGCACGGTGACCGATTTCGCCGGCGTGTGGCGAACCGCCACCGACTCCTCAGCTTATCCGGAGTGGCGCGCCTCGGCGATGCTCACCTACCGCGCGGATAACTGGAGCGTCGCCTGGCTCACTCGGTTCATTCAGGGGACGGTTCGACAGGGCGGCAATCCAGCCCAGTACGGCGTGGTCATGCCTAATGTTTACTACCACGACTTCATGGCGGACTACAAATTGGACAAGGTGAGCATCGGGATCGGGGTCCGCAATCTCTTCGACGAAGATCCACCCTATGCGAAGGGCGATCTGTACACAAACACCGTAACAAACGTGTACGACTTTGTCGGCCGTTATATGTACATGCGCGTATCGGCTGAATTTTGAGAAAGATTAGTTCATGCCGCGTAATCGGACTGTCGCCACAGAGGAGAGCATCCGAGTTCTTCTCGATACGGACATGGGGCGGATTGTGGCGGAACTCTACCCTACGAGGGCTCCGGCCACGACCGCCAACTTCCTGCGCTACCTGGATGAAGGTCACTATGGGGCGGCGTCCATCTACCGGACCATGAGACCTGGCGCCGGTGCCCGGCCCAACCGGGTCCGGGTCGTGCAGGGCGGCGTCGATCCGAGTTGCCGAAATCCGCCGCTCCCTTCGGTCCCGCTGGAGAGTACCGACGTCACGGGGCTACGGCATGTGGACGGGACGCTCTCGATTGCACGGTGGGAACCGGAAACCGGCGCTTCGGAATTCTTCATAGTGATCGGCGATGGCGCGATCCTGGACCACGGCGGCGATTCAAAGCCGGACGGGCAGGGCTTCGCCGCCTTCGGCCGGATTGTGGAGGGTATGGATATCGTCCGCCGCATTAACGACGCGTCGGCGGACGCGCCAACGGAGCACCTCCATATGGAGGGGCAGGCGCTAACAGCGCCGGTAGCGCTCCGCATGAAGCGTCTTCCATGAGCGGCCGAAGTGCACTCACGCGGGTGTGCTTCGGCCAAACATTTTCCTATAAGCTTAAAGGCGCGCCCTTCGCCTGCCGAGGCGCCGTATACGATATTGGTTCAGCAGCTCGTGCGCAGTCTGGCCGGTTCCAGAAGGCGCCCGGCCGTGAACGACCAAAGGATCCGCGATGCCCTCGACCGCCCCCGCCCCCGCCAATGACAAGAGTTATTTGGAGAAGAGCGAGAGCTTCGCCCTGATTGTGCGCGCCCTCCGGCAACGCGCAAGCCTAACGCTGCAAGAGCTGAGCCGCCGCTCCGGCCTGGCGGTTTCGACGATCTCCAAGATTGAGAACGGGCAGCTTTCGCCCAGCTATGAGACGATCCTGCGGCTCGCGGATGGTCTTCAAGTGGACGTCGCGGAGCTGTTTAATACGGAACCGAGCGTAAACGCCGCCGGCCGACGCAGCATCACCCGCCGGGGCCAGGGCAAGGTGCATCCATCGCCGCACTACTTGTATGAGATGCTCTGCACCGACCTGTCGCGGAAGCATATCGTGCCGCAGGTAACGCGGATCTTGGCGCGCAGCGTCGATGAGTTCGGGGAACTCCCGCGGCACGATGGTGAGGAGTTTGTCTATGTCATCTCTGGCGCGATCGAGCTCTACACCGAGTTCTACGAGCCCTCGCGCCTGGACGAGGGTGATGCGGTCTATTTTGATAGCACCATGGGGCACGCACTTGTTTCGGTGGGCGCGGGAGAAGCGACCGTGCTTTGGGTCACGGCACGATCAGACGATACGCCGCCAAGCCCCGCAGGCCCTCCTCGTCAGGCAAAGCGTGCTGCCAAAGGCGGAGCTTGACGCTGAGTCGCGCCTGTCCTGCCCCCTTCCTGATCCTTCGATTTGAGTGAGAGTCCGCCACCAAGGAGACGGGCATGAAGAAGAGCAGGTTCAAAGAGGCGTAGATCGTCGGCGTGCTGCGGGAGCAGGAGGCTGGCAGCCCAACGGCGTAGGTGTGCCGGCGGCGCAGGATTGGCGAGCAGACCTTCTACCGCTGGAAGGCGAAGTACAGCGGCATGAGCGTGTCGGACGCCCAGAAGCTCGAGGCGCTGGATGAGAACCGGCGGCTCAAGAAGCTGCTGGCGCAGTCGATGCTGGATATTTCGGCGCTGAAGGATTTTCTGGGAAAAACTGATCGGGCCGCAGCACGCCGGGCGGCCGTGCTTCGTCTGGTGGCGGAGCGCGGCCGTCCGTCCCGATCAGTCACGGCCGCATTTGCTCGAAGCGGTTGGTCACGACCCAAGCTTGGTAATTTTCCGCGGATTCATCAGCCGTCCGACTTGCAAACCACGACTCGTGCCTCGTAGGTTGGTCGTATCGGAACGCAGTTCCGACTTCACGCTCAGGGATCGTCGATCCCGTCTCACGAAATCATCACAGCAAAATTTGGACTGCTGAAGGCGCGGCCATTCCGCTGCGCCCAGATCGTGAGTGTGCGACGTGAAGAGACTAGAAGAGGGCGAGAGCCCACCAGACGAACTGAGCGCCGCTGGGGCCGCGGCCAACTTTCGGCCCGATGACCTGCTGGCCGACCTGAGCTTTGAGCTCCTGGATATCGACGCGGTCGTGATCCTTGAGGGTCATGCGCGCCGGCCGGGACCGCGCGCGCTCAGGACCCTCAAGGCTAGTATTTCCAGTCTGGGCTTTGTCTTCCCGCTGGTGGTCGACGACCGCAATTGCCTGATCGCCGGTCATCTTCGGCTGGCGGCGGCGAAGGACCTTAGGATGACCCGGCTCCCGGTTGTCAGGGCAGCCGGCCTGTCTGACGCCCAGCTTCGGCTCCTAAGGATCGCGGACAACAAGATCCCGATGCTGTCGTCTTTGGACGAAGCGGCCTTGCGCGCCGAATGCCGCATCGTCATCGAGACCGATCCAGACATCGACCTGACCATGGTCGGCTTCGAGGTCGGAGAACTCGACATCCTCCTCGACCCAGCCGGCGACGGCGCCGCCGATCCCGCCGATGATATCCCCGATGAGGATGACGGGCCGCCCGTCTCGCGACCCGGCGACGAATGGCGCCTTGGCCCAAACCTGATCGTCTGTGGCGACGCCCGCGATCCGACGCTCGGCCAGATGCTGCTTACAGGCGGCGCCGCCACGGCCGCCTTCATCGATCCGCCTTACAATGTGCCCGTTGGCGGCCATGTCTCGGGCCTTGGCAAGAAGCAGCATGCCGAGTTCGCCATGGCCTCTGGCGAGATGAAGCCGGAAGAGTTTGTCCGGTTCCTGGCCGATAGCCTGACGGCCCTCTCAGCCGCCTGCGTCGATGGCGCAGTCATCTTCGTCTGTATGGACTGGCGTCACATGCGCGAGATGCTGGCCGCCGCCGAAGCCGCCGAACTGACGCTTCTCAACCTCTGTGTTTGGGTCAAGTCGAACGGCGGCATGGGGAGCCTCTATCGCTCTCAGCATGAACTGGTGTTCGTCCTGAAGAAGGGAACGGCGCCGCACATCAACAATGTGCGCCTTGGCGCCGGTGGTCGTTACCGGACCAACTGCTGGCACTACCCTGGCGCCAACGCCTTCCATCGAGGGCGCGATCAGGATCTCGCTGATCACGCGACAGTAAAGCCAACTGCGCTGGTGGCCGACGCCATCAAGGACGTCACCGGGCGCGGCGACCTGGTGATCGACACCTTCCTGGGATCCGGAACGACGTTGATCGCTGCCCATCGCAGTGGCCGGCGCTGCATCGGCGTGGAGATCGAGCCGAAGTTCGTGGACGTTGCGATCCGCCGGTTCTCGGCTCTGTTCCCCGACATCCCCATCACGCTCGCCGAGACAGGCGAAACCTTCGAGGCGGTCCGCGAGCGTCGGGCCAGCGAAGGCGGATCCCTTGACCTCAGCGAACTGGATTGGAACATCCTATGAATGTGCCTGACGATAATGACGGCGCCGAAATGGCGGAGGCCAATCCGAAAGTCGGATTCAAAAGCCCGCCTCAGGCCACGCGCTTCCAGAGGGGACAGTCCGGCAATCCTTCGGGGCGGCCCAAGGACCCCACCGCCCGCACCCTGCTTAAATCCTTCCTCGCCGAGGAGATTGACTACTCCGAGAACGGCCGGCGAGCCCGGGCCAGCAAGAAGGCGGTGTTCCTCAGCAAGGTGGTCGCTGATGGGCTCACGGGCGGGGTGCGCGAGCGCCAGCAGCTTCTCGATCTGATGGCCAAGTACACGCCGGAGGAATTCCAGGAGGAGCCCACCTCGGTCCTCTCCAAGGACCGCCAGTCGATTCTAGAGCGGTTCATCCAGCGCCTTGGAGACGGCGCTGGCCGCGGATCCAGCACGCCGTCAACTGACGCACCGGACGGGGATGCCCCGTCATGAGCGACGCGTCTAGAGAAGCGGTCCGGGCCTTCCTGAAGCCTGAGGACCAGGCGAGTGTCGAGGTGATGCGGCGCCTATTTTCCGAGACCACCGTGGGCTGGGTGGGCCCCCTTGTCTGCGCCTGCGGCCCAGACTGCCTTTGCGCCCGCCAGTGCGAGGAGGGGCCCCAACAGGGCGTCGATGCGCCATGAAGGGGCGTCCCCCAAAGCCCCTGACCAACGCGGACTTCGCCCTGGCCTGCCATGCCGACTTCATGGTCTTCGCCGAGGCGGCCTGGGCGATCGTCAACCCCGGCAAGGAATTCGTGCCAGGCCTCCATATGGAGGCGATCGCCCACGTCCTGGAGGAGACTGAACGGGGGGCAGTCAAGCGTTTGGGCATCTGCATGCCGCCCCGGTACGGGAAGTCCTTCCTGGCGTCGGTGGCCTTCCCGGCCTGGCTTCTAGGGCGTGATCCCACCAAGCAGATCGTCTGCGTCTCCTACGCCAATGACCTGGCCGAACTGCACGCCGCCGACTGCAAGGCGCTGATGGCGTCCGCCTTCTACAAGGAAGTGTTCCCTCTCACGCGCATTGATGTCCGCCATACGGCCGATATGAACTTCATGACCACCAAGCGGGGGCGCCGGATCGCAACCACGGTGGATGGCACGCTCACAGGGCGTGGCGGCCAGTACATCATCGTCGACGATCCCATGAAGCCGCAGGACGCGCTCTCGGACCGTCGTCGGACCAGGACGCATAACTGGTGGGACAACACGCTGACCCAACGACTGGATTCAAAACAGGACGACGTGATCATCGTCGTCATGCAGCGCGTCCACGTCGATGACACCATCGCCCGCGTGAAAGCCAAAGGGACGTTCCACATCCTCACCCTGCCGGCCATCGCCACCCAGGACGAGGACATCCCTCTCTCGCGCGGCCGGGTGTTCAAGCGGCGGGTCGGCGAGGCGCTCCATCCGGCCCGCGAGCCTCTCCCGGTTCTGGAGGCCCTGCGGGAGGAGATCACGCCCGCCGTGTTCGAGGCGCAGTACCAACAGAACCCCTCGGCCGGGAATGATGCGATCATTCGCTGGGAGCAGATCCACCGCTACGATCCAGACAGAGAGACGTTCAGGTCGGTGCCCAACGAGGACTACTTCGTCATCAGTTGGGACACCGCTGCCAAGACTGGCGAGCGCAATGACTGGACGGTCGGCTCGGTCTGGTTCGTCAAAAAGAGCGTCCTACCGCCAGGCTCGCAGCGGCTGCGCAAAGCGCGGTTCTATTTGGTGGAGATCATTCGCGGGAAGTACGAGTTCGATGCCCTGATCGCCCGGATGGTCGATGCTCACAACCAGTATCGGCCAAAGATGCATCTGATCGAGGACACGCTCCAGGCGCCTGCGCTCGCCAGTGCGCTAGCTTGGTATCATATCCATCGCACCGAACTGGTCAGGCCCTATGGCGACAAGAAGGCTCGCCTCTACTCCCAGGCAGGCTGGTTCTCGCGAGGCCAGGTCGCCTTTCCAGCAACGGCGCCCTGGCTCGATGTTCTGAAGGAGGAATGGGAGCCGTTCCCGCACGGCGTCCACGACGACCAGGTCGACAGCATCTCGCAGTTCCTCAGCTGGGTGTTTGAGATGTCCGAGAACGAAGTCGTCTCGCGCTCGCTCTGAGGGACTGGACTGCCACGGCGAAGGAAGCATTGGTGGGGGCATGAACACCGGCCTCTTGACCCCACCAGCATCAACACAGGCCTTCGGCCGCCGCCGATCGGCACCCGGCAACGGCACCGACAATTCTCACCTCGCCGCCTCCATCGCGCGGTCCGACGCGATGGTGCGCGCCATCAGCCAAGGCCACCGCGCCGGCGTCAGGGCGGAGCTCGCCGCGGCCCATCAACTGATCCATCGGCGTGCAATGGGCGCGAGCCTGAAGGCCGCCACGGTGCCGATCATCGGCGCGTTGGCCGGCTGGTGCATCGCTCAGCGCTAAGATCGTCGGGGCGCCTTAACGAGCAGCGGATCGTCCTTTGGACGCAGCAGTTCATAGGGTGCGATCTTCAGCGCCGTCGCCAGCTTCTCGATGTTGTCGAGCGAGATGTTTCGCTCCCGGCGCTCGACCGCACCAACGAACGTGCGGTGTAGCTGGGCCTCATCGGCGAGCGCCTCCTGGCTGAGGCCCAGGTTGGCGCGGAACCGGCGGAGGTTGTCCGCCAGCACTGCACGCAATGCGTTGTCCGCCTTCGCCGCCATGGACGAAAGCTCGCGGGATGCCGCGTTTAAGGCGACAGTGTTTACGTAGCATTTTGGAAGTGCGCGTTAAGTCCTTGGCCCAGGTTCAAACTGGCGATGGACGGCTTCCATGAGCTTCGACACGACAGATCGGTTCGGCCGCCGCGCCGCAAACTACGGGGCCGCGACCGGCATTTCCCAAGCCCCGACAGTTGCCGCGCCTCAAGTTATGAGGACGGCCGACAGCATCGCCTGCCGGATATGGGCTCTGGCCGCCGTCCTTGGCGCCGGCGCGGCGCTCACGCAGGGCTGGTGGATCGCAGCCGTCATGATGGTTCTGCATGGCGTCCTGGTCTGGCCTGGGAGCATTCGCTACGCCGCTGATCAGGGCCTGGGTCGCCCCCGGGCCGGGCTGGCGTGGCTCATGCTGCCATCCGCAGCGATAGCCTGCATGATGGACAGCGCTGCACGAC
>Ga0209066_10005534_pt1 | contig 13286 bp, 11 predicted proteins | sample All_14_2_FD_187198 | JGI IMG/M metagenome (GOLD analysis project Ga0209066, IMG submission 187198) | Freshwater microbial communities in response to fracking from Pennsylvania, USA - Allegheny Zone_MetaG_DW_15 (SPAdes) (version 2) ...
GGTGGCCGTGGCGGCGAGCGTCGCGAGTCCCGTTGGTAGTCGTACCTGTTGAGCCGCATCGGCGGCCAACGACTGAAAAGACCGTTCCCTTACGGGGGCGGTTTTTTTTGTTTTATTCAGCCTCTCCCCTTTTCTCGACAACCCCACACCTCGCCCTTCACGTCGTCATGAAATTGCGTTATACTCACGACCATCAAAGAACTCATTATGATCACAGCCATCCAAGAGCGCTTGAAGAACCTGTTGAACGTGGAGTCCGGCCTCCCTCCCGCCACGGAGCTGGCCGCCCTGCTCAAAGCCCAAGGCAAGGACAGTGATTCCATCTATGCGGCGGCAGACGACCTGCGCCACAGGACCATGGGCGACGAGGTCTACCTCCGCGGCATCATCGAGTTTTCAAACGTCTGCAAAAACAACTGCTGGTATTGCGGCATCCGGTGCGACAACAGCAACGTCGAACGCTACCGCATGACCGCAGACGAGATCGTCGACACCGCCAAGAACGCCAAGAGCTGGGGATGCGGGACCGTCGTCCTCCAGTCTGGCGAAGACCCCTTCTTCACCCTCGAGCTGCTGTGCACGCTCATGCGCCGCATCAAAGAAGAGGCCGGTTTAGCCATCACCCTCTCCGTCGGCGTGCGCACGCGCGACGAGCTCGCGCAGCTGAAGGCGGCAGGCTGCGACCGTTACCTGCTGCGTTTCGAGACAACCTCCAACGCGCTCTTCTCCGCGATCCACCCCGACGAATCCTTTGAACACCGCGTGCAGAGCCTCCATGACCTTCGCGACCTCGGCTACCAAGTCGGCAGCGGATTCATGATCGGGCTGCCCGGCTCCACGCCGGAGATGATCGCCAACGACATCCTTTTCGCCACCCGGCTCAGGCTCGACATGATCGGCTGCGGACCCTTCCTCTCCCACCCCGACACGCCGCTCGCCGAGAAACCGTTGCTGGAGGACCGCGGCATCTACTACCGGACCATAGCCTTGCTGCGCCTCCTGAACCCGGACGCGCACATCCCGGCCACCACGGCGTTCGACGCGCTCGACCCCGACGGGCGCAACCTTGTGCTCCAGCGAGGCGCCAACGTCTTCATGCCAAACGTCACCCCCGGCAAGTACCGCCGCCTATACCAGCTCTACCCCAACAAGCCATGCGTCGACGAAGACGGCGCGGCCTGCGCCCTCTGCGTTCGCGGCCGCCTCGCCACACTCGGCCGCGAGATCGGCACCGGCCCCGGACACGCGGTGCGCAAATCGTAAAGAGGGCCACATGACGCTCACAGTCAACGGAAAGACGCGGCCGCTCGGCGACGCGAAGACGCTGGCAGAACTCTTGGCCACACTGGGCGTAAACGCCTCCAAGAAAGCCATCGAACTCAACGGGCAGATCATCCCTTCGTCAGCCCTGACAACTACGCCGGTCGCCGACAAAGACCAGATTGAAATCATCCAGTTCGTCGGCGGAGGCTGACGAGAAGGGCACCTCCAACAACCGGTGCGTTTCATCGCGCACCCCTAACCTGCAACTATTTCTATGAACGCTCTGATCATCGCCGGACGCACGTTTCATTCACGCCTGTTCATCGGCACAGGAAAATTCGGTTCGCACGACCTCATGCGGCAGGCCATCGAAACCTCTGGCTGCGAGCTCGTGACCGTCGCGCTGCGCCGAGTGGACCTCGACAAAAACCCCGAGGGTGACCCGCTGCTCTCGAAACTTGACCCCGGCAAAGTCGTGGTCGTGCCCAACACCAGCGGCGCACGCACCGCGGAAGAGGCGATCCGCATCGCACGCCTCGCGCGCGCCGCAGGCGGTTTCGACTGGGTCAAGCTCGAGCTCACCCCCAACCTGCACCACCTGCTGCCCGACCCCATCGAAACGCTGAAGGCCGCAGAAGTGCTGGTGAAAGAGGGCTTCAAGGTTCTCCCCTATATCAACGCCGACCCCGTGCTCGCCAAACGGTTGGAAGAGGCCGGGACGGTCGCCGTGATGCCGTTGGCCGCACCCATCGGGTCGAATCTCGGGCTGCGCACGCGCGACATGCTCGAGATCATCGTGGCCAACTCTGGCGTGCCTGTGGTGGTCGACGCCGGACTCGGCATGCCTTCCCACGCGGCTGCAGCCATCGAACTCGGCGCTGACTGCGTGCTCGTCAACACCGCCATCGCCGCCGCCGCCGATCCGGTCGGCATGGCCAAGGCCTTTGCCAAAGCCGTCGAGGCCGCCGAAGAAGGGCTGAACGCCGGTCCGCGCGCGGCGCGGGCCACGGCCGAAGCCTCCTCGCCCCTGACCGGATTCCTGTGGCAGACGGAGAAGGGCTGAACGCCGGCCGCAGTCTGTCGCCTCACCCTTTTCTACGGAAAAGGCCTTCGCCGAAGCGAAGGCCTTTCTTCTGCGGCCAGCAGGAATCAAAACCGGACTGCCGTTCAGCGTGTGGCGTTGCGCGCGATCAGGCTGGCCTTGAGCGCGGCGAGATCGGTGCCGGCCGGAGCCGCACCAGACTCCACGGCGGCTTTGGCCACCGCATAGGAGATCTCGACGAATAGCCGGCGGTCGAACGGCTTCGGAATGATATACCCGTTGCCGAACGTCAGCTTCTCGCTGGAGTAGAGCGACTGGACATCCGCGGGCACAGGCTCGCGGGCCAAAGCGGCCAACGCCTCGGACGCGGCCACCTTCATCGCCGTGTTGATCGTGCGGGCGTGAACGTCGAGCGCGCCGCGGAAGAGATAAGGGAAACCGAGCACGTTGTTGATCTGGTTGGGATAATCCGAGCGCCCCGTCGCCATCACGTAGGGCTTCGACCCCAGAACGCTGGCCACGACCTCTGGCTTGATCTCGGGGTCGGGATTGGCCATGGCGAAGATCGCCGGATAATCCGCCATGCCACGCACATCGTCCGCAGTCACGCTGTCGGCAGCCGAAACCCCGATGAAAACGTGCGCGCCGCGCAATGCCTCCGGCAGCGTGCGGAGCCCCGTGTCGGCCGCATGGCGCCGCTTGTGGTCGTTCAGGTCGGTGCGCCCGGCATGGATGACGCCCTTGGTGTCGCACATGATCAGTTCCTTCACGCCCGCCGCCTTGCACATGTCGGCGATCCGGATGCCGGCCGCGCCTGCCCCGTTCACCACCACGCGAAGCCCGTCCATCGGGCGGCCGCACAAATGAGAGTAGTTCAACAGCCCAGCCACCGTGATCACCGCCGTGCCCCACTGGTCGTCATGAAAAACAGGAATGTCCAGCATGGCGTCCAACCGGTCCTCGATTTCGAAACACGCCGGCGCGGCGATGTCCTCGAGGTTGATGCCGCCATACATCGGGGCGAGCGCCATCACCACATCGATCACCCGCTGCGGGTCGGTCTTGCCGGTGTTCTCACCGCCTTTGCGGCAGTGGTTCACAGGAACCGGCCAGGCGTCCACATCGCCGAAAGCCTTGAACAGAACCGCCTTGCCCTCCATGACGGGAATGCTCGCCGCCGCCCCGAGATCGCCCAGCCCGAGAATCGCCGTGCCGTCTGAAACAACGGCGACCAAGCTGCGTTTCGCCGTGTAGTCGAACACGGTCTCGGGTTTCGCGGCGATCTCTTTCACCGCATGCGCCACACCCGGCGTGTAGGCCAGACAAAGGTCGTTCTGTGTCTTCAGCGGCTTGACCAAACGGACGCCGACTTTTCCTCCCTGATGAAAACCAAGCACGGTCTCACGGTTCACGGGGACATTCGCCATAATCACATTCCTTGTTTCAGAAATTCATGGATCTGCACCTGAAAATGGGGATTAATCATATCTGCCCGCCCGGCCCAACACCAGTACAAACAGCCGCCATGCCTGATTTCTCCAATTGCGCTTGATGTTCGAGCCCGCCGTCGTTATCCTGAACATCTTTAACCCAAGGGTGCGACAGGAAGCGATCGCTTTCACTGGACCGCACCCTCAGAGGATCTTGCCGATTATGACACCCGCGTGGACCAGCCTGATTATCTTCATCCTTTGCTATGCCCTGTTTGTCTTTCTGCCCTCCCGGCGGTCCTGGACGGCCTGCATCGGTGGTGCTTTGTTGGTCGCGACAGGCGTACTCGAGTGGAAAGACGCTCTTTTCGAAAAAGTCAGCTGGAACGTGATGGGGCTCTTTTTCGGGACCCTGATCCTCGCCGAGCTTTTCCTGATGTCGCGCGTTCCGGCCGTCCTGGCCGAGTGGCTGGTCGACAAGGCCAAGACCACCCGTGCCGCGATGCTGGCGCTCTGTGCGCTCTCCGGCATCATCTCCATGTTCGTGGAAAACGTGGCGGTCGTCCTTCTGGTCGCACCGGTCGCGTTAAGCCTTTCCGACAAGCTCAAGATCAGCCCCGTTCCGCTCCTGATCGGAATCGCCGTCAGCAGCAACCTGCAGGGCACCGCCACCATGATCGGCGACCCGCCGAGCATGATCCTTGCAGGATATCTGCGTATGGGGTTCTGGGACTTCTTTGCCTACCAGGGAAAAGCCGGAATCTTCTTCGCCGTCCAGATCGGCATGATCGCATCCCTCATCGTTCTGGCGATCCTGTACCGGCGCCACAAGAGCAAATCCGAACTCATCCCGCAGGAAAAGGCGCGCTCCTGGGTGCCTGCGGGGTTGCTCGGGTTTCTGATCATCGGGCTTTCGTTCGCGACTGCTTTCGACCCCGGGTTCTCTTGGTTCGCGGGCGTCTATACGCTGAGCCTGAGCATCATCGCCCTGATCTGGTTCCGCCTGCATGTGCGCTGGGGCAGCACGCGTGAGCTTTTCAAGACGCTCGACTGGGACACCACCTTTTTTCTTATCGGCGTTTTTGTCCTCGTGGGCGGTCTCAGCGATTCCGGCTGGATGGACCGGCTGTCTGGGCTCATGGCCAACTCCGTGGGCGGCAGTGCCGCCATCGCGTTTATCATGATCGTCACTTTCGCCGTCATCGTCTCCGGGTTCGTGGATAACGTGCCCTTCCTGCTGGTCATGATCCCCGTGGCGCAAAAGGTCGCAGACCAGATCCACGTGCCGGTGCCGTTGCTCATGTTCGGGCTCCTGATCGGCGCCTGCCTCGGCGGCAACCTGACGCCCATCGGCGCCTCAGCCAATGTCGTCACCCTGGGAATCTTGAAGAAACGCGGCTACAACGTCTCCTTCCGCGAGTTCATGGGGATCGGCGTCCCCTTCACCGTCGCCGCCGTTCTGGCCGCCTGCGCGCTCGTCTGGTGGCTATGGGGTGTCTAACCGATAACGGACTCCCTGCGAAACCGGAATGTTAACCATGACAGAAACGCCCCACTCCTCTAAATTCGGCAAACACGTCCGGACCCGGCTTGTCTCGGGGCTGCTCGTCCTCATCCCTCTGGCGATCACCCTGTTCGTCCTGAACGTCTTTTTTTCATCGCTCACGGCGTTCGTGCGCCCCCTCCTGCTCCCGTGGCTCGGCGAGCTGCCAGAGTACGCGCTGACGCTCATCGCGGTGGTCACCACCGTGCTGTTGATCTACCTCGTCGGCATCATCACCACTCACATCGTCGGACGCCGCATGATCTACTGGGGCGAGGCCCTGCTCATGCGGCTCCCTATCGTCAAGTCCATCTACGCCGCCTCCAAACAGGTGGTGGACACCTTCTCCTCCTCACAAAAGGCCACTTTCCAGGCCGTCGTTCTCGTCGAGTTTCCGCGCCGCGGATCCCGTGCCCTCGGCTTCGTCACCGGCACGATCCGGACTGCGGAGGGCACACAGCTCTACCGCGTCTTTATCGCAACGACGCCGAACCCGACCTCCGGATTCCTCCTGCTTCTCCCCGTCGATGAAGTCCAGTTCACCGACATCTCGATCGAAGACGGCGTGAAGATGATCGTCTCCGGCGGCATGCTGGCCCCAGAAGCCTATGGGCTGAGAACCCCCCCGCCTCAAACGGCAACCCCCTCTGGGCCAGTTCGGCCGGACATCGACTCCCCGTCCGGCCCCCTTTCCTGACGGGCCTTCTTCGCGCCCCAAGCGCCAAAGCTAAGAAGACGCTTGATCAGGAGCCTAACGTTTGCCAAGCTATCCGCATACTGATCATCGGTCAAGCGGAGGATAGCCATGGCACAGGTACGGCGCGAACTAGAAATCTCGCTTCAAAGTATCCGAATCCCCGTAACAAACGCGGGGCTCGACAGCCACACATCGCACCTGCTGAACGCGGAGCTGCTCTGGCCGAGAACAGGCGTAGCCCAAAAAAACGCGGGGCAACCCTGCACGCTCGACGAGGGTAACGCCTCCTTCGAGACCGTGAACTGGGGACGCCGCATCCTCTTCAAGGAGACCGTCGAAGGACGTTTCGCTTTGGGCCTCACCGTGACCGAAGCACTGGACGACGAAGCGGCCGAGCAGTTTCTGCGCTATTGGGCAGGGGCCTTTCTCTCCATTGGAGCCGGCATGGTCGAGAGTGCGGCAAAACCCGTGGGCAAGCTGGTCGCAGCACCCTTGGAGTATGTGGCGAAGAACATCAGCAAGTACCCCGGACCGACCACCCTTGTCGAGGGACTGGCAGAGCTGGATGCGTCCGATTTCCCGGAGAGCGGGGGCGAGCGCCTGCTCTCCGTCCGGATGACCGCCGCGCAACGTCTGGTGCGCATCAGCCGCCGGACCGTCAACAACCATCCGCGCACGACGCGCAAACTGTTGCTCGAGCGGGGCGCACCCAACGGCGAGATCACGCTGGCAATCCGCTCGCTGTAGCAAAAGAAATGCGGCGCACGCTCATCGCGCACGCCGCAACTTTTCAGAACGCCTGTCCCGCTTACTTCGACTGGGCAAATGCGGGCCGGTGTCCGCGATACCAAGCCAGCATGATCGGGGTCGCGATAAAGATCGTCGAATAGGTGCCCGCAACCAAGCCGATCAGCATCGCCAAGGCGAAGTCGTTGATCGCGCCGCCACCGAAGATGAAGAGCGACAGTGTGGCGATCAGCGTCGAGATCGACGTCAGAATCGTGCGGCTTAACGTCTGGTTGATGGCACGATTGCACAGCTGCTTAAACTCCATCTTCGGGTCCTTGCGCAGGTCCTCGCGGATCCGGTCAAAAATAACGATGGTGTCGTTGATCGAATAACCGACGATCGTCAGCAAAGCCGCCACGATTGTGAGGCTCACCTGCCGCCCGCACAGGCTATAGAGCCCCAGCGTGATGAAAGCGTCATGCGCCAACGCCACCACACCGCCCAACGCGAACCCGAACTCGAAGCGCAACGAGACATAGATCAGGATCCCGATCAGCGAGAAAAGGATCGCCCAGCGGGCCGACTTCTTAAGGTCATGACCGATCTCCGAGCCTACGTCTTCCTCGCCGGCCAGCGTGAACTTGCTCTCGGGGGCACCTTTAGCCAGCGCATCGCCGATGACCTTGGAGACGTTCTCTTCCCCGATCTTCATCGTTCCCGTCTTGACGAGCAACAGGTTGCCGGTGCCGTCCAGCGTAGACTGATACTGGATGGTCGCATCCGAAACGACCTCGCCCACGATCTTGCGCACCGCCCCGATCTCCGTCTTCTTGTCGTAATCAAACGTCATGGATGCGCCACCCGTGAAGTCCACCGCCATGACGCTGGAAGGACTCGTGAACGCGCGCCCGAAGAAAATCGCCATCGTGACCACAATGATCACCAGCGAAGCGATCCCGGCCACTTTTCCCCAGCGCAAGAAATCGTAGTTCGCGTTTTTCATGAACTGCAACATCTTGTACGGCTTGGTACGGCTGTCCGACAGGGTCGCATTGAAGATCAAGCGCGTCACGACCAGGGCGGTGAACATGCTGACGATGATACCTGCCGACAAGGTGATCGCATAGCCACGGATGGGGCCCGCTCCGAAAATGAACAGGATCACGGCCGTCAGCAACGTGGTAATGTTCGAGTCGAAAATGGCCAGGAACGCGCGGTCATAACCGGCAGAAACCGCCACACGGGCCGATTTGCCCAGCGCGAACTCCTCGCGCATGCGCTCGAAAATCAGCACGTTCGCGTCCACCGCCATACCCAGCGTCAGCACGATACCCGCGATGCCGGGCATGGTCAACACGGGCAGGTCGAACGACCGCTTGGCAATCGCCGCATCCTTCACAAAGATCCCGAGAATGTTCGAGGCCACGATCAGACCGGCCGGCAACAACAACAGGTCCAGCACCAGCGCCACGTCCGCGATCATGCCGCAATAGTAGTAATAGACCAGCATGAACAGCCCGACCAGCAGAATTCCAAGGATCGCCGCATGGACTCCGCTACGGATCGCGTCGGCACCCAGCGTGGACTCGACCGAGCGCTTTTCCAAAATTTTCATCGGAGCCGGAAGCGAGCCGGCGTTGAGGATGTTGCGCAGCACCGCAGCTTCGGACCAGGAGAAGTTCCCCTCGATCACCGCCCGGCCGTTCGGGATCTCCGTGCGGATCACCGGTGCCGAGTACAGCGTGTCGTCCAGAACGATCGCGAGCTGACGACCGACATCGCTGTCCTTGTTGCGCGAGCCGCGCGGCGCAAACGCCTTGGTCAGCCTCGCGAACTCGGCCGCACCTTTTGCGTTGAACACCAGCGAGACATGCACGCGGCCGGTCATGGATTCGATCTCGACGGAAGCGCTATCCAGCGCCTCGCCGGTCATCTCCGCCTTGCGCAGCACAAAGACGGGACGGAAAGACACCTGTGCATTGGCGTTCTGCACACGCTCCAACATAAATGCGTAGCGCGGGTCGGGAACCTCGAAAAGCGAAAGCCGGCGCGTGTAGTCGGGGTCCTTGACCAAGTCGTTGAAGTTGGGGGCCCGCTTGAACGAGCGCGCATCCGTATCCGAAACGACATACCCCTCGGGCAGGCGCCCGGAAGACAGCAGCTTATCGACCAGCTGCTCATTCTGCTTATGGACCAGCTTAAACTCGAGGAAGGCCGCGCTCTGGATGCTCTTCTCCGCCGCATCGCGCTGCTCCGCGCTGACACCGGGCAGCTGCACGGTGATGCGGTGGTCTTTTCCGCCTTGAATCACCGGCTCATTCACACCCAGCCCGTCGATGCGGTTGCGGATCACCTCAATCGCCCGCGCATCGGCGTCCTTGAGAATCGTGCTGATCCGGCCCTGAACCTCTGTCTCGCTCAGATCGACTTCTTCAGACCGGATATTGTTGCGCAGCTTCTCTTGATCGATCGCCACAGTGAAACTCGTGCCGCCGGACAGATCCAGCCCCAACCGGATCTTCTGTTGGGGCGGGACAACAACATAGATGGACAAAACAGCCAGAATGGCAAGAACCAGCCACTTCCAGAGGTCATTTCTACTCATTTTTCGGCAACTCCACAGTTAGACAAAAACCCAAACAGGGTCAAAAGAGGGTTAAGTATAACACACTCACCCTCCCGGTTTCACCCATGAAATGAAAAAAACGTCACTTCGCCTCATCCATCGTGGCGGCCTCACCCTCTTTCAGGATCCGGCTGACAGACCCGCGCGCCACCTCGACGGACACCTTGGGCGCGACCTCGACCAAGAACGTGCTCTCCCGTGCCTCGACGACCGTCCCGATCAGGCCGCCCGCAAACATGATCTTCTGCCCGGCGCGCAGTTCGGCGATCATGCGCAAGCGCTCCTTCTCCTTGCGCTGTTGCGGGCGGATCATCATGAAATAGAAAATGCCGAACACCAGCACCATCGGGATCAACATCCCGCCCATACCCGCCGCACCCTGCGGCGCAGCCTGCGCCATCATCAATCCTGCATTCATTCCCGTTCTCCTGTTCCAAACATTATTCCCAAAGAACCCTCACGCCCGCGACTTAAGGCCATTTGGCCTCAAAACCGCCGTCAGCGACTGCCGCCACTCGCGGAAACAGTCGCCCGCAATCGCCTCGCGCATCTCCCGCATAAAAGCGAGATAGCAGTGCATGTTGTGAATCGTCAACAGCCTCACGCCCAAAATCTCGCCCACGTTCAGCAGATGCCGCACATAGGCGCGCGAGAAGTGACGGCAACAGTAACACGTGCACCCCTCCTCGACCGGCCGCAGATCCGTTTTATAGGACCCGCCCTTCACGGGATAAGACCCCGACCGCGTATACGCCGTGCCGTGCCGCGCCACCCGCGTCGGGATCACGCAGTCGAACATGTCCACGCCCCGCGACACCGACTCGCACATCTGGAACATGTCGCCAAGCCCCATGACATACCGCGGCCGTTCGCGCGATAAACAGCGCACGCCGTCTTCCACGCCTTTCAGCATCACGTCTTCGGGCTCGCCCACGCTGACGCCGCCCACCGCATAGCCGTCAAATCCCATCGCCGTCAGTTCGCGCGCGCACCGCTCCCGCAGAGCCGAAAACTCGCCGCCCTGCACAATACCGAAGACCAACTGTCCCGGCGCACGCTCCTGCTGAAGGCATAAGGCCGCCCATGATAGGGTCTTATCGACCGACTGACAAGCGTATTGTGCGTCACACGGATAGGGCATGCACTCGTCGAAACACATCGCAATGTCCGATCCCAAAATGCGCTGCACCGCCATCGCCTCGGGGGGGCCGAGAAAAAACTTCGCGCCATCGATGTGCGACCTGAACTCTACGCCGTGGGCATGAATTTTCCGCAGGTTGTTCAGGCTAAACACCTGGAAACCGCCGCTGTCCGTCAGGATCGGGCGATCCCAGCTCATGAACCGGTGCAGTCCGCCGCATGCCCCCATCACGTCCATGCCAGGCCGCAACAGCAGATGATACGTATTGCCCAGAATGATCGAGGCGCCCAGCTCATGCAAATCGCGCGGCTCCAACGCCTTGACCGTGGCCTGCGTACCGACCGGCATGAAGACCGGCGTCTCGACAACACCGTGAGCCGTCCAAAGCCGTCCCAAACGCGCACCCGTGTGCCTGTCCTCTTTGAGCACCTCGAACGTGCCCGGACTCCGTTCCTCTGCAACCACAAAACCCCCTTTGAAATAAATCAGCCTTGCATCTCAGCCACCGGCTGCGAAAGCTCCGCCGCCAAATCCTGATCCAGCCACTGGTTGAAAGCGGTCAACGGCCCGCCGAGCGTCGCCAGCCCCAACGCAGCGGGAGGCTCGCCGTCATTCAGAAACACCTTCGTGATATCCGCCACCGTCATCGAGTTCCCACACCGGTAGAGCAGGTACTCGCCCGGACGCCCCGCCACCTCGGCCAGCACCTGATGGCGCACGAGATCCTCCAGAATGTCTTTGACGAACCGGTATGGGATGCCCCGCCCTTTCGCGAACGCCTGAGCCGCAAAAGGCCCGCCCTCTTTCTCCCGCGCCTTCCGGGCCGTCTCCGCGCACAACGTCAGCGCCAACAGCAGGCGCGACCGCATGCTCGCGTTCGCCGCGTTCTGCTCCAGCACATAGGTGTCCCGATTCTGCACCGCGAAGGCGATCTCCGCGCCCAGCAGAACGATCTGCCAGCTCGTGTAGACCCACATCAGGAGAATCGGCAGCACCGCAAAACCGCCATACAGCGCGCTGTAGTTCGCAATCCCCACCTGGGCCATCGCGCACAGCTTCAGCCAGCCGACGAAAAGGACCAGGGTGAAAAGCCCGCCCACCAGCGCCGGCCCCGCCTTGACCCGCACGTTCGGCATGAACCCCAACAAGAAAGCGAAGGTCAGCGACCCCACCGTCACGGTGATGCCGGTCTTCAACAACCCGCTCCCGACCACAGCCTTGAACGTCTCGGAAACAGACCCGCCCACCGTCTTGTCCATGATGTCTGTGACCATCTTCGCCACAGGCACGGTGGAGACTGCCATAATCAGAAAGGGCAGAATGATGATCACGAACAGGTAGTCGGCAAATTTGCGCACCAACGCCCGCGGCTGCTCCACCCCCCACACCTGGTTGAAGCTCGACTCCACTTTCCCCAGCATGCCGATCACGGACCAGATCAGCATGACCGCGCCAATCCCCCCCAACGTGCCGAAGCTGATCTTGTTGACCTGCTCGAACAGTTTGTCCGCCCCTTCCCGCACCTGCTTCGAAAAGGCCTTTGTGACCTCCGCCTTCGCCTGGACCTCGTCCTGGCTCGCGGCCGTGCCGTCGGAATTCACTTCCACGGCCTGCTCCATCTGCGCCATCCAGGCATTGAGATGTTTGTCCAGTTGCGCCTTGGCCAGGTCCGCGCCGCCGAACGTCCGCGCCAGCGCCAACGCCAACACCAACATCGGGATCAGCGCCATCAGGGAAAAGAAGGTCAAGGACGCCGCGTGCAGCGAACACTGGTTCCTTTGGAAGCCTCCCACCACCAGGCTTCCCAGCCGCAAAGCGTGGATCCCGGCCCGTGAGAACCACGGGAACTCACCGGCGTCCACTTGCCACAGGCCGCGCCGCACAAAATGCGTACACCGTCCGAGCGCCGTCGCTTTCACGTCACGCTTCTTCATGCGTTTCCTCCTCCCGTCCTGTTGCCAACACGCTTGAGGGCCTTGACGCAGATCGCCTTGGGCTCGCTGGGGCACACGTATTCGCAGTAGCCGCACCCCGTGCAGGCCTTCGCGTTCACCACCACCCGACTCACCATCTCCACCTTGTCCCACACCAGCTCCAAAGCCTCGTGCGGGCACGCCCCCGCGCACGCCCCGCACTCGCGGCCCTCTCCCAACAGGCAGCTTTGCATATCCACTTCCGCGCGACCCATCGGTACAGTGGACTTGGTTTCCTTCTTGAACCGCGGAATCGCGCCGGTCGGACACACTTGGCCACACGCCGTGCACGAGGCCGGACAGTAGTCCCTCTCGAAACTCACCTCCGGGGCCAACACCCCCGCCCAGCCCGTACCCGTCCCGCCGAACCGGATGATGCCGTTCGGGCACGCGCGCACGCAATTGCCACACCGCACGCAGAGCCTCGTGAATCGCGCCGACAGCCCACTCGCGGGAGGACGGATCACCCCCGCAGGCTCCCCTCGCGCAGGATTCACCGCCAGACGGTACCCGGCTCCCAGCCCTAGCCCCAAGAAAACCCTCCGGCTCGCCGCCCCCAGCACCGGCGGCTTGCACCCCGGGACACCTTGCTCCTCGGGCGCACCGGCCTTACCCCACGCCCCTGTCCGGGCCAAGAGCCGCAGCACATCCTGCGTCGCGCCCAGCGGACAGAGCTTGCCGCACCAGAGCCCGGGCGCGGCCACATCCAGTATCAGCAACAGCGGCAGCCCGGCCGCCGCGAGCCAGTCCCAGAGCACGAGATGCTTCCGGGCCATACCGAAGGCCGCATTGAAAATCACCAGAGGATCGAGCCAGCCAAAGAGCGGATATCCCGCCAGCGC
>Ga0209066_10005535_pt1 | contig 13284 bp, 14 predicted proteins | sample All_14_2_FD_187198 | JGI IMG/M metagenome (GOLD analysis project Ga0209066, IMG submission 187198) | Freshwater microbial communities in response to fracking from Pennsylvania, USA - Allegheny Zone_MetaG_DW_15 (SPAdes) (version 2) ...
TCGAAGGGGATGGTCCAGCCATCCTTCATGATGACCGGACCGGCCAGGGCGGCGACGCCGGCGAAGCAGCCGAGCATCAGCACGAAGCTGGCGCCGGCGATGATGAGCGCATTACGGATCATGACGGGCCCCTCAGCCTTGGTTTTCGATGGCCGGCTTGAGCAGCCGGAAGTGCAGTCGGGCGTACCAGACGACCGCGTTGAACAGGCCGACCGTGGCCACGGTGAGCAGCGAGCCCAGGAAGGTGGCCGTGGCCATCAGGCCCACGCCGGCCAGGAAGGCTGTCATCGGTCCGCCCGGAGGGGCGGCCAGCGGTCCCATGGCGAAGACAAAGCCGCCCGAGACGAACAGGGCGACCACGGCGACCAGGAAACCGAACAGCGCGCCCAGAACGCCCATCAGCAGGGGCAGCAGGAACATGATGTCGATGGCCCCCAGGCCGATCAGCGCCACGATGGCGGCGCCGGCGTTGGACGGACTTTTGGTCTCTTCCCAGCGCCTGAGACCCGCGTCGGCGCGCAGTTCGCGGGCCAGGCGGTCGGGATCGCCCAAGGCGGCGGCCGCTTCGGCCTCGCTGCGGCCTTCGGCCAGGGCGTCGGCGAAGTGGGCCTCGTGATCGGCGACGATGTCGGCGATGGTTGTGGCGGGCAGGCCGGCCAGACCCCGGCGCAGCCGGGTCATGAACTCGGTGCGGGTCATGCGGCGGCTCCCAGGATATCTTCCACGGCGGTGGTGAAGGCGGCCCATTCGGCCTTCTGCTGCGTGAAGCTGGCGCGGCCAGCCGACGTCAGGCGGTAGTACTTGCGTGGCGGACCGCTCTGGGATTCGACCAGATAGGTCTCCACCAGGCCGTCCGACTGCATGCGGCGCATCAGCGGATAGATTGTTCCCTCCCCCATATCGATGTCCTTCGCGAGCCTGCTGGCGATCTCGTAGGCGTAGCTGTCAGAGCGTGACAGCAGGGCCAGCACACACAGCGCCAGCACGCCCTTCTTCAGTTGGATTTCAATGGCTTCCGGCACGTTGTCCTCGCCGCGGTTGATGCACTCTTCTACGACAAGGTACTGAGTGGTGCAAGGTACCTGTCAATGAATGTTACGTAATGAACCGGAGGCCCTGAAAGGGGGTTGTTGAAAGTCGTTCGCAGCTGGACGGCTGGAGCGTTGCGCTGATGGGTTTGGCGGGGGTTTCAGGCGCTTGGCAACCGCTGGCGATGCGCGTATGCAGCCAGCGGAATGGTCGGTTGTGCGGCGCGACCGCGACTCTCTGTCTTGAGTCGATTGCGCGATACCGCGAGCCTGACTGTAATGTGCATGTCGGCGCGACATGACGTTGATCAAGGTCAAATGATCGACGTGAAATCGCCGCCGAAACGGGCCGTGAGGGATATGAAGGCGCAATTTCAGGGAATTCGGCGGATGTTGACGGGCGCTGGCGCCCTCGCCGCCACGATGATGTTCGCGGGGCAGGCCCTCGCGCAGGACCTGCTGGGTCAGCCGACGCCAGGAGCCATCGACCTTCAGCCAGCCGCATCGTCGCTCAAGCGCGACGCGATCTGGTTCCACGACATCATCCTGATGCCCATCATCACGGTCATCACCCTGTTCGTGCTGGGTCTGCTGGTCTGGATCGTGGTCCGGTACAACAAGAAGTCCAATCCGGTTCCGGCCAAGTTCAGCCACAACACCACCATCGAGATCGTCTGGACGGTGGTTCCGGTGATCATCCTGATGGTGATCGCGATCTTCTCGTTCCGGCTGCTGTTCGCCTACAACGACATGCCCAAGCCGTACATGACGGTGAAGGCCACGGGTTACCAGTGGTACTGGGGCTATGAGTATCCGGACCAGAAGATCAGCGAGATCATCTCGATCGGTCTGTCGGAGGCCGACTCCAAGGCCAAGGGCGTGCCCTATCGCCTGGCCGCCGACAACGCCATGGTGGTGCCGGTCAATCAGGTCGTCCGGGTGCAGGTCACGGGCGCCGACGTGATCCACGCCTTCGCCCTGCCGGCCTTCGGCCTGAAGACCGACGCCATCCCCGGTCGCCTGAACGAAACCTGGTTCAAGGCCGAAAAGCCGGGCGTCTATTACGGCCAGTGCTCGGAACTGTGCGGCGTGGACCACGCCTTCATGCCGATCGAGATCAAGGTCGTGTCCCAGGCCGAGTTCGACGCCTGGGTCCAGTCCAAGACCGCCCCGCCGGCCGTCGCCGCTCCCGTCGCTGACGCCGCCGCCCCGGCGGCCGCTGTCGCGACCCCGGCCTCCGCCCCCGCAACGACCCCGGCTGCGGCTCCCGCCGCGCCGGCGGTCTAAGAAACGATTGCAGGATTAGTCCGATGGCTCACGCCGCAGACATTGATCAACATGACGCCGCCCACGGGGCGGATGACAAGCCGCCCTTCTTCCAGCGCTGGTTCTTCTCGACGAACCACAAGGACATCGGCACCCTCTACATCCTGTTCGCCATCATGGCCGGGATCGTGGGCGGCGCCCTGTCGGGCCTGATCCGCTGGGAACTGATGGAGCCGGGCATCCAGGTGTTCTCCGACACCGGCGTGCTGGCCCAGATGGGCCTGTTCAAGGGCAAGCATGGCTATAACGCCGTGGTCACCGCCCACGCCCTGATCATGATCTTCTTCATGGTCATGCCGGCGATGATCGGCGGGTTCGGCAACTGGTTCGTGCCGATCATGATCGGCGCGCCGGACATGGCCTTCCCGCGCATGAACAACGTCTCGTTCTGGCTGCTGATGGCCGCCTGGGTTCTGCTCTGCCTGTCGATGTTCGTCGACGGCGGTCCTGGCCAGGGCTTCGGCGGCGGCTGGACGATCTATCCGCCGCTGTCGACCATCGGTCACAAGGGTCCGGCCATGGATCTGGCGATCCTGTCGCTCCACCTGGCCGGCGCGTCGTCGATCCTGGGCGCGATCAACTTCATCACCACGATCTTCAACATGCGCGCGCCGGGCATGACCCTGCACCGCATGCCGCTGTTCGCCTGGTCGGTGCTGATCACCGCGTTCCTGCTGCTGCTGTCGCTGCCCGTCCTGGCCGGCGCCATCACCATGCTGCTGACCGACCGCAACTTCGGCACCCACTTCTTCGACCCGGCCGCCGGCGGCGACCCCGTCATGTTCCAGCACCTGTTCTGGTTCTTCGGTCACCCGGAAGTGTACATCCTGATCCTGCCAGGCTTCGGCATCATCAGCCACATCGTGTCGACCTTCTCCAAGAAGCCGGTCTTCGGTTATCTGGCGATGGCCTACGCCATGGTCGCCATCGGTTTCGTCGGCTTCGTCGTGTGGGCGCACCACATGTACACCGTCGGCATGAGCATCAATCTGCGCGCCTATTTCGTGGCCGCCACGATGATCATCGCCGTGCCCACCGGCGTGAAGATCTTCTCCTGGATCGCCACGATGTGGGGCGGGTCGATCAGCTTCAAGACGCCTATGCTGTGGGCGATCGGCTTCATCTTCCTGTTCACGGTCGGCGGCGTCACCGGCGTCGTCCTGTCCAACGCCGGCATCGACTACAGCCTGCACGACACCTACTACGTCGTCGCCCACTTCCACTACGTGCTGTCGCTGGGCGCCGTGTTCGCCATCTTCGCCGGTTTCTTCTACTGGTTCGAGAAGATGTGGGGCGTGAAGTACAATGAGGCCCTGGGCTGCATCCAGTTCTGGATCATGTTCGTCGGCGTCAACCTGATCTTCTTCCCGCAGCACTTCCTGGGCCTGCAGGGCATGCCGCGTCGCTATGTCGACTATCCGGACGCCTTCGCGCAGTGGAACTATGTCTCGACGGTGGGCTACATGATCACCGTGGTCGGCGTGGCCGTGTTCCTGGTCATCCTGATCGAGGCCGCCGTCCGTCGTCGCAAGGCCGAGGCCAATCCGTGGGGCGAAGGCGCCACCACCCTGGAATGGACCCTGTCTTCGCCGCCGCCGTTCCACCAGTTCAGCGAACCGCCGGTGATCAAGGCTGACGATCACCACTGATCGCCACGCCGAGCTTTACCTGAAACGCGGGGGCGCGGTCTGGACCACTTAAGGGTCCGGGCCGCGCCCTTCGCCCATGAAGAACGCTATACTGATCCCTCGAATGCCAAAGATCGCCGCCATGATCCCGGAAACCGACCAGCCGCTGGCGAACCCCGCCACCGCGCGCTGGCAGGATTTCTTCCAGCTGCTCAAGCCGCGCGTCATGTCGCTGGTGGTGTTCACCGGCCTGACCGGCCTGCTGGCCGCCCGCGAGCCCATGCATCCGGTGTTGGCCGCCGTGGCGGTGCTGTGCATCGCGCTGGGGGCGGGGGCCTCGGGCGCCCTGAACATGTGGTTCGACGCCGATATTGACGGCCTGATGCGCCGCACGCGCGGCCGGCCCGTGCCCTCGGGCAAGGTGCGGGGCGACGACGCCGCCGCCCTGGGCGTGGTGCTGTCGCTGCTGTCGGTGATGTTGCTGGGGATGGCGGTCAACTGGCTGGCCGCCGGCCTGCTGGCCTTCACCATCGTGTTCTACGCCGTGGTCTACACCATGTGGCTCAAGCGCTGGACGACCCAGAACATCGTCATTGGCGGCCTGGCCGGCGCCCTGCCGCCCGCCATCGGCTGGGCCGCGGCCACCGGCTCGGCCCCGCTGAACGCCTGGCTGATGGTGGCGATCATCTTCCTGTGGACCCCGCCCCACTTCTGGGCGCTGTCGCTGTACATCACCACCGACTACGCCAAGGCCGGGGTGCCGATGCTGCCGGTGATCAAGGGCGCAAAGCACACCCGGCTGCAGATCCTGATCTACAGCCTGATCCTGGTTCCGGTCTGCCTGACGCCGGTGCTGACCGGTCTGGGCGGTCCGCTGTATCTGGCGGTGGCGGGTTTGGGCGGGGCGGTGTTCCTGCTGCTGGCCTTCCGGGTGTTCCTCAGCAAGGCGGGCGACGCCGCTGATCCGCGCGCCGCCGACCGCGACCTCTATGAGGTCACCGAGGATGCGAAAGCAGCCGGCGCCAAGGCGGCCCGCAATCTGTTCGCCTTCTCGATCCTCTATCTGTTCGCCATGTTCGCCGCCCTGCTGGGCGAGGCGGTGCTTGGCGTCAAAGCCCTGGAGCTTCTGCGATGAACAAGCTTGTCGAAGATGACGCCGCCGCCAAGGCGCGCAAGGGGCGCAATATCGCCCTGGGGCTGGGCCTGGTGGCCTTTGTCCTGCTGGTTTTTGTGGTCACGGTCGTGAGGCTCGGCGCCAATGTCGCAAACCGCCCCTTCTGATCCCGTCACGGGCTCCGCCAAGGCGCTGATGGCCAAGCGCAACGCGCGCGTAGGCATGATCTGCGCCGCCGCGTTCTTCGGCATGGTCGGCGCGGCCTATGCCTCGGTGCCGCTGTACAAGCTGTTTTGCCAGATGACCGGCTTTGACGGCACGGTGCGCAAGGCCGATCTGGCCCCGACCAAGGTGCTGGACCGCAAGGTCACCGTCCGGTTTGACGCCAATATCCGCAATCTGCCCTGGGAATTCACGACCGAGCAGACCAAGCAGGACATCCGGATCGGGGATACCGGCCTGGCCTTCTTCAAGGTCACCAACACCAGCAATCAGGCCATGACCGGCCGGGCCATCTACAATGTGGTGCCGGAACAGGCGGGACCGTACTTCCAGAAGCTGGAATGCTTCTGCTTCACCAACCAGACGATTCAGCCCGGCCAGACGATCGAGTTTCCGGTCGTTTATTTCGTCGATCCGCAATATGTCGATGATCCGGAGACCAGGGGAAAGGGCGAGATCACCCTGTCCTACACCTTCTTCCCGGCGGTCGAGGACGGCTCGGCGCAAAAACAGGCGGTGTCAACGACGCCTCGTATCGTTCAACCCCTTGGCGGCGCGCCGTCGAGAGGGCTATAGCGTTTCAACAAGACGCGCGAAGGCGGGGGGACCGGCCGTCGCGACCAGAGGGATATAAGGGTTAGCACCACCATGGCCCACGGCGCCGTCAAACACGACTATCACATCCTGCCGCCCAGCCCGTGGCCCCTCGTGGGTTCGGTCGCCTCCACGATCATGGCCATCGGCCTGATCGGCTGGCTCAAGGGTGGCGTCCTGGGCATCGAGAAAGGCAACTGGGCGATCTTCGCCGCAGGCTTCGCCGGCGTGCTCTACACCTTCTTCGGCTGGTGGAGCGACGTGGCCAAGGAAGCCAAGGCCGGCGACCACACCCCGGTCGTTTCGATCGGCCTGCGCTACGGCATGATCCTGTTCATCGCTTCGGAAGTGATGTTCTTCGTCGCCTGGTTCTGGATGTTCTTCGAGATGGCGCTGTTCCCCGAGGCGCGCACGGTTTCGACCATCGAGGAAGTCCGCACCGCCTGGGCCACCTGGCCGCCGGCCGGTGTCGAGACCGTGTCGCCCTGGCACCTGCCGCTGGTCAACACCCTGACCCTGCTGCTGTCGGGCACCACCGTGACGTGGGCGCACCATGCCCTGCAGGAAGGCGACCGCAACGGCGCCAAGTGGGGCCTGATCCTGACCGTCCTGCTGGGCGCGCTGTTCACCGCCATCCAGTTCTATGAATACGCCCACATCAACCACGAGCAGCTGTTCTATTCGGAAGCAGCCGTCAATTCGGGCCTGTATGGCTCGACCTTCTTCCTGGCCACCGGCTTCCACGGCTTCCACGTGTTTGTCGGCACCCTGTTCCTGATCGTCTGCCTGATCCGCCTGCAGAACGGCGCCTTCACCCCCAAGCAGCACTTCGGCTTCGAAGCCGCCGCCTGGTACTGGCACTTCGTGGACGTGGTCTGGCTGTTCCTGTTCGCCTTCATCTACGTGATCTTCGGCGCCTCAGCGCACTAGGTCATGAACTTCGAGGGGGCCCGGAACGCTAGACCAGCGTTCCGGGCCTTTTTCATTTTCGGGATACCCACATGGCTCACGTGAACCCCTATCTCGCCGGCGCTTCCGGCCGCTGTCCCAAGTGCGGCGAGGGGTTTCTGTTCGAGGGCTTCCTCAAGATCGCACCGACCTGCGAGGCCTGCGGCTTCCCACTGGGGCGCCACGAGACCGGTGACGGCGCTTCGACCTTCATCATCCTGATCGGCGGCAGCGTCGGCGCCTTCGGGGCGCTGTTTTCGATGTTCGCCTGGAACTGGCCGGTCTGGCTGCTGCTCCTGGTCTGGCTGCCCGTCACCCTGGCGCTGAGCCTTGGCCTGATGCGTCCGGCCAAGGGCCTGATGGTCGCCGCCCAGGTCGCCAACAAGGCTTCGGAGGCTGGTCGCCACGATGTCTGAGAGCTTTCCCAAACCGTTCGACTTTACCGAACGCCGGCGTTTCCCCATCGGCCTGACCATCGCCGTGGCCATCGTGTTCGGCATCCTCTGCTTCCTGGGCGTGTGGCAACTGAAGCGCATGGTCTGGAAGGAAGATCTGCTGGCGCGGATCGAGACCCTGAAGACCGCCCAGGCCGTTCCGATCGGCCCGGTGCTAGCCCAGGCGGCCAGGGGCGAGAATGTCGCCTGGACCCGCGTCAGCGTCGCCTGTCGTCCGGCCTCCCTGCCGCCCCTGTCCCTGGCCTATGGCATTCGCGACGGCGATGTCGTCTGGCGCGCCCAGGCCCTGTGCGGGGTGTCCGAGGGGCCCTATGACCTGATCCTGATCGATCGCGGCGTGGCGCCCGACCTGACCGGCCAGGTGGAAGCCCCGGCGCGCGCGTTCCTGGAGCCCAGGCAGGTGACGGGCATTCTGATCCCCCTGGCTCAGCTGGGCGGCGACCGCGCCGCGGCGGTGACGGGCCTGGCCGGGCGCAAGCCCGCGCCCGTGGCCCTGATGGTGGAAAGCGAGAGCCCAGCCCCGGCAGGCGTCGTCCCCGCGCCGCTGCCGGCAGAAATTTCCAATCGGCACCTGGAATACGCGCTTACGTGGTTCGGTCTTGCCGTAACCCTGCTCTTTATCTATGCCGCCATGCTCTGGCGGAGACTGAGACCCTGATGCGCTACGTTTCGACCCGCGGCGAGGCCGCCCCCATCGGATTCCTCGACGCCGTGCTGGCGGGCCTGGCCCCCGACGGCGGCCTGTATGTGCCGGCCGAGTGGCCCACCTTCACGAAAGCCGAGATCGCCGCCTTCGCCGGCCAGCCCTACGCTCAGGTCGCCGCCGCCGTGATGGGCAAGTTCGTGGGGGACGACATCCCCGCCGACGTTCTGGCCGACATGTGCGCCGAAGCCTATGCCAGCTTCGCCCACACCGCCGTCACGCCGCTCAAGCAGCTGGGTCCCAACCGCTTCCTGCTGGAGCTGTTCCACGGCCCGACCCTGGCGTTCAAGGACGTCGCCATGCAGCTACTGGGTCGGCTCTACGACTACGTGCTGGAGCGCCAGTCGCGGAAGATGACCATCATCTGCGCCACCTCGGGCGACACCGGCGGCGCGGCGGTCGAGGCCTTCCGGGGTCGCAAGAACGCCCGCATCGTGGCCCTCTTCCCCGAAGGCCGGATCAGCGAGGTCCAGCGCCGGTTCATGACCACGGCCACCGACGGCAACGTGGCCTGCGTCTCGATCCTGGGCTCGTTCGACGACTGCCAGGCCATCGTCAAGCAGGCGTTCCAGGACGACCAGTTCCGGCATGCGGTCGACCTGTCGGGCGTCAACTCGATCAACTGGGCGCGGATCGCGGCCCAGAGCGTCTATTACTTCACCGCCGCGGTGGCGCTGGGCGCGCCCGAGCGTTCGGTGGCCTTTGTGGTGCCCACGGGCAATTTCGGCGACGCCTACGCCGCCTTCGTCGCGACGAAGATGGGCCTGCCGATCGCCCAGATCACCTGCGCCACCAATTCCAACGACATCCTGGCCCGCACCTTCGAGGACGGCCGCTACGCCAAGGGCGCTGTGTCGGCGACCCAGAGCCCGGCCATGGACATCCAGGTGGCCTCCAATTTCGAGCGCCTGTATTTCGAGGCCGTGCGCCGCGACGGGGTCGAGACCGGCCGCGCCTTCCGGGGCTTCAACGACAGCGGCCTGATCGACATCCCGCCCAGCGCCTTTGCGATGATGCGCGAGCTGTTCCGGGGGGCTGCGGTCAGCGAGGCCGACACCGCCAAGACCATGCTCTCGACCCTGAACGAGACCGGCGAGGTCATCGACCCGCACACCGCCGTGGGCGTCGCGGCGGCCGCCGGCGTCAAGCTGGATGATCCGACCATCCCTGTGGTGATCCTGTCTACCGCCCATCCGGCCAAGTTCCCCGAAGCCGTAGCCGCCGCCTGCGGCCTCACCCCGGCCACGCCGCGCGCGACGCCGGACCTGTCGAAGAAGCCCGAGCGTTTCGAGCGCCTGCCCGCCAGCGGCGACACGGTAAAGGCCTTCGTGCGCACGTTTGCGGCTACTTCGTGAGTAAGCGGCTTCAGGTCCTCCCCCTAGTGGGGGAGGTGTCGGCGAAGCCGACGGTGGGGGAAGTTCTGCGGACTCCTTGCGGACTACCCCCACCGGCCTTCGGCCGCCTCCCCCTTCAGGGAGAGGATCTCATATGACCGCCACCCTCACGACCCTCCCCAACGGCGTCCGCGTCGTCTGCGACCCGATGCCAGGCCTCGAGACCCTTGCCCTGACCGTTGTCGCCGGTCGCGGCGCGGCGCATGAGGACATTCCCCGTTCCGGCTGGTCGCATCTCTTGGAGCACATGGTCTTCAAGGGCGCCGGATCGCGCAGTTCGCGCGATATCGTCGAGGTGATCGAAAGCCAGGGCGGCTCGATCAACGCCGCCACGGGCTATGAGCGCACCAGCTTTCAGGTCAGGGCCCTGAAGGGCGGGCTGGATCTGGGCATGGAGGTCATCGCCGACCTGCTGCTGCGCCCCACCTTGGACGAGGCTGACCTCACTCGCGAGAAGCAGGTGGTGGCCCAGGAGATCGCTGAGGCCGCCGACGCGCCCGACGACTATGTCTTCGACCTGATCCAGCGCGCCGCCTGGGGCCAGCATCCGGTGGCGCGTCCGATCCTCGGCTCGGTCGAGAGCGTCAATTCCGCCACCAACGCCGCCCTGTCCGAATGGCGCGGGGCTCTGTATGCGCCCGACCGGCTGGTGATCAGCGCCACGGGCGCGGTCAGCGAGGCCGAGCTGCTGGCGGCCGCCGAGCGCGCCTTTGGCGGCGTCACCGCTCGCGAAGGTCTGGCCGAGCCCATCCCCGCGCCCTTTGTCGGCGGTCACGAGGGCGAGGTGCGCAAGCTGGAGCAGTCGCATCTTGTGTTCATGCTGCCGGCCTGCGGGGCGCGCGAGCAGGACTATTTCGCCCTGCGCATCTTCGCTGAGTGCCTGGGCGGCGGCATGTCGTCGCGCCTGTTCCAGGAAGCGCGCGAGAAGCGCGGCCTCGCCTACAATATCGACGCCTATTCCGACACCTATGCCGACCACGGGGCGCTGGGCATCTATGCCGGCTGCGCGGCGGGCGACGCGGTCGAGACCGCCAGGGTCTGCGCCGAGCAGTTGGTCGCCCTGGCCCGCCACATCGAGCCTGGCGAACTGGCCCGCGCCAAGGCCCAGTTGAAGGCCCACATGTTCATGGCCCGCGAGGCGGCGCTGTCGCGCGCCGAGCAGTCTGCCGGTCAGGTGCTGCTGTTTGACCGCCTGTATCCGCCGGCAGAGCTCGCCGCCGAGGTCGACGCCGTGACACCCGCCGATGTCGCGCGCCTGGGTGAACGCCTGCTGGGCCCGGGGCGTTGCGCTACCGCCATTCTCGGCGCCAAGTCGGCCTTGAAAGCCGGCCCGGCGTTCGAGAAAGCCCTGTTCGCGGCGGCCTGAAGGCCGTCCTTCCGCCGAGGACCGTGTGTCGACCCTTCTGCAGATATTCCGCTCCAAACCCGGCCTGAAGCTCCAGGGCAGCGGCGTCTATCTGCGTCCGCCCCGCGTCTCGGACCATCGCGCCTGGGCCGACCTGCGGCGCGCCTCCCAGAAGTTCCTGCAGCCCTGGGAGCCGACCTGGCCCGAGGATGATCTGGGCCGCCGGTCGTTCCGCGCCCGGCTGGGGGCCTATGCCCGCGAACTGGAGACCGGCGAAGCCTGGCCGTTCTTTGTCTTCCGCAAGAGCGACGACGCCCTGATCGGGGCCGTGCGGCTGTTCCACGTTCGGCGCGGAGTCTCGCTCAGCGGCACGGTCGGCTACTGGCTGGGCCAGCCCTATACGCGCCAGGGCCACATGACCGACGCCGTCGCCACGGTGATCCGCTTTGCCTTCGACGGCCTTGGCCTCCATCGCCTTGAGGCCGCCTGCATGCCGGAGAACACCGCCTCGGCCGCTCTTTTGCTGAAATGCGGCTTTTCCGAGGAGGGTTACGCTCCGGCTTATTTGAAAATTAACGGCGAATGGCGAGATCATCGTCTGTTCGGACTTGTCGCGCGATCCTAGTGCGGAGGTCCCGGCGAGAAACGCCAGGGTGGCGTGGGATCGAGAATGTCTTTTCGGGCTACGGACCGCAAAATCTGGGACACGACCGCCACGCTGGAAGCGTTGGGCGCGGCCGATGTCGCCCTGTGGGTCTGGGAGCCTGAGGCCGACAGGCTGCGCGTCAATGGCGCCGCCCGCGCTCTGGGCCTTGGCCCGCTGGCCCCCGAATGCTCCTCCGCCGCCTTCCGCGCCCTGGCCCTGCCACAGGATCGCGCCCAGGCCGAGGAAGTCCTGAAGTTCCGCGAGCCGGGCTCGGAGGTCATCGCCCGGCTGCGCATGCGCGGCTTCGAGACCTGCATCTGGCGGGGCGTGTGGCTGGAAGAGGGCGTGCGCGCCGCCGGCGTGGTCGCCCCCGAAGTGAAATTCGCCGCCTCCGGGCGCTGCGACCTGACCGGCCTGCTGGATCGCAAGAGCTTCATCGCCCGGGCTCGCGAGCGTCTGCGTCATGACGGCGTCCATGAACTGGTCGTCGCCGATGTCGATCGCCTGCGCCGCCTGAACGAGGCCCTGGGCCACGAGCGCGCCGACCTGGTTCTGGCGGCCCTGGGCTCGCGCCTGGCGGCCGCCTTCCCGGCCGGCTCGATCCTGGGCCGGATCGGCGAAGACGAATTCGCCGTGCTGTGCGAGCCCCAGGGTTTCGAGCCTGCCGAGATCCTGCGCAGCGCGCTGGAGCAGCCCTTGCGGGTGGCCGGCTTCGATATCCATCCGACCCTGTCGATCGGGGCGGTGTCGGCCGAGGGCGGCGAGGACGCGCCCGAGGCCACCGAACTGCTGCGCCGCGCCGAACTGGCCGTCGAGGCGGCCTCGGCCGCCGGTCGCGGCGGCGCGGCCGCCTATGGCCGCTCGATGGAAACCGACGGCCTGTCGCGCCTGGCCCTGGAGGCCGACCTGCGCGGGGCCATCGCCCGCGGCGAGATCACGCCCTATTTCCAGCCCGTGGTGCGCCTGTCGACCGGCGCGCTGTCGGGCTTCGAGGCCCTGGCCCGCTGGCTGCATCCGCGTCGCGGCATGCTGCCGCCCGACGAATTCCTCCCGCTGATCGAGGAAATGGGCCTGATGAGCGAGCTGGGCGAGCACATGATGCGCACCGCCGGCGCGCAACTGGCAGCCTGGCGCCGCAGCCATCCGGCCGTGGGCGCCCTGACCGTCAGCGTCAACCTGTCGACTGGCGAGATCGACCGCCCGGGCCTGGTGCATGACGTGGCCGAGGTGCTGCGGGTCAACAACCTGCCGCGCGGCGCCCTGAAGCTGGAAGTCACCGAAAGCGACATCATGCGCGACCCCGAGCGGGCCGCCGTGATCCTCAAGACCCTGCGCGACGCCGGGGCCGGCCTGGCCCTGGACGATTTCGGCACCGGCTTCTCGTCGCTGCAATATCTGACGCGCCTGCCCTTCGACACGCTGAAGATCGACCGCTATTTCGTCCGCACCATGGGCGGCAATCCCGGCTCGGCCAAGATCGTCCGCTCGGTGGTCAAGCTGGGTCAGGATCTGGATCTGGAAGTCGTCGCTGAAGGCGTCGAGAATGCCGAAATGGCCGCCGCCCTGCAGGCCCTGGGCTGCGACTATGGCCAGGGCTTCGGCTATGCGCCCGCCCTCTCGCCGCAGGAGGCTGAGGTTTATCTGAACGAGGCCTATGTGGATGGCGCGGCGCCGGTGAAGGCCAGAGGTTAGGGGCGACTCGCCCCCTCCTGACCGCTGTCGCGGTCGTCCTCCCCCGTAGGGGGAAGATGAGCTCATCCGCCCCCTACGGGGGCGGACGGTCGCGAAGCGACCCGGTGGGGGCAAGTCGACAGACTTCCCTAAGCCCGCCCCGCCTGCACCGACAGGTGATCGGCCGAGATTCCCAGCTTGGCCAGGGCC
>Ga0209066_10005536_pt1 | contig 13279 bp, 9 predicted proteins | sample All_14_2_FD_187198 | JGI IMG/M metagenome (GOLD analysis project Ga0209066, IMG submission 187198) | Freshwater microbial communities in response to fracking from Pennsylvania, USA - Allegheny Zone_MetaG_DW_15 (SPAdes) (version 2) ...
GCCAAGGGGGGCCCGGAAGTGGGCTTCGTGCTGGGGGGCGAGGCGGGGGATGAGGTGCCGCCGCACCTGGTGTCGCTGGGCAGCGTGGCGGTGCAGCCGATGATGGTGTTCTACCGCGGCAAGCCGCGCGCGCTGTTGTCGGATTTCAAAGGCCTGCGGCTGGACATCGGCCCCGAAGGCAGCGGCACCCGCACGCTGGCGCTGGCCATGCTCAAGGCCAACGGCATCGAGCCGGGTGCACCGGATGATGGCACCCGCATTGTTGACACCGCCAATGAGGTGACGGCCGTTGCGCTGATCACCGGCCGCATCGATGCCTTCTTCGCGATGAGCGATTCCACCCCCACCGCACTCACCCGCGGCCTGATGCGGGCCGAGCAGGTGCACCTGTTCCACTTTGCGCAGGCCGATGGCTACACGCGCCGCATCAAGACGCTGAACAAGCTGATGCTGCCGCGTGGCGCCATCGATCTGGGCGAAGACATCCCGGCCGACGACACCCAGCTCGTAGGCCCCACGGTCGAGCTGATTGCGCGCGACAAGCTGCATCCCGCGCTGGTTGATCTGCTGCTGGAAGCCGCGCGCGAAGTGCACGGTCAGGCCGGGCTCTACCGCAAGCGCGGCGAGTACCCGGCGCCGCTGGAACACGAGTTCCGCCTCAGCGACGATGCCAGCCGCTACTACACCTCGGGCAAGAGCTTCCTGTACCGCACCTTCCCGTTCTGGCTGGCCAGCCTGATCACCCGCCTGCTGGCCGTGCTGGTGCCCATCGTGCTGCTGATGGTGCCGGCGCTGCGTGTGCTGCCCACGCTGTACCGCTGGCGCATGACCTCGCGCATCTACCGCTGGTACGGTGCACTACAGCGGCTGGAGCGTGATGCGCGCAAGCCCGGCACCACGCCCGCGCAGCGCGAGGCGCTGGTGCAGGAGCTCGACCGCATCGAACAGGCGGTGCGCAAGATCGAGGTGCCGGCGGCCTTTGGTGACTTGTTCTACGGCCTGCGCGGCCACATCGTGGCGGTGCGGCAGAGCCTGCTGGCGCAGGCTGCCTGATCCGTTGCGTCGAATCCGCGGGCCAAGGAAACGCCGGGCCGCCCCAAGTTTCCTTGACCCCCCTCGGGGGGCGGGACGAGCGGCGCTCGGCCCTGGGGGCCCTTCAATACGCGATACAGACCGACTTCACCTCGGTGTAAGCCTCGATCGCCCCGCGGCCATGCTCGCGCCCGATGCCTGATTGCTTGAAGCCGCCGAAGGGCATGTTCGGGTCGACCATGTTGTGGGTGTTCACCCATACGGTGCCGGCGTCCATCGCGTCCACCGCGCGGTGAGCCTTGCGCAGGTCGTTGGTCCAGATGCTGGCGCCCAGGCCGTAGGCCGAGGCATTGGCTTCCCGCAGCACGTCATCGAGGCTGCTGTAGGGCATGGCCACCAGCACCGGGCCGAAGATCTCTTCGCGCACCACGGTGAGCGGCTTGTTGGCGGTGTTGGCCACCACCGTGGGCCGCACGAAGTAGCCAGGGCCTTGGGATTTGCCGCCGGCCACGATCTCGGCGCCTTCCTTGCGGGCCGAGTCGATGTAGCCCATCACGCGCTTCTGCTGCTCGGCCGAGACCAACGGGCCCATCTGCACCGTCGGGTCGGTACCGGCGCCCAGCACGGTGTTGCGGGCCACATCGGCCACGCCGGCCACCACCTTGTCGTACAGCTTGTCGGCCACGTACAGGCGCGAGCCGGCGGTGCACACCTGGCCGTGGTTGAAGAAGATGGCGCCGGCGGCACCGGCCACGGCGGTCTCCACGTCCATGTCGTCGAGCACGATCACCGGGCTCTTGCCGCCCAGCTCCAGCGCGCAGCGGCGGATGTCGCGGCCGCACTGGGCGCCAATGATGCGGCCCACCTCGGTGGAGCCGGTGAAGGTGATCTTGTCGATGCCGGGGTGGCGCACCAGCGCGGCGCCGCAGGTGGGGCCGTCGCCGGTGATCACGTTGATCACGCCGGGCGGGAAGCCCGCTTCCTGCGCCAGCGCGGCCAGGCGCAGCGCGGTGAGCGGGGTTTCCTCAGCCGGCTTGAGCACCACGGTGTTGCCCGCGGCCAGCGCCGGGGCCAGCTTCCACACCGCCATGGCCAGCGGGAAGTTCCACGGCACGATGGCGCCCACCACACCCACTGGCACGCGGCGGGTCGAGGCGTTGTAGCGCACGCCGGGCGGGAAGGGGATGGAGAGATCCAGCGTCAGCCCTTCGATCTTGGTGCACCAGCCGGCCATGTAGCGCAGCCACTGCACGCTGCCATCCACGTCGATGGCCTGGGCCCAGGGCACCAGCTTGCCCTGGTTGGTGCTTTCCAGCTGGGCGATGCTGGCGCCGTTGGCTTCCAGCAGGTCGGCCAGGCGGTTGATCAGCCGTTCGCGGGCATAGGGCGTGAGGCCGCGCCAGGTGTCGCTGGTGAGGGCCTGGCGGGCGCTGCGCACGGCGGCGTCCACATCGGCTTCGGTGGCGGCCGGCACCTGGCACAGCGTTTCGCCGGTGGCCGGGTTGAAGACGGGGAAGGTGGCGCCATCGGAGGCGGCACGCCATTCGCCGCCGATCAGCATGCGGTCGGGGAAGGTGAGGGTGTTGGGGGTGGTCATCGGGGCGTCTCCAGGCAGGTTCAAGGGGTTCCTGGCGGACTGTAGGAACCTGCCGGTGAGCGGCCGTTGACTGCGCGTGCAGCAGGCTTGTCTGCGTGTGCAGACCGGGTGGAAACCCCGAGGCTGCGGCTCAGTCAGCCGCCTGCCCGCGCCGCCAGTGGGCCGGCGTGCAACCGTGGTGCAGCACGAAGCTGCGGCTGAAGTGGGCCGCGCTGGTGAAGCCGCTCAGCGCCGCCACCTGCGACACCGACAGGTGCGCCATCTCCGGCCGCAGCAGCTGCTGACTGGCCAGCGCCAGCCGGGCGGCCTGGATGTAGGCGCGCGGCGTGGTGTTCAGCGCCAGGAACAGGTTGTAGAGGGTGCGCCGGGAGATGTCGAACGTCTGCGCCACCCCCTGTGGCGACAGCGCCGGGTCATGCGCATGCTGGGCGATCCAGGTGCGCATGCGCGCCAGCTTCTGCTCGGCATTGGGCTGCAGCGGGATGGCGCGTGAGCGCGCCTGCTGCCCCAGTGCCTGTTCGATCAGCGTGCACAGGGCTTCCTCCAGGATGTCGGCACTGGTCTCGTCAAGGTCATCGTCTTCTTCGATCGCACCGCGCAGGCTGGCCAGCACCACGCCCGGGGCGCCGCGGCCATCCAGCGGCATGCCCGCCAGCGCCGCTACGGCGGGCGACCAGCCGCAGCGCTCGTCCTGCGGCACCAGCAGCGACAGGAACCGCGTGTGCTCGCTCGATTCAATGCTGTAGGCGCTGCGCGTGTCATACACCGCCCACATGCCAGGCTGCAGCAGGCCGCCGTGCGCGCCCTGGGCGATGCGGCTCACGCCGCTCATCTGCCAGAACACCTTGTAGTAGCCCATGTCGGCCCGCTCGGCGTCCTGCCGGCTGCGCACCACGCGGCACAGCCCCACCGACACATCGGCCACCAGGCTGTGGGCAATGCGCCGGGCGCGCAGCGAGGCGCGAAAGGCGGCCGGCCGCTGTGCTTCGCATTGCAGCGACAGGAATTCCTGGCTTACCAGCTGGCGCCAGCCTTCAATCTCATGGGTCTGTGCCTGGACGATCTGGTTCATGCCGGGGGCCTCATGGCGATGATGCGCGGGGGATCATTGTCGATGCGCGAGCAGCCCCAGGGCCCGCGCCCGCGCAATGGCCGCGGCGCGGCTGGTGACCTCCAGCTTGCGGTACAGGTTCTTCTGGTGCCATTTGATGGTGGTGATCGACAGCGCGCTGGCCTCGGCCATCTGCTGGTTCCACAGGCCCAGGTCCATCAGCGACAGCAGTTCGGTCTCGCGCTGGGTGGGTGCCACACCGGGCCCGCTGTCCACGCGCGACAGGCCTGACCATTCGGCGTAAGGCTGCACGCTGGTGGGCAGGTGGCTGCACACCTCGGCGAAGAAGGCCTGCTCCTCGGCCAGCACAAAGGGCCAGGCACCGCGTTTGGTGTCGTTCACCAGGTTGGCGATCACCGCGGCATGGTCCTGAAAGGGCCGGACGATGCGGCGCCGCGCGGCCCAGCCGATGGCCTGGGTCAGCGCCTTGGCGGCCTTGGCCGGCTGGTTCTGGTTCATCGCGATCACCAGGCGGGCCAGGCTCAGCTCCACCAGCCTGGCGGCGCGGCCTTCGTCCTGCGCGATCGGCAGCTCATGGGCGATCAGCGCCTCGGCCTGCTTGAGCTGGCGGGTGGCCAGATGCAGCTCGATCTGGGTGGCTGCCAGCAGGTCGCGAAAGCGTGGGATGGCGAGTTCATCGCGGGCCAGCGCCTGCAGGGGTTGCTGCCCCGGCTGCCAGCCCGCATGGCGCGCCTCGGCCAGCGCGTCTTCCAGCCGGCCCAGGCACAGCAGCCGCTGGATCAGGTAACACGACAGCATCATCGCCAGCCGCGGCGGGTGGCCCTTGGCCACCTCGCGCAGCCGCGGGATCGACACCAGCTCTTCGGCGCCGCCGTTCCACAGCTTCACCGCGGCTTCGAAGCCGCAGGCGGCGGTGTCCACCAGCACATGGTGCTGCACGCTGCGCAGGCCGGTGAAGAGCAGGTGGCGCGCTTCTTCCTTCAGGCCCATCTCCACCGCGCATTGGGCGGCCACCAGGGCCATGGTGTCGCACACCACCGCGTCGTCGCCGATGCGGCTGCGGGTGCGCGCCAGGCCGGCGTTCAGCTCGCGGTAGGCATGGGCGTAGTCGCCTTCGTAGGTGGACAGCGCACCGTCGATCAAGCTCACCCAGCCCAGCGTGTTGTCGCCGCCGATGTCTTCGAGGATGCCCTGGGCTGTGCGCAGGGCGTGGCGCGCGCGCGCGAAGGCAAACACGCTGCCCAGGCTGATGGCCTTGATGCAGCCCACCGAGCCGGCGCTGTACGACAGCGGCGACGTCTGCGCGCTGCGGCTCAGGAACTGCTCGGCGCCTTCGCTGGCACCGGTGAGCCGGTCGGTGAACAGGTCGATGCACATGCGCAGGTGGTGCAGGCGCAGCGCAAAGTCATCGGGGGGCGGGTCGTCTTCGGGAGGTTGCTCGATGCGCCGGGCCAGGCCCTGGTGCTGTTGCAGCCCATAGCCGTAGCGGCGTTGGAAGACCAGCGCCCAGACGTACCAGAAGTGCGTCTCCCAGCCGATGCGTGCGCCCTCGGCCAGCAGTTGCTCGACCCAGCGGATGTACTGGTGGATGTCGCCATGCTCGCGGGCGTAGCTGGCAGCGGCCGCATCGAGCAGGCGGGTGACGCGGGGCAAGTCGTGCGCGGCCAGCGCGTAGTCGATGGCGTCGTGCCATTCCTGCGCACGTTCGCACCAGGCGGCCGCGCGTTGGCAGACGGCCTGGCGGCGCTCGGCGCTGAGGTGCCGCCGTGCTTCGCTCTGCAGGTATTCGCGGAACAGCCCGTGCAGCCGGTAGCGCTGGCCATTGCGGTCCAGCGGCACCATGAAGACGTTGCGCTGCACCAGCAGATCGAGGTGGGCCTGGGCATCGGCATGGCCGGTGGCGTGGCTGCACAGTTCGGCGCTGAAGGTGTGCAACTGGGCTAGGCAGAGCAGAAAGTCCTGCAACGCGGGCGAGAAGCCGCTGAGCACCTGGCGCTTCAGCAGCGCGGCCACGTCTTCATCCGAGCCCGAAAAATCAGCCAGCGCGGCGGCCGGCCGTTCGGCACCGGCCAGGATGATCTGCGCCATGCGCACTGCGGCGGGCCAGCCTTCGGTGCGGCGTTGCACGGTGGCCAGGCCGGCTGCGCCGATGGCGCCATCGAGCTCAGCGCCGAGCAGCTCGCGGGTCTCGTCGGCATCCAGGCTCAGCTCGGTCGCCGTCACCTGCCGTAGCAGCCCTTCCAGCTTGGCACGGCCGGCGTTGAAGCCCGGCGCAAACGTGCTCGACCAGACGAAGCGCACCGCGGCCGGCGTGCGGAAGATCAGCGCATCCAGCAGTTGCCCCAGCGCTTCATCGGTGCAGCTGTTGAGGTTGTCGATGAACAGCGTGGTGGGCGAGGGCAGGTGCGCGAGGGTGTCGATCAGGGTGTCGATGCGCCGCGCGATGGGCTCGTCGCCGCGAATCAGCGCCTGGGTGGGCTCGAAGGTGCCCGGTGCGCTGGCCTGCAGCGCCAGCAACGCGTCCAGCACCCGCTCCAGGCTGGCATGGCGCTCATTCAGGCCGATCCAGAAGCAGTGCATGCCCTGTTCCTGCAACCGGCCGTGCAACTGCGACATCAGCACCGTCTTGCCGTATCCCACCGGCGCGATCACGCTCACCACCTTGGGGGGCGTGTCGGTGGACTGCGCCAGGCTGTCCAGCAGCCGGGTGCGCACCGGGCGGAACATGAAGCTGGGTGGGCCGGGCATGGCGGGCGGCGGGGAGGTGTCGGGCAGCGGCGAGGCCATCTTCAGGGCGTGATGGGGGTGGGGATGACAGCCGCCCAAGGGTAGGCGCGGAACGTCGGCCAGGAGGGGCATGGTTTCCCCGATGCCCTCCTGCAGGAGGGGGGGATGCCATGGCTGGCTCTTTAGCATGCGGCGAAATCCCACCCCTTCCCGTGAGAGGAGCCACCGCATGATCCGCCCCGAAGAAGCCGACTTTCAGTTTTCCAGCACCTCGCCCTACGACTGGTGCGAGACCAACTTTTTCCCCTTCGCCATCCCCGAAGCCAAGATCAGCGGCACGATCTACACGCTCACCCGCCCCGTGCTCGGCGTGTGCATGAGCGATGTGACGGTGCTCGACCGCATTGCCCCGAACTGGGAAGACCAGCTGTATGTCGACAACCAGCAGCACCTGCCCTGCCCGAAGTCGCTGCTCGACTACAGCCTGCCCAACGGCCTGTCGGTCAAGGCGGTCGAGCCGCTGAAGCTTTACAAGATCGACTACGTCGGCATTGATGACACCGAGCTGCATGTCGAGTTCCGCGCGTTGATGGCGCCCTTCGACATGAATGACCCCGCGATGGACCCGATGGCCGCTGGCCGCATCGGCAAGGGCTGGGGCGGTGCAGCCTTCTCGGGCCATTACGAAATCACCGGCCGCATCACCGGCGAGGCCCGGCTGCGCGGCAAGACGTACCAGGTCGATTGCGTGGACACCCTCGACCGCAGCTGGGGCCCGCGCAAGGAGCGCGACAACGGCAACGCCACCTGGATCCACGGCTCGTTTGGCGAGCGCCTCACGGTGCATGCCTTCCTCGTGCTCGACCCGGCCAACACGAATGACTTCGGCGCCCTGATCAGCGGCTACGTGCTGGAAGACGGCCAGGTGTACGGCCTGGTCAGCGCACGTGGCACGGCCGAGCGCCAGGGCATCGTCCCGATGGCCAACACCTTCGAAGTCACCGACACGCGCGGCAAGACCTTCCAGTTCACCGGCGCCACCATCAATGCCACCCCCTGGGCGCCGTTCCCTTCGATGATCTACACGCAGGCCTACCAGCGCTGGAACCATGCCGGCCAGATCGGCTACGGCGTGCAGCAGGACGTGCTCAGCCGCTCGTACCTGACCCGCAACCGGGCGGCCATTGCCCGCATCTGACGCCTGCGCACCGAGACGTCACCAAGGAGCCTGCACCATGATCACCCCGCAAGACGCCGACTTCCACTTCAAGCCCGATTCCCACTGGCAATGGGTGGAGACGCTGGCCTTCCCGTTTGCCGTGCCCGAGGCCAACATCAACGGCGTCATCTACGTGCTCACCCGTCCCATGCTGGGCGTGTGCATGTGCGACATCACGCTGATGGACCGCATCACCGACCTGTGGGAAGAGCAGGCCTATGTGGACAACCAGCAGCACCTGCCGTGCCCCAAGTCGCTGCTGGAGTTCTCGCTGCCCAACGGCCTGAGCCTGAAGGCCACCCGGCCGCTGAAGCACTACGAGATTCAGTACGACGGCATCGACGACACCCGCTTCAAGCTCGACTTCGTGGCCCTTCACGAACCGTATGACTGCAACGACCCGGCGATGGACCCGCTGGCCGCCCAGCGCAACGGCCCGGCGTGGGACAGCTCATGGTCGGGCCACTATGAGGCCACCTACCGCATCACCGGCGAGCTGGTGCTGCGCGGCAAGCGCTACGCGGTGGATTGCGTGGAGACCGGCGACCGCAGCTGGGGCCAGCGCCCTGAGCGCGACAACGGCACCATGATCTGGTGGCATGCCGGCTTTGGCGACGACCTCACCGTGCACCTGTTCACCCGCCATGACATCGCCCACAGCAACGACTTCGGCGCGCTGGTGAGCGGCTACGTGCTGGACAACGGCCAGGTGCACGGCCTGGTGTCTGCCCAAGGCGCGCAGGAGTACCGCAAGGCCGTGCCGATGGGCGGCCAACTGGCGGTGACCGATGTGCGCGGCAAGACCTTGCACTTCACCTACTCCACGGTGAACAGCTGCTACTGGGCACCGTACCCGTCGAACACCTATTTGCAGGCGTCGATGCGCGTCAACCACAACGGCCGCATTGGCCACGGCATTCAGCAGCTGGGCCTGAGCCGCGCCTACCTGGGCCGGCATCGCGATGCGCTGTCAACCCGGTATGGCGGCTGAGACACCCCGCCCACGATCAGGAGACAACCGATGACCCGTGTGGACAAGAACCGTCCCTCACCCGACTGGATCGAGCAACTGCGCCAGCGCTTTCCCTGCGAAGCCGAGATCGACCGCATCCTCACCCGCAAGCTCAAGCGCCGCGCCGGCCCGCCCTACACCCCCGTGAGTCTGGAGACGCTGGTGCAGGGCACGCAGGCGCTGATCGCCGCCGAGTTGAAGGACGACTTCCAGATCCTCGATGCCCAGTGGCTCACCGGCGGCGCCTCGAAACTGCAGATGGCCTTCAAGCTCGACTGGCACCAGCCTGGCGTGGGCCGCACTGCCACGCCGATGGTGCTGCGCATGGAGCCGTCGGAATCGATCACCGAGACCAGCCGGCTGCGCGAGTTCCAGATCATCAAGGCCCTGCGCGGCGTGATCCCGGTGCCGCCCACCTACTGGGTCGATGCCGAAGGCCACTTCCTGCCGTACCCCGGCATCGTCTACGGCTTCGCCGAAGGTGTCGCCAAGCCCACCGCGGCCAGCAGCGGTGTCTCCGGCGTGGGCACGCAGATGCCGCCACAGGTGCGCCCGGCGCTGGGCAAGCAGTATGTGGAGCACCTGGCGCGCCTGCACACCTTTGACTGGCGCCAGGCCGATCTCAGCGCCTTCAGCCAGCCGGCTGCCGGCACCCAGGCGGTGGAATGGAAGATCAACCAATGGGAGCGCATCTGGGAAGAAGACGCCAACGAAGACGTGCCGCTGATGCGCCTGGCCTTTGCCTGGCTGCGCCAGAACATGCCGCCGGTGGACCACGTCTCGGTGGTGCACGGCGACTACCGCGTGGGCAACTTCCTCTTCACCGAACACGACCTTCAGATCTCCAGCTGGCTCGACTGGGAGCTCAGCTACCTGGGCGATCGGCATGAAGACCTGGCCTGGGCCACCAAGGCCATCTTCGGCCATCCCGACGAAAGCGGGCAGACCTTCCTGGTGGGCGGCCTGTTGCCGCGTGACCAGTTCTTTGCCGACTACCAAGCTGCCAGCGGCCTGGCCGTCAACGCTGACACGCTGCGCTACTACGACCTCTTCAGCAACGTGAAGAGCGTGGTGATCTGCCTGGCCACCGGCACGCGCGTGCCGCGCAACGGCAAGTCGCACCAGGACATCGTGGTGGCCTGGCTGGCCGGCATCTCCTACCTGCTGCTCGAAGAACTCCGCACCCAACTCGAAGAGGTCGTCTGACATGGACCTGCGCCCCGCACTTCAACTTCACACCGTCATCAAGGCCCTCACCGACGTGGTGCTGCCCGCGGTCGATCCCCACAACAAGCCGGCGCAGGAACAGGCCCGGCTGGCCATCGGCATGCTGCACCTGGTGGCGCAGCGCCAGCCGCTGCTGTACCGCTACGAGCGCGACGAGCTGGCCCGCTTTCTGGTGTTGGCCGATACCCTGCGTGAGCAGGCTGCCGCGCTGCCTGTTGCGAAAGCAGCATTGCATGCCCTGACCTTGAGTACCGAGGCCGGTGAAGACGTGCTGGAGCGCGCTCAGGCCGAACCCAGCGAGCTGGAAGCGGCGAACTTCGACCTGCGCGAGAAGATCGGCGCGCTGATCACCACGGTGTACGCCGGCACCCCCACGTCAGACCTCAAGCCCATCAGCGCCGCCGTGAACGCCCATGCCAAGGCGCAGCTGCTGCGCGAGCGGGTGTGGCTGCAGGCGCAGGGTTGGGAGCCCGATCCCACCTCGCTGCCCGCCATCGAGGCGTTGATTGGCGACGGGCCGGACGCCTGAGCGCCCGCAAGCCCGGGCGCGGCAGTGCCGGGTGGCGGCACCTGCCGTGCTTGGGCGCTTGCTGCCGCGGGCCGGTCAGCTCAGCTTCAAGCCAGCTTCATGATCACCGACTTGCTCTCGGTGTAATGCTCAAACACCGCCGCGCCGTTCTCGCGGCCCCAGCCCGATTGTTTGAAGCCGCCGAAGGGCAGCGCCGGATCAGGCGCGAGTTGCGTGTTCACCCACACCGTGCCGGCGTCGATGGCCAGCGCCAGACGGTGCGCGGCTGAAAGGTCGCGGGTGTAGATGTGCGCAGCCAGGCCGTAGTCGCTGTCATTGGCCAGGGCGGCCAGTTCTTCGATGTCGTCGTACGGCGTGGCGGTGATCACCGGGCCGAAGACTTCTTCGCGGTAGGCCGGGTTCTGCGGGTCGCTGGTCAGCAGGATGGTGGGCGCGACGAAGTAGCCGGTGCGGTCGATCCGTTGGCCGCCGGTGATCACCTGGGCGCCGGCTTTCACGCCGGCATCGATGCGGCCCAGCACGCTGTCGAGCTGGCGCTGGTTGACCACCGGGCCGAGCATCGACGTGGGGTCGAGGCCAGGGCCTACTTTGAAGGCCGCAGCCACCTGGCCCACACCTTCGAGCACCTGGTCCATCAGCTTGCGCGGGGCGAACAGGCGGGTGCCGGCAAAGCAGGTTTGGCCTGAGTTGAAGAACACCGATTGGGCCGCGCCGGGAATGGCCGTGGCCAGGTCGGCATCGGGCAGGATGATGGTGGGCGACTTGCCGCCCAGCTCCAGCGTCAGGCGCTTCAGGCTGTTCGCGGCGCTGGCGATCAGCCGCTTGCCGGTGGCGGTGGAGCCGGTGAAGCTCACCTTGGCGACCTGCGGGTGGTCCACCAGCGCCTGGCCGGTGCGGCCATCGCCCAGCACCACGTTGAGCACGCCGGCCGGGAAGCCGGCTTCATGCACCAGCTGCGCCAGGCGCAGGGCGGTGTACGGCGTGGCTTCGGCGGGCTTGAGCACCACGGTGCAGCCGGCGGCCAGTGCGGGGGCCAGCTTCCATACCGCCAACACCAGCGGGTAGTTCCACGGCACGATGGCGCCCACCACGCCCACCGGCTGGCGCACGGTGTAGGCATGGTGGGTGCCGGGGGGCTGCAGCGCGGGCTCGATGCAGCTGCCGCCCAGCTTGCTGGGCCAGCCGGCCATGTAGCGCACCCACATGGCCGACATCGGCACATCCACCGTGCTGGCAAAGGTGATGGGCTTGCCGTTGTCCAGCGCCTCGATGGCGGCCAGCTCGCCGGCGTGTTGTTCCATCAGGTCAGCCAGGCGGTGCAGCAGGCGCTCGCGGGCCAGCGGCGGCAGGGCGCGCCAGGCGGGGTCTTTGAAGGCCTGGCGGGCGGCTTGCACGGCGCGGTCCACCGTGGCGGCGCTGCTGTTGGGGATGCGGCCGATCTCGGTTTCGGTGGCGGGGTTGATGACGGCCAGGCGCTCGGCGCCGGGTTCATCGACCCATTCGCCGCCGATGAAGTTCAAGCCCGGGGGCAGGGCGACCGAGGCCGCGGTGTGGGGTGCGTTCATGGGTGTGGCCTTGGTTGTCTCAGAACACGATCACGGGCTTGATCACCGAGCCGTCTTCCGAGGCATGGATGGCCTCGTTGATCTGCTCGAACGGGAAGGTCTTGATCAGCTTGTCAAACGGGAAGCGCCCGGCCTGGTACAGCGCGATGAGCTGCGGGATGAACACCTGCGGGTCGCTGTCGCCTTCAAGAATGGCCTTGATGCCCACGCCGCGGATGATCAGGCTCATCAGGTTGACGGGCACGTCCACCTCCATCGGCGAGACGCCCAGCAAGCCCAGCAGGCCATTGGGCAGCAGCGTGTCGGCGGCCTGGCGGATCACGGGGGGGATGCCGGTGGTGTCGAGCGCGCGCTGCACGCCGCCGGGGCCGGCAGCCTTGACGGCGGCGGGCACATCGGCCTCGGCCTTCGGGTCGATCACATGGGTGGCGCCCAGTTCCAGCGCCAGGGCACGCCGGCCGGCGTTGGGCTCGACCACGATGATGTGCGCGGCGCCCAGCGCCTTGGCCGCCATCACGCCGCTCAGGCCCACCGCGCCGCCGCCGAAGATGGCGATCGATTCACCGGCTTGCAGCTTGAGCGAGTTCATCACCGCGCCGGCGCCGGTCTGGATGCCGCAGCCCAGCGGGCCCATCAGCGCCAGCGGCAGGCTGGGGTCGATCTTCACCACGTTGGCGGCGGGCGCCAGGGCCAGCGTGGCGAAGGATGACTGGCCGAAGAACTGGCCGTACACCGTTTGCCCGTCCTGGCTGAGGCCGGTGCTGCCATCGGCGCGCTGGCCGCCGAAGTTCAGCGGGAAGAACTGGTAGCAATAGGCCGGCTCATGTTTGGCGCAGTTGCCGCACTGGCCGCAGGCGTTGAACGACAGCACCACCGAGTCGCCCACCTTCAGTGTGGTGACGGCGGAACCCACGGCCTCCACCACGCCGGCGCCTTCATGGCCCAGCACCATGGGCAGCGGGGCGGGGAAGCCGTCGCGGATCACCAGGTCGGTGTGGCAGATACCGGTGCCTGCCAGGCGCACCAGCACTTCGTTGGCGCGCGGCTCGGCCACCTGGATGTCTTCGATCAGCAGCGGGGTTTGCGGGGCGCGCAGCAGCGCGGCGCGGGCGCGGCGTGCGGCAGGGCTGTGTTGCAGGGGGGCGCCTTCGGCGGCTGGGGTCATGGGGACTCTCCGGGTTCCAGGATGCAAGGTCGAGACTGCCGACAGGGTAGGCAGCCGCGCGCGCATGCGGCCCGTGCAAAAGGATGGGTTGGGGTGGGGCAGATACCGAGCGCTGACAGGGCCCGGTTTTGCGA
>Ga0209066_10005537_pt1 | contig 13278 bp, 12 predicted proteins | sample All_14_2_FD_187198 | JGI IMG/M metagenome (GOLD analysis project Ga0209066, IMG submission 187198) | Freshwater microbial communities in response to fracking from Pennsylvania, USA - Allegheny Zone_MetaG_DW_15 (SPAdes) (version 2) ...
TCGAGGGCGAGATCCCGCCACCACCGATCCTGCATCTCATGCGCATGTCGGGAATCTCGCTCGAGGTCGGCACGGTGACCTTCGGCTGTGACCCAGACGAGTCCATGTACAACCCGATCGGCACCATCCACGGGGGAGTCATCTGCACCCTCCTCGATACCGTCGTCGGCTGCGCTGTGCACACCACGCTCCCGGCGGGCCAGGCCTACACCTCGCTCGACCTGAACGTGAGCTACCTCCGCCCGGTGCAGGCCACCTCCGGCCCTCTCACTGCGACCGGCAGGGTGGTGCGCCCGGGCAGCAAGGCCGCCTTCGCCGAGGGCACCATCTATGACGCAAGCGGCAAGTTGGTCGCGACTGCGACGAGCACGCTGCTGGTGTTCCCGGTGCCAACGAGCTGATCGCCGACGCTGTGAGAACGGTGCTCATTCCCGACTAGCTGAATCGATCGCCCCGGCCGCCGCGCGAACCTAGGCTGGAGCCATGGCTGAGTCGGCGGAACACGCGCATGCGCACGACCACGCCGGTTCGGCCAATCGCAGCCGGCTGCTGATCGCGATCGGCATCATCTCGGTGGTGCTGGTGATCGAGATCGTCGGCGGGTTGCTCTCCGGCTCGCTTGCCCTGCTTGCTGACGCCGGCCACATGTTCTCCGACCTCACCGGGCTGATCGTGGCGCTGGCCGCCACGATCATCGCTGCCCGCCCCGCGACCGATGTGCAGACCTTCGGGCACCGCAGGGCAGAGGTCTTCGGCGCCGGCCTGAACGGCGCCATTCTCCTTGGCGTGGTCGTCTTCGTGGTGATCGAGGCCATCCGCAAGTTACTCGCTCCCGAGAACGTGGAAGTCCAGGCGCCGATCATGCTCGGAGTCGCCGTGATCGGTGGCATCGCGAACGTCGCCGCCATGCTGGTGCTGCGCGGCGGTGCCAAGGACTCCATAAACATGCGTGGCGCCTACCTGGAGGTGCTCGGCGATCTGATCGGATCGATCGCCGTGCTCATCGCCGGCCTGGTCATCTTGTTCACCGGATTCGGGCCGGCAGATGCGATCGCCTCGCTCGCGATCGCCGCGCTCATTCTGCCCAGGGCCTTCTCGCTGCTGCGTGACGTCGTGCGCGTGCTCAGTCAGGCAGTGCCGCGCGGAACGGATATCGCTCTCATTCGCCAGCACGTGCTGGAGACCCCAGGGGTGGTCGCCATTCACGACGTGCACGTCTGGTCGATTACTCCGGGCTCCAACGTCTTCTCGGCCCATGTCGTGGTCGAGCCTGAGGTCTTCGCCTCGGGCAACGCCGACCGGCTTCTCGATGAGCTGAGCGGATGTCTCGCCGACCACTTCGACGTCGCGCACTCCACCTTCCAACTCGAGCCGGCCGAGCACGCCGATCACGAGGATCACCAGCACCGCTAGCCCTGCGCGCCGCCGAAGCCCTGGAACGAAGAAGGGCCCCGGCACGAGTGCCGGGGCCCTGGGACAGAGAGGGACTACTTCTGCAGGTCGACCTGCAGGTCGATGGAGATGGTCACGTCGTCGCCCAGCGTGAGGCCGCCAGCCTCGAGTGCGGCGTTCCAGCTCACGCCGAAGTCGTGGCGGTTGATCTTGGTCGACGCTGAAGCGCCGGCCTTGGTGCGGCCGTAGTCGTCGGTGATGACTCCACCGAACTCGCCCTTGAGGGTGACTGGCTTCGTCACGCCGCGGAGGGTGAGGTCGCCGACGACGGTGAAGTCCTCGCCGTCCACCTCGAAGGAGGTCGACTTAAAGGTCATGGTGGGGTGCTCGTCGACCAGGAAGAAGTCGCTGGTGCGAAGGTGCTGGTCGCGCTGCTCCTGCTTGGTGTTCACCGAGGCGACGTCGATGGTCGCTTCGATGGTGATGTCCTTGGGGTCCTCGGTCGTGACGACAGTCACGTCCCAGGTCTCAAAGGTGCCCTTGACCTTGCTAATCGCCAGGTGCTTGACGCTGAAGGAGAGCTCGGAGTGGGAGGGGTCCAGTTTCCACGTGCCGACGGTGTAGTCGGAGCGGGTTGCAATGTCAGTCATACAGCCATGTAATCAAGTTGACGCGTCATCCATTCCCATTTCAGATGACATGTCACAGAATTTTTCAGGAAGGTCGGGTGGACGGCGATACCGTCTTCGCCGCATCCCGTTCGGCCAGATTTCCGATGATCGAGTCGATGCGCGCCAGGGACTCTGGTGGCAAGACCACTCCGGCCGCCTTCACATTGCTGCGCACCTGCTCGGGGCGCGAGGCGCCGATGATGGCCGAGGCCACGTTCGGGTTCTGCAGCACCCAGGCCACGGCGAGCTGGGCGAGGTTCAGCCCCGCCTCGTCGGCCACCGGGCTGAGCTGCTGCACTGCAGTCAGCACCTCGTCAGTGAGGAACTTCTTCACCGTGTCTGCCCCGCCCTTGGTGTCGGTCGCCCGAGAGCCCTCCGGCAGGGGAGCTCCAGGCAGGTACTTGCCGCTCAGCGCGCCCTGGGCCACCGGCGACCAGACGATCTGCGAGATGCCGAGCTCGGCCGAGGTCGGCACCACTTTGTCCTCGATCACCCTCCAGAGCATCGAGTACTGCGGCTGGTTGGAGATCAACTGGATGCCCAGCTCCTTCGCGAGCGCGTGGCCTGCCCGCAGTTGGTCGGCATCCCATTCCGAGACACCGATGTAGAGCGCCTTGCCCTGGCGCACGACATCCGCGAAGGCCTGCATGGTCTCGTCGAGCGGGGTCTCCACGTCGTAGCGGTGCGCCTGATAGAGGTCGACATAGTCGGTCTTCAGTCGGCGCAGGGATCCGTCGATCGACTCCATGATGTGCTTGCGGCCGAGCCCAGAATCGTTGGGCCCCTTCGGTCCGGTTGGCCAGTAGACCTTGGTGAAGATCTCGATCGACTCGCGGCGCGTGTGCCTCAGTGCCTTGCCGAGCACCTTCTCGGCTGCGGTGTTGGCATAGGTGTCAGCGGTATCGAAACTGGTGATTCCCGACTCCAGCGCTGCGGCTACGCACTCCATAGCGGTCTCGTTCTCCACCTGGGAGCCGTGCGTCAACCAGTTGCCGTAGGTGATCGCCGAGACTTTGAGACCGCTGTTGCCGAGGTACCTGAACTCCATGGCGGCAAGGTTACGCCCGGGAGTATCTTCTGAGCATGCCAGCGGGTTCGAAGTACGTCGCCCTGTTCCGGGGGATCAACGTGGGCACGGCCAAGCAGCTCAGCATGGCCGAGCTCACGCAGGTGCTCGGTGAGCTCGGCTTCCATAGCGTCAGCACGGTGCTGCGCAGCGGCAGCGCGGTGTTCTCGGCCGACTCGAGGCCGACCGCCTCGAGCATCGAAACCGCAGTGGAGAAGGCCAGCGGCATCCACTCTGATGTGATCGTGCTGAGCGCTGCGGAGTTCATGGAGATAGTGGATGCCAACCCGCTGATCGAGGCTATGACCGATGGGTCGAAGTCGTTCATCACCTTCGTCGATGGGCCCCTGACGAACATCGAGTCACCGGACGCCGACGCGCTCTCGCCGGAGCTCATCGCCATCGGCACCAGGGCGATCTATCAGTGGATGCCCGAGGGCAGTCTGCAGACGAAGGTGCCGAAATCGTTCTGGAAGTCGATTCGCGCCACGCTGACCGCGCGCAACCTCAACACGGTGAAGAAGGTGCAGGCTCTGCTCGAGGGATAACGGTGTCCTGAGCGATCCTCCTGTCCTTCACAGGGTTTACGGAGGTTCGTCATTCAGGGTGGAAAACCGAGCGACGTCGCGAAAGCGTCCGCTGGTGTGAACTTCCCGCCAGTTATGGAACCCCACTCGTCCTCAGTTCCCCGTGTGGCCCCTCAAGCCGAACCGGGGGGCCGTGCCCCAGTCCGAACGCGATTAGTCGCCTGGCCCAGTGTCCTTGCCCTGGTGTCCTGCAACCCGGAGATCCACCACGTGCTACTAGCTTCCCCGCGCGCGCTTTTGCGTGCGCTGAAACACCGCTTGCCCTCCGTCCACCTCGTCAACCGTCGTCCGAAAACCCCGATCGAGCAGATCCCGGATCACGCCAAACCCAGCGAAACCGGGCTTCCCGCACTGAACGGACGATCCGTGCGCGCGCTCACCCGCATCGAGATGATCCGCACCGTCAAGTGGAATGTGGCGCTCGCCGCAGGCACCTTCATGCTCGCGCTAGGTGCGGGCTACGGCGTGCCAGCGACGGCGCAGGCAGTCGAGTCGGTCACCAACCCCGCTCCACTACTGCAAACCATGACCGTCTCGGCCAAGGCCACCACAGAGCCGGTCGCCGTCCGCGATGGCTATGACGTGGTCGTGCCCCCGCCGCTCGTCTGGCCGGTCGCTGCCGGAACCCCCGTCATCAGCGGTTTCGGCCCGCGAGCGCAGGCCTGCGACGCCTGCTCGAGCATGCACATGGGCGTCGACATCGGCGCTGCGCCTGGCACCCAGATCGGGTCGATCGCCGCCGGCCGCGTGATCGAGACCGACAACCCCGGCTACAGCTCGCTGGGCGTCCACGCCACGATCGAGCACGTGATCGACGGCCAGGTGATCGTCACCCGTTACGCGCACATGCTGGGTGGGTCACTCCTGGTACGCGAGGGCGATGTGGTCTACCCAGGTCAGCCTCTCGGCCGTGTCGGTCAGACCGGGGTTGCCACCCACCCGCACCTGCACTTCGAGCTGCTGCTCGGCGGTAGCTCTCCGACCAACGGCTGGAGCTGGCTGCACTCGAAGTTGGGCTAGCGCTAGAACTTGCGCGTGAAGGGCAGCGGCTTGCGCATGCGGATCAGTAGCAGCAGCGGCACGATCACGTAGGGCAGGTTGAAGGCCAGGAACTTGATCGGGTTCTGGGTCTGGAACTCCGGCTCGCCGAAGAACTCGACACCGAAGACGATGATGCCGGTGACTCCGGCGATCATGGTCGCGTAGATGACCGAGGGCAGCTGAATCCAGTTCCACCCCTTGATCAGTGAGGGCACCAGCACCAGGTAAAACGCCAAGTAGACGAAGGCGCTGAGTCCGGTGACGATGCGCATCCACACCGGCGGGTTCATGAACAGCGGGTCGGCGTCGTGGGCGTACCAGTAGTTGGAGTCCACCAGGAAGTTGCCATTCGGCTGACTGAAGTCCACGCCGAGCGTGGGCAGCATGTCGGCGATGCACGAGGTCACGATGAACAGCGTGAAAAACACCGCGAACACGATGTCGATCGGGCGCTGGCGCAGGGGCAGATTCGAAGTGGATGTCTCGGTCACCAGCCCATGCTGTCGTATGACGAACTCTCGCCACAACGTGACCTCTGGTTGCTAGCGTTGCCCCATGGCCTCAGCCCCCTCTGTTTCGATCGTCATTCCGGCGTACAACGAGGAGGACACCATCGGGGCGTGCCTCATCGCAGCAGTGCTGCAGACGGTGCAGGCAGCCGAGATCCTGGTCATCGACAACAGGTCGACCGACCGCACCGCTCAGGTGGTCGAGGAGATCCAGGCCGAGTACCCCGACGCCCCGATCGTCTACCTGCGCCAGGACGAGGAGCAGGGGCTGGTTCCGACCCGCAACTTCGGTCTCGACCGAGCGACCGGCGACGTGCTGGGCCGCATCGACGCCGACTCGATCATCGAGCCGAACTGGGTCGAGGTGGTCTCGCGCACCTTCGTCGACGATCTAGTGGATGCCGCGACCGGGCCGGTCGAGTACTACGACATGCCGTGGCGCCGCTTCGGACTCAAGGCAGACGATCGCATCCGCCAGGCGATCCTGCGACTGACCCGCGAATATCACTTTCTGTTCGGCAGCAACATGGCGATCCGTCGAACCGCGTGGCTCGACATCCGCTCTGAAGTGTGTCGGGATCAGGACGACGAACTGCACGAGGACATCGACATCTCGGTGCACCTCGCCCAGCGCGATCACCGGGTCGCCTATGTGTCGGCGATGGTGAGCGGCATGTCGGCCAGGCGGCTCGAGGACAACCCACGCGACTACCGCTACTACGCGCTGCGATTCGACCGCACCTACGCGCGGCACGGAATCCGCAACCCGGCGCTGCGGGCGCCGATGCTGGTGTTCCTCGCGATCTATCCGATGCTGAAGCCCATCCACATGCTCAGGCAGAAGCGGGACAGCATCTTCGCGCGGTTGGACGGCCCGGCGGCCTGAACCTCGGCTCAGCAGGCGGGGGTAACGTCGCTGCCATGGCGTCGATCACCGAAGCGGTTCGCCGGCGCACCCTGTCGCTGCTGACCGGCAACGCTCAGGGCCGACCCGACTGGGTGCAGCAGATCGAGTTCGGCGACGACGAGGGCTTCTTCGGACCCGACTCCGCAGCCTGGGTGGTGCACGGCGGCATGGCGACGATGGTCGCCGGCATCCGCGCCCTGCTCATGCAGACCCTGCACCCCGGCGCGATGGCCGGCGTGCACGACTGGTCGCGCTACAAGGAGGACCCGCTCGGGCGGCTCTCCGGCACGATCCAGTGGCTGATCGGGGTCACCTTCTCCGACACCGCGATGGCCGAGCGCGAGTCGACCCGCGTCGGTCGCTTTCACGACCGGGTGCGAGGCCGCTATCTCGACGCCCACGGGGTAGAGCGCGACTACTCCGCCGGTGACGCCGAGCTTCTGTCGTGGGTACACGTCGTCTTCACCGACGCGTTCCTCGGGTCCCACCTGGTCTGGGGAAAGCCGATCCCCGGTGGCGCCGACCAGTACGTGCGCGAGTGGGCGACGGCTGGGCGACTGGTCGGGGTGGTCGATGCGCCGACCTCGTTCGCCGGGCTGCAGGCGGCACTCGCCGACTTCGGTCCGTCGCTCAAGAGCGACGAGCGGGTTGCCGAGGCGGTGCGGTTCATCCGCCGTCCCGGCCTGCCGTCATCGGCAATGCCGATCTATCGCATCCTCTTCGCCGGCGCCGTGGCGTCGATCCCGAGGGAGTATCGGCGGATGCTCGGCCTGCGCCGCGCCTGGTGGCCGGCTGTGACATCCACTCGCCTGGTGCTCTGGGTGATGGGGAGGGTGCTCGGCTCGGGCTCGACCAGTGAGGATGCCGCTCGGCGACGGATCGCGCGGCTCGCGGCTGTTTCTGCGACCTCTGCAGCGGGTTCTGGTGTCGTCGACCCCGGCGTCGCCCGTCGGCAGTAGGGTCGGGCCATGGGCAGGCAGGACGGCAGTTCGCGGCAGGTCAGCGCGGCTTCCGTCGACAGCTCGACCGCGCCCATTCTGCACGTCGATCTCGACGCTTTCTTCGCGTCGGTCGAGTTGCTCGACCGGCCCGAGATCGCCCACTTACCCGTCGTCGTTGCGGGCAAGTCGCTGCGCTCGGTGGTGACCGCGGCCAACTACCCTGCGCGCAAGTTCGGGGTGCGGTCGGCGATCCCGCTGAGTCGGGCACTGCGGCTCTGCCCCCAGGCGATCGTGCTCGAGCCGCACTTCGAGAAGTACCGGCACTACTCGCAGCTGGTGATGTCGATCTTCGACGACGTGACCCCCCTTGTCGAGCGGCTGGGAATCGACGAGGCCTTCCTCGACGTGGCCGGCGCTCGCGGAGTGTTCGGACCGCCGGCGGATGTCGCACAGCTGATCCGCCGCCGCGTCTGGGACGAGACCGGGCTGGCCTGCTCGGTGGGGGCGGCATCCACCAAGTTCGTCGCCAAGCTGGCCTCGGGGCGAGCGAAGCCCGACGGTCTACTCGTCGTGCCGGCTGCGGAGACTCTCGCTTTTCTGCATCCGCTGCCCATCTCCGCGCTGTGGGGCGTCGGCGCCGCCACCGAGGAGGCGCTCACCCGGCGCGGGCTGAAGACCGTCGGCGACATCGCATCGACCCCGGTCGAGTCGTTGCAGCGGGCGGTGGGCTCCGCCGGCGGTGTGCGCCTGCATGCGCTCGCCAACGGCATCGACCCTCGGCCGGTCACCACCCGGGCCGAGGAGAAGAGCATCGGCCATGAGATGACCTTCGAAGTCGACACAGTGGATGACGCCGAGCTCAACCGCGAGCTGTTGCGCCAGTCCAACGCGGTCGCCGTTCGGTTGCGCAACGGGGGATATGTCGGACGCACCGTCGTGCTCAAACTCCGCCACTCCGACTTCAGCACCATCACCCGCTCGCGCACCCTCGCCGAACCGACCGACCTCGGGCGGCGCATCTACGAGGAGGTGCGGTCCATTCGCGAGGGGCTCGGCGATCACGGTCCGGTGCGACTCATCGGGGTGCGCATGGAGCAGCTCATGCCCGGCTCGGCCGCACCGAGCGCCCTCTGGGACGACGACGAGTCCTGGCGCGACGCAGAAGACACGATGGATGCCGTCAGCGCTCGCTTCGGTCGAGGGTCGCTCGGGCCGGCCGCCCTGCTGCGCTCGAAGGGTCCGCGCGGGGACGCATCGAACGCGCACCGGATCGAGTACTAGGGGCTACCGCCGGTCGGTCGTCGCGGAGCCGGCGGGGGTTCGGGGCCAGGTCCACGCGGAGCGCAGGATGAAGGCCAAGATCAGCACCTCGACTCCGATAGTCACGGCGTAGTAGACGTACCAGGACGAGGACGCCCCCGCCACGTTGAACACCATGACGGGGATGTACAGCAATCCGACGACGAGGTTCGTGGTGCGGTTCACCCGGGCGGGCAGCGTCATGGAGAGCAAGATCATGAGGGCCGGGATTGCGATGACCGCGAAGAAGATGGTCATCAACGTCGGGGTGATGTCGAACTCGAAGATGACGCCACCGCGAATCAGGTCGATCTCGCCTGGCTGGTAGAGGTGGTAGTAGTCGATGTAGATGACGAGGAACATGAGGCTGGTCCAGGCTGCGGCGAGCTTGACCCGCACCGGGATCGGCGGATTGTCGAGTTGTTTCGGGGTAGTCGTCCGGGTGGTCATCGGTTTTCTTCTTTCTCGAGGAGCGATCCGGCCGCCGGGGTGGCGGCAGGTCTGGGGTGAAGACGCGCGGGGTGCGGGCTCGTACACCGTACGTCGTACGTCGTACTATGAACGTACGCTGTACGATTGTCAAGTCGGAGAGCGAGGAGACCCATGTCGGACGCGGGGCTGAGCAAGCAACGGGTGGTGCTCGAGGCGCTCCGGCTCGCCGACCGCGAGGGGGTCGACGGGTTGAGCATGCGCCGGCTGGCTGGCGCGCTCGGCGCCGGCGCGATGTCGCTCTACCACTATGTGTCGAGCAAGGAGGAGTTGCTCGACGCCATGATCGACTTCGTGTTCGAGGAGATCGAGCTCCCGCCCGAACAGATCGACTGGCAGTCAGCGATGCGACGGCGGTCGGTATCCGCGCGACAGGTTCTCGCACGCCACCCGTGGGCGATCGGTCTGATGGATTCGCGGACATCGCCCGGGCCCGCGCACCTCCGCCACCGCGAAGCGGTCACCGCTTGCCTGCGGAGGGCCGGCTTCACGGTCGTGATGGCGACGCACGCCAACTGGTTGCTGGATAGCTACGTCTACGGTTTTGCCCTGCAGGAGGCCAGCCTGCCGTTCGACACCGCCGATGAGCTCACCGGCGTGGTCGAAGGTGTCTTCCTACCCCAGCTTCCCCCTGAGGACTTTCCGTACCTCAACGAGTCCGCTGCGGCGCTCGCAGCAGACGGCTACATTCCGGCGGAGGAGTTCATGTTCGGCCTCGACCTGGTCCTCGCAGCCCTCGAGCCCCTGAGAGCCTCTGCCTGAAGATCAGCTGAAGCTCAGCACAGCGGCGGAGTGGCCGGGCAGAGTGATCGAGCCAGGAGAGAGCTGTGCTGACTCGTCGGTGAGGAGCAGTGCGGTGCCGCCGAAGGGAATGGTGCGCGAGTCGGGAGCGAAGTTCAACACGATGCGCGTCGAACCCTGGTCGAGCACGAACCAGCGTTCCTGCTCGTCGAAGTGGCAGCGCACGCGGGTGAAACGCGGGTCGGTGAGGTCGGGCACCGAGCGGCGCAGGGCGGCCAGCCGACGGTAAAGGTCGAGAAGCGCAGCGTGGGAGGGCAACGACAGCTCTGACCAGTCGAGCTTCGAGGCGGCGAGAGTCGCCGGGTCCTGCGGGTCGGGCACGACCGAGGGGTCCCACCCCATTCGAGCGAACTCGGCGATGCGACCCTCGGCGGTCAGACGACCGAGCTCAGGCTCGGGGTGCGCGGTGAAGAACTGCCACGGGGTGGAAGCGCCCCACTCCTCGCCCATGAACAGCATCGGGGTGAACGGCCCGGCCAGGGTCAGCACGGCGGCGATGGCGAGCTGCCCCGCATCGAGCTGTGCGCTCAGGCGATCGCCGATGGCGCGGTTGCCGATCTGGTCGTGGTTCTGGTCGGCGACCACCAGCCGCCAGGCGGGCATATGTTCGGTGTCGATCGGGTGCCCGTGAACCCGCTCACGGAACGACGAGTATGTGCCGTCGTGATAGAACCCGCGAGTGAGCACCTTCTCCAGCGCCTCGAGCTGGGCGAAGTCGGCGTAATACCCGGTCGTCTCTCCGGTGAGCGCGACGTGCAGGGCGTGGTGGAAGTCGTCACTCCACTGAGCGGCGAGACCGTATCCGCCAGCCTCGCGTGGGGTGATGAGGGTCGGGTCGTTGAGATCGGACTCGGCGATGAGGGTCAGGGGCCGTCCGAGGAAGGCGCTCAGGGCATCCACTTCTTCAGCCAGTTGCTCGAGCAGGTGAACCGGGGAGTCATCGACCAGAGCGTGCACCGCGTCGAGGCGGAGCCCGTCGACATGATGGTCGCGCAGCCACATCAGGGCGTTGTCGATGATGTAGTCGCGCACCGCCGGCTCACTGAGGTTGATCGAGTCGCCCCAGGTGTTCGCGCTGCCCGCGCGCAGGTACGGCCCGAATCGCGGAAGGTAGTTGCCGCTCGGTCCGAGGTGGTTATAGACCACATCCTGAATCACCCCGAGCCCCGCCGCGTGGCAGGCGTCGACGAAGCGCTGGTAGGCCTCTGGGCCGCCGTAGGTCTCATCGACCGCGTACCAGAGCACGCCGTCATAGCCCCAGTTGTGATCTCCGTTGAAGGCGTTGACCGGCAGCAGTTCGACGAAGCCGACCCCGAGTGACACGAGGTGCGGCAGCATCTCGATCGCCGCGTCGAGCGTGCCTGCCGGGGTGAAGGTCCCGAGGTGCAGCTCGTAGATCACCGCGCCGGCGAGCTGGCGTCCGGTCCAGTGCTGGTCGGTCCAGGCGAACCTCGTGGCGTCGAAGGTGCGAGAAAGGTCGTGCACCGAGATCGGCTGGCGGCGACTGCGCGGGTCGGGCAGCGGATGCGGATCGTCGTCGAGCAGATAGCCGTACTCACTGCCGCTCAGCCCATCGGGTGCGGCCCACCAGCCGTCGCCGATCGGGGAGAGCGGATGCCGCGACTCATCCAGCAGCAGGGTGACCCGCTCGGCCAGGGGAGCCCACACCTCGAAGCTCATGCCGTGCCCTCGGTGGATCCGCGCACGATTTCGGTCGGGGCGAGCAGCGCCACCGGGTACCGCTCGAGCAACTCGGCGACCTGAAGCGTTCCGCCGTCGTAGTCCCGGTCGGCGATCACATCGGTCACCGGACGACCGGCGAGCACGATGCTGGTGTCGTCCCAGCCGCCGCGAGCGGCCAGCCCCAGCGGCAGCCGAGTTGCGAGCGTCACGACCTCGCCGCTGTCGAAGCCGACCAGGTGTCGCGCGGCAGACCCGTACGCCTCGACCGCCGCGTAGCGGGTGAACAGGTCAGGGTGATCGCGGCGCAGCCTGAGCGCCCTGCTGGTCACCAGCAGTTTCGCTGCCCCCGACTCGTCGATCGGGGGGTGCGCGCCGGCATCGATCGCGGCGAGGTAGAGCCGACGCTCGTCGAAGTCCACCGGGCGGCGGTTGTCCGGGTCGACCAGAGAGGTCTCCCAGAGCTCGCTGCCCTGATAGACGTCGGGCACGCCAGGCGCGGTGAGTTGGATCAGCTTGGCGGAAAGCGAGTTGGACCAGCCGGGCATCCGCACCGTGCCGAGCAGCTCCTCGATCACGTGCGCCACGCGCGGGTCGTCGAAGGCGGAATCGATGAGCTGATGCATCCGCTTCTCGAAGCCCTCGCGAGGTTCGCTCCACCCGGTCGAGTTGCCCGCCTCACGGGCGGCCTTCTCGGCATAGGCGTGCAGGCGTTCGCGGGAGGCTGGCCACGCGCCTATGATCGCCTCCCAGAGCAGGGCTTCGAGCGGGCCGTCGCCGAGCGGCGCGAGCGAGCGCAGGTGATCGAGCGCGGCCTCCCACTCGCCGGGCATCTCGGCGAGCACCGAGATGCGGGCGCGAACGTCCTCTCCACGTTTGGTGTCGTGGGTGGAGAGGGTGGTGAGCGAGGAGGGGAACGACGCCTGACGTAGCTGCTGCCTGCGGTGGAACTCGTCGAGCCCGATCGAGAACTCGCTCGGGTCGGCTCCCACCTCGGTGAGCGAGCCGAGCCGGGTGTAACGGTAGAAGGCGGTGTCCTCCACGCCCTTCGCCATCACCATGCCCGAGGTCTGCTGAAAGCGGATGGCGGCCGGGTGCGCAGGGTCGCTGAGCACCGGCAGGAGTGAGTCGAAGGTGTCGGTGAGTTCGGGGCGCCGCACGCGCGCCGCGTGGAAGGCGGCAGTGAGGTGCTCGAAACCGAGCGGCAGGTACGACCTGTACACCGGAAAGCAGGCAAGGAGCTCGGCCAGCGCATCGGCCACGGGGGAGATCTCCGCCCCCTCTTGAGCTTCGACAGCCTCGACCGACTGGCCGAGGTCGCGTTCGAGTCGCAGAACCTCCGAGCGCAGGATCCCGTCGGCGATCGCACGCTTGGTGTCGTGGATCAGCTCCGACCACGAGACCGAGCGGGAGGTACCACGCAGGCGGCGGTCCAGGTCGTCGAGCGCGCTGCGCCCGGCCGGATCGACCAGCACGCGATCGACATCGGCGAGCGCGTCGTAGCCGGTCGTGCCCGCCGTCGCCCAGGAGGTCGGCAACTGCTCGTCGCCCTCGAGGATCTTCTCCACCAACACGTAGGCACTGCCGGTGGCCTCGGCCAGCGTGTCGAGGTAGCCGCCGGGATCGGCGAGCCCGTCTGGGTGGTCCACCCGCAGCCCGTCGGCGAGTCCTTCCTCGATCCAGCGCAGGATCTCGCGGTGCGACTCCTCGAACACCCACGGCACTTCGACGCGGATGCCGGCCAGGCTGTTGACGGCGAAGAATCTGCGGTAGTTGAGTTCGGCATCCGCTCGCCGCCAGTTGATCAGCTCGTAGTTCTGCCGGGCGTGGACCTCCTGCGGGCTGCCCTCGCCGGTGCCCGGCGCGAGCGGGAAGGCGTTGTCGAAGTAGAGCAG
>Ga0209066_10005538_pt1 | contig 13278 bp, 11 predicted proteins | sample All_14_2_FD_187198 | JGI IMG/M metagenome (GOLD analysis project Ga0209066, IMG submission 187198) | Freshwater microbial communities in response to fracking from Pennsylvania, USA - Allegheny Zone_MetaG_DW_15 (SPAdes) (version 2) ...
CTCGGTCTCGGTGGTGCTCATCGGACGACCCTTCGCGGTGCCGGGGTGCTGGTGCTGGAAGACTGGGGAGCATGCGCTACGCGAGGACGGTGTTCCGACCCCGGACCGGCATGATCATGGGCGGCATAGCCGCCGGGGTCTGCGCCGTCGCCCTGGTGGGGCTGGCGATCGAGCTGCCGCTCGCCGAGTGGGTGCAGCTCGCCCCGGCGATCGCGCTCGTGGGCACGCTCGGCATCGTGCTCTTCTGGCTGCCGAGCGTCACGGTCGGCGAGGAGGGCATCACGGTGCGCAACGTCCTCGCCACGCACGAGGTGCCGTGGAGTGCCGTGCGCACCGTCGACACGAGATACTCCCTCGTGCTCGAGACGGCCGAGGGTCGGATCAGCGCCTGGGCGGCGCCGAGCCCCGGCCGGCACGCGGCCTTCGTGACGAGGACCGGCGAGGTCGGGCGAGCCGCCTCGGCGGGGCTCGCGGACCCGCGCCCCGGCGACCTCGAGTCGACGACGAGCGGGGCGCCTGCGACGGTCATCCGCACGACCCTCGCCGACCTCATCGAGGACGGCGCGCTCGGCGCCGCCGAGCCGGTGCGCACGCGCCGCCACTGGGCGACGATCGCGGTGCTCGGGGTGCTCGGCGCCGCGGTGCTCGCGACCGCGCTGCTCTGAGACGACGATCGGCGCGCTCATCGGGGGTCGCCCTCCGGCTCGTCCTCCGGGGACGGCAGCGGGCGATCCTCCTCGGGGACGATCGCGTTCGGGAGGATCGCACCCTCGCGCAGGCGCGGGTCCTCGGCCTCGGCCTCGGCGGCGGCCGGAGCCTGGCCGGCGGCACCGCCGCTGACGGATGCCGCCGCCGCCTTCGCGAGCGCCCGCTCCGTCGGCATCTTGCGCTGCCGCGGGTCGAAGGCGTCGCGCAGGCCGTCGCCGATGAAGTTCACGCAGAGCGCGATCGCGATGATGAAGAGGCCAGGCCACCAGAAGAGCCACGGCCGCGTCGCGAAGGCCGTCTGGTTCTCGTTGATGATCTTGCCGAGCGAGGTGTCAGGGGCCTGCACGCCGTAGCCGAGGAACGACAGCGCCGTCTCGAGCAGGATCGCCGAGGCCATGAGCAGCGTCGCGTTGACGATGATCACGCCGACCGCGTTCGGCAGGATGTGGCGGAAGATGATCCGCCCGTCCGAGGCGCCGGCGACGCGCGCCGCGTCGACGAACTCGCGCTCGCGCAGCGAGAGGAACTCGCCGCGCACGAGACGCGCCATGGCGGTCCAGAGCACGAGCCCGAGGATGAGCGCGAGCACGGGGGCGCCCTGGATGCCGTAGGTGCGGCCGAGGACGGCGCCGACGACGATCACCGGGATCGTGATGACGATGTCGGTGAAGCGCATGAGCACCGAGTCGCGCCATCCGCGGTAGTAGCCGGAGACCGCGCCGATCACCGTGCCGACGACGGTCGCGAGCAGGCCGACGATGACCATGATCATGAGCGACTGCTGCGTGCCGCGCATCACGAGCGCGAAGATGTCGCGGCCGACCTCGTCCTGGCCGAACGGGTGCTCCCCGATCGCGAAGGGGATGAGCGACATCGTCGGGCGCCCGCCGTCGACGACGGGGGTGAGCTGATCCCACGTCCACATCCACCAGCCGCCGACGCGGAGACCCGCGATTTGCGTGCCGACCGAGGTGAACGAGAGCAGGACGATGAACGCGAGGAGTGCCATCGACACGAGCGCGCCTCGGTGCCGCAGGAAGCGGCGCCGGACGATCTGGCTCTGCGAGAGGCCGGCGACCTCGATGAGCGCGAGGTCCTTCTGCGCGTCGGTCGCATCGCCGGTCGCCGGCGCCTGGGGGGTCGTCTTCGCCATCAGGACACCCGGATCCTCGGGTCGAGAGCCGCGTAGAGCAGATCAGCGAACAGGTTGAAGAGAATCGCCAGCCCGCCGACGACGAGGAAGAACGCCATCACGGGGTTGGGGTCGACGTGGTCGAGGCCGTTCTGGAAGAGCTGGCCCATGCCGGTCCAGCCGAACACGCGCTCGGTGATCACCGCCCCGCCGACGAGGCCGCCGATGTCGAAGGCGATGATCGTCGCGATCGGGATGAGCGCGTTGCGGAAGGCGTGGCGCACGACGACCGTGCGCTCGGTGAGGCCCTTCGACCGCGCCGTGCGGATGTAGTCCTGGTTCATCACCTCGAGCAGGCTCGCGCGCGAGTAGCGCGTGTACGTGGCGAAGGAGATGAGGATGAGCGCGATCGTCGGCAGCAGCAGGTGTGCGAAGAGATCGACGCCGTGCACCCACATCGAGCCCTCGAGCCCGGGGGTCTGCGAGCCGATCGTCGCGATGGGCCGGCCCTTGATGCGACCGGAGTTCGTGTAGGCCTGCCAGACGCTCATGTACCGGTCGAGCACCGTCACCGATGCGACGAAGAGGCCGGTGAGCGCCGTCGTGCGCGCGACCGGCTTGCGGTCGTCGCCGCCCATGAACCAGCCGATCGCGTAGCTCACCCCGATCGTCACGAGCCCGAGCAGGATGAGCAGCCACTCGTTGAGGAAGTACGACAGCCAGTACATGAACGGGAAGTAGAGCGCGACGCCGACGGCCGCCGTGACGAGCGCGGCGATGAGCGCGCGCCGCCGCTTGAGCCCGACCGAGATCGCGGTGACGCCGAAGGCGATTCCGACCGCGGTGAGCACGATCCAGAACGGTCCGATGTGGGGGTTCGCGAACCAGTCGGAGAGCTGCATGTAGACGAGCACGACCGCCGTCGCGGCGGTCGCGATCCCGAACGTGATCAGGCGGCGCTTCGGCGCCCCGGGGATGATCGAGGTCCAGAGCGCACCGACCACCGGCGCGGCGATGAGGATGAACCACCACGCGATCTGCGGATCCCTGAGGAAGTCGTTGAAGCCGATGGCGAGGTACTGCTTCAGCAGCACCGCGACCCAGAAGATCGGCAGCGAGAAGAACAGGAACGACAGGAACGTCACGCCGTAGTCGTAGGCGGAGTACTGCCGGAGCGCGGTCGTGATGCCGACGATGAGGCCGAGCACGATCGCCACGAGCGCGGCGATCGTCACGAGCTGCAGGGTCGAGGTCATGGCCTGCGCGAGGAGCGTGTTGACCGGGGCGCCCTGGAGGTTCACGCCCATCCAGCCGAAGCCGTGTCCGGTGAAGCCGAGCAGCCCGCCCGCCCAGATGAAGTAGCGCAGGAACGGCGGGACGTCGAGGTCGAGGAGCTTGATGCGCGCATCGATGAGCTGTTGCTTGTTCGGCGCGCTGCTCTCATAGAGGTCCTGGAGCGGGTCGCCGGAGAGGGCGACCAGCAGGTACATCAGATAGGTCGCGGCGATGAAGATGAGCAGCGACTGGGCCAGCCGCCGCAGGATGAATGATGCCACGAGGGCACCTCCCGTCGGTGTCGCAGAGTGCGGGCGCTGGGCCCCCCGATGGGGGACCCAGCGCCCTGAGGTTCACACGGCGTCAGCCGTGCGGATCGAGCGCAGGTGCTCGGTCCGTCACTCTGCGGCCGTCACCGGCGACCACTCCCAGATGTTCCAGAAGATGGTCGGCGACAGCGGGCCGGGGTTGATGTTCGCGATCGCGTTCTGGTCGTACGCGGTCACGGCCGGGAACTGGAAGATCGTCACGCCGTAGAAGTCATCCCACAGCAGCTTGTCGATGTCCAGCAGGATCTGCTTCTGCTCGGCCAGGTCGAAGGTGACGTTGAGCTTCGCGGTGAGCGCGTCCATCTCCGGGTTCGAGTAGAAGTTGAGGTTGTTGATGCCACCCGTGGTGTAGGTGGGCGGCGGGCCGTTGGTCACACCGAGGCTCGTCGACTGCCACCCGAAGAGCGACGCGTCGTACGCACCCGGCGTGCCGAGCAGGCCACCCCAGCTCGGGCTCGAGCAGTCCGTGACGTTGAAGCCGGCCTGCGACGCCGACGCCTGGATGAGCGCGAACTCGTTCACGCGGCGAGGGTTCGTCGACGAGAAGAGCATGCAGACCTCGGGGTTGGTGACGCCGGCCTGCGCGAGCAGAGCCTTGGCACCCTCGACGTCGACCTCGGCATACGCCTCGGAGCCGTTGTTCGCGACCGACTCGTCGTAGCCGTCGGCACCCGGCAGGAAGACCTGCGAGTTGCGGACCTCGGCTTCGGGGAGGATCGGCTTGATGAGCGTGTCGACGATCTCCTGGCGCGGGATCACCTTCATGAACGCCTCGCGGATGAGCGGGTTGTTGAAGTTGCCGCTCTTGCTCTGGTCGAACTGGAGGTCGATGTGCTCGTAGGTGCCCTCCGTGCCGCCGAGGACGGTCACGTCGAGGTCGGCGAGCGCGGTCGCGACGTCGGCGGTCGCCTGGGGCGAGATCACCTGGACCTCACCGTTCTGCAGCGCCTGGACGGCCGCGAGCGGGTCGGTGATGAAGCGGACCGTGATCTCCTCGACCTGGGGCTTGTGGTCGCCCACGTACTCCGGGTTCGCCTTGAGCGTCACGTACTGGTCGGCCACGAAGTCCGTGATCGTGTACGGGCCGTTGCTGACGACGAGGTCGGTGTCCTCGGGCATCTCGGTGAAGTTGAAGCCCGAGTTCCAGAAGCTCGAGATCGCCGCGAGGGAGGCCTGGTCGTCGTTCTCGATGGCGTCGACGATCGCGGTCTTCGCCTCGTCGGCCGACGCGATGTCGAGCGCCTTCTCGGCGACGATGTGCGCCGGGAGGAAGCTCGTGACCTGGAGCTCCCAGTCGACGAACGGCTCGGCGTAGGTGAGGGTGATCGACTTCTTGTCGTCGGACATGACGGGCACGTCGTGGACGAGGCCGAGGCCGAACGTCGGGTCGGCGCCGGAGTCGAAGTAGACGACGTCCGTCGGGTAGTCATCGGTGAACTCGCCCGTGTCGGGGTCGGTGAACTCGCTCGGGTCGAAGTCCGGGGTGTTCAGCGCGCCGGACATGGCCGCCCAGTGGAGGAGGATGTCGACCGCGTCGACCGGGGTGCCGTCCGACCACTTCACGCCGTCGGCGATCGTGTACTTGACGACGAGCGGGTCCTCGGACACGAGCTCGTAGGTGCCGAAGGACTCGTCCTTCACCAGCTCCGGGACGTTGTTGTAGTAGTTGAAGCCGGAGTTCGTCGCGTAGATGATGTTGGCGTTCGCCGTCGCGTTCCCGAACGAGGTGTTCGAGTTGTACGAATAGAACGGCTGGTTCCATGCGACCGACAACGTGGAACCCTCGACGATCTCGGACTGCTGACCTGCGCAGCCCGAGAGGACGAGAGCTCCAGCTGCCACGCCGGCGACGAGTGCGCCGATTCGCGTGATCTTCACTGGTGATCCTCCTAGAAGGTGACTGCGGCGCGCGAAGGATGGACCGGCGCGCGACACGCTTGGTGGTGCCACGATAACGGGCCGTTCACCCGGGCGCGAAGTCGGCGCGGAAACCGTTACACACCGGAAACGCTCTCGTGCGAAATCTTGCACCCGATGGCGGATTCTTGCGCCGGTTCGCCTCCTCGCGCACGATCCTCGCGCCTGTCGTCGCTCGCGGTCCCCGTGACCGCCGAGTTGGGCGAGATACCATCGGCGACGTGCCCACTCATGTCCCCCCGGCGCGTGCGCGCGGGGTCGTGCTCGTCTACGACGGGGACTGCCGATTCTGCACCACGGCCGTCGGCGAGGCCGCGAGGCGGCTGCGCCGCATGCCCGCCGAGATCGTGCCATCGCAGCGCCTCGACGACGCCGCGCTCGCGCGGCTCGGGCTCGACCGGCAGGACGTGACCGAGGCCGCGTGGGTCGTGACGCCGCGGCGCCGGTTCCGCGGGCACCAGACGGCGTCGGCGCTGCTGCGGATGCAGCCGGAGGCGGGGCGCCGGCTCGTCGGCGCGATCCTCGCCCTCCCCCCGTTCGACGCGATCGGCGCCGCCGTCTACCGCGCGGTCGCCGCGAACCGCCACCGCCTGCCGGGCGGGACCCCCGCATGCGAGCTGCCGTGACGGGCCGGGACGCGGTCGCGCCGCTGCCGTCGCCGCCGGGACCCGGCTGGAGCGAGCCGCCGCCGCCTCGGCGCATCGTCGGCGAGATCCTCATCGTCCTCGGGCTCTCGCTCGGCGCATCCGCGGTCTACTCGGTCGTCGCGATCGCGAACCGGCTCACCCAGGAGACCGCGCTCGGCAACCAGACCGCGACGCTGAACCCCTCGCGCTCCGACCGCGAGGTCTTCGACCTCATCTACCAGCTCCTCGCGGTGTTCTTCGACCTCGTGCCCGTCGTGCTCGTCGGCTGGCTGCTGTGGCGCACCGCGGCGCCGCACCTCGGCCGGCTCGGCATCGACGGGCGACGGCCGTGGTCCGACCTCGGGCTCGGCGCCGCGCTTGCCATCGCGATCGGCGTCCCAGGGCTCGCGATCTACCTCGGCGGACGGGCGCTCGGGATCACGGCCGCGGTGAACCCGGCCGGGCTCGACCAGTACTGGTGGACGATCCCCGTGCTGCTGCTCTCGGCCGCACGGGCCGGGATCACCGAGGAGGTGATCATGATCGGCTATCTCTTCGCGCGGCTGCGCGACCTCGGCTGGCGCACGTGGCCGATCATCCTGCTCTCGGCGGGCATCCGCGGCTCGTACCACCTCTACCAGGGCTTCGGCTCGTTCGTCGCGAACGCGAGCCTCGGCGTCCTCTTCGGCTGGGTCTACGCGCGGACCGGGCGCGTGCTGCCGCTCGTCATCGCGCACACGATCGTCGACGCGGTCATCTTCGTCGGCTATCCGCTGGCCGCGGCGGCCTGGCCGTCGCTGTTCGGGCTGCCGACGACGGCCTGAGCCGGTCGACGCCGGCGCGCCGACGCGCGCCCCGGCTCAGCCCTCGAAGGCCTCGGGCGGCGGGCAGGCGCAGACGAGGTTGCGGTCGCCGTAGGCGTTGTCGATCCGGCGCACGGGCGGCCAGTACTTGTCGAGCTTCAGCGCGTGGACGGGGAACACGGCCTCCTCGCGGGAGTACGGGTGCGTCCACTCCGCCTCGGCGATGCTCCGCGCCGTGTGCGGCGCGTTCGACAGCGGCGAGTCGGCGACGGGCCAGCGCCCAGCGGCGACCGCGTCGGCCTCCTGCCGGATCGCGATCATCGCCGAGACGAACCGCTCGAGCTCGCCGGCGTCCTCGCTCTCGGTCGGCTCGACCATGAGCGTGCCGGCGACCGGGAACGACATCGTCGGCGCGTGGAAGCCGAAGTCGATGAGCCGCTTGGCGACGTCGTCGACGGTCACCCCGGTCGCCTCCTTGAGCGGGCGCAGGTCGAGGATGCACTCGTGCGCGACGAGGCCGCCATCGCCCGAGTAGAGCACGGGGTAGTGCTCGCGCAGGCGGGCCGCCACGACGTTCGCCGCGAGCACCGCCGATGCCGTGGCCGCCGCGAGCCCCTCGGCGCCCATCATCCGCACGTATGCCCACGAGATCGGCAGCACGAGCGGCGAGCCGAACGGCGCCGCCGAGACCGGCGCACCGCCGTGCTCGACGACGCCGACGGCGCCGTCGGCGAGCAGGAGCGCGTGCTCGGCGGTCTGCGCCGCCGGGTGCCCGGGCAGGAACGGCGCGAGGTGCGCCTTCGCCGCGACCGGACCGACGCCGGGACCGCCACCGCCGTGCGGGATGCAGAAGGTCTTGTGGAGGTTCAGGTGCGAGACGTCGCCGCCGATGTCGCCGAAGCGCGCGTAGCCGAGCAGGGCGTTGAGGTTCGCGCCGTCGATGTAGACCTGGCCGCCGGCGGCGTGCACGGCGTCGCACACGTCCCGGATCCCGTGCTCGTAGACGCCGTGCGTCGACGGGTAGGTGACCATGAGCGCGGCGAGCGCGTCCGCGTGCTCGGCGATCTTCGCGCGGAGGTCATCGAGGTCGACGTCGCCATCCGGCCGGGTCGCGACGACGACGACGCGCATCCCGGCGAGCACGGCGCTCGCCGCGTTCGTGCCATGGGCGCTCGACGGGATGAGGCACACGTCGCGATGCGCCTCCCCGCGCGAGCGGTGCCAGCCGCGGATCGCGAGCAGCCCGGCGAGCTCGCCCTGACTGCCGGCGTTCGGCTGCAGCGAGACGGTGTCGTAGCCGGTGACCTCGGCGAGCCAGGTCTCGAGGTCGCGGATCATCGCGAGCGAGCCGGCGACGTCCTCGGCCGGGGCGAAGGGGTGGAGCTCGGCGAACTCCGGCCAGGTGATCGCCGCCATCTCGGTCGCCGCGTTGAGCTTCATCGTGCAGGAGCCGAGCGGGATCATGCCGCGGTCGAGCGCGTAGTCGCGGTCGGCGAGGCGGCGCAGGAACCGCAGGAGCTGCGTCTCGCTGCGATGGGCGCGGAAGACCTCGTGGGTGAGGTACGGCGTGCGGCGGGCGATGGCCGCCGGGTACTCGTGGACGTGGTCTGGCGAGAACGCGAACCACCGGTCGGGATCGGTCGCGAAGACGCCGTCGCCGCCGGCCGGCGCGACGCGCTCCCCCGCGCCGCCGAGGAGGACGGCGAGCCTGGCCGGGAGGTCGTCGCCGTCCGCGATGTCCTCGGCGCTCGGCTCGTCGAAGCTCACCGAGACGAGGCGGTCGCCGGCGCGCCGGACGAGGATGCCGGCCTCGCGCGCCGCCGCGACGGCCGCATCCGCGTCGGCGACCTCGACGAGCACGGTGTCGAAGTAGGACGCGTGGACGACCGCGAGCCCACGGCCCGCGGCCTCGCGGGCGAAGGCGACGGCGGCCGCGTGGACGCGTCTCGCGATCGCGAGCAGCCCCTCCGGTCCGTGGTAGACCGCATACATCGCCGCGACGACGGCGAGGAGCACCTGGGCGGTGCAGATGTTGCTCGTCGCCTTCTCGCGACGGATGTGCTGCTCGCGCGCCTGGAGCGAGAGTCGGTAGGCGGGGTGCCCGTCGGCATCCTGCGAGACGCCGACGAGGCGGCCGGGCATCTGCCGCTCGAGGCCGGCGCGGACGGCGAGGTAGCCGGCGTGCGGGCCGCCGAAGCCCATCGGCACGCCGAAGCGCTGGGTCGTGCCGACGGCGACGTCGGCGCCGAGCGCGCCAGGCGACTCGATGAGGGTGAGCGCGAGCAGGTCGGCGGCGACGACGGCGATCCCGCCGCCGGCCTTCACGGCCTCGAGCACGGCGGACGGATCCCACACCCGGCCGGAGAGCCCTGGCAGCTGCACGACGACGCCGAATGCGGCGGGCAGGTCGGCGGGATCGGCGGCGGCGAGGTCGAGGTCGATGAGGTCGATCCCGAGCGCCTCCGCGCGGCCGGCGAGCACCGCCCGGGTCTGGGGCAGCACGTCGGCATCGACGATGAACGCGGTCGACGCCGCACCGGAGGCGCGCCTGGCGAGGAGCATCGCCTCGGTGACCGCGGTCGCCTCGTCGAGCATCGACGCGTTCGCGGTGGCGAGGCCCGTGAGGTCGGCGACCATCGTCTGGAAGGTGATGAGCGCCTCGAGGCGGCCCTGCGAGATCTCGGGCTGGTACGGCGTGTACGCCGTGTACCAGGCCGGGTTCTCGAGCACGTTGCGCTGGATGACCGCCGGGGTGATGGTGCCGAAGTAGCCCTGGCCGATGAGACTGCGCCGCACCGTGTTGCGGGCGGCAAGGGCGCGCAGCTCCGCGAGGGCGCGGCGCTCGCTCGCGGCCGCCGGGAGCGTGCTCGCCGCCGGTGCCGCCGACCGGATGGCCGCGGGCACCGCCGCGTCCATGAGCGCCTCGATCGAGTCGAGCCCGAGCTCGGCGAGCATCGCCGAGCGGTCGGCGGGGTCGATGCCGATGTGACGTCGGGCGAAGGGGACGGTCATGACGCTCCTCGATGCGATGGCGGGTCGGCGGCGGTCGGCAGGACGGCTCGGCGGCTCAGGCGCCCGTGCGCGTGGCGTACTCGTCGGCGGTGAGCAGGCTGGTGGGGAGCGAGCCGAACCGCACCCGGATGAGCCAGCCGCCGTCGAAGGGCTCGGCGTTGACGAGCTCGGGGCTCGCGACGGCCGCCTCGTTGACCGCGACGACCTCGCCGTCGACGGGCGCGTAGAGCTCGCCGACGGACTTCGTCGACTCGATCTCGCCGACGACCGTGCCGGCAGTGACGACCTGTCCGACCGAGGGCAGGTCGAGGTAGACGACGTCGCCGAGCTGCTCGGCGGCGTAGGCGGTGATCCCGATCGTCGCGATGTCGCCGTCGACGGCGACCCACTCGTGCTCCTCGGTGTACTGCAGGGATGCGGTGTCGGCCATGACTGGCGCCTTTCTCGTCGGCTGGGCGGTCGTGCGGTGCTGGTGGCGGTGCGTGTGGGTCAGGCGGTGCGGTCTGGCCGCGTGTAGAAGGGCAGGGGCACGACGCGCGCTGGCAGCGCGGTGCCGCGCACGTCGATCGCGAGCGCGGTGCCGACCGCGGCGCTCGCCGGGTCGATCATCGCCATCGCGATCGGGTACCCGAGGGTGGGCGAGAGCGCGCCGCTCGTGACGACGCCGATCCTCGCGCCGTCGGCGTCGAGCACGTCGTATCCGGCGCGGGCCGCCCTGCGCCCCTCGGCGGCGAGCCCGACGAGCACGGGCGCGCCGTCCGCCGGGCCGGCCTCGACCGCGGCGCGGCCCACGAAGTCCGCGGTCTTCGTCTTCAGCGGCACGACGCGTCCGAGCCCGGCCTGCGCCGGCAGCGTGTCGCGGGTGAGCTCGTGGCCGTAGAGCGGCATGCCCGCCTCGAGCCGCAGGGTGTCGCGCGCGGCGAGCCCGCACGGCACGAGGCCGAACGGCGCGCCGGCGTCGGTGAGCGCCGCCCAGAGCTCGGCCGCGCGCCCGGCCTCGACGAAGAGCTCGAAGCCGTCCTCGCCCGTGTAGCCGGTGCGCGCGAGGAGCACGGCGGCGCCGCGGAACCGCACGCCCATGCACGCGTAGTAGGGCAGGTCGGCGATCGTGTGCCCCATCGCGACCGCCGGATCCTCGGCGAGCCCGTCGGTCGCCCGCAGGACCTCCTCGGCGCGCGGCCCCTGGACCGCGAGCAGTGCGATCGCCTCGGTGCCGTCGTGCAGGCTCGCGTCGAACCCGCGGATGCGCTCCGCGAGCTCGGCGACGACGACGTCGCGGTTGCCGGCGTTCGCGACGACGAGGTACTCGCCTGGCGCGTTGTGGTAGACGATGAGGTCGTCGATGACGCCGCCGTCCGGCTCGAGGATCATCGTGTACTTCGCGCGGGAGAGCGCGATCGCCGACACGTTCGCGGCGAGCGCGGCGTCGAGGAACGCGGCCGCCTGCTGACCCGTGATCGCGAGCTCGGCCATGTGCGAGATGTCGAAGAGCCCGGCGGCCGAGCGCACCGCGTGGTGCTCGGCGAGGTCGGAGTCGTAGCGCACGGGCATGAGCCAGCCGCCGAAGTCGGTGAAGGTCGCGCCGGCCGCCTCGTGGACCGCGTGCAGCGGCGAGCGCTTCGGCGCGACGGGGGCGTCGAGCTGGGTGTCGGTCGTGGTGTCGACGCGGTCGGTCACGGGGTCCTCCTGGCGCGATGCAGCGTGGATGCGGACTCCCCCTCTGTCATGGTGCCTGAGAGCTTCGCCGGGCTGCTGCCCGGGTTTCACCGTCGGCGGATCCCGGGTGCGGATCGCTTTCCAGAGCGGCCTGTGCGACGCGGTGCTGGACCTGAGAGATTGGCGGGGAGGCGTGCTCCTACGGTGTCCGGCGGGACCTCGCGGTGCCCCGGACTCTCCCGCGTCGTGTGCGGCCAGTGTTCGATTGTGCGGTCAGCCTAGCGGATGCGCCCCAGGCGGCAGGAAGCCCGCGCCGGCCGCGGATCCTCGTCAGCGCCTCGCCGTGCCGTAGGCCATGTAGTGCCAGTCGCGCGGGGCGAGCCGCTCGAGCACGGCCCGGTCGAGGCGCGCGAGGACGTCCCGGATGCCCTCGGTCGGGCCGAACACGGCGGCGACCCCGCCGACGCGCATCCGCACGTCCCGATAGCCGGCGAGCAGCCCGTCGAGCTCGGCGAGCGTTGGGTATCGCCAGCTCGACCGGCGGATCCGGTAGGCGAGCCGGCGCGCGCCGCGGTGCAGCATGCCGCCCCTGGTGTTCTCGGCGAAGAGCAGGTGCCCGCCCGGTCGCAGCGCCGCGTGGATCTGCGCCATCACGTCCCGCGCGAACGCCGGGTCGTCGCCGAGCCCGCCGAGCACCGACTTGAAGACGACGACGTCGAAGTCGTCTCGGAAGGGCAGCCCCTCGCGCAGGTCGATGTCGCGATACTCGACGCGGTGCCCGACGCCGAAGCGCCGATGCAGCGGCGCGGCCTGCGCCTCGGTGTCCGCGAGGTTGGTGCAGACGACCTCGTGGCCGAGGCTCGCGAGCCACAGCGACGGCCCGCCTGGGCCGGCACCGACCTCGAGGCAGCGCATCGGCGCGGCGCGCTCGCCGATCGCCGCGGCCCAACAGTCGACCGCAGGCGACCAGGTGCGCACGTCCCAGCCGAGGATGTCGGCATGGGCGGGCGCCTTCGGCACGTCCATGGTCGGAGCATAGCCAACCCAGGGGTCGCGGTCAGGTGCGGCGGAGCATCCAGGCGGCATGGGCGCGGGCGCCGCGGATCGTCATGATCCCGACGATCCCCGTCCACAGCAGGAACGGCATCGTCGCGAGCGCCGTCGTCGCCGGACCGCCCGCCGAGGCCCAGAACGCCGGATCGGTGCCGAGGAAGCTCGTCGGCACGGTGAGCAGGTTCGTGCCCGCGCACACGAACGCGACGATCCCAGTCCACGTCGGCAGGATCCCGGTGGCGAGCACGAGGAAGCCGGAGGAGGCCATGATCAGCGCGGTGAGCACCCCGCCGACGACGCCGAACATGAGGATGTGCCCCTCGGTGAGCGAGCGGATCGCGGACCCGTCCGGCTCGAGGCCCTGGGTGTCGAGCGCCGCGCCGCCGGCCATCGCGTCGCCGACGAGCGTCACGGCGACGAAGACGATGCCGGCGCCGAAGCCGATGTCGGCGACCCACCGCAGCTCCGAGCGCGCCTCGACGACGAGCTGGCGGAAGGCGCCGAGGAAGACGATGAGGGCGGTCATGAGGAAGGTGTCGATCGTGATCACCGTGAGCATGCCGACCGCGGTCTGCGCCTGGTATGCCGCGAGCGCGGCCTCGTCGTCGAGCGCGGGGCGGGTGCCGAGCAGCATGGCCCTGCCGCCCTCGAGGAGCATGAGCCCGACGACGACGAACGACGAGATCCCCACCCAGCGGCGGACGTCCGGCGTGCGCATGCGGTCAGCCTATGACCGGCGCGGCGGATGCGCGGGGCGAGGTCGGCGG
>Ga0209066_10005539_pt1 | contig 13277 bp, 8 predicted proteins | sample All_14_2_FD_187198 | JGI IMG/M metagenome (GOLD analysis project Ga0209066, IMG submission 187198) | Freshwater microbial communities in response to fracking from Pennsylvania, USA - Allegheny Zone_MetaG_DW_15 (SPAdes) (version 2) ...
GTAACGAATTGCGCGAGTATAAGCAACAGCCTTGAGTTCTGTGCCGCGGCTTGTTGGGCCCTGGCCCAACAAGTTACCGGTGCAATGCATCGTATTGCCAATGCACCCAGCGGCTATCCGTCAGATAAAACAAACCGCAGCGAATGGGTGCTTCGTCTGCTTGCTGCAATAAACTCGCATAATGATTGACCTGCTGGCGATGCGAGTCGCTGTCGGAACCCGTTTTAAAATCGATAATCCAGCGGCCGCCGTCTTCGTAAAAGGTGCGATCGATAATTCGGGTCGATACCTGATTGTTTTCCCGCACCAGCAACGCATATTCGTTATGCTCCCGTTCATGCTGCCGGCACAACCATTGTCCAATCGGATCCGCAAACAAGGCCTTGATTTGTTCCGCTAATTGTTGCATTGACTGCTGCTGCTCCTGGGGGAAAAACCCCAAACTGCGGAAACGATTGCCAATCATAGACCAGGGTAGCTCATCGATACTGCCTGGGTGATGGTCGCAAATCCATTGCAATAACTCATGCGCGATCGTGCCGATTGATTGCCGCTTATCCTGGATCAACAGGCTGTCTGGTTGAACCCGTTCGCCAACGGGCAATAAATTTTGTTGTTCTTCCGGGTAAAAAAACATTGGCAAACGCTGCATGACAGGCCGTTGATCAAGCAGGATTTCCTCTGGCGTTTCACCACGCTCCTGTCCGCCAAAATCCACCTGCTGCAACAGTTCGCGAAACGTACCTTTCAAGGTTTTTTCATGACAATCAACCAGATACAATTTCTTTTTCGCACGCGTGATGGCAACATACAACAAACGTTGCTGCTCATAGGCTTCCTTGTCAGCGGCAATGCTGCCCAGATAATTGTACAGACGCGATTCCTTTTCATCCGCCGCCTGAATCGGGGATAGCAAAATCAGATCCTCTTCGCCCTGGGTCGGTAAATCCAGCCAGCGCAGCAAAGGTTTATCCTGTTTCATCGGCTTGTTGCCCAGACCTGGCAAGATAACGCAATCAAACTCCAGGCCTTTGGATTTGTGAATGGTCATGATTTGCAGACGGGAAGGGGTGATGCGCTGCGAATACAATTGCTCGAATTCCTGCTCAAATTGCTCCGGATTGTCCAGTTGACCGCTGGGGCTGAACCGCGACAATAACATCCAGAACTGCTCCAGATCCGCTGTTTGAGACGCATCGAGAATGTGCTCGCCATGCAGTTGCTTGAGCACCTCACCTATCCAGTCGCTCAAGGCATGTTGATAACGGCTGGCCAGTGCGTTACTCAAAACCTGAAAAACAAAGCTGGCACGCCGCCGTCCTTCATCGCTCAAGCCCTCGATCTTATCCGCCTGTGACAAGGCAATATATAATGGTTGCTTGTGATCAAAACTGGCCAGGCAATGGAGATCAGCCAAACCAATGCCGCACCAGGGACTGCGTAAAAAAGCCAGCCAATGCAGACGATTGGCGGGCATGAGCAAGGCTTTGGTCAGCGAATACACATCGCGCAGATGCGGCAGGCTGGAGAGTTTTTCAATTTCCACACCTTGAAAGGGAATGCCGCGGGCGCGCAAAACCGGAATCAAATGCGACAAATTTGAACGCGAACGCACCAGCACCGCCAAACTGTGCTCGGGGTTGTCGTCCAGCTCTTGGGCAATGATCGACGCAAGTGCCTCGGCTTCCTCCGCTTTGCTGGCGTATTCCAGTGCCTGAATGCCGCTGTCGGCGCTGGCCGCTTTGCTGGCCACGGATGGATGGTAGGAAATCGCACCGGATTCGATGTCGTCCTGTTGCGGAAAAATTTGTTTAAACTGGCTATTAACCCAATCAATCAAGGTCTCGGTCGAGCGAAAATTACAACATAATTCCAGGGAAGTCAGCGCAACGGACGCAATGCCTTGCTGTCTCGCCTTCAGAAACAACCCCACTTCGGCCTGGCGAAAACGATAAATGGATTGCATGGGATCGCCGACCAGAAACAGGGTTTTGCCATCGCCGGGCGACCAGGCTTGCACCAGTTTTTCCAGCAATTGAAACTGCTGTATAGAAGTGTCCTGAAATTCATCCACCAGAAGATGATGAATGCTGTTGTCCAGATGCAGGGTTAAATCCGTGGGGAACTCTTCATCGCCGAGTGCCAGCAAAGCTTGTTGGGAAATGGCCGAAAAATCGACTTCGTTGCTGTCGCGAAACACCATTTGTAAATGTGCCGCCAGCAAGGGCAGCAAGCTGATTAAAGCCTGTAACACCGCCCATTGCTGATCGTCATACCGTGGCGGCGGCAATTTTTTCACCCGGATCAGTGCGCTGAGAAAATCTGTCTGTTCGCTGAGGGTTTGAAATAATTCTTTGCTGGATGATTTCAGAAAATCATAGAGATCATTCGGACAGGCACCGCGTTTCAAGCCGACATAGTGATCCGCGCTTTTACGCATTTTATCGTCTTTGGTTAATAACAAAGCCGCCAGCCCGGCTGCCGTTTCACGATCGATTTGCTCAAAATCATGCCATGAGGTCAGCGCAAAACGTTCAAGCTCGGGATTGTTTTCAATACTGGCGATTTGTTGACTCAGGCTTTGCAGTTGATCACGGCATTCAAAGGGAACGCTATCCAGAAAGCGCTGCAACTCATGTTGTTCAATCGCCGCCAGTGCCTGCTCGCAGCGTTCCCTGTCCTGACTGCGGGCTTGAAAAACCGGTGCCAGCCATTGTTCGCGAGAGGCCAGCAATTGAGTCAGTAATGTCAGCAGCGTATCCTGGCGATTATCCAGATGTTGCAGCAGACATTGCAGCGGTTTTTGCAATGCAGGCTGTTCAAGGGCATCGCTGAGACAGGCACGAACCGCGCGCAGATAGAGTGAGGACGCAGATTCGGTGATTTGGGCATAAGGTGTTTGCTGCTCCGGCAAGGGCACGGCCTGGGTCAGCGTTTGGCACAGCGAATCAATGGTGATGATTTTCAGCCGGCTCGGTTGATTGAGCAATTGCCAACCCTGCTTTTGGGCGTTGTTCAGTGCATCATGCGCGTATTGACGGGTGAGTTTTTGATGGTCGGATTGGGTAGGCAAAGCCTGACTGGCTTGATTAAGCGCCAGCAGGATCCGCTCGCGCATTTCACTGGCGGCTTTGCGGGTAAAGGTCAGGGCCACAATTTGTTCCGGGGCGCTGACCGTGCCCAGCAAACGCAAATAACGCTGGGTCAACAACTCGGTTTTACCCGAACCCGCCGGCGCTTGTACAATGTACGAGCCATAGGGGTCAGTCGCTTGCTGGCGTTGAGCGGCGTCCTTGAGCACCGCTTACTCCAATATCAATTCCTGAGCAGGCGGGCGCAAGTTGTAATGTGACCCCATGCAATAGCCATACGCACCGGTGTTGGCGATGAGCAACACATCGTTTTCAACCGTATCCGGCAATAACCGATCGTAACCCAGGGTGTCTGCCGATTCGCAAATAGGGCCAACCACATGCGAAAATCCGGTTTTTTCTTCATGCAAACGTGTTAAATTCACGATTTCATGCCAGGCACCATACAAAGTAGGGCGCATCAACGAGTTCATGCCGGTTTCGATTCCGATAAAACGAACTTTGCCTTTCTCTTTGCATTGCGTAACTTTGGCGAGGATCACGCCGCTGTCGGCGACAAAATAACGTCCGGGTTCCAGCCAGAATGACAAATTCGGAAATTGCGATTTAACCGCCAGCAAGGAGGCATCGAGCACGGCCAAATCCAATGGCTGCTGGCCTGGTTTTTCGACCACACCGAGACCGCCGCCCAGATTGATAATATGCACCTCCGGGAAACGGGCGAGCAAAAGCGTCAGCATTTGTGCGGTGTTTTGCCATAATTCCGTGGTTAAAATACCACTGCCGGAATGGGCGTGCAGGCCGATAACCTGGATTTTATGCTGTTTGATCAGGCGAGCCGTTTCTTCCAGATCGCTCTGAACGATACCAAATTTGGATTCATTGCCGGCCGTGCAAACAAATTTATGATGACCCGCACCGCTGCCTGGATCAATTCGCAGCAGGATGGATCTGTTTTTAAACAGTTCCGGCCATTTTTGCAAAGGATACAGGTTATCAATGGTGATGTAGCAATCCAGGCTCAAGGCGAATTCGTATTCACTTTTGGGCGCAAAATTCGGCGTGAACAGGATGCGTTTGCGATCGATGTTCGGAAACAGGTCGAGCACGTGACGCAATTCGTTGATCGACACACATTCAAAACCGATCCCTTTGTCATGCAGTGTTTTCAACACCCCGGCGTTGGCGTTGGCCTTGATAGCATAGAACAGTTTATCGATGGCTTTCAGGCCCAGCAAATCATCAGCGCGTTGTTCCTGGGTTTCTTTGTTGTAGACGTAGCAGGGCGACTGGGTTGCCGCCATGTCCAGCAAATGATCGCGTTTCAAGACCCACCAGGGCGTGGCTCGTTGCTGCGGATTGCCAAATTCTTCATGCCAGCTTTTCGAGTAATAGAAGCTTTGCGGGCTGTTTTCAATGAGCAGCGTGTGCAGTTGCTGGCAGAGTTTTTCCGCGTGAGATTCATGCACCACAAAGGTCAGATTCAAATCGTTGGAGGCCAGCGACATCAGATAAACCTGCTTGTCTTCAAACACCTCCAGACTCGGGCCGAGTTGCGGCAGAACGGTACGGATACGATGACCAACCAGGCTGACCGCGCTGCAGGGCTCAATCAGTTTTGCCCGGCCAAAACTGTTCAGATCGACCAGCAAAGCGTCAAGCGCACTGCGATCGTGGAATTTTGCGTTGCTGTCGAGAGACAGGGTCACGTTGAATTCAGACGAAGACAGCAAATCCACAGAGAAGCCGTGGGTTTTGAAAGCGGCGAAGACATCGGCCAAAAATCCGACCTGATGCCACATGTTCAAGGTATCAATGGAAATCATGATGATGCTGTGCTTGACCTGAATCGATTTGATCGGCGGCGCCAGTTCATCACTGTCTTTGGAAATACGTGTGCCGGAATGCTCAGGCATGCGGGTAAATTTGACATCCATGGGAATGCCGGCGCTGCGGACAGGCGGTATGCAATTAGGATGCAATACTTTGGCTCCCATGGACGCGATTTCCTGGGCTTCGTCATAATTCAGTTGCTTCAACAAACGGGCATGCGGCATTTGATGCGGGTTGGCGGTGTAGATGCCGGGCACATCGGTCCAGATTTCACAACGGCTGGCTTGCAGTTTGGCCGCCAGCAGACCGGCGGTGGTGTCCGAGCCGCCGCGGCCCAGGAGTACGGTGTCGCCCTGGGGATTGACGGCAAAAAATCCCTGGGTAATCACAGCCTGGGCGCCGGTGTTTAACAGTCTGTCACGCAGTTGGGGACAAGGATCACTGGCGCAGCGGGCGGACAGGAAGTTGATGGTGTCACCGCCGGGAACAGGCGTGGACACCAGGGCTTCGCGCACGTCAAACCAGTGGGCGTTGATGCCCTGTTTGACCAAAAATGCGTGACCAAGACGGGTCATCATCAACTCACCGAGGCTGAGAATTTGCGCGCGCGTTTTGGCCGGTGCTTCTTTTAATAAGGCGATGCCGGTCAGCCATTGATCCAGGTGGGCAAGATCGTCTGCAATCAGATCAAAGGGTACGGACAGGGCTTCGGCCAGATGAAAATAGCCTTCCGAGATGTCGTTTTGCACGCTTTTATGCTGATCCAGCATGGCGGCCTCGGTCGCTTGTTCCAGCTTGTTGGAAATTTGCGTCAGGGCAGAGCAGACTATGACCGGTTGCAAACCGCTGTTGATGTGTTGCAGGGTAATTTTAGCGATGTTTTCCCAGGTTTGCAGGGAGGAAACACTGGTACCCCCGAATTTGCTTACGATTTGTTGCATGTTCAATGTCCGGGCAAAAAAAAGACACAGTAGCATGGAGTTGATTATTTTGACAAGTCTTGCCACCAATATGGCCAGATTGGTTTTTTTATTGCTAAACAATGATTTTATTGGATATTTTTTTTCAGAATGGTTTGAAAACGGATGCATTTCATTTATTATCATTTTTGAATTTCATGCCAGAAGGGCAATTTACTGTTTAAGGAGTGTTGAGTGAAGAGCGTACAAAAACCGATCGTAACAAGGATTAGTGCCGCGGTTGTGGCTGTATTGGCCGCCAGTGCTGCGCAAGCAGGCAGTTTCTCCCTGTATACTGAAACCAGTGCCGTGGCGCTTGGTAACTACGCAGCCGGTATTGCTGCTGAAGCGGCTGATGCATCTACAGGTTGGTATAACCCTGCTGGTCTGGCTTTGATACACAATCAGCAAGTTGTTATGAGTGGTGCCGGTGTGTTTCCAAGATCAACCGTGACCGGTACCAGCACGTTCGTAACGCCTGCCAATCCACCTCTTGCTGCGCCACCCGCATTCACCGAGTCTTATACTGATCTGAATGGTGCCCGCAGTGCGTTTATTCCTGCGTTCCACTACGCTCGACCCATTGGCGACAATGCTGCAGTTGGTTTGAGTGTCACGTCTCCTTTTGGTTTGTCAACCGACTGGGACAGAAACGGCCCTCTGCGATACGCGGCTACTTACAGTGAATTGCTCACCACGGATATTTCACCTGAAATCGGTGGTAAAGTGTCCGAGAATTTTGCACTGGGTGCTGGTTTGGATATTCAGTACGCGCGTGTAAAATTTAACCGTATGCTGGGTTTGCCGACTGTCATGCCTGTGATTGGCCTTGCACCATCGGCTGTAGATTCTTATTCCTACAATATCGGTGATTCATGGGGCGTTGGTTTCCACGCCGGGATATTGGGTATGTTCAATGAAAACCATACACGCATTGGTTTGAACTATCAGTCCAAAATGAAACAAAAATTCCATGGCTGGAGTCAGTTGACCGGAAAACTGTCCAATCCTGGTCTGATTATAGTTAGTCCCGCGTCTGTGAATGCGGCTAATCCCAATGCCAAAACATGGAGCAACAATCTGAGCAGTAACAGCATCGAGTTTCCTGATGTTGTGACTTTGAGTGGTTACCATGATCTGAACGAGCGTTTTGCGCTGTTGGGTTCTGTGGTTTACACCGGCTGGAGCTCGCTCAAAACGATTCAATTGAACAACGTGGCAGCTGCTTCTGCGGCAGGTCCTGCCTTCCCCGCCAGCGTTCAATTCAATCCAACACCCTTGAATTCCGGCTCTGAGCAAAACTACAAAAACGTATGGCGTTTTGCAGTAGGCGGTAACTACAAACTGAACGACCAATGGTTGCTGCGTGCGGGTGGCGGTTACGACCAAACACCAACCAATGATGCCAATCGTGATATCCGTATCGCTGATAATGATCGTTGGGCTTTGTCAATTGGTACGCACTACCAGGCGCGACCCAATATCGGCTTTGATTTGGGTTACACGCATCTGTTCTCTGCTGGCTCTGAACCCATTAACAGAACTGAAGTCCAGGGTACCAGCACCAGTACGTATAACGTCAACGCAATGGCCAAGGGTACGGCTGATTTGGTGGGCGCACAAGTGGTGTGGAACATGGATGAGCCATTGTTGGCGGTTTCAAAGAAATAGATTGACAGGTTTTTTTGATAAAGCCACGCTGATGCGTGGCTTTTTTTTGATTAACTTGTTCAAAAATTAAGGCTATACTACAATCAAGATTTGATTTCCAACAAATGTCAAGAATGTGTAAAAAACGTTGAGTCGACACATTATTGACATAACTTGTATGGTATCTTTCAATCTGATTATTTATTGGTTTTGCAATGAGGTGAAACATGGCAAGTGATGAAAAAAGTGTAAAACAAGCAGCCAAGCTGGATAAACAAATGAAACGACAGGCGGAATTGGCCGATGAAGCCAAAATCAAAGCGGAACAGGAAGCCAGGGCCAAAGCTGATCAGGAAGCTAACGCTAAAGCTAATGCCGATGCAAATGCCAATGCCGAAGCAGCAGCTGCTGCACTTGCAGCGCAATTGGCGCAAGCTGACCCGTTGATTCAAGCACCGGCAGCCGATTCTGAGCAAGACAAAGAAACGCCTCATTTGATTAGGTTGAAAAACGCCGGAATTGATAATTCTGACTGGCCGCTGATGGTCGAGGATTACAATGCGCTATATCCGGAAACGCCTTGCACCAAAGAAAATAATGTCATGATTTTCCCGGATGAAAATGCGGTCAATGAGTTTTTACTGGCACAAGCCACAAAAGAGCCGCCGCGTAAATTTTTGTGTACCTGGGTCGATGAGAACATGAAGCCAACAGGCGTGCTTTCGTTCTCCTGCGGTGACGGCAAGGTCTATACCGGTCACGTGAGTTCCATAAAACAAAAACTGGAAGCGGCACTGCTGGCAAACCCGGATGACATCAATGTGAAGATGGGATTGGAAAAGATCAACAAACTGATCGAGTTGAAAGAACAGGCTGCCAATGCAAAAAAAGCGCCGGCTGTTGAACCGACAAAAGCGCAAGTTGTTGAACAGGAGGAAGCACCGGCTGTTAAATCGCAGGAAGCAATGGATGTTGCTCCCGAGGCAGCAGCGTTGTTCAATCTCAAGGAAGGAGAGGTTCTCGCTAATGAGGCTGAGGGAGCTGCAATATTTCAGATTATAAAACAATTGAATGAAGCGCAAAGAGCGGCTGATGCAGGGACTGAGATAAAAGGAAAAGTCGATAACGACCCTGACGCTGAACCTGAAGCACCAAGTACAGGGCCATCACGTTAATTTGAAGCATATCTCGAATTAATGCAGAAATCGCTGCCCGGATTAGCACATCAGGGCAAGAGCATGAGTGGGTTGATTTGATGTAAACAAACCAATCTCCCGTCATTGCGAGCGTTAGCGAAGCAATCCAGTGTACGAAGTGAGACATTGGATAACATGAAGATCCGGCTTCGTAGCACTGGATTGCTTCGCTAACGCTCGCAATGACGGATCACCTGAGTATGTGTGTAAAAATTGCTCGCTCATGATCTCGCCCTGATTAGCACGTAGCCGTCATGCTAAGGAATAAAACTCACTGTAGCCGCGGTACGCCAGGATCGGTGCCAAATCCTTAACCTAATCCGGGCGTTCTCCAAGGATCAAAACGTCAATTTAAACTGTTCCCAATACTGATTATACAAAACCAGGGTTTCCTCACCCACATCCCGCTGAAAATGCCCTCGACTCAAAACCTCATCGGAGGGATACACAGTTGGGTTATTTTTGATGGCATCCGGCAACAGCGCCTTGCCTTTGACATTGGTGATGGCATGGCCTTCCACCAGGGCAATCGTGGCGGCTGATTGCGGTTTCAACATAAAATTGATAAAAGCCAGAGCCTCTTTCGGATGTGGCGGGTTTTTGGGAATGGCCAGACAATCAACCCAGATAACATAACCTTCTTTCGGAAAACGAAAATCAATATTCCCGTTTTCAGCCCGGGCCTTCATCGCATCCCCATTCCAGGCAGAGCCAATTGATGCGTCTTCGTCAATGATAATGGCCTGAATGCTGTCGCTGGCAAACAGCTTGATATTTGGAACCAACTTCAACAATTGTTCATAAGCCAGTTTAATGTGCGCCGGACTGGTATCATTCGGATCAAAGCCCAGGCTGAGCAAGGCCATGGAAAACACCTCGCGTGGGTCATCGAGCAACATCAATTGACCTTTCCAGCGCGGCTCCCAAAGCTGGCGCCAGCTATAGGGAGGATTTTTTATATTGGCGCGGTTGTAAAACAAACCGGTGGCGCCCCAAATAATCGGGATGCTGTACTGGTTGCCCGGATCAAAACTGCTGTTGCGGAACGCCAGGCCAATATTGTCAACCTCCGGCAATTGCCCGTGGTCTATTTTTTCCAGCATATGCTGATTTTTCATGCGCTCGACAAAATATCCGGATGGCAAAATCACATCGTAAACGGGGCGACTGCTGGCTTTCAGTTTGGCAAACAGGGTTTCGTTGCTGTCGTACGTAGAAAAATTGACGTGAATACCGGTTTCGGTTTCAAAATTCTGAATCACTTCTCGCGGAATTTCACCGCCCCACGCATAGACGTTAACGACCGCTGCGGCGTAAAGACAGCCCGTCATCCATAAGCCAGCCAGTAACATCAGGATTTTTTTCATGTTGTTTTCCTGGATAAGCGATGAGAAATAACCACCAGTACCATCGACAGGCCAAAGGTAATGGAGCACAAGGCATTCAGTTCCGGCGTCACGCCGGCGCGTACCAGCGAATAAATGGCCAGCGGCAAAATGCTGAAATCTGGCCCGGCAACAAAATAGCTGATGATCACATCGTCAAAAGACAGGGTAAAACTAAGCAAAAACGCGCTGAGCACTGCCGGCCAGAGCAAGGGCAGTAATATGCGGGTCAGGGCGAGGTAACGACTGGCACCCAAATCGAGAGCGCTGAAATACAGATTGGGATCCATGGTCGTGATGCGCGCGTTAATGGTCAACACAACGAAAGGGATGCAAAAAGTGATATGCGCAATCAGCAAACTGAAAAAGCCCAGGGGAATCTGGCTGAGGTTGAAGAAAATCAGCAGAGACACACCAAGAACCAAATCCGGAATGATGACCAGCAATAAGAGCAACAGATACAAAGCATGTTGTTTTTGGCGCGATATAAACAGATTAACGCAGGTGAGCACGCCTATGACTGTCGCGAGCAAAGACGCACACAGCCCAAGTGCAATCGAGTTGAAAAAGGCTTCCCACAAAGCCCTGTCTTGAAACAATTCTTGATACCAGCGCAGGGAAAAACCTTGCCATTGCAGTGAAAATTTGGCGCTGTTTACCGAATAGATCAGTAAAATAAAAATGGGTGCATAGAGCAAAACCAGTACCAGGCCGAGAAAAAATCGTTGTCCCAATCGCTTCATCTTGCCCGCCCCTTGTTTTGTTGTCGATAACAGGCCAACAGCAGCAATAATATGGCAGTTAAAACAGCGCTGGTGGCCGCACCCTGTGGCCAGTCTTCCAGTACCAGAAATTGATTTTGAATCAAATTACCCAACAAAATCGAGCGGGCGCCGCCGAGCACATTCGGGATGTAAAACAAGGTCATGGCCGGCAAAAAGACCAGGATACAGCCAGATAAAACGCCAGCAGCGGTGCCGGGCAAAAATACCCTGGTAAAGGCCGCCCAGCGACTGGCGCCGAGATCTTGCGCGGCTTCCAATAATCGAAAATCAAAGCGCTCCATGTTGTTCACAATGGGCAGCACCATGAAGGGGAACAAGTTGTAAACCAGGCCGGAAATCACGGCAAAATTGCTGTAGAGCAAGGAAAGCGGGGCGTCAATGATATGCCATTTCAGCAGCAAGGCATTCAGTAATCCTTTGTATTTCAGGATGGCAATCAGCGCATAGGTGCGTATCAGCGAGCTGGTCCAAAAAGGGATGATAATCAGCAAAAGCAACAGCGAGCGATGGCGGGATTTGATCATGAAATAGCTGAAGGGATAGGCTACCAGCAGGCATAAGCCGGTGGTGAGCAGGGCTATTAGTACGGAGCGCAACAGGATCTTGGCGAATACCGGCGTGAACAGCCCGGCATAGTTGCTCAAAGTTAGCGGCAGGGTGACCAGCTTGTTGCTGTCTTTTGAGAGCACGCTGACTGCCAATACCAATAACAAAGGTAAAAAGCTGAATAAAAACAGCCAGATGTAAAGAATATAAACGGAGTATGCTTTAGTTTTCATAGGGCAGCAGCACCTCCCAGCCAGGCAGCCACTGCACCCAGACGTTTTCGTTGGGCGAATACTCCAGTTTGTCATCGTCTTCGTCGAAAAACTCCGAGGCGCTGATGATTTTGCCGGATGCCAGTTTCACTTTGAGATCGACCGTGGATCCTTTATAGATGATCTCGGTGATTTTCCCCGGCAACATGCCATCGCTGTTTTCAATTTCTGACAGACCCCATACCCGGATGTCTTCCGGCCTGACTATCAAATGCAGTCGATCGCCTGCCTGAAAATCGCCGGTGTTTGGGCAGCTCAGGCTGACGTTTTCCACGATGGTTTGCAAGCTTTTCCCGTTGACGTTTTGTACGTCAATATCAAATATATTGGCTTCACCGATGAAGGAGGCAACGTAGCGGTTGCGCGGTGTTTCGTAAACCGAACGCGGCGTGCCGATTTGAGCAATTTTTCCCTGATTGAGAATGACGATGCGATCCGACATGGACAGCGCTTCTTCCTGATCGTGGGTGACGAAAATGAAGGTCATGTTCAGGGTTTTTTGTAATTGCTTCAGCTCGGATTGCATGGCTTTGCGCAAACTGTAATCGAGAGAACTGAGCGGCTCATCCAGCAACAACACCTGGGGACGATTGACAATGGCACGGGCAATGGCCACACGTTGTTGCTGCCCGCCGCTGAGTTGCTGAATTCCGCGTTCAGCGAATTGTTCCAGCTGCACCAGAGACAGGGCCTCCATGACGCGCGTGCGAACCTCGCTGTCGGCTATTTTTTTACAACGCAGGGCAAAGGCAACGTTTTCAAATACGGACAGGTGAGGAAACAAAGCATAACTTTGAAACACCGTATGCACATCGCGCTGCTGGGGAGGCAACTGATTCACACAACGCCCGGCAATATAAATCTCACCGGCATCAGGCTGTTCAAACCCGGAAATCATCCGCAGCAGCGTTGTTTTACCACAGCCAGACGGTCCAAGCAGGGTCAAAAACTCACCATCATAGATGGACAGAGACATATCTTCCAAAATCAAGGTATTACCATACGACTTGCTAACCTGCCGTATTTCAATCAGGGGTTCGCTCATGGGTCTTATTTGAGATAAAAGGGGCAATTATGCGTATTATGGCATAATTTGTCCGGATTATGGAGGTTAGTCAGGGCGAGAGTATGTATTTTTCCTTTAAAACGAATGTTTATTCGTCTGAATCGTCTGGAGATGATTTTTTGCCTTTTACACCCCAAGAATAACCACCTAAAGCACCCGCGCCAACATATGTAATCACTTTCAGAATCTCTATTACAATTTGGTCTTTGTCGTATTTAATTGCGACACCAAAAAGCACAAACAATCCAATAAGGATTAAAGCAGCAAAACCATAACGAAACTTGATATTACTGTAATGATGTTCACGCATGCCCTCTCTGTCTTTAACTTGTGCGTCTAAAGCCTTGAGGGCATATTGATGATCAAATTCTCTGGATTGTTTGGAATGTTCTAATTCCTTTTCCCTTAGCGTTAATTCTTTGTCTTGCACATCAAGGAATCGGTCAACAGTTGATACAGGTAATTGTTTTTTATCGTTTTTATTATCATTCAT
>Ga0209066_10005545_pt1 | contig 13258 bp, 12 predicted proteins | sample All_14_2_FD_187198 | JGI IMG/M metagenome (GOLD analysis project Ga0209066, IMG submission 187198) | Freshwater microbial communities in response to fracking from Pennsylvania, USA - Allegheny Zone_MetaG_DW_15 (SPAdes) (version 2) ...
GTATCAAAGGACCTGACCGGGAAGATACAGGCCGGGGATCTGGCGCGCCAGGTTGCCGCGATTGTCGGCGGCAAAGGCGGCGGTCGGGCCGATATGGCTCAGGCAGGAGGGCCGTTGACCGACAAGATCGGAGAGGCGATCGCCTCGGTCCCGATGATTGTCGCCGCGATATTGAAAAAGTGATCGGCGATAGGCGGATGGAAAAAATCACCATCCGCTGGATTCGACGAGCCGTGGGAGCCCTGAAACTACCAGAAAAATGGCATTTTCCTCGTTTTATAAATTGGTTGACACGTAGACAGATTTACAGTAAAGATTTTTTTGCTGTAGTGAATGGTGGTTCATTTTAAGGTGGGATAATCTTGTTTTGCTCGTAAATTTTCAATTTTCTGCGTTTGCGCATTGCGGTCAACATTCATCGCATGAATGTTAAGTTTTTTTTGTTATCAAAGTTAATCGGGAGCTTACTAACATGATAACGATGGACATCACGTTGCTGATCCAGATTGTGAACATGATCATCCTCATGTTCCTTCTCAACGGGGTTCTTTACAAACCGGTAAAGAAAATCCTGAAGGAGAGGGCGGAAAGGCAGCAGGGAATGCAGGGCGAAATCGCGAAGTTTGAAAAAAATGCCAGGCTTCGCCAGCAGGAAGTTGATGAAAAAATGGCAAAGGCGTCGGGAAAAGCCAAGGCCGCTCTTGATTCCACCAGGGCTGAAGCCCAGGCTGCCGGAGACCAGAGGCTGGGGGCGATCAAGGCAGAGGCTGAAGAGGGCAAGAACAGGCAACTTGCTGAGATCAAGGCGCAGATCGATGGTGCCAGGGCCGGCCTTCAGGCAAATCTTGATGGATTCGCAAACGATATGGCCAGTAAAATTCTGGGAAGGAGTCTATAGAGATGAGAGGAGTGAAACAAGTAGCCCGACTGATGGTTCTGGTCACGGCGGCTCTATGGTTTGCCTTGTCCGTTGGAACTGTTTGGGCGGCTGAACAGACTAGTCATGAGACATCAGGTGCAGTCCAGGGGGTCGCGGCGGAAGGTGGGCATGGTGCGGCGGCGGAAGGCGCCCACGGTGCTGCCAAAGGCGGAAGCCTCTCGCCGGCGAAAGTGAAGGATCTCGGCTGGCGCGTTGTCAACTTTATCGTATTGATGATCATTCTGGTCAAATTCGGTGCCAAACCGATCGGCGCCGGTCTTGCCGGCAGGCAGAAGAGGATCAAGGACGAGATAGAAGAGCTGGAGGCCAAGCGGGCTGCGGCAGAGCAATCGTACCGCGATTTCGAGTCCAAGCTCGCGACTGTCGAAAAAGATATCGATAAAATTGTCGAGAAAGCGATCGCCCAGGCCGAACTGGAGAAAATCAAGATTCTCGAGAGAGCGGAACTGGCGGCTGCCGATATCAAACGACAGGCCGAACTGGCGATTCAAAAGGAAATTATGGATGCAAGGCGATATCTGAAGGACGAGGTGGCTGACAAGGCTGCTGCTATGGCTGAATCGCTGATCATGAAAAATCTTACCCCTGCCGATCAGGTGAAGATTGTAGAAGATTATTTAGCTAAAGTGGGGGCCGTACAGTGAAACAGACTATCCTCGCACGCCGATATGCCAAGGCGCTCTTTATCGTTGGCAAAGAGCAGAAGAATTATGATGAATACAATCAGATACTGCAGGGGGTTGCCAAGCTCTATGTATCCAACCCCGAGGTCGCCGATGCGCTGACAAATCCATTGTACCCCTTGGATATCAAGGAAAAGGTCATGGCCGGCATGATCAGGTCCATGGGGGTCGACAAGGTCATGGGCAATTTCCTCACGTTGCTGGTTCAGAAAAAAAGAACCGTGATTCTGCCGGAGATTGCCGAAGAGTTTCAGGTCATGGTTGATAGCGAGAAGAATATCAGTCATGGCCATGTTATTTCGGCTATTGAGCTCAGCGCTGAATTACAGGAGAATGTTCAGGCAACTTTAGAAAAGCTGACAGGCAAGAAAGTGAAACTGACCTCCAGCGTTGATCCATCGATCATCGGCGGGATAATCGCCAAGGTCGGCGATCTCGTGCTGGACGGCAGTATCAAAACACAACTTGCAGGTTTAAAAGATTCCATAAAAGGGAGAGAATAGATGCAGATCAAAGCTGAAGAAATTAGTCAGATCATCAAGGACCAAATCAGTGAGTACGAGACCAGTGTCGATTTGAACGAGACTGGAACCGTCATTTCTGTCGGTGACGGTATCGCTCGTGTCTATGGCGTACAGAACTGCATGGCCATGGAACTGCTCGAGTTCCCTGGTGGAATCATGGGGCTTGCTCTGAATCTTGAGGCCGATAACGTCGGTTGCGCCGTTCTCGGTAACGTCTCCAATATCAAGGAAGGCGATGTTGTCAAAAGAACCGGAAAAATTGCCGAGGTTCCCGTAGGGCCGGCAATGCTGGGCCGGGTTGTCGACGGTATCGGTCAGCCGATTGATGGCCAGGGGCCGATCAAGTCCGATCTTTCAGCCAAGATCGAGGTCCTTGCCCCCGGTGTTATCGCCAGAAAGGGTGTGCATGAGCCATGCTACACCGGTGCCAAGGCAGTCGATGCCATGACCCCGGTCGGTCGCGGCCAGCGTGAACTGGTCATTGGCGACCGCCAGATCGGTAAAACCGCGCTTTGTGTTGACGCGATCATCGCCCAGAAGAACACCGATGTCTATTGCATCTATGTTGCGGTCGGCCAGAAGAAATCGACGGTGGCGTTGGTCGTTGAGGCGCTGCGGAAACATGGAGCGATGGAGTACACGACCGTCGTTGCCGCATGCGCCTCCGATCCGGCTCCTATGCAGTATGTCGCACCGTTTGCCGGGTGCTCGATGGGCGAGTACTACCGTGACAACGGCAAGCATGCCCTGATCATCTATGACGATCTGTCGAAACAGGCCGTTGCCTATCGCGAACTGTCGCTGCTCCTCCGTCGTCCGCCAGGACGTGAGGCCTATCCCGGCGACATTTTCTTCAACCACTCCCGTCTGCTCGAACGTTCCGCCAAGGTGAACGACGCCCTCGGCGCCGGTTCCCTGACGGCGCTGCCGATCATCGAAACCCAGGCCGGTGACGTTTCCGCCTTCATCCCGACGAACGTTATCTCGATCACCGACGGTCAGGTCTATCTCGAACCGAACCTGTTCTTCTCCGGCGTCCGACCGGCCATCAACGTCGGACTCTCGGTATCCCGTGTTGGTGGTGCGGCCCAGGTCAAGGCGATGAAGCAGGTTGCCGGTACACTTCGTCTCGATCTCGCTCAGTATCGTGAGTTGGCCGCCTTCGCCGCCTTCGGTTCCGATCTCGATGCCGCCACTCAGGCTAAGCTTACCCGTGGCGAAAGACTGGTTGAGATCCTCAAGCAACCGCAGTATCAGCCGCTGCCGATGGAAAAGCAGGTCACGATCATCTATGCCGGATCAAACGGTTTCCTCGATAAGCTGCCGGTGAATACATTGGCCGATTATGAGAAGGAGCTCTATTCCTATATCGAGTCGAATGATGCATCGATCTTTGAAGACCTCAGAGAGAAAAAAGAGTTTACACCCGAAATCAAGGAGAAACTCAATAAAGCACTGACCAGCTTTGGTGATACGTTCAAGGCAACCAAGGGTCTTAACTAATAGTAGATAGGTCCAAACATGCCGAGCTTAAAAGAAGTCAAAACGAAGATCCAGGGTGTCAAGAAGACATCGCAGATCACCAAGGCCATGAATATGGTCGCGGCGGCAAAACTTCGCGGTGCACAAGAGAAGATGGAGGCATTCCGTCCTTATACCAGAAAGTTCAATGAGGCGATGTCGAATCTCTCGTCGGGGGCTACGACCGATCAGTTTCCTTTGATGGAAAAGCGTGATGTCAAAACGGTGGAACTGGTTATCGTCACTTCCGATCGTGGGCTGTGCGGTTCCTATAACGCCAACATCGTCAGGCTGGCTTGGAAAATGATCAAGGCATATGAAGCCGAAGGAAAGAAGGTCAGCGTGGTCTGTGTCGGGAAGAAAGGGTATCAGGCCTTCAACAAGACCGGGAAGGTGCGGAAAAAATATACGGATATCATGGGCACTTTCCAGATGTTCAACGCCCGCGAGGTTGCCTCCGATGTCGCCGATAATTTCCTCAAGGGCAACAGCGACAAGGTTGAGGTGATCTACGGTGAGTTCAAATCGGTGGCTGTTCAGGCACCGACATTCAGCCACTTCCTGCCGGTGCAGCCGGTCGAGGTCGTTGGCGCGGAGAAGGCGAAAAAAATATCCGGCGACTATATATACGAACCTTCGACCGAAGAGATCATGGACGTCCTTCAACCGCTCTATCTGAATGTCTTGATCTATCAGGCCATGCTTGAGGTTGGAGCGAGTGAACATGCGGCACGGATGACGGCAATGGATAATGCCACCAACGCCTGTAAAGATATCGTGGCCAATTTGACGATTGTGTACAATAAGGCTCGCCAGGCCTCCGTTACCAATGAACTGATGGATATTGTCGGCGGTGCCGAGGCCCTTAAATAATAATTGACCTACGAAAATCAAATACATCTAAGGAGGGGTAAAGCCCTATGAGTGAGCAAAAAATTGGTAAAGTAACACAGGTAATTGGCCCTGTCATCGATGTCGAGTTTGAGGCAGGCAAGCTTCCTAACATCATGAACGCATGTTTTGTCAGCAATCCCGGCATATCCGATGTGCCTGACAACCTCGTCATCGAGGTCGCCCAGCATCTCGGCGACAATCTCTGCCGGTGCATCGCCATGGATCAGACGGACGGTCTCGTGCGCGGGCTTGAGGTCAGGGATTCCGGCAAGCCGATCACCATCCCTGTCGGGCCTGCGTCTCTTGGCCGGATCATGAATGTTGTCGGGCGGCCTGTTGATGGACTGGGACCGATCAATTCCGACAAGACGATGCCCATCCATCGTGATGCGCCGCTGTTCACCGAACAGGACACCGAGGTGCGGGTCCTCGAGACCGGAATCAAAGTCATCGACCTCCTTGTTCCTTTCCCACTGGGCGGCAAGATGGGACTGTTCGGCGGCGCCGGTTGCGGCAAGACGGTTATCATGATGGAGATGGTCAACAACATCGCCATGCATCACGGTGGCATCTCGGTGTTCTGCGGCGTTGGCGAGCGGACCCGTGAAGGCAACGACCTGTACCATGAGATGAAGGAGTCCGGCGTACTGCCGAAGGCGGCCCTGATCTACGGTCAGATGACCGAACCGCCGGGCGCCCGCGCCCGTGTGGCCTTGACCGGTCTGACCGCGGCCGAGTATTTCCGTGATATCGAGGGCCAGGACGTCCTCTTCTTCGTCGACAATATCTTCCGCTTCACTCAGGCCGGTTCCGAGGTTTCGGCCCTGCTGGGCCGCATTCCTTCTGCCGTTGGTTATCAGCCGACACTGGCGACGGACCTCGGTGCGCTGCAGGAACGCATCACCTCGACGACAAAGGGTTCGATTACGGCTGTACAATGTGTTTACGTCCCCGCTGACGACTTGACCGACCCGGCTCCGGCAACGACCTTCGCCCATCTTGACGGTACCGTCGTTCTCTCGCGTCAGATCGCCGAGCTTGGTATTTATCCTGCGGTTGACCCTCTTGACTCCACTTCCCGTATTCTTGATCCGAACGTCATCGGCGAGGATCACTATCACACTGCTCGTGGAGTTCAGGTGTCTCTGCAGAAATACAAAGACCTGCAGGATATCATCGCCATTCTCGGTATGGAGGAGCTTTCCGAAGAGGATCAGATGCTCGTCGCTCGAGCTCGGAAGATCCAGAGGTTCCTGTCGCAGCCATTCAGCGTTGCCGAGGTATTCACCGGCATGGCCGGCAAGTTCGTCAAGGTTGCCGACACCGTTCAGGGGTTCAAAGAGATCCTTGAAGGCAAGCATGACGACCTGAATGAAAACTCCTTCTACATGGTTGGATCAATTGATGAAGCAGTAGCCAAGGATGCAAAGTCAAAAGCTCAATCCTAATTTTTTGAAGGGGTAAATTTCATGGCACAACAGATAAGACTGGAGGTTGTAACTCCCAAGGGTGCAGTCGTTAGCGAGGATGTCGATATCGTTAATGCGCCGGGATACGGGGGTGACTTTGGTGTGCTTGCAAATCATGCGCCCTTTTTATCTACGATAAAGATTGGGACACTGACGTATGAGCAAGGTCGTAAACGTGAAACGCTGATGGTCAGTGGCGGATTCTGTGAGGTTTCGAACAACAAGATAACCTTCCTTGTAGAGAGTGCGGAATTTGGAAGTGAGATTGATGTTGATCGTGCAATGCGGGCCAAGGAACGCGCCGAGAAGCGATTGGCACAGGCAGCTCAGCATGATGAGCAATTCAACAGAACTCGTGCCGAGGCTGCGCTCAAAAGGGCGATGGCCAGGATTAAGACTGCCAAGAACGTCTGATTGACAATAAAAACTTCATAAAAAGAAAAGGCCATCTGCATCCAGATGGCCTTTTCTTTTTGCATCAGATGTTTCGCACATCATCGTTTGGAACCTGGAAGAGGAAACCAGGGATACGCCTTCGGGACGGGAAAATCCTGATCGGATAAATTCAGGCATCCCAGTGGCTTTACTCAGGGTGAGGCAGTGAGACTGGCGGTATTCGTCTGGATGTATAAACTGATTCCCTTGACGATCTCATTGGTCACAATGTCAACAAATTGCTGATTCTGTAAATTTTCGGCGTCTTTTTTATTGCTGATAAAGGCGATTTCGAGCAAGACCGAAGGCATCTGGGCGCCGATCAGGACATAAAAAGGTGCCTGTTTCACTCCCAGGTTCCTGACATCTCCAAAGTTCTTCCCATCAAGGCCGGTCAGCATCGATTTATGGACATATTTGGCCAGTCGTGAAGATTCATCGATCTTGGAATTTTTCAAAATATCCGAGAGGATACCCTCAAGATCGCTCATCTGATGGGTAGATGTCGCATTCTCCATGGCTGCAACCCGCATTGCCTCGGCATTGGTACTCAAGTTCAGGAAATAGGTTTCAAGACCACGGGTCTCTTGCGATGGGTGGGCGTTGAGGTGAAGTGATATAAAGAGGTCGGCTTCCTCTGTATTGGCAATTGCCGTCCGTTCTTCCAGAGGGAGAAAGATATCTTCGTTTCGAGTCAGAATTACATCACAATGAAGCTGTTTTTCTAATTTTGGTTTGAGTAACTGAGCAATCTTCAGGACGATGTCCTTTTCCTGCATCTGGTTCGCCATTGCCCCGGGGTCTTTACCGCCGTGACCGGGATCAAGGACGATTTTCCTGACACCGAGTCCCAATTGCTGGGCAAGGGAGAGTTTGCCTTGTCCTTTTGGAAGAGATGCTTCCTTGGGCAAGTCAGGAGGGGGGCGCAGGCGTTTTTTCTGGTCTTGCCGGATGACCGCGACGACAGGTGGTGATTTCTTTGCTTCTTCAACCGAAGGCGGCTGTCGTTCAACCTCGGAGAGTTCCGGTACTGCTGATGCTGGTTGTGGCGGGGACGATATCGCCGGTGTATCGGCGGTCAGTTTTTTTGCGACCGCCTTGGCAGGTTGTTTGGCCCCGCGAACGTCGATGATGATGCGGAATGGATTCGGCAGACTGAAGATCTTGTAGCTATCAATCTCGTCAACATCTAGAAAGACGCGAACAGTGTCGGCCCGTGTCTGATCGATGCGTATCTGTTTGAGAAAACCTTGCTGAACAACTATCCTCCGCCGCTGGTCAGGGGGGATATAGCTGTTTTTAAAATCAATATATAATTTTCTGGGAGGACCCTGCGGTTCTTTGAGCACAACCTCGTTGTAGGTGATCGGGCTGTCGGCCATGACCACAACACGGGTGTATTCAGGTGAAGACCAGAATTTGACGGGATGGATCGTGTTGAGTTGGTTGATCTGGGAACTGCCGACCAGCGCTCGCGGCAGGGGGATGTCGTAATCCCTGGAGAGTACTTTGAGCTTTTCTGCCGCCTTCGAGTGAAAATCCCCTTGGGGATATTGTGCGATGATCTTTTCCAGGGCTATCGCCGAGATTTTCGGATCCTTCTTGAATTCTAGATAAACGAGCGCCTCTGAATAGAGTGCATCATCGGCGAGTGAGTGTTCGGGAAAGAGGCGGGATGTGTCTTTGTAATACGAGAGGGATTCATCGAGATCGATGCCGAGACTGAAGCGTTCGTACATGCTTTTGTACATGGTGCCGAGCATATACAGACACGCCGGCGCCTGCTCTGATTTGGGATTCAAGAGGTAGACTTTCCTGAAATTGCGCGTGCCTTTGAGCCAGTTTTCCCGTGATCGGGCAAGTGAACTTTTATTCTCGAGTTGATTGAAATAAAATTTGGCTTGCTCGTAGAGTTGGCCTGGGCTGGAGGATATGGGGGTGGCCAATGGCCTTTCATCAGTATTTCCAACAGGTTTGGCCACAACCGAGGAAGCTGAATTGATAAGCCCGATCAGGACGATAAGAAAGATGCAAGGACGAAACATGTCGCAGATTACGATCTATGACGCCAAAATGGTTAGGTACTGTTTGGACGCATCGGTGAAATGGAAGGCGAAAGGACGGCCATGTTCATATAACCCAACGTACAAAAAGAGTTTTGTATGGCAAAATGAATAGATGAGGTACTTTCTCGCAAAAGTCAATACATCAATTGATATCCTGAAGGCTGCAGAGCCCTTTCAGGGTGTAAAGGGCTTCCATGGCCTGTCGCGGCGTCAGATCGTCGACTGACAGGCGGTGAATGAACTCCATTACCTGATCGGGGCGGGGTTGAAACAGGGGCAACTGGTTGGGGTGGGTCTTTCGCCGGCTTCGCTTCGGCTTGCTGGTCTTGGCGATATACGGATCACCATCGCGGTCGAATTCGCTCTGTTCGATGTTTTTCAGTATTTCCTCGGCCCGATGGATGACATGGACCGGAACCCCAGCCAGTCCGGCGACCTGGATGCCGTAACTTTTGTTGGTGCCACCTTCGATCAGTTTATGGAGAAAGATGATCGAATCATTCCATTCCCTGACCGCCACCGAAAAGTTTTTCACCCGCTCCTGGGTCAGGGCCAGATCGATAAGTTCATGATAGTGGGTGGCGAACAGGGTCTTAACCCCCTTGTCGTCTTTCTGGGCCAGTTCTTCCGCGACCGCCCAGGCGATGGACAGGCCGTCGTAGGTGGAGGTGCCGCGGCCGATCTCATCGAGGATGACCAGGCTTCTCGATGTCGAGTTATTCAGGATGTTGGCAGTCTCGCTCATCTCCACCATGAAGGTCGACTGGCCACGGCGGAGATCATCCATGGCCCCGACCCTGGTGAAGATACGGTCGACCAGACCGATCCTGGCGAAGTCGGCCGGGACAAAGCTCCCCATCTGGGCCATCAGCACGATCAATGCGGTCTGCCTGAGGATGGTCGATTTCCCGGCCATATTGGGACCTGTGATGATCAGGATCTCCTGTTCGTCCTGATCCAGCAGGATGTCGTTGGGGACGAATTTCCCGGACGGCAGGCCGCGTTCGATGACGGGGTGACGGCCCTCCCGGATATGGATCACTTCGGATTCATCGATCAGCGGCCGGTGGTAGGCGTGGCTCTGTGCCGTTTCGGCCAGCGAACAGAGAAAATCGATCTCGGCCAGCGCCCGGGCCGTGCCGAGAATGCGATTGCTCTGTGCTGCCAGATCGTTTCTGATCGTACAGAACAGGCGGTATTCCAACTCGAGCCGGCGCTCCTCGGCGCCGAGGACCTTGCTTTCGAACTCCTTCAGCTCGGGGGTGATGAACCGCTCGGCATTGACCAGGGTCTGCTTGCGGATATAGTAATCGGGGACCTTGTCGAGGTTGACTCGGCTGACCTCGATATAGTAGCCGAAGACCTTGTTGAAGCCGATCTTCAGTTTCGGCAGACCGGACTGTTCCCGTTCCTTGGTTTCAAGGGCCAGGATCAACTGCCGCCCGTCCCTCTGGATCCGGATCAAGTCGTCGAGTTCAGCGTTGAACCCCTCCCGGATCAGGTTCCCTTCCCGTACCGAAACCGGTGCCTCCGGATGGATGGCGGATTCGAGAAGGGCATGGATGTCGGTGAGCGGGTCGAAATCAATGGCGATATCGGCAAATTTTTCGGCACTGCAGCGGTTGAGCAGAGCAACGCAATCGGGCAGTGAGGCCAGCGAGTCGCGCAGGGCGAGCAGATCGCGACCATTGCCGGTGCCGAGCATGATCCTGCTGTTGAGGCGCTCGATATCGTAGATCCGGCGCAACAAGGATCGCAGTTCCTCACGGATGGGCTCATTGTTGTACAGAAAATCAACGGCATCCAGCCGGCTGACGATGGGTGCCGGTTCCTGGAGAGGAAAGAGCAGATTGTGCTTCATCAATCGTGCCCCCATCGGCGTACATGTCTGGTCCAGGACCGACAGCAGACTGCCCTCGCGCTTGCCGCCGATGATCGTCTGGGTCAATTCGAGGTTGCGACGCGAGGCATCGTCGATCTGGAGAAAGAAGGAGAGATCAAGGGGGGTGAGCTTTTCGATATGGTCGATCGCCGCTTTCTGGGTCTCCCTGACATACTCGATGAGAACGGCGGCCGCACAGCTCCCGGCGGTCAAGGTGCCGCAGCCGAAACCATCCAGCGTCACCACGTTGAAATGATCGTGCAGCAGGTCGACGGCGGCCTGGGGGGAAAAGCAGCGGGAGTGGCGTTCGGTACAACAGATCCCGGGCAGCATGGCGGTGATCGAGCGCATCAGGCCGGCGAGGGTCTTGGTTTCTTCGCCATTGATCACAATTTCGGCCGGGGCGAGGCGGCTGATCTGGTCGAGGACGAGGCTGCAGTCGCTCGAGGCGTCCTCCACCTCGCCGACGAGGCATTGGCCGGTGCTGACATCGAGAAAGCTCAGGCCGTAGACCGGGGCCTTTGCCGGCCGGGTGAGGGCGCAGATGTAATTATTGCTCCGGTCGTCGAGGACCTGGCTGTCGGTAACCACTCCGGGGGAGAGAACCCGGACGACTTCCCGTTTGACGATGCCCTTGGCGGCGGCGGGATCTTCCGTTTGTTCGCAGATCGCCACCCGGTGTCCGGCGGCGATCAGCTTGGCCAGATAGCCGGATGCGGAGTGGTAGGGGACGCCGCACATCGGTATCCGATTCTCATCGTCCTTGCTGCTCCGGGAGGTCAGGGTGATGCCGAGCACCTTCGCCGCCGTGATCGCGTCGTCGAAGAACATTTCATAGAAATCGCCCATCCGGTAAAAGAGGATGGCATCCTCGAACTGGCCCTTGATCTCGAGATACTGCTGCAGCATCGGCGTCATTTTCACTACGGTCGTCATGCAGGTTCCTGTCGCTCCTGAACAAGAGGGAGAAATGCGGGAAGAAGGCGGTCGAACGTCAGGTCGATATGTTCCGGTATCGTTCTGATCTCACTGATTACGGTGATGAAATTATGATCGCCTTCCCAGCGGGGCACCAGATGGAAGTGGAGGTGATCGGCGATGCCGGCCCCGGCGACCGTGCCGATATTGCAGCCGATATTGAGTCCATGCGGCGCAAGGCGGGCCTTGAGAATTATCGCCGACCGCTGGATCATCAGCATCAGCGCCGTGCCTTCACGAGGGTCGAGATCGGTGAGGCAGGGGACATGACGGCGTGGGGCGACGAGCAGGTGGCCGTTGCTGTAGGGGAAACGGTTGAGCAGGACGATGGTCAGTTCGTCCCGATACAGCAGGAGCAGATCCTTGTCATTCGGGGAATCTCCGGGGGGGTCGAAGAGACAGCCGGGCATCGGCTGCATCTGCCCGGTAACATGGGCCATGCGCCAAGGGGTCCAGAGGTTTTTCATAGCTCGGCCGGCAATTCGTGCAGCGAAGCGGAAAAGCGATGCTCGTCAATCGTCAGAACGGCATAGGTGCCCATGGCCCCATGGCGGCCTGTGCCCCTGAAACTGCCGGGGTTGAGCAGCAGGAGATGGCCGATCTGCGTGCGCAGGGGAATATGGGTGTGGCCGTAGACGATGCAGTCGACTGCCGGAAACAGCTGCAGCAGCCGATCCTCGATGGTCAATCGGTTGCCGGCCCCATGGCAGATGCCGATGGTAAATCGACCATATGTGACGATCTTGTGGGGCGGAAGCGCCGTCTGGGTGTCGAGAGTGCACATGTTGCCATGGACCGCATGAACCTCTTGGCCGGAAAAAGCCGAGAGAATCCGTTTGTCGATCAGATCGCCGGCATGGATGATGGCCTGACAGTGGGAAAAGGCATGCCTGACCTGTCGTTGAAACAGGCCGGTGCACTCCGATAAATGGGTGTCAGAAAGGACGCCGATGTGCAGCATGATGGACGAACTCCTCCGCAAAGATGAAAAGCGCATTATACCGGTTTGCGTCCCCGGGCCATAGAAAAAAACCTGGTCGAGTCAACGGTGCTGAACCGGAAGGTATATCGGCCGGGGCGCCGGGAGCAGGCAATCGGGAAATGATAATGATTGCGGAAAGAGGTGAGGAAAAGTTATATTACAAGGTTAAATTGATAAAAACAGGACGTCCCTATTCACGCATTCCCGGAGTGTGGGGACAGTACTCATCATTCAATTTCGGCACGACCGAAACAGCACGGAGAACAGCGATGTACAATGCTTCCGACCTGCGCAAGGGCCTCAAGCTCCAGATTGACGGCAATCCCTATATAGTAATCGATTTCGAATTCTCGAAGCCCGGCAAGGGCCAGGCCCTGTATCGGTGCAAGATGCGCAATATGATCACCGGCAACCAGCTCGTCCAGACCTATCGCTCGGTCGACAAGTTCGAGAAGGCCGACCTCGAAGAACGGAAGATGCAATTTCTCTATAACCAGGAAGACGAATACCATTTCATGGATATCGACAATTACGAGCAATTGTCGATCTCGAAAGAACATCTCGGCGACAATGTCAATTTCCTGATCGACAATATGGAGGTCGAGGTGTTGTTCTTCGGCGGCAAGGCCATCGATATCAGCCTGCCTATTTTCGTCAATCTGGTGGTGACCCAGGCCGACCCGTGGGCCAAGGGCGACACCTCCGGCACCGATACCAAACCGGTGACGGTGCAGACCGGGTACGTTCTTCAGGTCCCGCCTTTTGTCGAGGAGGGGGACAAGATCCAGATCGATACCCGGACCGGCGCCTATGTGACCAGGGTCAAGGAATAGCCGGACCATGCTCGACCGCCAGGGGCTGCATCTCCGTGCGGCCCTTTTTGC
>Ga0209066_10005546_pt1 | contig 13254 bp, 4 predicted proteins | sample All_14_2_FD_187198 | JGI IMG/M metagenome (GOLD analysis project Ga0209066, IMG submission 187198) | Freshwater microbial communities in response to fracking from Pennsylvania, USA - Allegheny Zone_MetaG_DW_15 (SPAdes) (version 2) ...
GGACTTCGGACGAGGCGAGGTCGACGACCATAAGAGCTACCGCGGTACCTTCGGGTCCTCCCACACTCAGCGTTATTGCCAGCGGTTCTCTGGTGGTGCCGCGATCGATAGCCTTGACGAGGTCGATCGACGACCGCGCGACCAGGCACCGGTCCCCGGGAGCGAGCACGACTCGAACCGACAGAGCGTTCGTCTGGTCGACAAACACATCCATCCAGTTCCATCGTCTCGCGAGGTCGCCTCCGATGGAAATCAAGTTTCCGCTGTATAAATCCGAAGACGCCGTCACACGTAGATCGAATCGAAGAGTGAACCCCGGCAAGAGCTTTGTGGCCCGCGATACGAATCGGGCGCCTCCGTGGAGCAGCCGGATGGACTTGGCGAAAACGACATCCCTAGTCGTCTTGTCCTGGTCGATGACGGCCAAGACTCGCGGCGATTCGAGGTCTTCCTCCTCCTCCGCGTCGTCGTCATCGCTGTCGACGTCCTCCCCGTGTTCATCACCCTCCTCTGCGGCCTCCTCGTCGTCTTCCTCCGCGACGAGTAGAAGAGAGTGGCGCTTGTTGTTGGAGCGACCGGGAGCGATGGCGTCGATGAGGAGATCCATCAGCTGCTGCTGGACCATGTGCCCCGCCACGGTGGCGCCGCTGACGTTGTCCACGATGCAGCGCTTGAAGAGAAGCTCAAAGACCTTCCAAGTCTGGACGCGCACTTGGCAGTCGCGAGAGAGAGACAGAGCGGCCTCCAGCGCGTGGGATATGTTGCTTCGGAACAAGAGAGAGTAGTCACTCTCGACGTAATCCAGCGCGACGCACTGCACAAGTTGTCGGAGATGCTCACAAGCTAGCCTCTGGGGGCGGAACCTAAAGTTTCTCGCGACCCGGATGATCTGATGGGACAGGATGCGCAGCAGGGCGAGAAAGATGGCCGTGACGCGGTCACGCCAGAGAGTAGAGCATCCGCTCAGGTCGGTCAGGAAGTGGGCCTCCATCAACGTCTGGTCGGGGGTGCTAGTCTGCGATCCGCTCAGACGCAGAGAAGTCATCGTCGTCTCCAACAGAAGCTCGAACATCTCGCGCGCTTCCCTAGACTGGAACTGCGTCCCCTGAGCCACGGTGACGACCAACGACAGCCCCGCGAACCTTGCCTGTGCGCGTTCGTTCCTGCTCTTGAGCACAGCTACCAAGTCGCGCTTCCTCAGTACCGAGGCGCTTTGAACAAAGCTCAAGACGGACTCGCTGAGGCTCTGCTCGTGCTCGGCCCTGGCGACGTCCACTACATCGATATCCTCCAGCACCCCGTCCACGGACGCCCTTCGCAGGCCTCCCTCGGCCCTGGACCGCACCCTCGCCCCGCTCGTGACCGAAGTGACGCTCCCTCGACGGTACATGGACCTCGCGCTTCCGCCGACCGAGGACGCGGGGGAGGACAGGTTCGAGACGGAGAATTCCTCAATCGTGTCTACCCCGAACCACGACTGCTTCCTCCTCAGCGTTGACCCCCATGAGGAGAGCGACGCGCGTCGAGTGAGCGTGGCCTCCATCGGACGCCCCAGACGCACGTGACCGGGCTGCAAGACGTCGTCGCTGGACACGAGCTTCCGCAGACTCCGCCGACCAAGAGGATCGCTCTGGCTGGGGGTGTAATTGATGGGAGGTGAGTTGTTGTTGCTGGCGGAGCCACTGCTGGTCTGCGGTGGCGGCTGGATCATCATCTCCGCCCCTCCTGATCTGAGCTGCATCCTAGCCGACGGGGGACTGGGCGGGAGACGCTTGATCTCGACCCAGGCCAAAGCGCCCCTCAGGACCGCGCCTAGAGGGTCCCGTGCGATGAATCGGCTCACTCGAGGGCAGAAGCGCTCGCGGAGAAAGTGCCATCGCGCGAGGGCGTCTTCTCTCCGCCTGGGCTGTTTGAGAAAGGGCGGCGGGTGAACCGACCGGATGAGGAACTCGCATCGTCCGGCCACGAGCTGGCACAGCGCGCGGTACTGCACCTCCTCCTCGTCCTCTTCGTCCTTCTCCCCGTGGTCGTCGTCGTCCTCCTCCTTGCTCTCGATCGTCGCCCTGCTGGACAGCGCCAGAAGCGACTCCGCCCCGCACGCCTCGAGATGCCGCCTCGCCCTTCCGTTCACCACGAGCGAGTCACACCAGGCGCGGATCAGCTGGGCCGCCGACCAAAGCGCCCTCAACTGCGGGGGTGCCTGGCAGCTCTGGAGACTTTGGTCCTGCGACGCCAGGAGAACCGTCCGAGCAAAGTTGACGGCCTCGGCCTCGATCCCGTTGGTCCGGATCAGCGCGGCCGCCACCGCACACACAGCGGGCTGGGTGAGCTTTCCCTGGTCGAAAGGGACCCGGTTGATCACCTGCTTCATCCCCGTAACCAGCGCCCCGGCCAGAGACTGCGGAGCGAGTTTCATCGCGAGCAGGTCCGACAGCATCGTTTCCGTCTCCTCCTGCAGGTACGACTTGAGCTCCCCCGACGAGTAGACCGAGGCTCGGGACCCGCGTTTCAGCGTGGGGCGGGGAGGGAGATCCTCCATTGTCCTCAGCCCTCCGGAGAGGACGGCGTTCTGGACCCATCTCATGAGGTGAGCCTCTGTCCTGGTGATTGGGAACGCGGACGAGCCGACGGTACTTCTTAGGATGCTCGAGACGAGCCCCTTGAGCGCGTCCACGACGTGAAAGAACCAAGGCCGGTCCATGATCGTCCGCTTTACAGTGCGCTGGGCGACCAGAGTGAACGCAAGCTTACTCTCCACTGCTGCTGACGACGATGAGGAGGCATCAGAGTACGTCGACGACGACGACGATAATGAGGGCGAGAGGACGAGGACGCAGTCGAAACGGTCGCTGTAGATGGTCAGAGGGGGCTGGTCATTGACCCCCGGGAAATGCTTCCCCGAGTAGCCCCTCTCCGTCCCGCCCAAGACCTCATTGGAGCCCGCTCTCAGAAACCGAATCGACTCTCTCGGCGCCGCGAGGAGAGATTGCGGGTCGAACACTACGGTGATCTTGTTGGCAAAAGGAAAGTGGATGCTCAGCTTGCGATCCTCGAGAACCACCGACTGCACAGTCTCAGACGATAGTTTGAGGAAATCGGTCCGGTCGATGGTCTGCGTCATGTGTTCCTTGCGGACGAAGGAAAACTCGACCGGCTTGTGCTTGGAGGCCTCGAGGGCCTTGACCGCGCCAAGCATCAGCGATGACGTCCTCGCCAAAGTCCCTTGTCCGTCGGACTTGAGAATCGCACGGGCAGTCCGTGATCGGGATGCCGAGTCGCGAAGGAGCTCGTCCAGCACGGCAATTGCGAGAACCAAGACCTTCCTCGAGAGACTGGTCTGGAACCCGCTGTCCGAGCACCGGTCAAATATGTTAAATACGAGCGAGGTCAGGTCCTCGAATATCTGTGGAGGCGCCTTGGTACCCGACCCTTTATCCCCCGTCTGCTGCGAGGACGACTCTTCCTCCTTAGACTCCTCCTCGTCGACCTTGCCGTCCTCCCCACCTGCTTCGGTACGCGCAAACCGTGTTGCGGCCTCCAGTGCGGCCTTCTCGTTCGCGGCGGCAGAGGACTGCTCGGCCTCCGCGACGATCCTGAGATGAGAGCTAGCCGAGGTCAAGAGACCGGAGATGATGGCCACGGCGGCCTCTGAGACGCACGAGTCGTTTCTGCGGTCCAGGAGGAACAGACCCTGGAGGAATGAGTCGTCGAGAAGGGCCCGCTGCATCGGGAACGATCCCAGCTCGAGGAGATGGTCATTAAGCGCAAACAGGACCTGCTGGCACACCACATCATCAAACGGCTGGGGCGCGAAACACTGCCGGACGAACGCGAGCTTGTCCTCATCCCTGGGCCAAAAGAGGGAGATCCCCTCGCAAAGCGCGCGTCTGGCTAAACGCTTTACGGTCTCGGAAATAGACTCGTGAATCGCGCCGAGGAGGGCCGATCGAAGCGACGACGTGACCTCTGGGCGAACAACCAGGGTCCTCGAAAGGGGACTTCGCGGACAGAACGAGATATGAAGATTCACAACCAACAGCCGGAGCAGTCCCTCCACCGCGGCCGTCATCTTGCGCGCTGAGCATACCCTTAGCAGTTTAAGCAACGAGCTGAACGTCTCGGGTTCGCAGGGCTCGAGAAAGACATCGCGGCAGGATCGGCGGAGGACCTCTGGGTGATCGCATATGGAACAGTGGGATCGTGCATGGTTGAGAGGGACCTCGATGAGCAGAGGCTTCACCAGCCGGCCCAGGGCCTCGATGACCATCTCGCAAGTCCTCACGGCGCTTCGATCCTCCATCTCCGAGGTCATACCCTTGGACTCGTCACCAGTAGAAGGCCAGGAGGGCGACAGATGCATCGCCGGACCCTGGTTCTCAAAGACTCCCACTATGTTGCGACGATCGTCCCAAGTCCATATGGTATTCACCCGGTTGTCAAAACAAATGGCATCCGGGAACTCGTCCACCTCCAGACCGGTCCATGCGGTTTCCAGGTACTCTCTGTGCTCCCCGCCTGAGACCAGTACGCGAGACCACTGGCCGTGATCGTTACGCGCGCCTATGAACACATCAAACCCGTTCGTCACAACCCTCATCGAGCTGGTGGGGGAAACGCCAGTCCCGACGCTCATGGGCGACCTTCGTAGCGCCCGGCGCTCCTCAACAACCAGCTCCGAACCTTGTAACTTGATACGGTCGACGACCAACAAGCCACCAGAGTGAAATGAAGAAGACGACGTAGTAGTAGAAGTACGCCTGGGCGACACCTCATCAATCCAAATGGCCACCATTGAATTTTCTCCATCGCTCGCAAGAGCGGGCAGAGTGCCGATCTCGTCAGCACTGGGAAACCTTGCTAAATCCTCACTGCTGAGAACCATCAGGTCACGCACTGCAAGAAATGATTCCGTTGGCGGGCTGAAGCGGAACGATCGTCCAGCCCCGGCAACCAACCCCGATTTCCCCACGTTTATCTCCGGGGCATCCTTGTCCTCGCATGAGAAGGAGATGACGGGACGGAATTTGCCAGATGGTCGACCGCCCTCCTCCCCACTCAGAACGATGGCCGAGGTGATCCAGACGCCGTTACGAGAGAACCGCATCGATGCTGCGCTCGTACTCAGCTCGAGGGCACAGCCGACTACGTCGCCTTTTTGAAACGGAGCCTCCCAGGGGGCTCTTACTCCCCCGGTCAGCTTCTCGCCCATAAGTACGTCCACTCCCCAGCAATGGATATCGCCGGTACCCCCGAGCCGTAGGACATCCCCGCCACTGAACCCTGGCTCGTACCATCCCACAAATAATGTACCTCCCGCGTCGTCGTTGACCACGACCTCAAAGTACGCCTTGTCGTTCGGCGACTGAATCCACACGTTTGGTCCGGTCCACGCAACGGTTCTCCCGCCCTTGTCGTCCCCTAACGTCGATAGGGTCACCAGGGACTCCGCCTCCACAAGGCCCTGATTAACGAAAGGAAGGAGAAGCTTTGGACGACTGGATAACACCTCCAAACTATGTTCGTCTCGTTCAAAAAACTCAATCGTTCCACTACCCTTTCGACGAACGGCAGTGTAAAGACGTTCTCCGAGAAAGAGCACGTGGCCACCGTGCGGCGACGATGCGTACAGCCGACCGTCAATGCTTGGCGAGCTCCCTAGCACTCTGCACTCGCCTGATCCAACCTTGCGCAAGGACCGCTCCGTCGAGAGATAAAGAAACGAACTGTCCGGAGATGACGCAATCGAATGAGTCGCACTGAGGGGAATCTCCACTGAGTGATCTCGAACCGGAAAGACTCGCTCGGGACTAACCCAAGAACATTGCAGCGGTGCGTCCATCGAAATTGCACCCAATCTAGCAATAATATTTGCGACCTGCGCCGCGAGGTGAAACTGCGGCTGCCCCACTATGGTTTCAAGGACGACCAGGATGGACTTGAGTGAGGCCCGATGGATCGCAAACGACAACAGTAAACTCTGAACGCTGTCCCTCAGGGGCTCAGAGGTAAGGGACAAATCATCCATGACGCCAGATATCTGGTCCAGAACTGAAGCTTCCCAGCTGGACAAGCTGCTGAGCGCTCTAGGCGGCATTGGTTGGAGCATGGCGAGCAGGCCCTCACAGGTAGCCGCAGCAAGACCAGACGTGGCTTCGGATCTCGAAAGCTGTCTCAGCATCGAGAGCTGAATGGTGATGGTCGCCATCGTCAGAAACGCCGAGGTGGGCGGGGCCTGCTCAGCGTCCTTCGAGCACTCCTGGCCTTGGTTGAGCGTGCGGGGCCGACCCGCCGCGGTCCTCGCCATCGCCTTGGCCATGAGCTTCCGGGCAAGGCCTAGCCGAGTCGAGACCGTGTCCGTCGCCTGGGCGGCGGCCGAGGGTTCAAGAGTGGGGGACATGCCCTCGTACGCGAGGAGGAGGTCGTCCCCGAGGGGACTGTAGGGGGATCTAAAGAGGCTCGTCATCCTGTGCTATCCGCGGAGACGTTATGTAATCAAGAACGAACCGACAATACATGCATACGTGGATTGTCGAGAGTCTATGGATGATAAATGATTTGAACAGATTGTTTTTCGAAAAGAATTGATTCCGAAAAATATAATCTTCATCCATCACCATCACTCCTAGTCTATACCTCTACATGAAGTACAGAAGATCTCTCGTCACATCACTTGACAAACCGATCCATCCCGATTTCCCGATTCCTCGTGGGTACCCGGGTATCTGAATGCTAATCGTAATCCTAATGAAATATGAAAATGATACCCAGGTACCTTACAATACCCAATTCTTCGGCAAGGCATCACATCTCATCAAAGCATCCTAAGAAAACATCATCTGCAATTTCTGACGATCGATTTGGCTTTTCCGTTGCACTACCTCTGTGCTGAGCACGCATAATCAGAAAGAAGGGAAATGGCTCGGTCGATTACAGCGAAAGGCTCCTCGTGGTTATGTTGGTAGGTTCGATTGTCGGATGAGACGGTACTCGGTTCTCGGCCACATAAGGCGCCCGAGGAGGGATGTTCTCCCAATAGGACGGGTCTTGTTTGTGCTGGCGACAGTGCTGATGCTCCTCTACATCACCGTGGCTATCCCAATATGGACCAGCAACCAACTGGAAACGGGCTCTCAGTCCCCGATTAGTGGAGAGATCCAGCGCGTGGACGACGTCGCGGAGAAGGTCCAACCGAGTATAGACTCTCGAGATCAGTCCCGTCCTGCCGCGAAGACTCTCGATCGAATTACTATCTTCTTCTTTGATCCTGTCATCTTCATCCCCTCTCGTCGAGCGCTTAGACCCCTGTTCAGGATAGTCCCTCTGCGTCCAGAGGAAGGCCAAAGCCTGATCGATCTGTTTGATCCCGTACGGTTTCCATACCGGCACCTGATCCCTCTGCAGGATGCCCAAGCGATTCATCTATCACAGCATTATGATCGCATGGGCGACGAGTACGCGACTGTGGTCAACTACTCGACGATGAATATCATAAGCAATAAGAAGCGGTTTGCGCAGTTCCTTCGCGATCACGGGTTTAGGGAAAATGTACCTGCTGAGTACCATTCCCCAGAGGAAGTTTCCGACTTTCCGGTCATTATCAAACTCACAAACGGGACCGGGACACGTGGAACGTTTCTTGTGAATGACGAGAGCGAACTCAACTCCGCTATCTCTCAGTTAAATGGACAAGAGTATATAATACAAGAGTTCATAGCGAACCGTACAGAGCGCGCGGTGCACGTCTCTGCGATTCACGGACGGATGATTCGACTGGTGTGTCATCAGCGCAACTTGGGGCACTCCCTATTCCTAGCGGAGGGAAGAACGAGGAGCATACCTCCCGATCTGGTCGACAAACGCGATTGCCATGAGGATCTATATCGCAGAATGGTGAAGGCGATCAACTTTACTGGTATTGGGAACTTCGATGTGCGACTGAAAACTCTTGAGAATGGCACGGTAGTCCCTTTTGTGATCGAAATGAATCCCCGCGTCCCTGGATCGATCGCCCGAAATGTTTCTCTACTTGCCGATATGCTTTGCTCGCTTCAATGGAACGGCAATGGCGTTGCATCTCCAAATGGCTGCGTCGAAAAGAAATGACCTGATCAACTTGCTCTTCTTCATGACTGATAGATTTCCGTCTCGAACAATCATCATTGTGCCGTGACTCCAGTGTATTAACTGGATACGAAGAAACATTGGTGCCCTGTACATAGATATATCATAGTTTTGTATACAATAACTGCTCTACATACTTCTATGGTCAACCCGACATCCGCGGGGCGATATTGTTCGACTGAGCGCAGTCGTCGTTACCCGGCAGTTGGAAGTTGAGAAGCCACAAAGGGCTCTCCCCTCGAGCCTTAGTCTGCCGGACGGTGGTCCTCAACCAATCCCAGGCCTCGATTTGTCTCTCCGTTTCCCTGAATGCAAACGAGGTTACCATGGACCTGAATGCCTCAGGACCGTAGTCTTGAATGTACTCGGCAACGCTGCTCCAAGTCTCCCTGTCCACGGCCGCGACATCATCGAGATTGCAGTAGTGGTCATCGCAACGCATCTTAAAGTGGTACATGGCCAATGCCCGACCGCAGAGTACAGAAAAGTCCAAGTACTCCTCCGCAGTGAGATCACTCAGCCGGATGGATTTTTCATGCTTGCTCTTTTCACGAATGACATACGCATGGTCTTTGTAAATCGTCCATCCGTAGAAGGGGTTCGTGTATGGATAAGCGCCTCTCTCGGCATCGACTGCACGCTTGCCCTGTTCGGAAAGCGTGATCTTGAATCGGAAGAAACTTTCGAGCAAGGAATGAACCTCCTGTTTCATCTCGACCACGATTCGACCCCCGTAGGTCGACTTTTTGCCTCTGAGAAGGACGTAAAAGCGGTTGAGACCAATCGACCCGGTACCGCTTCCCTTTCGCTTAGCGACAGCTAGAACCTTCCAGAACTCACCAAATGGGTACATCACAACTGCAGGGACTCCGTGGAACAAATAAGCCTCGATGGCGGCCTGGAACTCGGGAACGACTTCGTCGGGAAGAGGAGTGGTAACGGCGGTTTCGAAGAAGCGATCGCGCTCCGTATCTACGTTTAAATCGTCGCGCAACCATCGTAAGACTTCCTCATCCGTTTCCGCTTTTCTCGCTCGCTTAAAGACGTTAACCAATAAAGGTGCGGCGTCAGAAGCACGAGAGCCTTCAACGTACCTATCCTGGTTCGAGACGTAGATGTTTGAGATGTTATGTCGCGCGGCGATATCCATGTACGCCCCCACGAAGGCATTGACGCTCGCCTTGCACACGACATCGTTCCAGCCCCGCGCGCGACACGCGACTTGCATCCCCGTAGCTCCGCGCTTGAGATCCCATGAGAACGGAGTAGGGAAACTTTGGTCAAAGTCGTTGACACCCCACATGAGCTTGCCGTTCACCATGACCTGAGTTCCAAAGTTTTCTGGGTGCGCATCACCGTTTGACACAACGCGAGGCATCTCTCGCTTCTTTCCGACGAAGTTTGGGTCCATGCACATGAGGTCCACGTTGAAGAACCCAGCAGCTCCACGAAAGAAGGTGAATGCGTCGTTTTCTGCTAGTTTGAGCAGCTTGGTTTCCACCTCGCGAGCATTCTGTTCGCTTTGGATGGCGCTGGCACAGTTCTCCATCTGAAGCGCAGCCCGCAGATGCTCCTGAATATTGTGACTGGTGCAGTCAATGTTCCTCACAACGCGGTCGAGGGCACTAATTCTCGGCGGACACCACCCTGCGCAAATCTTTTGCGGGAGGGGCGGGACAAAGTTCGGGGTCGAACCCACCGAAGGCCAGCTCTGGGGCGCGGTGGCGTCTCTTGAATACGCCCTTGCTTCCTTGAGAAACGCCGAGCTTTTGTTTGCCTTGGACCAGAAGGCCAGTAAAATGATGACGATCCCAGCCACGATCCCGACCATCCATCTCTGCAGGAGGACGTCGTGCGACACCCCACTTTCCCGCATGGTTGGTTGTTGTCGTGGAGGTCAGAGTAGTATCAACAGAGAGGTTGGCTTTGTCTAAACGTAGAAGCGGAGGTCTCTGCGACGATGAATGACGACTACAATATGTTCAAACGAAGGAGCTTTCGCAACGCTCCTGTGCGAATATGATGCGGAAGGCCCAGGGGAGCAGAGATGGTATCGCAGTGTCTGCACGACTGTTTCACACATAAAGAGTCTCTGACGACGACACGAAGTACAACACGAGACCGCTGTGGGATCCAACGAGTGACGTCGCGGCTTTTGTAGCGTAGCACACAGACCACGAAGAGAGGAGGGGATCGGTGAGAGTGGGACCTAACGGTGGACCAGACACGAATCTACCTACAATAATGGTTGGACGTCAACTCAAACTTGTCATCCATTCATCTACTGGATTGCCTGGCTCTTCGTTCCTTTCTGGGTCTTGAGGCCCAGGAAGTGCGATTGAGTGCTCCACCGCACCTAACGGGTACCCGGGTACAAGGCCCTTTTATACCCGGGTACTCTGACTTCGTATCGTGAGAGCCAGAGTTGGATTTGATTCAAATATGTATATCATGAATTACGGCGCTTTTGAGTAGATAGGTACATCCATCGAATCGTTATTTAGAGTTAACTTGCATTGAGGGAATTGAGGAGAGAGTCGCCGTTTCGAAGGCCGGCTTGAAAGGCGACATAATCCGAAGGAATGCAACATTGAGGGACATATATATAAAGGAGGGAGCCGGGAATAAAGTTGAGTGGGTTATACGGTTGATCTTTTGTAAGGTTGTCTGTATAGGGATGATGTGGCAGACGACGGGCCGGAGGCTAGGTCTAGTCGTCGCGAGAGGGGCAATTCCAATGACATCCTCCTATGGGTCCTTGCTGTTTCGGCCGGCAACGACGGCTGTGTCATCCTCAACACGGACAACCACCGGAAGGAAGAAGCAACTGTCGGTGGAGGAGGAGTTTCAGAGGCTCTCGCCATTGGAGCACATCTTAAAGTGCCCGAACATGTACATAGGGGCGACGAGTCCCACGGAGAAGTCCAAGCCTCGGTTCATGGTCACGAGCCTCACAACCAGCCGAGTCAAGTTTGAGAAGATCGACCAGCCGTTCATCCCTGGAATTGTCAAGATATTCGACGAAGTGCTTGTGAATGCGTGCGATAATGCGGTGCGTGACCCGTTGGGGACGAGAAACATTGATGTGACCTACGAGGCAAAGTCTGGTACGTTTAGCGTGAGAAACTCCGGCAAGGGGATACCTGTCAAGCTTCATCCGAAAGAAAACCTATACGTTCCAGAGTTAGTGTTAGGTCATCTCTTGACCGGCTCGAACTTTGAGAAGGTTGAGGCCAATTCGACTGGGGGGAGACACGGGTATGGAGCCAAACTATGCAATGTATTTTCGACGCGGTTCTCCGTGGAAACACTGGATGCGGAGACCAGGCTGAGGTTTACGAGGAAATGGAAGGATAACATGAAACCGGACGGGGATCCGCAAATTGTCTCTGTCAAGGAGGGTGAGTCTCCCTACACTCTGGTGTCATTCAGTCCTGATTGGGCGCGGTTCGGGCTCAAATCCATCGATGCCGGGAGCTTGGCGATGATCAAAACCAGGGTGGTAGAGACCGCAGGCTTGTTGGGACCGAATGTCGCAGTCACCTGGAATGGACATCAGGTGCCGATCCACTCGTTTGAAGAGCTCTGCAAGGCGTGTTTCCACGAAACCGACACAAGAAAACTGGTATTTGCCAAGCCTATCTCCAATCTCCGCGTCGCCCTTGGCCTCAGCAACGACGGCTTTAGCGATCTTTCTTTCGTCAACTCGATGTCGACGCATCGCGGTGGGACTCACGTCGAGTCCGTGGTTTCTCAGGTCGCGGAAAAGGTGTTAGCCTCGGTGAAAAAGTCCGAATTTAGCGAACGAGACATTCGGAAGCACTTGGCAGTGTTTGTTGATTTCCGCACTAATTTTCCCGAGTTTGACTCGCAGTCCAAGGACAGACTCACCAGTAACGTCGCGGGCGATCCGAACCTGGCGCTCCCGGACATGTTTCTGAAGCGTTTCATCAAGGAGAGCGCCATCGTTGAGGCTCTCCAAGTCAGCGCCTCGGCGAAGGTCGAGAAGGTTGTCAACAAGCGCATCGCGGCGCACACCATTCCCAAGCTGGAAGACGCGCTCAAGGCCGGAACGGCTGACAGTTCACAGTGTACACTGATCGTTACCGAGGGTGACTCGGCGAAGGCGCTGGCGATGGAGGGAGTATCCGTGGTGGGGAGAAAGACGTACGGGGTGTACCCCCTGAGAGGCAAGGTGTTGAACGTCCGCGACAAGTCCATGCAGGAGGTCGCGGATAACAAGGAGATCCTCAACATCATCAACGCGCTTGGACTAAAGGTCGGCGCCAAGAGCACCGACGGGCTCCGGTACGGTCGGGTCATGTTCATGACCGATCAGGATCACGACGGCTCCCACATCAAAGGACTCCTCCTCAACTTCTTCGACAAGTTTTGGCCGGAACTCGCCCAGAAGCCGGGGTTCCTCACTCAATTTGTCACGCCTCTCCTCAAGGCCAAGCCGCGCAATCAGAGCCGTGCTGTGGTGGAGTTCTTCAACCAGGCCGAGTTCGACAAGTGGGCTAGGGAGAACCCCAACTATGCATCGGAGTACAAGATCAAGTACTATAAGGGACTGGGTACGAGCACTGCCCAGGAGGCCCGGGAATACTTTTCGAACCTCCCCCGGCACATTGTTGACTTTCACTTTGCGCGCGGGGACCTCGATCGGGAGCTCCTGGACAAGATCTTCAACATGAACCGCAGTCACGAGAGGAAGGACTGGCTGAGGACGTATCGCGCGCAGGACGCCGCGTCGTCATCGTCTGCAGAACCAGCGACCACGGAGACGACGACAGAACTATCCGCAGTGCCGCTCAAGGGGAAATGGAAACGCAAACAGAAGGCGGAAACATCTTCGGTTGCATCATCATCAGCATCAGCGCGGGTTCAGACCGTGGAGTCGTTCATCAACACGGACTTTGCGGCATTCTCCTGGTACGACAACGAACGATCAATCCCCTCGGTGTTCGACGGCCTGAAGCCCTCACAGCGTAAGGTGTTCTTTGCGCTTCTGGAAAAGACGCGGTCCGCCACCGATGAGATCAAGGTCGCGCAGCTCGCCGGATACGTCGCCGAGGTCACGGCGTACCACCACGGGGAGAAATCCCTAGTTGACACCATCGTGAACATGGC
>Ga0209066_10005547_pt1 | contig 13248 bp, 9 predicted proteins | sample All_14_2_FD_187198 | JGI IMG/M metagenome (GOLD analysis project Ga0209066, IMG submission 187198) | Freshwater microbial communities in response to fracking from Pennsylvania, USA - Allegheny Zone_MetaG_DW_15 (SPAdes) (version 2) ...
TCTTTTATGGCCTTGACTGAATTTGACGAACAGTGCTTGAAGCAGGCCCTGCAGTGCGCCGAGCACGCGATTGGCCTGAGCGACCCCAACCCCCGCGTGGGCTGTGTGTTGCTGGACGCGGCTGGCCAGGTGGTGGCCACGGGTCATACCCAGCAGGCGGGTGGTCCGCATGCCGAGGTGGTGGCCCTGCGGGCGGCGGAGGTGGCAGGTGCCGTTTTGCGCGGCGGCACGGCGTTCGTCACCCTGGAGCCGTGTGCCCACCATGGCCGTACCCCGCCTTGCGTGGACGCCCTGATGGCTGCCGGGCTGGCGCGCGTGGTGGTGGCCTTGCTTGACCCCAACCCGCTTGTGGCCGGGCAGGGTCTGGCCCGCTTGCAGGCGGCTGGCATCAAGGTCGAGCTTTTGCCGCCTGAGCACCCCTTGGCCCTGGCCGCACGCGAACTCAATGTGGGCTTTCTGTCGCGCATGGAGCGCCAGCGGCCCTGGGTCAGGCTGAAGGCGGCTGTGTCGCTGGACGGCCGCACGGCGCTCGATAACGGCGACAGCCAATGGATCACCGGACCACAGGCGCGCGCCGATGGCCACGTGTGGCGCCGCCGTGCCTCGGCGATCCTCACGGGCATCGGCACGGTCTTGTCCGACGACCCGCAGTTGAATGTGCGCGGTGTTGAGACCGTGCTGCAACCCGTCAAGGTGGTGCTGGACGCGCAATGGCGCCTGCCTCTGGGTGCGCGTTTGTGGGATGCCGATGCCGCCGTGTGGGTCTATGGCGCGCACCCGCAGACGGCGCAGGCCACTGCGCGGCGTGATGCGCTGCAAGGCAAGGGTGCCACGGTAGTGGACGTGCCGGTTGATGGCGAGGGCCGGCTGGAGCTGCGCGAGGTGCTGTCGGACCTGGCCCGGCGCGGTGTGAACGAGCTGCATGTCGAGGCGGGTGGGCGCCTGAACGCATCCCTGATTGCAGGGGGGTGGGTGGACGATTTGCTGGTGTATCTTGCCCCCAAACTATTGGGGCCTGGGCGGCCGATGGCTGACCTGCCGCCCTTGTCAGGGCTGGCGCAAGCCTCGTCCTGGCGGGTTCATGGTCTTTGTCAACTGGGCGAAGATGTTCGCCTGATGCTGCGTCAGCCTACCGGGTCTGCATCCACATAAGGGTTGTGCGCGTGAGCACTGATCGAAAGGCCTCCTGGGGCGAGTCGTCTGGTCGCATTGTGGCGTGCCAGCCAGGCGGTGATGCGCCTTTGACGCCGCAGCAGCAGCGGGTCTGGTTTGTCGAGTCGTCCAACCCCGGTCAGCCGGACTACAACATTTGCACGGCGCATCGGCTGCGTGGGCCCATCAACGAGGCGGCGCTGGCCGCGGCTTTCAAGCACCTTGTCGGCAAGCAGGATGCCTTGCGCTTGCGCTTTGCCTTGACGCCTTCTGGTGACGTGGTTCAGCGCCTGGCCGATGCCGGACCGGTGCTGGTGACGTCTGACTGGGCGGGTGGGGACGAGGCGGCGCTGATGGCGCATTTGCTGGCGATCAGGCTGCAACCCTTTGATCTGCTGGACGGCCCGCTTTGCCGTGCGCACCTGATTCGCCTGGGGCCAGATGAAGCGGTGTTCCTGTTCGTGGGCCACCACATCATGTGCGATGGTTGGTCGATGATGGTGTTGTCGCAGCAAATGGCCAGCTTGTATGCGCAGGCTTGCCAGGAACAGTTGGCGCCCATGTCGGCTGCAGCCGGCGAGGCGTCTGCACGTCAGCCGGGCTACCTGGATTTTGCGCGTTGGCAAGTCGCGTGGCTAGATGGCGCACAGGCCGAGGCCGATGTGCAGTATTGGCTGGCACGCCTGACGCCCATGCCCGATGCCTTGGCCCTCGTGCCCGAGCGCGCCACGCGTGTTGCGGGCGAGGGCGTGTCACGCCGGGTGCAGGTGCCGGTTTCTGGTGCCACGCTGGCCGCTGTGCGGGCCTTGGCCCGGTCGCTGAACGTCAGTCTGTTTGCCGTGATGTTGGCGGCCTATGCCTTGATGCTCGCGCGATCGACAGGACAACGCTCGCTGGTCATCGGCATGCCGGTGAAGGGTCGCCAGGACGCAGAGATGGCCGATGTGATCGGCTTTTTTGCCAACACCTTGCCCTTGCGCATCGATGTGGAACCCACTGGCAGTTTTGCAGCGCTGGTGGCCCGTTGTGATGAGGCACTCAAGGACGCCTTGCGCCATGCAGAGCTGCCCTTCGAGCGCTTGTTGCGGCACTTGCCTTTGCAGCGTCATGCCGCGCACCATCCGGTCTACCAGGCCTTGTTCTCATACGTGGATTTGAGACGGCGTTCTGACCAGTGGGGCGAGTTGGCCAGGTCGTCCATCAGCGTGCCGACTTTTGGTGGTGCCGAAGAGTTGTCGCTGTTGCTGATAGAGCGTGCGCAAGACAGCGTGCTGGAGTGCAGCTTCAACGATGGGGTTTTGCCGCAGGCGCTGGTGGCGCGTTTGCTGCGGCGCTTCCAGTGTGTGTTGGACCTGGTGGTGGCACCTGGGGGCGCCGAGCACGCCGTGGGCACCATGCCCGTGCTGGATGCCGCCGAGCGCGATGAGGTGCAAGCCTGGTCGCAAGGCCCGACGCGGGTGTCGACGGCGCCTGGTGTGTGGTCCATGGTGCGCGCACAGGCGGCCCTGGCGCCCGACGCCGTGGCGCTGGATGGTGATGTGCAGTCACGCCACTATGGCGAGCTGATCGCCGAGGTTGCGGCCATGGCCCATGCCCTGCGCGCGCGCGGCGTGTGCAAGGGCAGCCGGGTGGCTTTGTGCTTGCCTCAGGGGCCGATGGTCACCCAGGCAATCGGGGCGATCTGGGCGTGCCGCGCCGCGTATGTACCGCTGGACCCGGCGCACCCATTGGAACGCCGCATGCTGATCATGCAGGACGCGCAGTGTGATCTGCTGATCACGACGGACGCTGTGTTGGGGGACGGTGCGAGCCAGCCTGGCGTGCCGACGCTGACCTGGTCTGAGTGGATGTCAGCCGTGGCGCCTGCAGACGCGGCGGCGGCCGTGGGGGAGGGCGAGGGCGAACCGCAAGACGTCGCCTACGTGATGTACACCTCCGGCTCGACGGGGCAACCCAAGGGCGTGGTGGTGACGCAAGGCGCCGTGGTCAACCTCTTGCTGTCCATGCGAGACACCCTGGGTGTGGTGCCTTCTGACCGATGGCTGGCGGTCACCACGCCGGCTTTTGACATCTCGGTGCTGGAGTCCTTCCTGCCGCTGAGTGTGGGGGCGACGCTGTGCTGGGCCACGTCCGAGCAAGCGGGTGACGGCGAGGCTATTGCGGCCAGATTGAGGGCCGATCGCATCTCATGCCTGCAGGCCACGCCGGCGGCCTGGCGCTTGATCCTGGCTTCAGGCTGGCGCCACGCCGAGCCCGGGCGCTTTCTGGCGCTGATTGGTGGCGAGACCCTGCCCATGGACCTGGCCGAGCAGATGCTGGCTTGTGGCCTGGACGTCTGGAACATGTATGGGCCGACGGAGACCACGGTGTGGTCCGCCTGTGCGCGCATCACTGCGGATGCATTGGCCGGGAGCGTGGACATCGGCCACCCGATCGCCAACACGACGGTGCTGGTTCTGGATGAAGCGGGTGAACTCTGCGCGCCGGGGTGCGTAGGGCACCTCCACATCGGCGGCGCGGGCCTGGCCCAGGGTTATTGGCAGCGCGAGGAGCTGAACGCGCGCCAGTTTGTGACCGTGCATGGGCCGCTTGGCGAGCCCATGCCGGTTTTCGCCACCGGCGACCTGGGATATTGGGCGCTGGATGGCCGCCTGCATTGCCTGGGCCGGGTTGACCGGCAGATCAAATGGCGAGGCTTTCGCATCGAGCCAGACGAGATCGAGTCCTGCCTGATGAAAACGGGCTTGTTCCAGGCGGCGGTGGTCAAGTTGCGCCTGGTGAGCCACGAGCCTGGCCTGGTCGCATTCCTGGAAGGGCCGGCGCAGACGCCTGCCGATTTGCGTCAAAGCGTGAGCCGCGTTCTGCCCGGCTACATGGTGCCTTCGCACTGGGTGGCCTTGCCGGCGGGCATGCCGCGTTTGCCCAATGGCAAGGTGGACCACCGTGCACTGGCCGCCTGGCCGGTTGTGGTGCAGCAGGCCGTGCCTCGGTCGGGTTCAGCACCCGTTGAGGCGCCGCTGTCCGAGTTGGGGTTGGCGCTGCGTGATGTGTGGCGCGCGGTCTTGCAGGTTCAGGACGTGCGCCCCCAGGACAACTTTTTTGACCTGGGCGGGCACTCCCTGCTGGCGCTCAAGGCTTGCGTGCAGATGGAGCAGCGCTTGGGCTTGCGCATGGGGCCGCAGCGCTACGTTTTTGAGACCTTTGCCCAGTTGCTGGCCGGCTATGAGGCACTTGCGGCGGCCCGGGGCGCGCAACCCGCCGCAGATGTGGCGCCGCCCGAGGTCAGCGTTGCGCAGCGCATTCAGCAGCGCATCAAGGGCGTATTCGGCCGACATTGACCAAGGCGTGACAGGCGCCACAAACGCCGAGTGCTGTCAAGGTGGTTTGTCCCGCCTACAATGCCGGGATGCCCATTTCACCCATTCCCGAGCTGATTGCCGAACTCGCCGCTGGTCGCATGGTCATCCTGGTGGATGAAGAAGACCGCGAAAACGAGGGCGATCTTGTCCTGGCCTCTGACCACGTCACGCCCGAGGCGATCAATTTCATGGCCAAGTATGGCCGTGGCCTGATCTGCCTGACCCTGACGCGTGAACGCTGCGAGCGCCTGCAATTGCCGCCCATGGCGACGCGCAACGGCACCAAACATGGCACGGCGTTCACCGTGTCCATCGAGGCCACCGAGGGTGTCACCACCGGCATTTCGGCTGCTGACCGTGCGCGCACCGTGCAGGCGGCGGTGGCGCGCTTTGCCAAGCCCAGCGATCTGGTCCAGCCGGGGCATGTTTTCCCGCTGCAGGCGCAGGACGGCGGCGTGCTCATGCGCGCCGGCCACACCGAAGCCGGTTGCGACCTGTCTGGCATGGCCGGGCTGACCCCGTCTGCCGTGATCTGCGAGATCATGAACGACGACGGCACCATGGCGCGCCTGCCCGACCTGGAGGTGTTCGCCAAGGAGCACAACCTCAAGATCGGCACGATTGCCGACCTGATCCAGTACCGCAGCCGCAACGAGTCGCTGATTCAGAGCCTGGGCAAGCGCGTGATGCAGACGCCCGAGGGTGACTTCGAGGCCAATGTGTTCCGCGACCGGACAGGCGCTGTGCACCTGGCCTTGACGCTGGGCCAATGGACGCCGGAGGACGAGGTGCTGGTGCGCGTGCACGAGCCCCTGTCGGTGCTGGACTGGCTTGACGCCGGCAGCCGCACGCACTCCTGGGCTTTGCCCAAGGCGCTGGCCGCCGTGCGTGAAGAAGGCCGTGGCGTGGTGGTCCTGCTCAATGCGGGCGAGGACACCGAGCGCCTGCAGGACAAGCTGCTGCCAGCCACCCCGATTCAGGCACCCAAGACCCCGGTTGACCTGCGCACCTATGGTGTCGGCGCCCAGATCCTGAAAACACTGGGCGTGCACCGCATGCGTTTGCTGGGCAACCAGCAGCGTCTGCCCAGCATGGTGGGCTACGGCCTCGAAGTCACCGGCTTCCTGACAGCCGATGGGGTGGCGCTGGCACCCTCGCACTGATGTTTCATCGCTCTTTCTCTTTCATCTCTTCGCTCTTTACCTGGAAAAAAACACATGCAAGGCGCTGACAAAGGACAAGCCGGCCGGCTTGACGGTAACGATCTGCGTGTCGGGATCGTGCAGGCCCGCTTCAATGACGAACTGACCTCACGGCTGGCAGACGTCTGTATCGACGAGTTGATCAAGCTGGGTGTCTCGCCCAAGCACATCCAGCATGTGACCGTGCCGGGCGCGCTGGAGGTGTCGGTGGCCCTGCAGGCCATGGCTGACAGCGAGCGCTTTGACGCCCTCGTTGCCCTGGGTTGCATCATCCGTGGCGAGACCTACCACTTCGAGCTGGTGGCCAACGAAAGCGGCGCAGGCGTGACCCGTGTCAGCCTGGACCACCGCGTGCCCGTGGCCAATGCCATCCTGACCGTTGAAAATCAGGCGCAGGCTGAAGCCCGTGTCGAAGAGAAGGGCCGTGATGCCGCCCGCGTGGCCGTCGAGATGGCCAATTTGCTGGATGACCTGCTGTGAGTGACCTGCCCGAGACCCCCAAGCCCGCAGCCCCACTGGAAGGTCGCCCGGCTCGCAAGACGCCTGCTGGCGGCCCGCCCCGCGACCGCGCCAAGTCATCGCGCCGCCGTGCGCGTGAATTTGCCCTGCAAGGGCTGTACGAATGGCAGATCAACACCCGCGAAGCAGGTAGCATCGACGCACACATTCGGGAACAAGACGAGTTTGCCAAGTGCGACCGCGCTCACTACGATGCACTGCTGCACGGTTGCATCGACCAGCACAAGCAACTCGATGAAGCTTTGCTCAAGTTTCTGGACCGACCTGTCGAAGAATTGTCGCCTGTCGAGCATGCCGTGCTCTGGATCGGTGCGTACGAACTGACGCATTGCCTGGACGTGCCTTACAAAGTCGCCATCAACGAGGCGGTGGAGTTGGCCAAAAGCTTTGGCGGAACCGACGGGCACAAATACGTCAACGGCGTGCTGGACCATCTGGCCCCCAGCCTGCGCCCTGACGAGGTCAAAGCAGCGCGTCCTGGCCATCGGTAAGGACGCCCCAATCGGGGGTGCCTGTACGTGTCGACGCCAACCCAGCCCGCGGTGACGCAGCCTCATGAGGAGGAGGCGGACCGCTTGGTGGACGACGACCACGACACCGTCGCTGAAACCAGGCCCTTGCCCGAACCCGAGCCGGTGGATGCGCGCCGAGGGCGGCCTGACCTGCTGCCCACCATCGGGCACATTGGCCGCTATGCGCTCAAGTATGTGATTGGTGAAGGCGGTCTGGGCACGGTGTACGCGGCCCACGACCCACTGCTGTCGCGCCTGATTGCGATCAAGACCCTGCATGTGGACATGCCCGTGGCCGACCGCGAGCAGTTCAATGCCTTGTTCCTCAACGAGGCCAAGGCCGCTGGCAGCTTGAACCACCCACACATCGTGACGATGTACGACGCGGGTACCAGCGAGCAGGGCACCTACATCGCCATGGAGATGCTGCGCGGCAAAGACCTGCGCCAGTTGCTGGCCATGGGGTGGAAGCCCACGCCCGCGCAGGCGGCGCTGATCGTGCGGCGCGTGGCCGATGCCTTGTCCTACGCCCACCACAAGGGCGTGATCCACCGCGACATCAAGCCCGCCAACATCTTCATGGTGGGGCGCACACAGCCGCGTGTGCTGGATTTCGGCATCGCGCGCATCCGCCAGGCCGAGTCGCGGGCGCAGCGCGATGACCCCCAGAGCCGCTTTCAGGAACTGGTGGGCGGCTCGCCGTTTTACATGGCGCCCGAGCAGGTCCTGCAAAAGCCGGTTGACCGCCGTGTGGACGTCTACGCCCTGGGTGTGGTGTTGTATGAGCTGCTGGTCTACCAGCGCGCGTTCAGTGGCAACAGCCTGGAAGACATCGCCGATGCGGTGCTGAACAGGCCCGTGCGCCTGCCGCACGAGGTGAATGCGGATGTGCCCGCGGCCTTGTCCGAGATCGTGGCGCGCGCCATGCACCGTGACCCCGAGCAGCGCACACGGTCCGCGCGGCGCCTGTCCAGCGAACTGCGGGCCTGGCTTGACAGCGTAGAGGGCGCCAAGCCCGGTGCGGCGGCCACTGCGCCGGCTGGCATGACGGCACCATTGCGACCTGTTCGGCCTGGACTGTGGTCCATGGCGGTGGCCGGTTGGGCCTTGGCGCTGGCGGGTGTGGGCTGGGTTGTGTGGCAGTCCAGGGTGGTCTCGGCACCTGCCTTGACCTCGGCGCGCCCGGCCAATGCAGCGCAGCCTGCCAGCGCGGAGGTGGTGACGATGCCGGCGGTGGCGCCGCCGCCTACGGGCAGTCCTGCACCGGTGGAGGCAGCGTTGGTTGCGGAGGCGGCTGCATCACCTGTTGCATTTCCCGCTACATCTGCTGTTGTATCAGCGGCCTTGTCCCTGCAAGCGACCGACAAGCTGACGCCCGCTCCCTTGCCATCTGGCACCCTCAAGCTGGCCATCAGCCCATGGGGCGAGGTCTGGGTGGATGGTAAATCGGCAGGGGTGACGCCACCCTTGGGCCAGTTGACATTGCCCTCCGGCAAACACGCCATCGTTATTCGCAATGGCGACTCGCCGGATTTCCGGCAGACAATCGATGTCCAGCCTGGCAAGGCTGTGCAAGTGAAACATCAATTTTAAAAATGAGAGAGAGCTGAGTCATGAAGTCCCAACCTGTATTCAAACTGTCCGGGTCGCTGGCCTGTGTGGTGGCCGCCTGCGCGCTGGCCGCTTGCTCGTCCATGTATGACAAGGATGGCAAGTCCTCAACACCGTCTGCGGCACCTGTCGCGGCGCAGGCTTCGGCGCCCGCACCCGATGTGGTTGAAGCGCCCGCAGTCAAGGCACCTTCAGCCGCTGAAACTGCTCTGGCCGATGGCCTGAAGGCCTACCAGGCTGCGCAGTACCGCCAGGCCGAGGCGCAATTGAAGGCTGCCTTGCAAGGGGGCTTGACCGAACCTTCGGACATCGCCAATGCGAACAAGCACCTGGCTTTCATCTACTGCACCAGCAAGCGTGACACGCTGTGCGCCACCGCGTTCAAGGCAGCCAAGGCCGCCGACCCCGGCTTTGCCCTGACCAAGGCCGAGGCCGGCCACCCCATGTGGGCCCGCACCTATAAAAAGGCGCTGGGGCTCAAATAAAGGCGATGTCCAGCTGGCGGTCGCCTTGACCGGCCCAGCGGCGGGTTTCTTCGTCCAGCAGGTGCAGCGTGCGTGGGTGCAACAGCGCCCACTTGCGTGACAGCACCAGACGGGTCTTGCCGCGGCCGCGTTGCAACACAGCCACCTTGGGGGGCAGGTCAATGCGGGCGTGGTGCAGGATGATGGCCAGGCGCAGGCACAGCACCTGCGACATCAGGGCGTGGTCATGCAGGTGCTCGGCCAGCTTGATCAGTTCGCCGCGTTGGCCCAGAACCATCGCGGCCAGACGGCGCAACTGCGATTGCGAAAAGCCCGACGCGTCCACGTGGCCCAGCAGGTAGGCGCTGTGTCGGTGGTGGTCATGGTGCGACACCATCATGCCGATTTCATGCAGGGCACTGGCCCAGCCCAGCTCCTGTGCGCTTTCGCCATCGGTGCCGGGCTCTTGCAAGCTGTGCCACAGCATCAAGGCCCGCTGGCGGATGCGATCGGCTTGCAAGGCATCGACACGGAAGCGCTGCTGCAACTCGCGCACGGAGGTGTCGCGTGGGTCGGGCAGGCGGTGGTTGCGGGTGGCTTCCAGCCGCTCTTCCAGGTCGAAGATCACGCCCTGGCGCAAGGCGCCTTTGGCGGGGCGTAGCGCTTCAATGTCGAAATGCTGCGACAGGGTGTAGAGGATGGACAGCCCGCCACCCAGCACCGCCTTGCGCTCAGGCTTGAGGCCCGCCAAGGTCAGGGCTTCGCTGGAGCCCGCAGCGATGCACTGCTCGATACACCAGCGCAGGCCTTCGGGCGTGATGCTGCCATCGGTGATGCCATTGGCAGCCAGGATCTGCGACACCGCGCCCACGGTGCCAGACGAGCCCAGGGCCTCTTTCCAGCTGTGCCGCCCAAACAGGGTCAGCGCCTCTTCGAGTTCAGCACCGGCAGCGATCTGCGCGGCGCGGAAGTACTCGGCTGTGTAGCGCCCTTGTGGGAACTGCTGGATGGACAGGCTGACGCTGCCCACGCCGAAGGACTCGGCCCGCTCGATCATGCGGCCATGCCCCAGGATCATCTCGGTGGAGCGCCCGCCAATGTCGATGACCAGGCGCGGCAGCTCACTGGGTTGCAGGCGTGACACGCCTTGATAGATCAGGCGAGCTTCTTCACGCCCGGAGATCACCTCGATGGGGTGGCCCAGCACATGGTCGGCCCGTTGCAGGAAGGCATCGCGGTTGCGGGCCTCACGCAAGGTCTGGGTGGCCACGGCGCGCACCTGGCTGGGCGCAAAGCCCTTGAGTCGCTGTGCGAAGCGGGCCAGGCAGATCAGGCCGCGTTGTGTGGCCTCTTCCGTCAGCAGGCCCCGGCTGTCAAGCCCGGCGCCCAGACGCACGGTTTCCTTGAGGTAGTCGACGCGCTTGTAGCGGCCCTTGCTCAGTTCGGCGATTTCCAGGCGAAAGCTGTTGGAGCCCATATCGATGGCGGCCAGCAGGTCAGGGAAGCGGCTGGTGCCCGGGCCCGTCACCGGGGGCTTGCTTGTTTTGACGGTCAGCGGTTTGTCCATGGGGTCTATTGTCCCTGCTTTGCATGACAAGGCAGCCGCTTTGGCCGGGGGTAGTTGACAGCGTTGCTAAGATCGACGCATGACTTTGACTTACATCGTGGCCGCGACCTTCGCGGGTGGCGTGATTTCGGTGGTGCTGGCTGCGGCCATTTCTGCCCCATTGCTCGGGCTGATCGTTCGCCATCTGGTGAGCCTCTCAACCGGTGTGCTGTTGGGCACGGCCTTGCTGCATGTGTTGCCGGAGGCCTTCGAGTCATCCAAGCCGCCTCAGGCCTTGTTCCTGACCTTGCTGGGTGGCCTGCTGTTTTTCTTCCTGCTTGAAAAGGCCGAACTGTACCGCCATGGCCACCACCACGAGCACGATGACCACCACCACCACCATGGCTTTGATGCCGAACAGGCGGGCCGGGGCGGCTGGAGTGTGCTGGTGGGCGACAGCATCCACAATTTTTGCGACGGGGTGCTGATTGCTGCGGCCTTCCTGGCCGACCCGCAGGTGGGCCTGGTGACCTCGCTGGCCATCATCGCCCATGAGATCCCGCAGGAGGTGGGCGACTACATCGTGCTGGTCAACGCGGGTTTCTCGCGCATGCGGGCCCTGGTCTACAACATGATCTCGGGCATGGCCGCCGTGGTGGGCGGGGTGCTAGGCTACTTCCTGATCGAGCCCTGGCAGGACTACCTGCCCTACATGATGGTCGTGGCGGCCAGCAGCTTTGTGTACGTGGCTGTGGCCGACCTGATCCCGCAACTGCAAAAGCGCTTGAGCGGGCGCGACACCGTCATCCAGATCTTCTGGCTCGCGGCGGGCTTGCTGATGATCGCAGCCATCGTGCACGGGCTGCACGACCACTGAGCAGGCTATCTGGCGGGGCTGGGCGCAGCCGGCTTGAGCCGCGTGGACACCATGCCCGAGGCCACGATCAGGGCCATGCCCAGCAAGCCGTCCAGCGTGAGCTGTTCACCAAACAGCCAGGTGCCCAGCAGGCCCGCATGCACGATGCCCAGGTACTGCAGATTGGCGTTGACCAGCGTGTGGCCTCGCGCAAAAGCGCGTGTCATCAGCAGTTGGGCCAGGGTGGCAAACGCACCCACGCCGACCAGTGCGGCCCATGAAGACGGTGGCACCAGGGCCAGCGGTGTCGGGTTGAGTTGCCCGGGGATCAGCCATATCAGGGCGCCCATCACCGTGCCGGTCAGCGAGAAGTAGAACACCACGCGCACCTCGGGCTCACCCGCGCGGCCCAGTGCCGTGACCTGCAGATAGGCCAGGGCCGACAGCATGCCCGACGCCACGCCAATGAGCCCCGCCACGACCTGGTCGCGCCCGATGGTGGGGTGCAGCACGAGGGCCACGCCCACGAAGCCCACGGCGATGGCGGCCACGATGCGGGCATCGACCCGGCTGCTGCCCAGCCACCAAGCCCGGGTCAGCAGGAACACGGCCATCCACACCGACGACATGTAGTTCAGCGTCACGGCTGTGGCCAAGGGCAGGTGCCCGATGCAGTAGAACCACATGGACAAGGCCGTGACCCCGGCCAGGCCTCTGCGGATGTGCAGCAAGGGCACGCGGGTGCGCAGCGGGGTGGCGGTGGCCCAGGCGATCACGCCCATCATCACCGCGCCTACTGCGCCGCGTGCCGTGACCACAGCCGCCGTGCCAAAGTCGGCGGACGCCAGCTTGACGCACACGCCCATGCCGGCAAACAGCATGGTGGCCAGCACCATCTGCACATAGGGGGAAAAGCTGGGTTTGGTGGACATCTGTTGGCATGCCTGGGCCAGACCCAGCGACCACCGTAGATCCGGCTTTGCCGGTCTACCGGTGGTGCCCCCTTGAGGGGGCGCGCGTCAAGCGCGTAGGGGGAGTTTGTTTCGATACCACTCGTGGAAGTGCTGCATGCCGTCTTCCATGGGGCTCTGATAGGGGCCGACCTCGTTGTCGCCACGTTCCATCAGGGCACGGCGGCCGGCGTCCATGCGCTCGGCGATTTCGTCGTCCTCGATGCAGGTCTCCATGTAGGCGGCCTGCTGAGCCTCGACGAACTCGCGCTCGAAAGCGGCGATCTCTTCGGGGTAGTAGAACTCCACCACGTTGAGCGTTTTTTGCGGGCCCTGCGGGTACATGTTGGAGACCACCAGCACATGCGGGTACCACTCGACCATCATGGTGGGGTAGTAGGTCAGCCACACGGCGCCCTGGGTGGGGCGCTGGCCGTTGCGGTACTTCATGACCACGTCGTGCCACTTCTTGTAGACCGCCGAGCCCGGTTTGTCGAAGCCCCTGGACACGCCAACGGTCTGCACGGAGTACTCCTTGGCCATGTCCCAGGCCAGGTCATCGCAGGTCACGAAGTTGCCCAGACCGGGGTGGAAGGGGCCGACGTGGTAGTCCTCCAGATAGACCTCGATGAAGGTCTTCCAGTTGTAGTTGCACTCGTGCAGTTCGACCTTGTCGAGCACGAAGCCGCTGAAATCAAGATCGCCACCGGGTGCGAAACGGGCATCGACACCAGCCAGGTCGGCAGCGATGTCGCGGCCGTTGTCCTCGAACAGCAGGCCGTTCCAGTTGCGAACCTTGTAGTTGTTCAGGTTCAGGCAGGGGTCGTGGTCGAAGTGCGGCGCGCCGATCAGCTCGCCCTGGTGGCTGTAGGTCCAGCGGTGCAAAGGGCAGACGATGTTGTGGCGTGCGTTGCCCCGGCCCTTGAGCATGATGGCCTGGCGGTGGCGGCAGACGTTGGAGATCAGCTCGATGCCCTGGGGCGAGCGCACCAGGGCGCGGCCTTCGCCTTCTTGCGGCAGCGCATAGTAGTCGCCGACCTCGGGCACCGACAGAGCGTGGCCCAGGTAGCGCGGGCC